>Ga0302321_100004432_pt1 | contig 12162 bp, 11 predicted proteins | sample Fen_T0_1_FD_202505 | JGI IMG/M metagenome (GOLD analysis project Ga0302321, IMG submission 202505) | Peat permafrost microbial communities from Stordalen Mire near Abisko, Sweden - Fen_T0_1 | ecosystem: Environmental > Terrestrial > Soil > Wetlands > Permafrost | place: Sweden: Abisko...
CGTCTTCATCCCGGCGCACCGGGCGATCACGGTCAAGACAACGACCGCGGCCGGCGTCGATCTCACGCTGTGGAGCTCCACGACGACGAGCGTCACCGAGCGGAACCCGGGGAAGGACCGGCTCGCCCGCGGCGTCACCACCGGCGCGGCCGAGGGCGTCACCTACAAGAACACCGGTGCTGCGAAGACGGCGTACCTGGCGGTGACGCTGGGGACGGGATCGCGCGATGCGACCTACCGCATCGCGGTCGCCACCCGCTGAGCGCCCCTTCGCGTCGCTAAGCCGACCACGGGCCGACGCCGCCGAGGCGCTCGACCGTGATCCGCATCGTGTGGCCGGGCGGCGGGTCGTCCATCGGCGGGAACGTCACCTCGGGGCCGAGGTAGACGTGGGCCAGCCGCTGCAGGAGCTTCGGCGCGCCGCCCTCCTCGAGCGCTGCGGTCCCGTGCACGACGAGGTACTCCTTCAAGCCGGGCGGTCGAACGTGGGTGCCCTCCAGCGAGAGCACGACGCGCGGGTCCCGGCGCACGTTGCGGAGCTTCTGCTGCTCGAAGAGGTGGCCCGACACGATCTGCTCGCCGTCAAGGCCCACCCAGATGCAGCTCACCTGGGGAGCGCCGTCGCGGCCGATCGTGACGAGATGGGCGAGAGCCCCTGACTCGATCAGCTCGCGGGCAGTGTCGGGCAGGATCACGGGTCAGATCTCCGCGAACGCGCGCACGGTGAACGTGCCCGCGCCCTCGATCTTCGGCGGGACGGCCGTGAACGCGAACCCCCGGGCCGGCAACGCGGCCAGGTTCGTGAGGTGCTCGACGATCGGAATCCCCTCGCCGAGCAGGATCGAGTGCACCGGCCGGTCCCCGGTCGCCGTACCGTCGATGTTCATGGAGTCGATGCCGGCGCACGCCACCCCGGCGGCGACGAGCGCCTCGGCCGAAGCGGCGCTCAGGTGCGGATGCGCCTGCGCGTAGCGCTCGGTGCCGAAGTACTGCGAGTGGTCGGTGCGAACGAGCACCGCATGGCCGGCGAGGCCAGCGAGATCTGCGGCCGTGATCTCGATCGTCTCGAGGCCGCGGCGGTCGAGCACGACCGCGGGCAGCCCGGCGACCTGCTCCAGTGCGAGGTCGGCCAGGTCGTGGCCGTCGGCGTAGCGGTGGAAGGGGACGTCGATGTACGTGCCTGTGTTGGTGCAGATCGTGAGCAGGCCGATGTGGAACGTGAGCCCCGGGCCGTATAGCTGCTCGGCCGCCTCCCGCGACAGGTGCGTCCCGATCACCGGAGCGGGGAGGCCCGGGTAGGTGATCATCCCGTCGGTGATGCGGTGGCTGAGGTCGACGAGCATTCCGTGAGCCTACGCGAACTCGGGCCGAGAGCTGCTCGGCACGCCGCCCTGTCGTCCGGCGCGTCATCGCCTGCGGGCGAGTGCTGCGACGAAGTGACCCGTGACGTAGCGGGTCGGCAGCCGCGAAAGGCGCTCGAAGCCGACGAGGATGCGGACGTAGCCCTGTCGCGCCCGGGTGCTGCCCCGGCGATCGACGGCCCTCCCGACGAGGACTCCTATCACCCGCGGGCAGTGGAGCACCGCTCCGAGCTGCAGCACCTCGAAGCCGGCGCCCTCGAGGAGCACTCTCAGATCGCGGGGGCGCCGGCAGGTCGCGCCGACCGCGTAGGGGACGAGGCCGGTGGCATCGCGCCAGTCGGCCGGCATCGCGTTGCGGGCCGCGATGACGGGATTCATTCCGTTGTCCAGCGTCACGAGGAGCGCGCCGCCGGGACGCAGGACACGGTTGATCTCCGTCAGCGACGCTGCGATCTCGCGGCGCGAGGCAAAGTGGTCGAGCGTCGAGTTCGAGACGACCGCCGCGAACGTCGAGTCGTCGAACGGCAGCTCGCGGATGTCCGCGACCCGCGCGTCGAGGCGCGGATAGCGCTCCCGCACGAGGTCGACCAGAGTCGCCGAAACGTCGATCCCGGAGACGTCGCCGAACGATTCGAGCAACGTGTCGACGAGGCCGCGGCCGACCAGCTCGTCGAAGAGATCGGTCTTGAGCACGTGGCCGTCGGGCGCCGGCGGCAACCAGCGCTCGATCAGGTCACGGTTGACCGCATCGCTGACCATGCGCCAGGCGCCGAGGTCGCCACGCCGGCTCCATTCACCCGCGACCCCGTCCCAGTACGCGCCGCTGCCGGATAGCCGGGTAGCGGGCTCGGCGGCGGCAGTCACGTTCTCGTCTTCGGCACGGCGATGCAGGCCCTCGGCGTGGGGTTCTCCAGGATGCATCCTTCTGTCACGCAAGCCGGTCAGCCGGGACCCTGCCCGCCGCGGTCACATGCGATCGATCATGGCCTGGCCGAACGCCGAGCAGGAGACCTCCGTGGCGCCGTCCAGGAGACGCGCGAAGTCGTACGTGACCTGCTTGTCGCCGACCGCGGCCTCCATCGACGAGACGATCAGGTCGGCGGCCTCCGTCCAGCCGAGATGCCGCAGCATCATCTCGGCCGAGAGGATCAGCGAGCCGGGGTTCACCTTGTCCTGGCCCGCGTACTTCGGCGCCGTCCCGTGGGTCGCCTCGAACAGCGCCACCTCGTCGGACATGTTGGCGCCGGGCGCAATGCCGATGCCGCCCACCTGCGCCGCCAGGGCGTCGGAGATGTAGTCGCCGTTCAGGTTCAGGGTCGCGATCACATCGTACTCGCCCGGGCGCAGCAGGATCTGCTGGAGGAACGCATCCGCGATCGCGTCCTTGACGATGATCTCGCGCCCCGTCTTGGGGTTCGCGAAGCTGAGCCACGGCCCGCCGTCGATCGGCTGGGCGCCGAACTCACGGGCGGCGAGGGCGTAGCCCCAGTCGCGAAACGCGCCCTCGGTGAACTTCATGATGTTGCCCTTGTGGGTCAGGGTGACCGAGCGGCGGTCGTTGTCGACCGCGTACCGCAACGCCTGGCGTACGAGCCGCTCCGTGCCCTCACGCGAGACCGGCTTGATGCCGATGCCCGAGGTCTGCGGGAAGCGGATCTTCCGCACGCCCATCTCGTCCTGGAGGAAGGCGATTACCTTGCGGGCGTCGTCCGACTCGGCCTCCCACTCGATGCCGGCGTAGATGTCCTCCGTGTTCTCGCGGAAGATCACCATGTCCGTCTGGGTCGGGTCCTTCAGCGGGCTCGGCACGCCGCGGAAGTAGCGCACCGGGCGCAGGCAGACGTAGAGGTCGAGCTCCTGGCGCAGAGCCACGTTGAGCGAGCGGATGCCTCCGCCGACGGGGGTCGTCATCGGGCCTTTGATCGAGACCGCGTACTCCCTCAGCGCGTCCAGCGTCTCGGCCGGCAGCCAGACGTCGGCGCCGTACAGCCGGGTCGACTTCTCGCCCGCGTAGACCTCCATCCAGTGGATCTCGCGCGCGCCGCCGTACGCCCTTGCCACCGCGGCGCCGACGACGGCCTGCATCACGGGAGTGATGTCGACGCCGATGCCGTCACCCTCGATGAACGGGATGATCGGATTGTCGGGGGTCGGCTGCCCGGGCACGATCCTGGCGCCACCCTCGGGTGCCGTGATGAGTGACTTCGCAGTCATGTCGGAACTCCTCGCTCGCTTCGGTCTCGGTCGGTGTGACCTGAAAGCTATTGGACAACGCGCTGCTCCCGTTGTCTCTACGCTCCCCGCACGGTGGCCGCTGACACGTCGACCCTCTCGAGCGAGATCGCCCGGCGGATCGCCGGCATCATGATCGAGGGGTTCGACCGCCACTACCGCCTCTTCCGGGAGACGAGCGCCGGCGCGAAGCACCGTTTCGACCGCGCGGCCTGGGCGGAGGCGCAGCAGGCGGTGCCCGAGCGCATCCGCTTCTACGACGACCGGGTACGGGAGTGCGTCGAGCGCCTGCACGACGAGCTCGACGCGGGATCGCTCGACGACGACACCTGGCGCGGAGCGAAGCTCCTCTACATCGGCCTGCTCGTCGACCACAAGCGGCCGGAGCTCGCCGAGACGTTCTTCAACTCGGTCGTGACCCGCGTCCTCCGGCGGACGTACGTCCACAACGACTTCGCGTTCGTGCGGGCCGCCGTCTCGACCGAGTACATCGAGTCCGATCCCCCCATCTACCGCAGCTACTACCCGGCCGAGCCCGGCCTCCGCCCGGCCCTGGTCGAGGCCTTCTCCGACTTCGGCTGGAGCCGGCCGTTCGTCGATCTCGAGCGGGACGTGGGCTTCGTCCTGCGTGCGCTGCTCGAGCACCTCGGCGGCGAGTGGCCGGCCCGCGAGCCGAACTACCAGCTCCAGGTGCTCGGCTCGGCCTTCTACCGCAACAAGGCCGCCTACGTGATCGGGAAGGTGGTGAACGGGAACGCCGAGACACCGTTCGCGATTCCTGTGCTCCACGACGAGGATGGGCGGCTCTTCCTCGACGCCGTGGTCTGGGACGCCGAGAGCCTCTCCGTCCTCTTCTCCCTCTCACGCGCCTACTTCATGGTCGACATGGACGTGCCGTCCGGCTACGTGCAGTTCCTCCAGTCGCTGATGCCGGCGAAGCCGCGCTCCGAGCTCTACACGGTCGTCGGGCTCGCCAAGCAGGGCAAGACGCTCTTCTATCGTGACCTCCTCCACCATCTGCACCACTCGCAGGACGTGTTCGTCGAGGCGCCGGGCACGCGGGGACTCGTCATGCACGTGTTCAACCTCCCGTCGTACCCCTACGTGCTCAAGGTGATCAAGGACGAGTTCGGGCACTCGAAGCAGAGCGACCGCGCCACCGTGAAGCGGAAGTTCCTGATGGTCAAGCAGATCGACCGCGTCGGGCGCATGGCGGACACGCTCGAGTTCACGAACCTCGCGCTGCCGCGCGCCAGGTTCGCGCCCGAGCTGCTCGAGCAGCTCCTCGAGCTGGCCCCGTCGACGGTCGAGCTCGACGGCGAGAACGTGATCGTTGGGCACTGCTACGTGGAGCGGCGCATGACGCCTCTCAACCTCTACCTCGAAACGGCGACGGCGGACGAGGTCGAGACCGTCGTCCGTGAATACGGAGACACGATTCGTGACCTCGCGATCGCCAACGTGTTCGCGGGAGACATGCTCTGGCGCAACTTCGGCGTCAACCGCCACGGCCGGGTCGTGTTCTACGACTACGACGAGATCGAGTATCTCACCGACTGCGTGTTTCGCAGGATCCCGCCGCCGCCGAACCCCGAGGCGGAGCTGTCGGGGGAGCCCTGGTACCCGGTCGGCCCGCTCGACGTCTTCCCCGAGGAGTTCGAGACCTTCCTGCTCGGAAGCCCCCAGGTACGCGATGCGTTCATGCGCCACCATGCCGACCTGCTCCGGCCCGAGTTCTGGCAGCGCTGTCAGGAGCAGGTGGCGCGCGGCGAGATCGTGGACTTCTGGCCGTATCCGGAGGAGCTGCGCTTCTGCCGGCGCTTCGCGGCGTCCGAGCCGAGCCCGGTGACGGGATGATGGTGGAGCCGATGCACCAGGAGCATCCCGACGAGCCCACCACGCCGCCGTCGCGCCGGGCGCGGATGCGTGCCCGGATAGCGGCCGTGCGGGAACGCGCCGAGCGTGCCTCGGAGCGTGCCCAGGCGGAGCGACAACGCCACGGCTCCGTCGACGCGGTCTTCGACATGGTCGATCACGACTCCGAGGTCGGCGGGGGCATCATGGCGGGCGCCCTCGCCTACCGGCTCTTCATCTGGCTCCTACCGCTGACCTTCGTCGCGATCGCCGGTCTCGGATTCGCCTCCGACGCGGCGTCGAGCTCGCCCGAGAGCGCCGCCAAGTCGATGGGGCTCGCACGGCTCGTCTCGAGCTCGGTTGCGAGTGCCGCGAACAGCTCGGCCCGCTGGTACGCGCTGTTCATCGGCGTCCCGATCCTCCTCTGGACGACCCGCAGCCTCCTGCGGACGTTGATCGTCGCGTACCGGCTCATCTGGACGGACGCCCGCGGGGCGGTGCCGAAGCCGACGCTCGGAGCGACGCTACAGCTCCTGCTCGTGCTGATCGGCTACTTCGCGATCTCCGCGCTCGCGGGCGCGGCGCGGGGCGCGTCGTTCGGCGAGGGCCTCCTCGCGACGCTCCTGATCCCCGTTCCCTACGCGGCGCTCTGGCTGCTCGTCTCGGGTCGACTGCCGCACCGCGACGCGACCTGGCGCGACCTCGTTCCCGGCGCGATCGTGTTCGGGCTCGGCATCGAGGTGCTCCACGTCGTCACCGCCTACGTGATCGCACCGCAGGCGCACAGCAAGCAGGGCACCTACGGCTCGCTCGGGCTCGCGGCGGCCCTCCTGCTCGGGCTCTTCCTGATCAGCCGGCTCGTGATCGCCACGGCGGTGGTCAACGCGACCCTCGTGTCGCGGCGGTCACGTTCGAATTGACGCCGTCCGGCTAGGGAACCACCTGGATGCCCTGATCCGCCAGCGCAACGGTCAGAGCCTCTCGGGGAGTCTGGCCGACCGGGACGTAGACGCCCGCCCGGCCGAAGCGAGGATCGGCGATCCACCAGCGCCTGACGCTGGTGGCGGGCGTATCCAGGCCGGGCCGGAAGTCGAGGCGGAGGACTTCGTGGGATGGGACTCCGGGCGGGCCGGCGGCGTTCGCGCCGGACGAGAGCTTCCAGGAGTGAGAGGTGCCGACGTGCAGGGCCGAGAGGTTGTCCCACTGCCAGGCAAGCCCCAGCAACACCGTGCAGACGGCGATCGCGATCCAGGCGGCGCGTTGCACGCGGGCTGTCGCTTCGTCGGCGAGTGCGCCGCCGTGCTCCGGGCTCGTCTCGGGATGCGCCATACGAATCTCATCGGCGCGGGACGGCGTCGAGATGAGCGTGAGGTGCATGAGAAGGGTGGTTGTGAAAATCCCTCGTATGGGCGTCGCGATCCGTGCACACTCCGTGAGGCACGTGTCGATTGTCTCGATGATTCCCGGAAAGGGGACACGATGAGGAAGCTCCTGGCGGCCGTCCTGGTCGCCGCCGCGCTCGCGGCGCTTGCCCTCGGCGTCGCGCAGCTCGGCCACGCGACGTCTTCACGAATCGCGACGACGTCGGGCGATGTGTTCGCACAGCGGTTCGACGACAACATGGTCGTCGCCGGCACTCCCGCCGCACCGACGCTCGTTCTCCAGAAGAGCGCGCTGCCGGCCGGCTCGTACGTCGTCACGGCCAAGCTGATCGCGTTCGGCGCGGCCAACTCGTTCGCCCGGGTCGTCTGCCAGGCAAAGCTCGGCACCGGCGTCGACACGACCTCGACGACGGTCGGGGTCAAGAAGGGCGCATCCGAGGATCAGAGCGTCGCCCTGCTCCTCGCGACGACGACGGCGAGCACCGGCAACGCGCGGGTGGTGTGCTGGCCGGAGGAAGCGACCGGCCGGCCACCGCAGGTCTCGATCGCGAGCATGGTCGTGATGCCGGTCGCCTCGATCAGCCCGTAGCCCGGGTCTCCCGTGGGAGGTGGGAGCCGGCTGCTCGGCTCCCACCCCCTCGACGTCCCTCGAGCGCAGGGCCTGCGTTCCGCGTCGGCCCCGCCGCTGAGGACGTGTGAGAACCACCCGCGAGGGTATGCCTGACGAGATCACGGACGTTTCTCGAACAGGAGGTCTCGTCGTGACCCGCTCCCGCTGTCCTGGCAGGCGAGCCCGGGGACGATGCGGGACGAACCATCCGCGCCGACCGGGGTCGGGCCGTGCGTTCGCGCACCATCGAGTGCGACTCTCGCGTGACCGGGCATGCGATTCTGGCAGGGTGAGCTCGTTCCCGGTGCGTCGGTGATCCTCGCGTTCGGCACGGAGCAGGAGCTCCAGCTGCTCGTCCTGCTCGTCTGCGGGGCAGCCCTCCTCATCCTGGCCGGCCCGTTACGGATCCCCTATCCGATCCTGCTCGTTCTCGGCGGGCTCCTGCTCGGGTTCGGGCCGGGCGTTCCGAAGGTGACGATGCCGCCGGAGCTCGTCCTCGTCGGGATCCTGCCGCCCCTCCTCTACGTGACGGCGTACTTCACGGGGCTTCGCGAGCTGCGGCAGAACCTGGAGCCGATCTCCCTGCTCGCGCTCGGGCTCGTCGCCGTGACCATGGTCGGCGTGGCGGTCGTCGCCCACCAGGTCGCCGACCTCCCGTGGGCCGAGGCGTTCATCCTCGGCGCCGTGGTGTCGCCCACGGACCCGATCGCCGCCACCGCGATCGGGCGGCGGCTCGGGGTGCCCAGCCGGCTGATCAACGTGATCGAAGGCGAGAGCCTCCTTAACGACGGAACCGCGCTCGTGTTCCTGCGCACAGCGATCGTCGCGGCCGTCGCCGGCACGTTCTCGCCGGCGGGCGCCGGCCTGCGGCTCGTCGTCACGATCGTCGGGGGCGTCCTCGTGGGGCTCGCGGTCGGATACGGCGTCCGCCGTGTCCGCCGGGTGCTCGACAACCCGCCGCTCGAGGTGACGATCGCGTTCCTCACCGGCTACTTCGCATTTCTGCCTGCCACCGTCATCGGGGTCTCGGGCGTGCTTGCGGTCGTCACCGCCGGCGTCTACATCGGCTGGTACACGCCCGAGCTGACGACCGTGGAGACGCGCCTCCAGGGTCGTGGGTTCTGGGAGGTGCTGACGTTCCTGCTCAACGTGTTGCTGTTCGGACTCGTGGGGCTGCAGCTGCGACCGATCCTCGACGAGCTCTCCGGCGAGCGCTGGTCCATCCTCGGCGAGGCGGCGGCGATCGTGCTCGCGGTGGTCGTCCTGCGGATCGTCTGGGTGTTCGCAGTCGCATACGTGCCGCGCGCGCTGATCCCGGGCCTACGAGCGCGTGGTCCTTCGCCTCCCTGGACACACGCGGCGTTCGTCTCCTGGAACGGGATGCGCGGCGCCGTCACGATCGCCGCGGCGCTGCTGATCCCGCTCACCACCGACGCAGGCGAGCCTCTGCCCGGTCGTGAGCTGATCGTGTTCTTCGCGTTCGCGGTCGTGCTTGCGACGCTCGTGGTCCAGGGCCTCTCGTTGCCGGTGGTGATCCGGGCGCTGCGGCTCGAGGCCGACGACGAGGGCGAGGAGGCAGAGGAGGCACTGGCGCGCGTTCGCGCCTCCGAGGCCGCGCTCGCGCGTCTCGACGAGCTCGAGGGTGAGATGTGGGTGCTTCCCGACACGGCCGAGCGCATGCGCGCTCAGTACCGATTCCGGATCGGCCGCTTCACCGCGCGCGCCGACCCGGACGGTGACGGGAAGATCGAGAAGCGCTCGCTGAAGTACCAGCGCGTCCGTCGCGAGCTGCTCGAGGTCGAACGCCAGGCGGTCGTCGAGCTGCGGAACACGGGCGAGATCAGCGACACGGTGATGCGAAAGGTGGAGCGGGATCTCGATCTGGAGATGTCGCGGCTCGACGCCTAGCAGCTGCCGCTCCGGCAGGCTCCGTCCCGCGCTAGGCTCGAGCACGGTGGATCCCGACGAGCAGGAGGCAATGATGACCGGCACGGCTTCCGACCAGGGCTCGGCGGTCGGCCGGGGAGCGCCCGCCAGGGTCTTCCGCACGGAGATGAGCCCCGTCGACCTGCTCGCGCGCGCCGCCTTCATGTACGCGGAGAAGGATGCCGTCGTCCACGGCGCTCGCGCTACACGTACGCGCAGTTCGGCGAGCGCGCGTGGCGCCTCGCCAACGGGCTCCGCGCTGCCGGTCTCCGGAAAGGCGATCGGGTCGCGACGCTGCTCCCCAACTGCCCTGCCATGCTGGAAGCCCATTTCGGCGTTCCGGCGGCGGGCGGGATCCTCGTCACCGTCAACACGCGGCTCTCGAGCAGCGAGGTCGAATACATCCTGCGTCACTCGGGCGCCGGCACGCTCCTGCTCGACGCGGAGCTCGCCGAGCTCGTGGAGCCGCTCGACCTCTCCGGCATCGACGTGATCCGGGTGGACGACACCGGCGCTCCCGGCGACCCGTACGAGGATCTCCTCGCTGCGTCTTCGCCCGAGCAGCCTGAGAGCTGGCTCGAAGACGAGGAGGATACGATCTCGATCAACTACACGTCCGGCACGACGGGCCGGCCGAAGGGCGTGCAGTACACCTACGGCGGCGCCTACCTGAACGCGCTCAACGAGGCACTCGTGACAGGGCTGTCGGCCGAGTCCGTCTTCCTCTGGCTGCAGCCGATGTTCCATTGCAACGGCTGGTGCTTCGCCTGGGGCGTCACGGCGGTCGCCGGCCGGCATGTGACCATCCGCAAGGTCGAGCCGGACCTGGTCTGGGACCTGATCGACTCCCAGGGGGTCACCAACTTCAACGGCGCCCCGACCGTGCAGCTGATGATCATCAACCACCCGCAGGCGCACCGCGTCGAGCGGCAGGTGACGGTGATGGTCGCCGCCGCGCCTCCCTCGCCCACGCTGTTCGCGCGCATGGACGAGCTGAACTTCCGCGTGATCCATGTCTACGGGCTGACCGAGACCTACGGCCCAACCACGATCTGCGCCGAGCGGGAAGGATGGCGGTCGCTGCCGGCCGCCGAGCGGGCCAGGCTGCTCTCGCGCCAGGGGCAGGCATACCCATCGGCCGATCTCGTGCGCGTCGTCGACGAGCGCATGACCGACGTCCCCCGTGACGGCGCGACGATGGGTGAGGTCGTGATGCGCGGCAACATCGTCATGGCGGGCTACTTCGACGACCCCGAAGCGACGGCGGCGGCATTCCGCGGCGGCTGGTTCCACTCCGGCGACCTCGCCGTGTGGCATCCGGACGGGAACGTCGAGCTGCGCGACCGCGGCAAGGACGTCATCATCTCGGGAGGCGAGAACATCCCCTCGATCGAGGTGGAGCAGGCCGTCGTCGCCCACCCCGCGGTGCTCGAGTGCGCCGTCGTCGGGGTCCCGCACCCGCACTGGGGTGAGCGTCCCAAGGCCTTCGTGACCCTGAAGGAGGGCATGACCGCAACCGCCGAGGAGATCCTCGCCTTCACCCGCGACCGCCTCGCGCACTACAAGTGCCCCGATGCCGTCGAGTTCGGCCCGCTGCCGAAGACGTCGACCGGCAAGGTGCAGAAGTACGTGCTGCGCGAGAAGGAGTGGGAGGGGCACGAGTCGCGGATCGGGGCCGCGTAGCGCCCGGCACCGGGCGGCGCTACCCTCCATCGAGATGGCCACCGCGACCCGCAAGCACGTGCTCGTCAGCATCGAGCCTCCGGCTGCCCGCATCACCCTCAACCGGCCGGAGAAGCGGAACGCGCTCTCGCTGGCGCTGATGGAGGAGCTGATCTCGGTGCTCGAGGAGGTGGGCTCGGGCCTGCAGGTACGGGTGATCGTGATCGAGGGCGCCGGCCCGGCGTTCTCCGCCGGCCACGACCTGGGCGAGATGGTCGGTCGCGACACCGGGTTCTACGACCGGTTGTTCGACGTCTGCACGGTGCTGATGGAGACGATCCACCGCGTTCCGCAACCCGTGATCGCGAAGGTGCACGGGATCGCCACCGCGGCCGGCTGCCAGCTCGTTGCTTCGTGTGACCTCGCCGTGGCCGCGGAGGGGACGCGGTTCGCCACGCCAGGGGTGAAGATCGGCCTCTTCTGCTCGACGCCGATGGTGCCGCTTTCCCGGGCGGTGGGTCGCAAGCGCGCGCTCGAGCTGCTGCTCACGGGCGAGCCGATCGACGCGGCGACGGCACGCGACTGGGGGCTCGTCAACAGGGTCGTTCCGGCCGAGGAGCTGGAGCACGCCGTGACGGCCATCGTGGAGAGGATCGCGGCGTCGAGCCCGCTCACGGTGCGGATCGGCAAGGAGGCGTTCTACGAGCAGGTCGAGCTCGACGAGCACGGGGCCTACGAGCTGACGCGCCGCGTGACGGCCGGGAACGCGCAGGCCGGCGACGCGCAGGAGGGAATGGGCGCCTTCCTCGAGAAGCGCGCGCCGGCCTGGTCGGGAAGCTAGCGGGGGCGGAAATCGCGCCGGCGCGTCGGCCGCCACCGCCCGTCAACCCTGAATCGAGCGAGGCGGAGAATGGTGAGGCCGCCGATGGCCACGGCCACCGCGGGAACAGCGCCCATCGGGTGCGTCCGGCCTCCGCTTGTACCCGGCGTGTAGCCGCGCGATACTAACCCGCGATACCTCCCGGGCTCGGGAAGTCGACAGAAGGAGCCGATGTGGCCGAGAAGGTGCTCGTCAACCTTGCGACCGGCATGGAGGACGGGGAGCGCGTGCTCGTTGCGTTCCTCGTTGCCACGG
>Ga0302321_100004433_pt1 | contig 12162 bp, 8 predicted proteins | sample Fen_T0_1_FD_202505 | JGI IMG/M metagenome (GOLD analysis project Ga0302321, IMG submission 202505) | Peat permafrost microbial communities from Stordalen Mire near Abisko, Sweden - Fen_T0_1 | ecosystem: Environmental > Terrestrial > Soil > Wetlands > Permafrost | place: Sweden: Abisko...
GGTCCAGAAGGTCATTGAGGCCCTGACCGCGGGAGGCTACGACGTACACCGCTCAAGCGGCGTGAATTACACGCTGCTGGGCGCAGTCGGCGCACCGAAGGAGCGTCTCGACCCCGCGATCCTGGAACTTCTGCCCGGTGTTCGTGAAGTCGTGCGCGTGTCAGAGCCCTACAAGCTGGCCGGCCGCGCGTTCAAGCCGACCGACACGCTCGTCGACATCAGTGGCATCGTCGTGGGCGGAGCCGAGGTCATAGTCGTCGCGGGCCCGTGCTCGGTCGAGAGCGCCGAGCAGATCCGAACAGTCGCGCGCAGCGTGCGCGCCTCCGGCGCCCGGCTTCTGCGCGGCGGGGCCTTCAAGCCGCGCTCCTCACCCTACGCCTTCCAGGGGCACGGTGAAGAAGGACTGAAATGGATGCGGGCGGCCGCGGACGAGACCGGCCTGGCGATCGTCAGCGAGATCATGGACGTGCGCACGCTGGACTTGATGCTGCGCTCGGTCGACTGCCTGCAGGTGGGTGCGCGCAACATGCAGAACTTCGACCTGTTGAAGGAGCTCGGCCGGGTACAAAGGCCGGTGATGCTGAAGCGTGGCGCGTCGGCGACAATCGAGGAGTGGCTACTCTCGGCAGAGTACATCCTGGCAGGTGGCAACAGTCAGGTGATCCTGTGCGAGCGCGGAATCCGCACGTTCGAGGTGGCGACGCGGAACACGCTCGACCTTTCGGCCATTCCCGTCATCGAGAAGCTCAGTCACCTGCCGATCGTCGTCGACCCGAGCCACGGCACCGGACGTCGCGACAAGGTCATCCCCATGGCGCGCGCAGCAGTGGCCGCCGGCGCTGACGGGCTCTTGATCGAGGTCCACAACAACCCGGACAAGGCGCTTTCCGACGGCGCGCAGAGCCTCTACCCGGAGCAGTTCGACCGCCTGATGAGTGAGCTCAGGGTCATTGCACCGGCCATCGGGCGCACGCTGCCTTTGGCCGGATCCCTTCCCGGACGGCGTGCATCATGACGACGAACGCGCTCCACACACGGCCCGGCGGGATGAACGACGACGCGTCCATCGTCGTGCGCGGCCTGACCAAGCGCTTCGGAGACACGCTGGCTGTGGACCACGTCGACCTTCGCGTTGGGCGCGGCCGCTTCTTCGGTTTTCTCGGGCCCAACGGGGCTGGCAAGAGCACAACCATAAAGATGCTCACCGGCCTGCTCCAGCCGACCGCCGGCGAGGTTTGGATCGAAGGTATCGCCTTGACCGCCGACCCCCTTGCCATCAAGGCGCTCATCGGCGCAGTGCCCGAGGAGTTGCCACTCTACGAACGGCTCAGCGGAGACGAATACCTCACGTTCGCCGGTCGCATGTACGGCCTGCCGCGAGACCAAGTGCGCCAGCGCGTCGATGAGATTCTCGAGTTCTTGGCGCTGACCGAGGACCGCGGCCGGCTGATCGTTGACTACTCGCTGGGCATGAAGAAGAAACTGGCCCTGGCCGCGGCGCTGCTGCACAACCCGCGCGTGTTGTTTCTGGACGAGCCGCTCAACGGCATCGACCCCATCTCGGGCCGCGTGGTCAGCGATCTACTGCGGCGTGTGGCTGACAAGGGTGCAACCATCTTCTTTACGTCGCACGTGCTGGACGTGGTCGAGCGGCTGTGCGACGAGGTGGCCATCATCGATCACGGCCGCATCATCGCTCAGGGATCGCTGGACGAAATCCGCACGCAGCGCACCTTGGCGCAGAATACGTCGCTAGAGGACATCTTCCTCAAGCTGGTCGCGGCCGACGTGACGCGCCAGGACCTCTCATGGATCGGCTGATCGCGCTGGTGTTGCTGCGCCTGAGACTCGGGCTGCGCTCATACCTGCGCGCCAGAGAAAGCCTGGTCGCCCTACTGCTCGCCCTGCCTGGCACGCTGATCTTCTCCGGCCTGGTCGCCGCAGCGCTCTACGTCGGCGTGCGCGCCGTGGCCGCGTCGCAGCCGGAGTCCCTAGCGCCCTTGCTCTCAGCGGCAGCGACGCTCGTGGGCGTCATGGCGCTGCTCTCGCCGCTGCTCTCAGGCGTGGCGCTGGTGGAAACGCCTGATGCTGCACGGCTGGCGCACTTTCCGGTCTCGTTGCGCGTCGTCATGCTGGCCACCATGGTCGCGAACCTGGCCCAACCCGCTGTGTTGGCGCAGCTACTGCCGGTGATCGCGCTAGCGCTGGCCTTGGGCGGAGCAGGCTTGGGCGCGGTCGCCGCGGGCGTCGGCGTTCTGCTGAGCCTGCTACTCGTGGTCGCTGTCGGCCAGGCCGCTGGGCTCGTGCTCTATGCGCTCGCACGGAACCGGCGGCTTCACGATCTGCTGCTGCTGATCGGCCTGCCCCTCGGGTTCGTCCTCGGCCTTCTGCCCTTTCTTCTGTTGGGGATCGGCCCTGGGTCGCTGCAGCGCATCTTCCGGTTGCTCGCCGAGCGCGACCCGTGCGCTTTCTCGCCTTTCGCCTGGGGAGTGCGGGCCGCGGTCGCTGCTGCGCACGGGCACGCGCTGCCGGCCATGCTCAATGCCGGTCTGGCCCTTTTGGCCATCGCGGCAACGCTCGGGCTCTCGGCTGCGCTCGCCAAACGGATTCACCGCTCGGAGCCGCTTCTTGCGTCGTGGACGACCCGTCCGGCACGCACGCGCTGCCGGTCGTGGCTGCCCGGGTCTGTCGGAGCGCTCGTCGAGAAGGACCTGCGCACAGCTTGGCGCGATCCAGGCCTCAAGGCCACGCTACTGCTCGGCCTGGTGGGGCCGTTCTTGCTCTTGTTCCTGTTCTCGCGCGGCAGCGCCACGCTCGAACCAAGCCTGCTGTTGCTCTTCTCGTTGTTCGTCGGACAGTCGCCGTTCGGCAGCAATGCTTTCGGGCACGAGCGCAGGGGCATTCAGCTCTTGTTGGCCTTTCCCGTGGCACGCTGGAAGTTGCTGGCAGCCAAGAACGTCGTGCAACTCCTTCTGCGATTACCTGCCCTGGCTGTCCTGGCCCTCGCCGCCGGGCTTCTGGCGCCCTGGAGGCTGCTGCCTGCTGCAGCGACCACCGTCGTCGCGGTGTGGGCCATCGCGGCCGGTGTCGACAATCTCCATTCCGTGCTGTTTCCAATCGCAGCGCCTGCGCCTGGTCAGAACCCCACGGCTCGCACATCTGGGGGGCGCGGCATGGGCGCAGCGCTCTTGGCGGCGGCCTGCCTGCCCCTGATCTGGCTCGCGGCAGCGCCCTTCGTCTTCCTGGCCTGGCTGCCCTACTGGCTCGAGATGCCGCAGGTCTGGCTGATCTCGATTCCCATCGCCGTCGTTGGCGCCCTGGCCGTGCACGCGCTACTGGTGGCCGCCACCGCGCGGGCACTCTCGCGCCGTGAACCTCATGTTGTGGCGCGCCTACTGGGGGATGCTTAAGTGGCGCCGGTATGTGGGCCAAGCCCCCTGGCGCGCCTTGACTCGGCGCGAATCCAAGGCCTAGAATGACGCGCTTATATGGGCCTCGAGGGGCCGGCTCTTTCCTCGCGTCCCGGGAGAACCGACATGAGATTCCGGAACACGGTGTGTGTACTCGCTCTGGTCGCCTTGCCACTGGCGGTGGCTGGCTGCTCCTCTATCAAGGCCAGGGCGGCCTTCCAGGACGCCAACAAGCTTTACAAGCTGGAGAAGTACAAGGAGGCTATCGCCCTGTACCAGCGAGCGGTGACCCTGGACCCCGACTTCGCCGAGGCGCATTTCTATCTGGCCAATGCCAACCAGGCGCTCTATCGGCCGGGCAAGACGAGCCCAGAGAACGTGGTTCATCTGGAGACCGCACTATCCGAGTATCTTGAAGCCCTGGAGCGCAACAAGGCAAAGAACGCCGGCGAACAGCAGGTGCGGCGCAACACCCTCGTGGCGCTCGTTGGGATCTTCTCAGAAGAACCCAAGAAGGACTACCAGAAGGCCTTGGGCTACGCGGAGAACCTGGTGCACGACAAGCCGGACGCCCCGGAGAGTCTCTTCGCTATCGCCGCGCTCTACGAGAAGTTCCAGAAGACCACCGAAGCTGAGACCTCTTACAAGCGCGCCTTTGAGCTGAATCCGCAGAACGTTAAGGCCTGTTCCGCTCTCGCAGCCTTCTACAACAAGGCTTACTGGAACGGCCACTCGCGCTTCGACGATGCCATCGCAACGCTCGAGAAGTGCGCTGGCCTGGCGCCGAACGACCCTGTGGGCTACTACAAGCTCTCGACGTTCTACTGGGACAAGGCCTACCGCGACACGGAGATCAGTGACGCCCAGAAGCTCACCTACGCTGATGCGGGTTTGCGGGCTGCCGACCGCGCTCTCACGCTCAAGCCGGACAACTGCGACGCGCTGATCTACAAGGGGCTGCTGCTGCGGGTCAAGGCCCAGGTGGCTGCCAACCCCCGTCTGCGCGACAAGCTGCTTGAGGAAGCCGAAGCAGTGCGCAAGCTGGCCGTGGAGTGCAAACGCACGACGGCCGAGACGGCGGCGCCGGCAGCGACGCCGTAGCGTCGCGTGCGTAGGGGCGATTCATGAATCGCCCCTACGATGCCTACCATCGGAATCGCCGCGCTCAATCCGCTAGAGCGCGGCGATTTCTTTTTTGACCGCCAGTTTCTCCTGGAGCAGATTCGCCTCTACCTCGCCGGACGCTCCCTGACTGAGCTGGCGTTGGATCTCTTCCAGGCGGCGCGTCAGCGCCAGGCCGCGGATCTCCTTCACGCACTCCTCCAGGCCCTGCTCCCCGGCCGGGGAGTCGGTCACCGCGATCTCGTTTAGCAGACGTCGGCTCTCCTCGTCACCTACAGCGGCAGCAATGCTCGCAGCTGACAGCGGCTCATGCCGGCCGCAAAGGTCGCGCGCGGCCCGGAGCAGCGGCCCTGAGCGGAGCCCCGCCAGGTCTTCGTCGCGCAGCTGCGACAGCGCAGCGTGCCCCTCGGGACTGTTCAGCAGGCGTACCAGCAGCAGCCTCTCCACCGGCAACAGGCGCGCTGCGGCACGAGCGCGCTTCGGCATGACCATCGCGCTGCCGCGCGCCGCAACCGCGCGGCGCAACTCGTCGACGGTGGCCGCCTCGTCGAGCCGCCCGGCCTGCACGAGCGCCGGGATCCAGGCCGCGCGCTCGACGGAGCTCTCGATCCGGCTGAGCGAGGGCAAGACCGCGTTGAGGAAGGCGGCCTTGCCGGCAGGCGCATTCACGTCGTGCTCGGTAGCTGCGCGTCGGATGAGCCACTCCATGTACGACGGCGCTGCTGCCAGGCGCTCGCGGTACGCCGCTGGCCCGCTCGCCCGCAAGAAAGAGTCAGGGTCGTGGCCCTCCGGCAGCTCCACCACCGCCACTTTGACGCCTTGCTCGAGCAGCACGTCGAAGCTGCGCAACGCCGCTTTCTGGCCGGCCGCGTCCTGGTCGAAGTTGACGACGATCGAGTCCGAAAACCGGCGCAGCAGTCGCGCGTGGTTTGCCGTGAGCGCGGTGCCGCAGCTCGCCACAGACTCGCCAACGCCGCACTCGATGGCGCGCGCCACGTCGAGGTAGCCCTCCATCAGTAGCGCGCGGCCCCCTTTGCGAATCGAGTCTTTGGCCCAGGACAGACCGTAGAGCGTGGATGCTTTCTGATAGACCGGCGTCTCTGGGGAGTTGAGGTACTTGGGTTCGGAGTTGTCCAGCGCCCGCGCGCCAAACGCCACCACCTTGCCGGACTCGTTCAGAATCGGGAATACTGCGCGATTGCGGAAGCGGTCGTAGTGACCCTGCTTGCCCTGGCGTTCGACAATCAGTCCAGCGGCCAGGAGCACGCTCGGCGCGAACCGGCGCCCTAGCGTGTCGAGCAACCCGCTCCAGGCATCGCGTGCCGCGCCAGCACGGATGCGCTCCAGAGTCGTTTTCTGGAAGTCACGGCCGAGCAAGTACTCGCGCGCCGCACGACCCGCCTCGCTCCACAGCGTGCGCGTGAAGAACGCCGCGGCCTCTTCCATCACGGCCAGGAGCTCGTCGCGCTGCCTGGAATCCGGCCCGGAATACGCGGTCTTTTCTGGAATCGGCACGCCGAAGTGCCGCGCGACCATGGCAATTGCGTCGGGAAAGGTCATGCGCTCGCGCAGCATCACGAACTTGAAGATGTCGCCGCCCTCTCCGCAACCGAAGCAGTGGAACACAGGCGGATCGGCGCGCACGTGGAACGATGGTGTCTTCTCCTGGTGAAACGGACACAGGCCCTTCCAGGAGTTGCCCACTTTGCGCAAGGCGACATGCTCGCCCACGAAGCGCACGATGTCCGCCACGCGGCGCACCTCTTCGACAAAGGTGTCAGGCAGGCCCATAGTCCTCGCGCGTCAGTCCTTCAGCTCCGCGATCGTTGCGCCGCCACCGCCTTCGCCCGAACCGCCCGGCCGAAAGGATGCCACCTGCGCGTGCTGCTTGAGCAGCTCGCGCACAGCTTGGCGCAGGCGGCCAGCGCCGTGGCCGTGGATGATGCGCACCTCCGTACGGTCGGAGAGGATGGCATCGTCCAGGAGCTTCTCGAGGCGTGGCACAGCCTCGTCAACGGTCAGACCGATCAGGTTGATCTCCGCCGGCGTCGACTTGGTAATGGGCGCTTGTGGTCGGGGGACGCGCATCGCGGTCGAGCGGCCGCCCAAAGGCGCCAGCGAGTGCAGCGGCAGGCGCATCCGCTTGCCTCCCACCTCCAGCTCCGCGTCCTTTTCGGAGAGGGACAGCACAACCCCAACAATGCCGAGATCCGAGACGCGCACGCGGTCGCCTTTGGCGAGCGACGGGTGTGCTGCTGGTGGCGGCAATCCCAGCGTCGGATCGCCGAGGATCTCCTCCTGCGCGGCTGTCAACACCTCGCGGGCCTCGCGTCGCGCGTCAGCTGCCACACGCACGGTCGCACCGCGCGCTGCCTCGATGCGGGCCACGGCCTGGCGGATGGCGTCGTCAGCCCGACGCAGCATCTCGATACCGCGACGCTCCAGCAGCTTGGCGAACGTCTGCACCTCGTGGCGTTTGCGCTCGTCGATCTCTTCCAGGCGCGCGAGCTGTTGCGCCTTCAGCGCTCCGATGGCGTCTCGTTCGGCGGTGATGCGCAGCGCCTCAGCGGCAAGCGCCACGCGCTCCTGCTCCAAGCGGCGGGCCAGGGCATCGAGGTCGGCCTCGCGCCGGTCCAGCCGGCCGCGGGCGTCGCTCAAGATCTCAGACGCCAGGCCCAGGCGCTCCGCCATCTCGAGCGCCAGGCTGCGCCCCGCTGTCCCGAGCACCAGGCGATAGGTGGGTGCGTAGGTGTCCGGGTCGTAGCCGAAGGAGCCGCACACGACCCCAGGCGTCGTCTGGGCGTAGGTCTTCATCACGCCGTGATGCGTAGTGGCCATGACCATCGCCCCGCTGCGGCGAAAGTGCTCGACGACAGCCACGCCCAGTGCGCCACCTTCCGACGGTTCAGTCCCTGATCCCACCTCGTCGAGCAGGACCAGCGCAGGCAGCTTCAATTGTCGCGTCATCGCCACGACCTGGGCCAGGTGCGCCGAGAACGTCGAGAGATCGGCTGCGATCGACTGCTCGTCGCCGATGTCTGCAAAGACGCTCTCGAAAACCGGCAGCGAGCTACCTTCGTCGACAGGGACGTGCAGTCCCGATTGCGCCATCAAAGACAGAAGTCCGACGGTCTTGAGCGCGACGGTCTTGCCGCCTGTGTTGGGTCCGCTGATCACCAGCACCGGGGCCTCAGGCTCCAGGCACAACGAGACAGGGACGACCTCGCGCGTCGTGCGGCGTGGTACACCGAGTGACGCGCAGAGCGAAGACATCAGCAGCGGATGCCTCGCTTGGCGCAGGTCGAGTCGCAGCTCGTCGCTGATGGCAGGGCAGCTCGCCTCCATGTCGCGCGCCAAGAGCGCCTGGGACTGCAGCGCGTCGAGCCGCAGCATGACCTGAGCGGTGCGCTCGATCTCGCTCAGACGATCGCGCACGCGAGCTGTCAGGCCACGCAGGATGGCCAGGACTTCCTGGTGCTCGTCGTCAGCCAGCGCGACGATGTCGTTGTTGATCTCGACCGCAGGGAGTGGCTCCACGAAGAGGCTCGCGCCCGAGCTGGAACGGCCATGGACAACGCCAGGGATCTGGCCGCGCGATTCGGCTTTGAGCACTAGAACCGAGCGCTCGTTGCGCGTGGCGATCAGGCGCTCCTGCAGAACCCGGCCAGTGTCCTTGTCATGCAGGTAGGACTCCATGACAGATAGGAGTTGCGCCTTGGCGCGCGCCATAGCACGCCGCAACTCGGCCAGACGAGGCGAGGCATCGTCAGCGACCTCGCCGCTGGGTAGGATCGCCCGACGGATGGCCTCGCGCACGTCGCTGAGATCGCGCACGGTTCCGGCCAGGCCGGCCAGGCGACGGGCGCCGTCCACGCGCGACACGGTGCGCGCGACGTCGCCGGTGACCGCGATGAACGTGGCCATGTCCAAAAGACCCGCGGCTTCGAGGTGCGCACCATCGGCGCGCGTCGCAGGCAGGAGCGCATCGAGCTCGGGCAGGTCATGGTAGGGCTGTCGGCCGATGACGCCCAGGACAGTGCGAGCCTCGCTGGTCAGCTCCAGGGCCTCACGCACCTCGCTCCTGGTTGTGTACGGCCGAAGCGCGCTGACGCGCTCACGGCCAGGGCCTGAGCCGGCCCGTAGGCGGAGCATCTCGCGGACAGAATCGAACTCAAGGGCGCGGAAGGTATGGTCGTTCACAATCGCGTCTTTGCGTGCCGGCGCGCACGGCTCCCCTACGCCGGAGGCGTGCTCGCGCGCTGCGCTGCACGCAGGATGAGGCTGGCAAGATAGCCTGCCCCGAAGCCGTTGTCGATGTTGACCACGGCGACCCCTGACGCGCAACTGTTGAGCATGGCCAGCAGGGCGGCGAGGCCTCCGAAGGAGGCGCCATAGCCAACGCTGGTCGGCACCGCCAGCACGGGCACGTCGACGAGCCCGCCCACGACAGACGGCAGCGCGCCCTCCATGCCGGCGGCCACCACGACGACTGTCGCTTGCTGGAGCCGCGACGTCTGGTCGAGCAAGCGGTGCAGGCCGGCCACGCCCACGTCGAATATTCGATCGACGGTGGCGCCCAGAAACTCGCCCGTCACCGCGGCCTCTTCCGCCACAGGCACGTCGGAGGTGCCTGCGCACACGATGGCCACGCGCCCAACGAGCGCAGCCGGTGCCTTGACCGTTATCGTCAGGCAGCGCGCGGCTTCGTGAAAACGGGCCGCGGCGTGCTGCTGGGCGACGCGTTCATGCACCTCGCGCGTGGTGCGCGTGACCAAGACGTTCTGCCCGCGCTCGACGAGGCGCTCCGTGATCGCGAGGATCTGATCCACACTTTTTCCCGGCCCGTAAACGACCTCGGCAAAGCCGCGCCTGAGCGCTCGATGATGGTCGACCTTGGCAAAGCCGAGATCTTCGTATGGCAGGGTCTTTAGGCGCGCAGCGGCCGCCTCGGGGTTCACCTTCCCCTCGGCGACCTGCTTCAACAGCGCTTCGATGTCCCTAGGATCCAAGAGATTGATACCAATTGACTTGGAAATACGTCCGGCTACACTATAGCTCACCACTTGGCTGGAACAAGCGGCGCGAGCGTGGCGTTGCGCCCGCACCGCTGGCGAGCCAACGTGGAGGCGCGTGCGCGAGCGGCGGCGCTTCTGAAAAGGGCGAGAGGGCGGAAATGAACCCGGTTGAGACGGCGGTCCTGGGACTGTACTTCTTCGTGCTCGTAATCCTCGCGGTGTTCGGCACGCACCGCTATCTCATGATCTACCTCTATCATCGCGACCGCAGCCAGAAGGCGGTTCCTGTGGCGCTCTTGCCTCCACTTCCACGCGTGACTGTGCAGCTGCCGATCTTTAACGAGCTCTACGTCACCGAGCGCCTGCTGCGTTCCGTGGCCGAGATTCGTTATCCCCGCGAGCTGCTCCAGATCCAGGTGCTGGACGATTCGACCGACGAGACCGCAGCGCTCGCAGCCGCAGCCGTGGAGCGCTATCAGCGTCAGGGCTTCGACATCCACTATCTCCACCGCGCCGACCGCACGGGCTTCAAGGCGGGCGCGCTAGACGCCGGGCTCAAGCAGGCCACAGGCGAGTTCATTCTCATCTTTGATGCCGACTTCGTGGCCCCAGCGGACATCCTCGAGCGCACGCTCGGCCACTTCGCCGATCCGAAGGTGGCTGTGGTTCAGGCACGCTGGGATCATCTCAATCGAGGCTACTCGCTGCTCACCGAGATCCAGTCCATACTGCTCGACGGGCACTTCATCCTCGAGCACGGCGCGCGCAGCCGCTCCGGCCGCTTCTTCAATTTCAACGGGACCGCCGGCCTGTGGCGGCGCGCCGCCATTACCGACGCGGGCGGGTGGCAGCACGACACACTCACCGAGGACCTCGATCTGTCCTACCGCGCGCAGCTGCGGGGTTGGCGTTTCGTCTATTTGCAGGACGTGGTATCGCCCGCGGAGTTGCCCGTCGAGATGAATGCATTCAAGAACCAGCAGCACCGCTGGGCCAAAGGCTCGGTGCAGGCCTGCATGAAGCTCCTGCCGCGGGTGCTGGCCTCGGATCTGCCGCTGGCGGTCAAGGCCGAGGCCACGTTCCATCTCTGTGGCAATCTCGCCTACCCGCTGATGCTGTTGCTCTGCGTGCTCGTGTTCCCGGCCATGATCATCCGATACGACATGGGCTGGGCCGAGATGCTCGTGGTCGACCTGCCGCTGTTCCTCTGCGCAACCGCGAGCGTCTGCTCGTTCTACGTGCTCAGTCAGAGGGAGATCTTCGGTCAGGCCGGCTGGCGCCGCGCGCGCTATCTACCTGCGGCGTTGGCGCTTGGCATCGGCCTGTCGGTGAACAATTCCAAGGCCGTGCTCGAGGCGCTACTCGGGCGCGAATCGGAATTCGCGCGCACACCGAAACATGGCGTCGAGCATCGCGCCGATCACTGGCAGAAGAAGCGCTACCACGGGGCTCGCAACTTCGTTCCATACGTGGAGCTGATGCTCGGGGTCTACTTCACCTACGTGGCGATCTACGCCGCGTTCAGCGGCCTGGTCGGAACGCTGCCGTTCGTCATGCTCTTCCAGTGCGGATTCCTCTACGCCGCCTCGCTGTCCCTCCTGCAGGGTTTCGTGCGGCTCCCGCAGTTCCGCGCCCAGGAGGCCTGAGGCGCACGCTCCATTGACGGGATGGGCCGCGCCAGACAGCGGGCCGGCCGCAGTGCATGCCTGAGCTGCCCGAGGTCGAGACGACCGTACGCCAGATCCGGCCGCTCCTTGTCGGTCAGCGGATCGGAGACGTGCGCGTGCGCTGGGCCGGCTCCATTGTCGGCCGTCAGGTCGCCGGGCTGCGTCGCGCCCTGATCGGGAGTCGCATCGAGCGCGTCTGGCGTCGGGGCAAGTTCTTCGTTTTCGACCTCTGTCACGAGTTGCGCGGCCGGTCCTATCTCGTAGGCCACCTGCGCATGTCCGGCCGACTGTGGATCGAGAGCGAGGGCCGCCCGCACGACCGCCACGCGCGGGTGGAGATCGTCTTGGAGGGGGACCAGAGGCTGGTCTTTGCCGACGTCCGAAAGTTCGGCCGCCTGTGTCTCACCCAGCGACCCAACGAGATCCTCGGCTGTCTCGGGCCGGAACCGCTCACGCCGGACTTCACGCGCGCCTGGCTGGCCCGGGCGCTAAGTAACCGTCGTCGCCAGATCAAACCCCTGCTGCTCGACCAGACCTTCCTGGCCGGACTCGGCAACATCTACACCGACGAGGCGCTCTTCCGTGCGCGCATCCACCCGCTTCGGCTCGCCCATGACGTTGCCCCGGCAGCATCACAGCGGCTGACGAAGTCCATCCGGCAGGTGCTTGCAGCCGCCATACGCCGCGAGGGATCGAGCTTTGACAGCTACTACCGCACGCCCGAAGGACGGAGTGGCCGGTATCAGGAGCGACTACTGGTTTACGGCCGCACAGGTCAGCCCTGCCGTCGGTGCGGGACGACGATCCAGCGCATTGTGGTCGCCCAGCGTGGGACGCATGTTTGTCCTCGCTGTCAGCCCACACCGCCCGCCGGCCGATGCGCGGGAGGTCGAGGATAATTGTCACATGCCGCGTCCCTCGGAAGCCGCTACTGCAACGCCTCCCGGT
>Ga0302321_100004434_pt1 | contig 12161 bp, 8 predicted proteins | sample Fen_T0_1_FD_202505 | JGI IMG/M metagenome (GOLD analysis project Ga0302321, IMG submission 202505) | Peat permafrost microbial communities from Stordalen Mire near Abisko, Sweden - Fen_T0_1 | ecosystem: Environmental > Terrestrial > Soil > Wetlands > Permafrost | place: Sweden: Abisko...
TCCCGCTGGCCATCCTCCTCATAAATTAGACAAAACGAGTACAGCACCACAGCACCGTCTGGCAATGGTCGAGTTAGCAATCGCTTCAAATCCTCATTTCAGTATCTCGCGTGTTGAGGTTGACCGGTCTGGACCTTCTTATCTCGTCGAGACGCTACGCCTGCTGCACAAACAATGGGGACCACATATTGAGCTAAGCTTTGTAATCGGTTGGGATAGCCTGGAGGAATTTTCTACCTGGTATGATCCCGCTGGCATTTTAGCCCTGCTTACACATCTCGTCGCGGTTCGTCGACCCGGCTATCTGGAAGATGTTATGTATAATAAGCAATTAGAGTCACGTCTCCCAGGTATCACCGAACGTTTATATGTTGTGTCTGTACCACAACTGGATATCTCCTCGACTGACCTGCGTCGTCGTGTGGCACAACACAGACCAATAACATATCAGACAACAGAGGCTGTTGAGCACTATATCATTGAGCATGAACTCTATCAGAGAGAGAGTTCATAAAGAAACGAGTAAATTTATTACTATGCCACCTATGCAATTCGAATTAGGGGGACGGCTACGTCTCCGCAAGAAACATCCCTGCGGGAGCTTTGACTGGGAGATAGTGCGCCTGGGCGCTGACATTGGCCTTAAATGTGAAAAATGCGGCCGCCGTATCCTGCTCCCACGCTCTGAAGTCGAGCGCCGGATAAAACAAGTTCTGCCACCTGTCGTTAAAACAGAAGATGATGAGTATGATGATTTTGACGCAGTATGAATGGGGCAGCATAAAGATACCGGGGCATCACAAACGGGTATGCTCTTGTCGCACTCCAGATTTAAACAACAGAATTCGTTGCACCAGGATACTTTCTAATCCAGTGCTCTACAAGGATATAGCTTGATGTCAGCAGCCCCAAAAAGCGAAGGCTTTCTTACACTCCTAAAGAAAAGGAACTTTTTACGCCTGTGGCTCGCACAACTTATCTCTATGACGGTCCTCAATGCTTCAAATTATGCATTGCTTATTCTTATCAATTCTACGACTCACTCTACAACGCTGGTCGGGCTGGCGATTATCAGTTTTAGCCTGCCGGCCATCCTCTTCGGCGCACCTGCAGGTGTGTTCGTTGACCATATGAATAAGCGTCGCGTTCTCTGGGGGTGTAATTGTTTGCGGGCGCTGGCAACGCTGGTCTTTGTGGCAGTGCTACTGGTAAACCATGGTAATGGTGTGCTGATCCCTGTCTATCTGCTGACTTTTATTATCTCATCAATTGGTCAGTTTTTTTCGCCTGCAGAGGGATCAGCTATACCTATGCTGGTGAGCAAAACTGAGTTGATGCCAGCACTTTCGCTCTTCAATATCACATTTATGTTGTCGCAGGCCCTGGGTTTTGTGTTGCTGGCTCCCATCTCGATCAGTCTGCTACCGACCATTACGATATACCATACAGCTATAGATTCGATCACGCAGTTGTATGCAATTGTTGCACTCCTCTACCTGGTATGCGCCTTATTGATCTTGTCAATTCCGCGTTCTGGCTTTATCAAAAGTGACCGATCCGGAGTTACACCCTTGCGATCACAAACCATTGGCATCTTTAATAGTGTATTAGGGGAAATGTCGCAAGGGTGGAGCTTTGTACGCAAAAATAGCGCTCTTTACCTGGCGGTTATTCAACTCTCCTTCGCAGGCATCCTTATTCTTGTAATCGGCCAACTGGCTACGCCTATCGTGACGAATCTCCTTGACCTTCCATCGAATGCGATGGCTCTTGTCTTCGCCCCTGCTGGCATCGGCCTTGTGCTTGGCTCTATCTTGATGCCGAATGTTACCAAACGTCTCGGCAAGTCTCGTACGATCCTTATTGGTAGCATAGGCCTGACTATAACGACGTTTCTTGTACCTCTTTGCATCTCTTTTGCAAAATGGCTGCATTCATATAGCTGGAATACGAGCCTACTCCAATTATTGGTAACGGCTCTCCTGATGTTTTTTGCTGGCCTGGCACTTGATTTTATCAATATTCCGGCTCAAACAGCTGTCCAGGAGATGACGCCTGAGTGGATTAAGGGCCGCGTGCTCGCGTTACAGCTTGTCCTCTACAATACTTTCTCTATTCCCATTATTCTGTCGATTGGCGCGTTAACTGATCTCTTCGGTATTGATCGTGTACTCTATATTCTCTCCGCCTTTGAGCTTGCTTTTGGAGTATGGAGCATTTATTATGAACATAGAAACCCACCTCTGGCGGACGAGGATACCCTTTCTAAATCAATTGCCAGGAAAGTATCAACAAGTTCGCTAAAACACGTTGACTAATCAGGCGAAAATTCGGAAATAACGTGTTGCTTTTCTACATAGTTATCAGTATAATAAAGTCTGCAATACATAAAGCGACAAAACGAGCACGGATGAGGTAAGATAATATATGCATCCAGATACACAACTTGCGGCACAGATAGCTCCATATCAACCCTGGCTCATCATTGCAGGGGTCTTTGTGCTCTTCATAGCTTTACGCATTACAAGAAAAGCACTGCGTCGTCGCGTGGAGGAGATTGGCTTCTGGCTGTTCAAAGAGCGAGGGCGCTTCATCTGGTTCTGGCTCAATGCTCCTGGGGTTATGCTCCACGAACTTAGCCACGCCTTTGTGATTTTTTTGTTTTACCCCTTTGGTTTCCATATTACCAATATCAGTTTTTTCCACATTCAGCCTGCGACAAACCGTTATGCAGGAGCTCGCACGATGCGCCATGGAGGCGCTCAATCACTCCAACTTGGAGAGGTACAATACAGCCGTCCGCAAGGGCGCGTTATGAGTCTTGTGGGTGATGGCTTAAGTGGCGTTGCGCCACTTTTCGGAGGTGCGGCTGCAGTCGTTTTTCTCTATTGGGTTGCAACTGGCTATAATCTGTGGGATGTGACGTTTGATTCTTTCCATCAACAATTGCAGATTATTCGCCCCGGCTGGCCCTGGTGGACGTTGATCTTCGCTCCTTACTTGATCCTCACAGTGACTTCAGAGCTCTGGCCCAGTTCACAGGATTGGCATGGTGCACGCTGGTTCGTGCGTGGCTTGCTGCTCATTGTTGCCCTGAGCCTTGCCGCACTGTGGTATTTTCATCGCTTCGCAGATCTACTCCCTGTGGCTATCCTGGTGGCTTCACACATCGATTTCGCACTCGCAGTCCTGCTAGCCCTCGACTTTGCCTTCTTGATCATTGCCGAAGTCCTGCTACACGTCGCACATTCCTGATTCCAGCTATCATTTTTCTGCGATGCCTTTACCAATCGAACTTATCTATTAAAAAAGTTCGGCTATAATGTAGCAATATCGGGCTTCCATGTGGACAGACAGCCGGGGCGGCAACACTCGCGAGAGCCGAAAGCAAGCTCCTCTGCTCCCCATGACTTAATTCACGGCCGCGTCTCATAGCTGAACGGCAAGAGAGCCCAATCAGAAGATGGTCCTCCCAGTCCGTGCTGTCCTCAGCTGCAATTTCGGCTAGCTCTTGGAGATGGGCGGCCAGTTGAGCATGCCCTTCACCTATCGGTACCGAACGAATCAGAAAACTTCTGCCACCAAAACGCTCGCACTCCAGCCCCAAGCCTCGTAGCATTGGTAAGCGCTGCTCCAAAAGGTCTGCCTGATGGCGTTTCATCTCGACGATAACTGGCTCTAATAAAAGATGCGCGGCAACCTCTTCATCGGTCTGTACGCCAGCATACGTGCGGCGCAGATGCTCATAGATGATACGCTCGTGCGCTCGATGCTGATCTACTAGATAGAGGCTACCATCAGGCGCTTCTGCCAGGATAACGGCTTGTTGCAACTGTGCCAGGGGGCGCAGGCCAGCAATCGCTGCTGCCGTGCCAGGGGGCGCAGATTCTATCCGATACTCTTCAGCCGACTCAGCAAGATGTAATCCACGTCGCCGAGGGCCGGGTAATCGTCGCTGATTTGCCAGGACGGGCCCTGGAAACTGCACGGCCTCAGGTAGAGCCGGACTACGCTCTAAGACGGCTTTTAGTGCCTGTGTTAAGGCCTCGGCTATTCTTTTTTCTTGCAGCAGGTGCACCTCTGTTTTTGCAGGATGGACATTCACATCGACTTCATCAGCTGGCACCTCGATATAGAGTACCAGCAGTGGGTGCTTGCCCCTTGGCAACAAGCTGCGATATCCTTGCTCAAGAGCATCTTGTAGTCCCTGCGAGGCCACCCAGCGTCCATTGATAAACAGCGTTATATGTTGACGGCTATTTTGTGCCAGGACACGATTTCCGATAGATCCGCGTAGACGATAGTGTTGCTCTCGATCCTCTACGTCGATCTCTTGTAGCAGTTCTTTTAACGAGAGATGGTAGAGTTCGGTGAGTGTTACTGCCAGATCACCACTTCCACTCGTTTGCAAAGCAGTATGTTCATCTATAACCAGGTTAAAGCGCACGGCTGGATACCCAATTGCGTAGCGGCGCACAAGCTGCACAATATGCCCATTTTCTGTTCGTGCAGCACGCGTGAAATTCAAGCGTGCTGGCACGTTATAAAAAAGATCAGAGACGGTGATGGTCGTACCGTGCACACGCGCTCGCAGTCCTTGTTGTAGTTTCTCTCCTCCACGCCATGTTACCCAGTGTGCCGCTTGTTCCTGATCTAAAGCTTCAGTCTCGATCGCTCGGCTGAGCACAGTTATTTCCGCCACTGTCGCGATGCTTGCCAGTGCTTCACCGCGAAAGCCCAGCGTATGCAAACGTCCCAGGTCTTCGAAGCTCCGGATCTTACTGGTCGTATGGCGAACACACACCTTGTCTATTTCATGCGCAAGAATACCATCCCCATTGTCAGTCACACGAATCAAGCGCAACCCTCCTCCACGTACTTCTATGCGCACTTCCTGCGCGCCTGCATCCAGGGCATTTTCTAGCAATTCTTTTACAACTGACGCTGGCCGCTCAACAACCTCGCCCGCCGCAATACGCTCCGCTACATCTGGCGCTAACATCTGTAGTGGCCTGCGCTCAATCGCTGGATAGTGGAATGGCTGAAGATCATGACTCATTATCGCAGCCTGCTTCTCCTCTTCTGAAGTAAAGATAGTAAATTCAATGCATCGAGTGGTGTAATGGCATAGATATCGATGTCGTCAAGGGCTTGTTCACGCTCAGCGCGCTCATCTGTACCCTCTAAAGCCGCCGCCGCTATGCGTGCTTCATCGCTTTGCCATTCAAATGCTCTCCGCTCGGTAAACGCGCCCACTTTATAGTGACCATTCTCTTCGGCTACTCCATTTCGTGCACTCGCTCGATCATGCCCATTGCCATTTGCCGCAACCTGTGGACGTAATATACTCAAAACGCTGCTCTTGCCTGACTCTAATTGCTGCAAAACGGTCTCCGCTCGTTGCACCACGCTCGGGGGCATACCGGCTAGCTTCGCAACATGGACGCCATAGCTACGCCCTGCGTTCCCTGGTACGACCCGGTGTAAGAATACAATATTTCTCTGCTCATCCTCGCTGATTGCTACGGTATAGACATTCAGGTGTGATAGCTCATCAGCCATACTGGCCAATTCATGATAATGTGTCGCAAAGAGCGTGCGCGCCTCCAGCTGGTTATGTAGATGTTCGACGACGGCGCGCGCAATCGCCAGGCCATCATAGGTGCTCGTACCACGGCCAATCTCATCCAAGATAATCAAGCTGTGTCGAGTGGCATGATGTAATATAGTCGCTGTCTCTTCCATCTCGATCATAAACGTGCTTTTGCCTGATGCAATATCGTCCTCTGCACCCACGCGCGTGAAAATGCGATCCGCTAAACCCAGCCTTACTGCACGCGCAGGCACGAAACTTCCTATCTGCGCCAACAGAGTAATCAGGGCAACCTGACGCAGATACGTCGATTTGCCTGCCATATTCGGACCAGTCAGTAGCAAAACACGCTCGCCTTCCTGCGCCTCAAGCTGTATATCATTAGGTATAAATACATTTCCATCAAGTGTATATTCAACGACTGGATGCCTGCCACCAGTGATCTCCAGGCGAGACCCTTGCTCTAATACAGGCCGTACATATCTCTGGTGTGCCGCAACTTCAGCCAGACTTAAGAGGACATCTATCCTGGCAACGGCGGCTGCAGTAGCCATAAGCTGTTGATATGAGCTGGCTATCTGGCGCAATACATCAGCATAGATGCTACGCTCCATCTCTTCGATACGCTCTACCGCGCTTAAAATCAACGCTTCGTGTTCTTTAAGCTCTGGCGTAATATAGCGTTCGGCATTCACCAGAGTTTGCTTGCGCATATAATCGTCTGGTACAAGCTTGAGGTTGGCATGACTTACCTCGATATAGTACCCAAACACTTTGTTAAAGCCAACTTTGAGGGCTTTAATGCCTGTGCGCTGCCGTTCACGCGCCTCCAAAGAGATCATCCAGCGTCGTGAGCCACGAATCGAGCTAAAGAGTTCGTCGAGTTCAGCATGATAGCCTGCACGAATCAGACGCCCATCGTCGCCCGCCTCATCTTCTTCGTCCTGACGCATAAGCGCACGGCCAATCAGATCACTCACTTCGGGACAGGCATCAAGTTCTTCAGCAAGTTCTTGTAAAAGTTCAGCTTCGCAACTCCTCAAGAGATCACAGAGCGTGGGAATGACGCTGAGATAATCGCGCAGCCCTAACACCTCGTTGCGTACAGCACTTCCCTGCCGAATACGCGCGCTTACGCGTTCCAGGTCACCCAGATCTTGCAAGCACATCACAAAACGGGTGCGTATCGCGGGGCTCTCGTAAAGCTCCTCAATGCTTGCCAGCCGCTTGTTCAATTCTTGCAGGTCAAGTAGAGGTTGTGTGATGGTACGGCGCATCTGCCGCGCCCCCATTGGTGTTATCGTACGGTCCAATACACCCAGCAGGCTACCCTGTAGCGTTCCACTGCGCGTCCCCTGCAAAAGCTCCAGGTTACGCTGCGTATGCGCGTCCAACACCATATAGCTGCTTGTGCTATACGAGCGCAACCCGGTCAAGAGCGTCAGCAGCGCGACATTCATCTTTTCCAGATACGCCAAAATTGCGCCTGCGGCGGCAACAGCTTGCGGAGCTTGTTCGCAGCCGTATGCCTCTAATGATTGCACGCCGAAGTGCTTGCATAGGCGTGCCTGCGCCGCTTCGTATTGAAAGAAATAAGGGGCACACTGTGTGATGGTAACGATCTTTGATGGAAACTGGTACGCCTGCTTGTTACTGCCCTCTAGTAGCAGGCATTCAACGGGTGCGAGCCGTTGCAGTTCTGCGTCCAGCGCTATCGGCAATTCGTCTGGTGTAAACCATGTGACACTAAATTCGCCCGTGCTCACGTCTACAGCGGCCAGACCCGTCTGAGTGCGCCCAGTGGCAATGGCAACCAGATAATTATTCTGCCGTGCTGGCAAAAGATTTGGCTCAGAGAGCGTGCCCGCCGTCAAGATACGCGTGACGGCACGCTCCACCACATCGCGCCCTTTCGTGACTTCTCCCACCTGTTCGCAGATCACAATCTTGTAGCCGCGCTGTACAAGCTTGCCAACATAGTTTTCGAGCGCATGCAGGGGTACACCCGCGAGTGGTACCCGTTCCTTGCCCTTACCATACGATCGCGTTGTACGTACTATCTGCAATTCGCGTGCAGCAATATAGGCATCCTCATCGAATGTCTCATAGAAATCCCCGACCTGATACATCAAAATAGCGTCAGGGAACTGTTTTTTAAATTCAAGATATTGTTTGCGAGCCGGGCTCAGAGTCGACATAGATTACTCACCTCTACATACCACAAAATAGGGAGCAGAAATTGAACACTTGTACATTACAGTATTCTTTCTTCCTTGTCAAAAAGTGGTACTTGCTGGATTTAGCCAGGAATGCGTCAGCCTCTCCATCTGACGCATTCCTGGTTGCACAGTACTCCCCATGAAGCTTTCGGTAAAGACATAATTAATCCTATACAATATATCCAGGCACAATACATAATAGTAAAGATCCCATTTTAAAACTATGAAAGAACATGAGGAACAGGATGACTGATCTTATTGCACCTATCACAGACGTGACGGTCTATGCTGATCGTGCACTTGTTACCCGCAAGGGTCGCATTCCATTAGAGGCTGGCGAGCACGAGCTGCGCATCAATAACCTTCCCCTATTTTTGCGTGACTCCCTACGAGCAGCGGGACGCGGGCCGCAAGGCGTACGCATCCTCAATGTCGATATTACAACTGCGTTTTACAACCAACCACCTGAAGCGGAGCTGCAGGCGTTGCAAAATACGATAGAGCAGCTACGTCTGCAGATTCAATTACTTAAAGCACGCCAGGATGCCCTCGCCAGCCGCCGGCACTGGCTGCAGGCACTCGGTGAACAGTCAAAGGATTTTGCACGGGGCCTGGCACAGGGTCAGATGAAACCACAGGATTGCGCCGATTTCTTTACTTTTATGGCCGATCAGTCGGCTCAGGATGCTGAGACAGCCCTGAACCTCGATAAGCAGGTACAACAACTGCAGGCAGAGCTTGATGCTCGTCAGCGCGAATTAGGTCAGAAACAGGGCCATTCTAATCCTGATCGCCTCGCCGCGCTGGTTTCTGTCGAGCTTACCAGCAGTGGCGAGTTCGAACTGGAAATTTCATATATCGCCTTAAATGCCTCCTGGCTACCACTCTATGATGTACGCGTGCAGATGGATGACACTCAGAGTAGAGGAACAGTAGAGTTGATGTATGCCAGCATGGTTCAGCAAACAACTGGCGAAAACTGGGACAACGTTAATCTCGCCCTCTCGACGGCTCGACCCAGTCTCGCCTCTGTTCTCCCCGAGCTAAAACCGTGGTATCTTAATGTCTACTCTCCTCCCCCTCCATCTCCTGCGCCAATGTTAGCGGCTTCCATAGCTCCCAGGGCCGCGTTTGGCAAAATGCTATCGGAGGAAAGCGACATTACCTACACGGCAGGCTTTACAGAAGACGGCAACGAACCTCCATCCGTGCAAGCTGATGCTGCGATGGCTACCGCCACTGTTGAACAAACAGGGACGGCTCTTCTTTTCCGTATAGATCACCCGGTAGATATCCCTTCCGATAACTCACCGCACAAGACGACAATTGCACTTGATCACCTGCCCTGTACATTTGATTATGTGAGCGCTCCGATCCTTGAAGAAAACGTCCATTTACGGGCGACAATTACCAATACGACGCAGCATGTCTACCTCACTGGCGAGGCCAACATTTTCCTTGGTAGCGAGTACGTAGGGACAACACATATGAAAATGCGTGCTCCCAACGAGCGCTTTAAGATCTTCTTAGGCATCGACGATGGCATCAAGGTTAAGCGTGAACCCGTCGAGCGAGCGGTTGACAAAGGCAACTTGCTCCAGAATGATATTCGCCGCAGCACATACGCGTATCATATTATGGTGCATAACTATACACAAACACCAAAAAAAATTGTGGTACGCGATCGCCTGCCCGTCCCTCAACACGAACGCATTAAGGTAAAGATTCAGAGCCTGGCACCACCACCAACGGAGCGTACAAAACTCGAAGTTTTAACCTGGGAGTTTACCCTGCCAGCCGATGAAGAGCAGCATCTAGAGTATCGTTTTGTCATTGAGCACCCTCAGAACCTGAAGATTATTGGCTTGCCTTAATCTTTATCAAGCGCTCGAATAAAATCAGCCAGGACATCATACGCCGTAACCGCCGGCCCAACAGTCCCAGTATTGGGCACATCCAGGGTAACCGTCAGACCGGGCAAGACATCCAGCTCAAAGTGGGCCAGCATCGATCCGCCATTTACCAGGGCCAGCGGATCGTGAATAGCAAGTCGCTCAGGTTTGACGGTAGCAGTAACACCTGTTCCAGAGCGCTCAATACGCGCTACCAGCTTGTATGGAGTGCCTGCCAGGCGTGCTGCCTGCACCTCTGCGCTACTCAGGCCACGAATACCCTCGCGCTCCACTTGAGCAGGCAGCAGAGGCGTATCCATCAAAACACTGGCGATGGCACAGACTTTGACCGTGGCATCCCAGCCATCTACATCCTGCGTGGGATCAGTCTCAGCAATACCTAGCTCCTGAGCCTTCTTTATCGCCTGCTCAATGCTACGTCCCTGCTCCATCTCTTCGATAATTACATTGCTGGTGGAGTTGAGTAGCCCCTTGAAACGCTGTATAGTAGTCGCAGGTAGAGAGTACTTAAATAAGGAAAAAATCGGCGCACCTCCCATCACAGTCGCTTCAAATAGATACTGCTTTCCATGCTCCTGTGCTAGCCGCTGTAGTTCTTGATAGCCGTAGACCACCGTCCCTTTGTTCGCAGTGATTGCGTGTGCACCATACTCTAAGGCCGCTCGTATATGTTCAATTGCAGGCTGCCCCGTTTCAGCATTCAGGGAAGTCAATTCAAAGACCACATCTGCGTGCGCAGCAATCAGCCACTCACGAACATTGGTTGCCACACTTTCTCTCTTATCTCCTAACTCTCCACGAGCTAGCAGTGCACTTACATCCAATCCATGTGGATCAGCCAGCCAGCCCATACGCCGCGTTGCCATGCCCGTGAGCTGCCATTCAATTCCGTAGCGCTCCCGCAACTCGGGCGTCTTCTCCTGCAGCAATTGCAACAGGGCTCGCCCTACATTGCCGAAACCAAGCAAGCCTATATTGTAGCGTTTCATCTCGCCTCCTCATCATTTGAAAATATAAGTACGATATGAATATAGTTTACCATGAGAAAAATCCCCAAGATTTTTCGGCGAATCTCTATAGTAGAGCGTAATTACGGCATTACTAGTGAAAGGGTAAAAAAGACATATGGCCACACCACGCAATGCAATGGAAGTCCGACCAGGCTATCGAGGTCGCGCCTTCACATCTGATCTGACAGGACAGGAGTTCTGGCTCCTGGTAGACAAAGGCTTTCAGCCAATGGGATTGGTGATGGGCAACTGTATTTATTCAATGGGTGCAGTACGCAACTGGCTCGTCGGCTTCAAAGGGAACTTCCAGGGAGAGCTCAAAGAATACTCAGAATTGATGTATCAGGCCCGCGAGCTCGCCGTTAGCAGAATGCAATACGAGGCCGATCAGCTCAATGCCGATGGCGTGATTGGTGTAGATCTTAAGGTCGAGTTTATGCACAACAATGAATGGATGGAGGTCACGGCTATAGGGATGACTGTATCCAGTTGGTACATCGGACGTTATGGTCTATCCCTTGCTCTTGCATGAACTTTAAATCAGCATAGGAACAATTTACTGCCCAACGCGGTGTCCAAAATGGCACAGTTTCTTCTCCTGGTCTTGGTCTTCCTGTTGTTGCTGTTCTCGTTATCTCCAGACCATACCTTCCCTTATCGTAAATGCTTTTCCATGACTTATCAGGCAATAATGCCATAAGTTCCATATATGACATTGAAGCATAATTGGCTCTCAAGATTTCTTTTTCTTCATCTGTCCACTCTTTCCGCTTACCACTTTTGCGTAAGTAAAACATTTCTTCTCTTCCCCATTCCTCATGGAGCCATAAAACCTGTATCCTTAACCAGTGTGTAGATATGCTGTCAACGACAACCTCTTTAATGATAAAGTTGACAAGGTTGCGTCTTTTCTTAAAATCGTACTTAGGCCATAATGTTTCTAGCTCCTCCAGCTCTTCATCCAAAGAGCCATAATCGTTGGCTTCCTGTTTTTCGACTTCTGCCTTTGCCTGGATGAGCTTCTGTCTCTCAGTTTCTAGGGCGTCTATTTGTTCGGTAGCAAGCTCTTTTCTGCGTTGAAGGCTTCCCAGCTTTCCTGTGTCGTTTATCTGTTTGGCTTCTTCCATTTCTAATTCAACACTTCCCAGACTAAGGGCTAATCCTGCCTGTTTGCGGCTAATGTCATTTATTGATGACTCTAATTGCTTGATTTTGCTCAGCCGTGTATCGCGTGTTGCTTTTATCTGCTGCTGGTATGTTTCAATGCTCTCATGTTTCTTACTGATGTTACGTACATGTTCCATCATCCGATTGACAATGATTGTGTCAATTTCATCGCATTGTACAGCTAAGATTATATCAGGATCACATATATAATCATCCTGCCTCATCGTCTCAATAAGATATACTCCTGCACGGCCTCCAT
>Ga0302321_100004435_pt1 | contig 12160 bp, 10 predicted proteins | sample Fen_T0_1_FD_202505 | JGI IMG/M metagenome (GOLD analysis project Ga0302321, IMG submission 202505) | Peat permafrost microbial communities from Stordalen Mire near Abisko, Sweden - Fen_T0_1 | ecosystem: Environmental > Terrestrial > Soil > Wetlands > Permafrost | place: Sweden: Abisko...
TATCCTGTGCAGCCTGACGGTGCGGCCGGGTGTCGACCCATCTAGCGTCCCGGCTCGCTATCTGGCGTCTCTCGAGTCATCCAATGCGTGGGAGGCTGAGCTCGATGGTAGCAAGCCAAGCCCAATCAAGGTGAAGCGAACGGGCAAGGTTGTCGAAACCGAAAAGCCGCTGGCAGCCAAGGATGCGCAAGTCCTATCCATCGTGAAGGCCGTGATAGGTGACAGCGTCGTGCACACCGCGATGACGGTCAAGGATGGCCGTGTGGTGTTTGCCGCCGGTCGCCACCCACGCGAACTTCTCGACCGATATGGCAAGGGGCCGGGACCCACTGGCGTTGCGGCGCCGATACTGAAGCGGACCTTGCTCGATACGGCTGGTGCACACTTCTTGGGGTTTGTCGACGTGGCTTCCCTGCTGGGCAAGGGTCTTGCTCATAGCCAAGAGCCCATGGGACAGCAGTTGGGCGCCATGATGGGGGCTGTGCCAGGCCTGGCTGATCTGCGTGCTCCCCTGGTGCTCTCGGGCAGTGGTGGAAAAGTCCCTGCCATCGAGTTTCAGGCGCCCTTTGGCAGCCTCCAGAATGTGGCCCGGGTGGTCAGCGCTTTCATGGGTCAGATGGGGGGGCCAGCGGGACACTGATGAAAAAATCCATGACAAAAAATACTATTTGCAGAAACGCCGGTAAAATCCGCTAAACTGCAAAGACCCATCATGAGAATTCTCGCAGTTTTCCTCGCCGCCGCATTTGTCCTCACGGGTGTGCCCATGCTCGCCAGCGCTGCCCCGGCGGATTCCGTCCGTCCTGCCGCCTCTTCTGCCGACTCGAGTTGTCGCGCAAGGAGGAAGAAAGCCAAGAAGCAGGCCGCCGACAACAAGGGCAAGAAGAAGAGCAAGAAGGACGACAAGAAGCCCTACGGCTTCGAGTTGTAGTTCGGCTTCGGGGTGGGCTGCGGGTTGTCAGCCAGCGCCGAGCGTTGGACCATGCCGTCAGACAACGGGGCTTCCAAGCTACAGCCCTTCGCGGCCATGCCGGGGCCGACTCTGGCCCGGGTGCGCGTCCTGGCTGCAGACATCGACGACACCATCACCGCGGGTGGTAAGCTGCCAGCGCGCACGATCGAGCTGTTCGAGGAGTTGGCGGCCGGCGGGCTGGTGGTGGCCTTGGTCACCGGGCGTTGTGCAGGCTGGGCGCAGGCCCTGGCCGGCTACCTTCCAGGCGTGCAGGTCGTCGTGGGTGAGAATGGACTGGTGTGCTTCGACGGCGCGGGCCGACGGCGCGACCTGGGACCGCCGCGCGATGCGACCTTCGGCCGCGCGCTGGCGGAGAACGCGGAACGCGTCGCGCGTGGCTTTGCTCTCATCCGCACCGACGACGACGTCTTTCGCTTGTTCGAGCGCGCTTTCTTTCGGCCCGCCGGCTTCGGCGCAGACGCCTTGCGGGACTGCCAGCAGCTTGTCGACCCCGGCTTCGAGGTCATCGCGAGCTCGATTCACATCCACGTGCGACCCTCGGGCTGGGACAAGGCAGACGGCCTGCTGGCCGGGCTCGCGCCCATCGTGCCCGCCACGCTGGACGACCCGGACGCGAGCATTCTCTTCGTGGGCGATAGCAGCAACGATCGGCCGCTCTTTGCGCGTTTTCCCTACACCAGCGTGGGCGTGCGCAACGTCGTGCGTTTTCTCGCCGAGCTGGGGGAGGATCGCCCTGCCTACATCACCGACGGAGAAGCAGCGGCGGGCTTTGCCGAAGTCGTCGAGCGAGTGCTGGCCGCACAACATCGTGCGCCGTAGCGCGTGGGGAGCCGGCGAGCTTTGCTCGCCGCGTACCATCGCGGGAGGGTTTGGGAACCCTCCCAGGGTTCCCATGTTTGTGCGACATCGGCACTTGCAGTGTGCCCCGTATCTCCTTACCATTCGCCGTCGCATCGGTTCCCGCAACAAGTCCCCCTAGCTGGAGTACCCCAAATGGCGAAACTGTCCGGAAAGGCCCTGGTCGCCCAGGGAGGTGGTCCCACCGCCGTCATCAACCAAAGCCTGGTCGGTGTGGTTCTCGAGGCGCGCAAGTTCCCCGAGATCACCAAGGTCTACGGCGCTCGCCATGGCGTGCGCGGAATCTTGAACGAGGACTTCATCGACCTGACCCAGGCCACCACCCACAACCTGGAAGAGGTTGCGTGTACGCCGGCCTCGGCGCTCGGTTCCACCCGCGACAAGCCGGACGAGGAATACTGCCGCAAGATGTTCAAGATCATGCTGGCGCATGAAATCCGGTACTTCTTCTACATCGGTGGCAACGACTCGTCGGACACCTGCCGGATCGTGAACGAGCAGGCCAAGGCTGCCAACTACGAGCTGCGCACCATCCATGTACCCAAGACCATCGACAACGATCTCGTGGGCACAGACCACTGCCCAGGCTTCGGTTCAGCGGGCAAGTTTGTGGCCCAGGCCTTCGCCGGCGCGAACCAGGACAACCGCGCCCTGCCGGGCGTGTACATCGCCGTGGTCATGGGCCGGCACGCGGGCTTCCTCACCGCGGCCTCGGTCTTTGCGCGCAAGTATCCCGCCGACGGTCCGCACCTCATCTACCTGCCCGAGCGCGCTTTCAACCCGGAACGATTCATCCATGATGTGCAGACGGTCTACGACAAGCACGGTCGCTGCATCATCGCGGTATCCGAGGGCATTTCCGGCCCCGACGGCCCGCCCGTCATGACCACGCTCAAACCGTCAGCAGAAAAGGATGCGCACGGCAACGTGCAGCTCTCGGGCACTGGCGCTCTCGGCGATCTTCTGGCCGACCTGATCAAGGCCAAGACCAAGATCAAGCGCGTGCGCGCCGATACGCTCGGCTATCTGCAGCGCTCGTTCCTCGGCTGCGTGAGCGCCACGGATGCCAGCGAGGCGCGCGAAGTGGGCGAAAAGGCCGTGCAGTATGCAGCCTGGCACAACGTGGACGGCTCGGTGGCCATCCGGCGCGTTGGCGACTACGCGGTCGAGTACGACCTGCTGAAGCTGACCGACGTGGCGGCCAAGACCAAACACATGGCCGACGAATATATCAACCCGGCTGGCAACGACGTCACCGAGGCATTCAAGAACTATGCACGGCCCCTGGTGGGCGAGTTGCCGGACGTCGGGCGCATCGCCGCACCGGCTGTACACAAGATCAAGGGCGAGTAGTTCAATACAAGGAGAACCCAATGGCAGAGTCACGCGTTTCGTACAAGGAACTGGGCATCGTCAACACGCGCGCGATGTTCAAGGCGGCGATGGCGGGCAAGTTCGCCATCCCGGCCTACAACTTCAACAACATGGAGCAGCTGCAAGCCATCGTGATGGGCTGCGTGGAGTCGGATTCGCCCTTCATCCTCCAGGTCAGCTCGGGCGCCCGCAAGTACGCCAATCAGGTGCTCCTGCGCTACCTGGCCCAGGGCGCGCTGGCCATGATCCGCAGCACGGGCAGCAAGCTGAACTTCTCCTTGCACCTGGACCATGGTGACACCGTCGAGCTGTGCAAGTCGTGCGTCGACACCGGTTTCTCGTCGGTAATGATCGACTGCTCGCACCACCCGTTCGAGAAGAACATCGAGGAGACGCGCAAGGTGGTGGAATACGCCCACCAGCACGACGTCACCGTCGAGGGCGAGCTGGGCGTGCTGGCCGGGATCGAGGACGACGTGGTGGCGGCCAAGTCCATCTACACCCAGCCTGACGACGTCGAGAAGTTCGTCAAGGCCACCGGGGTGGACTCGCTGGCCATCTCCATCGGCACCTCACATGGCGCGTACAAGTTCAAGCCGTCGCAGTGCACGCGCAACGCCAAGGGCGTGCTCGAGCCGCCTCCCTTGCGCTTCGACATCCTGGAGGAGGTCGAGAAGCGCATTCCCGGCTTCCCCATCGTGCTGCACGGGGCATCCTCGGTCGTGCTCAAGTACGTCGAGATGATCAACAAGTTCGGCGGCAAGCTGGACGACGCGGTCGGCATCCCCGAGGAGCAACTGCGTCGCGCGGCGGGTTCCGCCGTGTGCAAGATCAACATCGACTCGGACGGCCGCCTGGCCATGACGGCGCTGATTCGCAAGGCGCTGTGGGAGAACCCCAAGGAATTCGATCCGCGTAAGTATCTAGGACCGGCGCGTGACGAACTGAAGGTGCTGATCGCCGAGAAGAACCGCAACGTGCTCGGCTCCGCCGGCCACGGCAAAGAGATCTTCGGCGCGTAGACGCGCGCACCCGCGTTCCCGGGGCGACCTGCGGTCGCCCCGCGGGCATGGCAAGGAGATCTTCGGGGCGTAGTCGCATGCGCGTTCGGGGTAGGGGCGACCGTCGGTCGCCCCGCGGGGCAGGGGTATTTTAAAAGCGGAAGTTTCATTGCGGGACCAGCGCGCCGTGGAGCTTGACGTGAACCTGGCAGACCGGCCGCTCGTCGTCTTCGGCCGAGTAGTCGAGGGTGGTCAGCTCGGCTTCACCCGGACCCTATGCTTCCGGCGCCGATCCGACTACCGTAGCGGCGGTCCAGGCGGCAGGCGGCGGTAGCAAGCAGCAGCGGTGTTACAATGATGGGCCATGGCGCCCTGGCTGAACTGTCCTCGCTGTGGTGCGCCTCGCACCAAGGCCAGTGGCTGTGCAGCGTGCGGTGCAGTGGTGGGAGCGAGCGAACAGCCTGAGCCTCCGCTGCCGGATGTCCTCAAGGCCGAAAGCCCGCCTCCACCCAGCCGCGAGCCGCTCTCGCGCCCGCGCTCCGCGATCCGCGAGCCGGCGCCTGCTGCCTGGGTTCCGCCCCGGCCCGCGCTGGGAACGGCAAAGTGGGATCTGCCGGCCAAAGAGACAGCCATGGAGCTGCGTATGCGGGTGCTGGCGCTTCCCTTGGCGATTGCCGTGGCCTGGAGTGTGGCCCACACGAACATGCCCCACGCGCTCATGCGCATCTTCCTCAGCATGTGGATCCACGAGAGCGGCCACGCGGTCACGGCGTGGCTGTGCAGCCTGCCTGCCTTTCCTGGTCCTTGGTTCACGCCCGTCTCTCAGGAACGGAGCTGGGTCTTTGGCTTGTGCCTGGCTGGGATTCTTGTCTTCTGTGCGCAGCGAGCCTGGCTCAGCAAGCATCGCGTGGCGGCCGTGTTGTGCGGGATCCTGCTCGTGCTCCAGGGGTTCGGGACGCTGGCCCTCAGCCTGCGCCGTGCGCAGGAACTGATGATCTTCGGTGGCGACGCCGGGTGCATGGTGCTGGGCACCCTGTTGATGGCCACGCTCTACGTGCGGCGCGGCCATGTTCTGTACCGAGGCTGGCTGCGCTGGGGCTTCCTGGTCATCGGCGCCGCTGCTTTCTGCGACGCTTACGCCACCTGGTGGGATGCGCGCAAGAACTTCGAGGCCATTCCGTTCGGCGAGAACGAAGGCTCCGGCCCGAGCGATCCCAGCCGGCTGGTGGATGAGTACGGCTGGGCCACCAGCACCATGGTCCATCGCTATGTCGTGCTGGGCGCCCTGTGTCTGGCCGTGCTGGGCGTGCTCTACGTGCTCGGCCTGCGGCGCCGTGAGGCGGCCGCGCGCGACCCGGACGCCGAAGGATAGCGGCTCATTTCATGGGGTGACGATGGCAAGAAAGCAACTACTCGTGGTGGCTGCCCTCATCGAGCAACAGAAGAGGGTGCTGGTGGCGCAGCGGCGGGCTGACCAGACGCAACCTTTGACCTGGGAATTCCCGGGCGGCAAGGTCGAGCCAGGCGAGTCACCCAGCCAGGCCCTGGTGCGCGAAATCCAAGAAGAGCTGGCGTGTTCAATCCAAGTGGGTGCGGTCGTCGACGTGGTGTTCTTCGCCTACGACACCTTTGATCTCGTCATGCCTGTGTATCGAGCCACGATTCGCACCGGAGTGCCGGTTGCGCGGCAGGTGGCCGCTGTGGCCTGGGTCGCACGGGCCGAGCTTGCAAGCCTGGCCTTCACGCCAGCCGATCTGCCGCTGGCTCGCCGCCTGGCAGGCGAATGCGGAAGTTAGCTACCCGCCGCGGCCGTCGCTTTCCGGTGGCGCGGGCGGGGGCGCGTCGGCGGCGGGGGGAGTGGGCAGGTGCGGGTGGCGCAGAGCCTCGCGCGCAGCTTCGCGTGCGGCCGTGACCTGGGCCAGCTTGCAAGCCCCACACAGTCCGGGTGCAGCCCAGTTGCCCAGGTGGGTTTGCAGCTGGCTCTCCGGCGGCCAGTAGATGGGCGTACCACACTGCATGCAGGGGATCTCCTGCGTCTTTCGGCCGGCCAGGAACTCGGCGCAGGCCGAGCAACGTCGTTCGGGCGGCTGCGGCTCGCGCCGACGTCGGTTCTTCTTGCCCTTGCCCGGCAACGGCGCAGCAGGTGTCCCGGCAGCAGGCGCCGGGGCGTTCTCGGCCGCAGGCGCGGTCTCGATTGCACCGGCCACGGCCTCGGGGGCAACTGCAGCGTCGGCCGCAGGCGCGCCGGCCGGAACAACCGCAGTCGCGTCAGCCGGCGCCTCGCTCGGCGGCGGTTCCTTGAACTTCGGCCGCACGCCGGCCGCGAGTTGCTGTTCCTTGCTCCAGGTGAAGGTCCCTGGGCAGCCATCGGTGCGACAGGCAATCTCCCGATCCTCCAGATCTCCCAGCTCCTTCTCGCACTCGCCGCAGTAGCGCGGATAGGGTTCCGCGCTCTTGCCGCGCACCTGGCGGGCCAGCTGCGCGCCCCGCTTGTCGCTCCAGGTGCCCTTGCACCCCGCGCGTCGGCAGGGACGCTCCACGTCCTTGAGGCTGCTCCACAGATCGAAGCAACGCTTGCACATACGGGACGGCGCCTTGGGCGCTGGCTTGTCGGCCACGCAGGCATCGAGCTGGTCGCTGCGCGTCCAGGTCCAGGTGGTCTTGCAGCCGGACGTGCGGCAACGGATCTCACGGTCGCCAAGCTTGCCGAATTCGGCGCGGCACTCGGCGCACATGCGCCGGGGCGGCTCGTTGGGCTTGCCGGCGGCGAAGGCCTGGATCTGGTCGTCGGCTTTCCACGTCCATTTGCGCGAACACGAGATGATCCCGCAGTTGACGGCCCGGTCCTTCAGCTTGCGCGCGATCTGGGCGCACGGCTCGCACAGGAGACCCGCGATGGTCACGCCATTCGTGGCGGGCGACGATGCCGACTCGCCAGGCGGTTCGCCCTGCGACACGAGCTGTTGTTCGCGGGTCAGCGTGGCTGTGCGTGCGCAGCCGGGCACGGCGCAGGGGATTTCCTTGTCCTGCAGGCTGTCGAGCAGCTTCTGGCAGTCTTCGCACAGGTGCTTGGGCGCAGGCCGGTGTGTGGCAAATGCTTCGAGCTGGGCCATCGCCGGCCAGGTCCACGTGCCGGTGCATCCCTTGCGGTCGCAAGGGCGCACAGCATCTTGCAGGGTGCGAAACTTTTCTCGACACGGGTCGCACATGCCTTCGGTGGCGTCGCCTGCGGCTGCCACGCTTCCGCCCAGGCCAAAGGCCTTGCTCGAGAGTTGGATCCATGTCCGGCTGCAGCCGGCAACTCGGCAGGGCACCGACTTGGCGCCCAGCCTATCGGCAAGGGTGAATTTTCCTGCGGCCATCGGAAAGGCTCGTATGGTGGCAAAGATAGCCTGCCCAAAGCAAGCAACAAGTCGATGTGTCTTGACTCGTGGCGGCGAGTGCTGCTTTTGGGTTGACTGCGCCGTTCCTCTCTCCCCATCCTTGGGCGCTCGCGATGCAAATAACCATTGAAGACATTTCCCCGGTCGAAAAGCGCGTGGATTTTGAAGTCCCCTGGGCGGACGTGGCGCCGCGCCTGCACACCGCCTACGAGAAGCTGCGGCGCGAGGTGCACCTCAAGGGGTTCCGTCCTGGCAAGGTTCCGCGCCAGGTCGTCGAACGCCTATACCGCAATCAGGTCGAGGGTGAGGTGGCGGGCGAACTGGTCGAGCTGTCCATCCGGCAAGCCATCGACGAGAAGCAAATCCAGCCGGTGGCCCCGCCCACGGTCGACAAGCTGGAGCTGAAGCAGAACGAGCCCTTGCGCTTCTCGACCCGCATCGAGGTGCGCGCCCAGGTGACGCCCAAGGACTATACCGGGGTTCGCGTGTCGCGGCGGCCGACCAAGGTCACCGACGAGCAGGTGGCACAGGCGCTGGAAGGCTATCGCCGGCAACACACTGCATTCCTGCCGGTCGAGGGTCGCGACACGACGGCGGACGACGATCTTTTGCGGGTCGAGGTCCATGGCAAGGTGGGCGAGCACAAGATCAAGACCAAGACCGTCACGGTGGACTTGACCGACGAGAACGCCGGCGGCCTGCCTGGTCTGGCACCGCGCCTGCGTGGCGTGCCCGTCAACGCTTCCGGCCTGGAGCTTCGCTACCGGCTGGACGACGATATCGCCATCAAGAGCCTGGCGGGCAAGGACGTCAGCCTGCGCGTGACTATCAAGGAGGCGCGCGGCCGCAAGGTGCCGGCGCTCGACGACGAGCTGGCCAAGGACACCGGCGAAGCGGACACGCTCGACCAGTTGAGGGCGAAGATACGCGACAAGCTGATCGAGGCGGACAAGCAGCGCATCCGGCGCGAGATGGCCTCTGCCCTGGTCAAAGAGGTGGTGAAGCGCAACGACTTCCCCATCGCGCCCTCGCTCACCGAGCGCCACGCCGAGAACATCGTCGCTCGGGTCAAGACCCAGCTCATGCTGGCCGGCATCGACGTGGAGGCAGGGGGAGGCTACGACCACGAGGCCATGAAGAAAGAGGTACACGCCGAGGCCGAGGAGTCGGCGCGGGCCAGCGTGCTTCTGCGTGCCATCGCCGAGCGCGAGGGGCTGCAGGTCGACGCGGGCGACCTGCAGAAGCGCCTGGTCGAGCTGGCCAACGCGCGCAATGAGAACGTCAACAGGCTCAAGACCGAACTGGAGCAGTCGGGCCGCATCGACGGGGTTCGCGCGCAACTGCTGGAGGAGAAGGCGCTTGATATGCTCCTGGCCCAGGCTAAGATTGTCGACGAAGATCCGGATAGCTTGATTGTCACGCCGGATCAGGTCGGCGGGCAGCGGCTGGTCCTCACCCCCGAGGAAGCGGTTGCCGAGGCTCGCCGGAAGGGCGGCGAGCCGCCCGGAAAGTAATGTCCATGCAGGACCCCAGGAATCCGACTTCGGCCATGCCCCCCATGACCGGCAATTTCATCATCCCGACGGTCATCGAGCAAACCCACCGTGGCGAACGTGGCTGGGACATCTTCTCGCGCCTGCTCAAGGATCGCATCATCTTCCTGGGCAGCGCGGTGGACGACCTTGTCGCCAACATCGTGATCGCCCAGTTGCTCTTCCTCGAAAGCGAGGACCCCGACAAGGACGTCATGCTCTACATCAACTCACCAGGGGGAATGGTGACCGCGGGCATGGCCATCTACGACACCATGCAATACGTGCGGCCTGACGTGGCCACCTTCTGCATGGGCCAGGCAGCCTCGATGGGCGCGTTCCTTCTGGCCGGCGGGGCCAAGGGCAAGCGCTACGCCCTGCCTCACTCGCGCATCTTGATCCACCAGCCCCTGGGCGGCTTCTCGGGTCAGGCCACTGACGTGGACATCCACGCGCGCGAGATCCTGCGCACGCGCGACAACCTGAACGAGCTGCTGGTCAAGCACACCGGCCAGCCCATGGAACGCATCAAGCACGACACCGAGCGCGACTACTTCATGAGCCCGGCCGAGGCAAAAGAGTATGGCCTGGTGGATGAAGTGATCGCGCACAAGAACCACGGCAAAGACAAGTAGGCCCCCGGGTGGCGGCGGGGCCGGGCCGGTGCTAACGTTCTCCTGTGCCACCCGGCAAGCGCGACGATACGGGAAGTCTATCTTGCTCCTTCTGCGGCAAAGGCCAGAAGGAAGTCAGGAAGCTGATTGCCGGCCCGACGGTGTACATCTGCGACGAGTGCATCGGGCTGTGCAACGACATCATCGCCGAAGAGATCGAGAAGGACACCGAGGGCTTCGGCCTGGCCAGCGTGCCCAAGCCGGTCGACATCAAGGCCGTGCTCGACGAGTACGTGATCGGCCAGGAGCGCGCCAAGAAGATCCTGTCGGTTGCCATCCACAACCACTACCGCCGCATCGACGCCAAGGTGGGCCCCGATGAATGCGAACTGGGCAAGTCCAACATCCTGCTGCTGGGCCCCACCGGCTCGGGCAAGACCCTGCTGGCCCAGACCCTGGCCAAGATTCTCAACGTTCCCTTTGCCATCGCGGATGCCACCAACCTGACCGAGGCCGGCTACGTGGGCGAGGATGTGGAGAACATCATCGTCAACCTGCTGCAGAACGCCGAGCACGACATCGAGAAGGCCGAGCGTGGAATCGTCTACATCGACGAGATCGACAAGATCGCGCGCAAGGGCGAGAACCCGTCCATCACCCGCGACGTGTCGGGCGAGGGCGTGCAGCAGGCGTTGCTCAAGATCCTGGAAGGCACGGTCTGCAACGTGCCGCCCAAGGGCGGTCGGAAGCACCCCCAGCAGGAATTCCTGCAGGTCGACACCACGCACATCTTGTTCATCTGCGGCGGCGCGTTCGTGGGTCTGGAAGACATCATCGAGCAGCGCATCGGGCAGAAGCAGATCGGCTTCGGCGCCAAGATCCAGTCGAAGAAGGAGCGTCGGGTGTGGGAGCTGCTGCGCGAAGTGCAGCCCGAGGATCTGCTCAAGTACGGCATGATCCCCGAATTCGTGGGGCGCATGCCGGTCGTCGCTCCCTTGCACGAACTCGACGAAGCGACCCTCATCGACATCTTGACCAAGCCCAAGAACGCGCTGACCAAGCAGTACCAGAAGCTGTTCGAGATGGACGGCGTGCGACTGCGCTTTACCAAGGGATCGCTTTCGGCCATTGCGCAAGAGGCGCAAAAGCACAAGTCCGGCGCGCGCGGCCTGCGTGCGATTCTCGAGCAGGCAATGCTGGACGTGATGTTCGAGGTTCCTTCGGCATCGCCGGCGGTGCGGGAAGTCGTGATCAGCGAGGAGACGATTCAGAAGGGCGAGCAGCCGCTGCTCATCTATCAGAAGAGCGCAGCGAGCGGCAGCGCGTAGCAGACCGGCACGTCGGCGTCGGCGCGATGAAAGCGCGACATGGACGTCGTGATCACGTCGTTGATGGCCAAGCTTTTCCTGTGCCTTGGGCCTGGCGCGCAACCTGCATGGTATTCTGCCCGCATCGGCCGTCAGGGCTCGCTGCGTTCAGGCGACACGCCTGATTGAAGCTCAGGAGGACCCATATGAGATCACCGTTCGCAAACCCAGTCCTGCTGACCGTCGCGCTGCTTGCAGGCTATGCATGCAGCAATGGTGGCAAGTCGACCCTGCCGAATTCTCCAGACGGTTCCGTGGGGTCGGGCGGGGCGGTAGGGAGCGGTGGAATCCTGAGTAGTGGTGGAAAACCTGCTGCGAGTGGCGGCATTGCGGCCGGCGGAGTCACTAATACCGGCGGCGTGAGTTCCACGGGCGGAATTGCTTCTGCAGGGGGAGCCGTGGGATCGGGCGGGGCAGCAGGGGGCGGTGGGGCCATGAGCAGCGGTGGAATGACCGCGAGCGGCGGCGTAGCAAGCGGCGGAGTCATGAGCAGCGGTGGAACGTCCAGCGCGGCTGGCGGCGCAGCCAGCGGCGGACTCATGAGCGGCGGCGGAACATCTAGCGCGGCCGGCGGGGCCACCAGCGGCGGAGCCATGAGCAGTGGCGGAACGTCGAGCGCGGCCGGCGGAGCCGCCAGCGGCGGAGCCATGAGCAGCGGCGGAACGTCTAGCGCGGCCGGCGGCGTAGCAACCGGCGGCACGGGCACCGGTGGCGCGATATCTACGGGGGGAACTGCGGGCACCGGCGACGCCGGTGTCGATGTTGCTGGAACCGCGCCTAGTTGTTCGTGCGCCACAGGGACCACGTCGTGGGATTGCTACTGCATGGCATACGCGAGCGCCTGCGCAACAAACCTCGGTGCATATTATTCGGACGCGGGCATCGGTTCGAACATCGCTGCGATTCAGGAGTACGCAAACTGCAACCTCGTCGTCGTCACAACGACGATCATGAATGTCGCCTATCCTCAGCACGTATACGATCGGACCACCGGTCTGCTCGTGGGTGAAAAGAAAGTCTCGGACATTCCCACCCCTTGTCCGTTTGGGGCTGACGCA
>Ga0302321_100004436_pt1 | contig 12159 bp, 5 predicted proteins | sample Fen_T0_1_FD_202505 | JGI IMG/M metagenome (GOLD analysis project Ga0302321, IMG submission 202505) | Peat permafrost microbial communities from Stordalen Mire near Abisko, Sweden - Fen_T0_1 | ecosystem: Environmental > Terrestrial > Soil > Wetlands > Permafrost | place: Sweden: Abisko...
TCCGCACTATTGCCTGGGTAATCGATGTTCCCCACCAGCCCCAGCGAATTGTAGTGGTAATCCGTTTCCGCGCCATTGGCATCTACCAGCTTGATGCGGTTGCCCAAGGCATCATTGGTATACGTCCAGGCGTGATCATCCGCATCGGTTTCGCTTGCCAGGCGGTTCAGCCCATCATACGTAAATGTGGTCACGTGCCCCTTGCCATCGGTTGTGTTTAAACGATTTCCATCAGCATCGTAATGGTACACAGTGCGCACATTGGTTTCCACATTTGCAGCAACGCCAAGAACGTAGTTCTCCACCACCGCACTCAGCCTGCCCAAAGCATCGTATTCATACCTGGTCACCACACCCTTGGCATCGGTTGAGCTAATCATTCGCCCAAGGGCGTCATAGCCCGATCTTGTGGTTGCATCCAGCGGGTCGATGACCATCTTTTGGCGGCCCACTCCGTCATATTCATAAGTTGTCTTTTTTCCAGCCTCGTCCACGCTGGCAGCCAACTGGCCGCTCTCGTTGTAGACCCTGTCCGAACGCAGGTTGGTCTCACTGCCCGAGCGTGCTGGTGGGCTGTCCGTCGCGATGCTCTGCCCTACCAGGTTGCGCACCACGCTCACCACACGTCCCAGTGCATCGTAATAGCTGCGTGTCACCGTTCCCTTCGGGTCTGTCACCGCAATCTGCCGCCCCGCGTTGTCGTAGCTGTACCGCGCGCGAATGTTGTACTGGTCCAAATAGTTATCAGCATGCCCTGCAAGCACGTTTTGGATGCTCGCGCTGAACCTGCCTGCATCGTCATAGACGCTTGTATTGACGCGCCCCAGCGTATCCGTGGTCGTCAGCGTATGCCCCAACACATCATAGCTAGTTTCCGTCACCTGGTTGTAATCGTCCTTGGTGACCGGGTCCTGGTAGTTCTGCGCCTGCCCATCCAGGTAATTACCGATCGTGCGCACCGTATGGCCCAAGGCGTTGTATTCATACTTCGTCACATGACCCAGCGGATCGGTTCTCGTAAGCACCGATCCGCTAGCGCCATACGCCGTGTCGCTACGGATGTTCTCATCCTCGCTGCCGGCCGCAGGCGGCGTGTCCACGCTGGCGACTTGCCCGGTCAGGTTCTGCACGGTCGCCACGGTCCTCCCGGCCGCATCATAATAGGTGCGTGTGATGTGCCCCAGAGCGTCCTGCGTGGCAATTGCGCGCCCGGTACTGTCGTAGATCGTGTCGCTGCAGATATTTTCGTCGTCGATGGCCCCGCACTCCGGCAGGCCCACGCTCTCGATGCTCTGTCCGGTCAGGTTCTGCACCACGCGGATTGGGCGATCCAGGTCGTCGTAGTAGGTGCGCGTGATGTGCCCTAACGCGTCTTGTGTGGCGATCGTGTTACCACCAGCATCGAAGAACGACTTGCTGCACAGGTTTTCGTCTGTGCTCCCGCAGGCCGGTGGCGTATTCACGCCGACACCTTGCCCGGTCAGGTTCCGGACCACCTCGTAAGGACGGTTGAGTTGATCGTAATAGCTGCGTGTGATCACGCCAGATGCATCCACACTCGCGATCATGTTGCCCCTGGTGTCATAGATCGTATCGCTGCGCAGGTTCTCGTCCGGCGCCGCCGGGTCGCGGGATACAGCGTCCGGATCGTCCACGCTATAACTCTGCCCGGTCAGGTTGCGAATCACAGTCACGGCCCGGTTGGCGGTATCGTAGTAAGTGCGTGTTACAACATTGTTCTGGTCGATGGTCGCGATCAGGTTACCGACGGTATCGTACTTGCTGTCGGTGCGCATGTTCTGCCCGCCGCTGCCGCGCGACGGTGGAGTGGCCGCTTCAATAGCCTGCCCGGTCAGGTTCGAGACCACGCTGGTTACGCGGTTGGCCGCATCGTAATAGGTGCGGGTGATCGTGCCGGATGGGTCCTTCACGGCAATCGGATTGCCTCGCACATCATAATAGTAGTGCGTGGTGATGTTATACAGGTTGTCTTCGTTTTCATTTTTAGTGCTATCGTAGTTGCGCTGTGTAAGCAGCAGGTGCCCGGCAAGATCGTATTCGGTATGCGTCACCACGCTTTGTCCCTGGCCCGCGGGCGAGGGACTGGTAGTATCGGTCAGCTGACCCGGCGTGTTGTAGCTATACTCGGTGGTCAGGTTGTAGGTGCCGTCTTCGTTCGGGTTCGGATGGTCGGTCGTGTTGTAGTTCACGATCATCTTGGTGCGCTGGCCGTGCGCGTTGTATTCGTATTTCGTCACCATCCCGCTCGGGTTGGTTGTAGTTTCCAACTGGCCACCGGCCGTATAAGTGTAGGCCGTCGTCTGTCCGGCCGTGGTCATGCTGGTCGGCAGGCTGGGGTAGTCAGGATCGTCATACCCATAGGTAGTACTGATCAAGTTGGGATTTACGATGCTTGTTGGTTGATTGGTCGTGGAGTTGTAGCCGATAGTGGTGGTGTGTCCAGCCGCATCGGTGATTTCGGTCAGGTTAGCTCCATCTTCGCTCCAGGCCAGTTGCGTCGTGTGCCCGTTTTCATCGGTGATCTTCGTCGGTTTGAAATTGGCGTCGAATACTTTGCCGTTCTGTCCGCCCAGGGCGTCAGCTTGGCTCATCAGGACGTTTGCGGCAGGGTTATAGATATCGCTGCGCTCATGTCCCAGCGCATCGGTGATGATGGTTTCGCCGTCCGGGTTATATTCGAGCGACGTGACCAACTGGCCGTTCCCGTTGTACTGGCTGGTCACCTTGCCGGAACCGGTCTCTTCGTAGATTGTAACTGCTCAGGCATAAGCCTGATGAACTTTAACATTGTCAAAAACACAAAAGGCAGCGACAATAAGACCGATGGAGCTTAATAGCTTACCCACTGAAGAAGAGATCCGTGCCATATACCGGCAAGGCGAAGAAGGCGTTGTTGTTCTCGTGAGCACGCTAATTGAAGCCGTGAAGATGTTGGCAAAGCGAGTGCAAGTATTAGAAGATCAGATCGCGAAGAACAGCAACAACAGCAGCAAACCGCCCTCCAGCGATGGGTTGAAAAAGAAACCTAAAAGCTTGCGGCAGAAAAGCGGCAAGAAAAGCGGCGGGCAGCCAGGCCACCCAGGAAACACGCTCAAAGCAGTGGCATCTCCGGAACACATCCAAGTTCATCGAGTGAAACGTTGTAGTCACTGTCAGGCTTCATTGGAAAGAGTGGAAGCCAAAGGCTGTGAGAAAAGACAGGTTTTTGATGTGCCACCTGTTGGGGTGGAAGTAACTGAACATCAAGCAGAGATCAAAGATTGCCCGAACTGCCATCAAACGAGTGTGGGCGTGTTTCCGCCAGAGGTCAGCCAGCCGGTGCAATACGGGGAGCGGCTGAAAGCGCAGATGGTCTATTTCAACCAGCAACACTTTGTGCCCTTGGAACGCACCGCCGAGATCATTGAAGATCTGTATGGTCAGGTTGTGAGCGAAGGCACCATTGTGGAAGCGTGCAACCAGGTTGCCAAGCGGGTTGAATCAGTCAATCAGGCAGTAAAGAAAGAAATGCTGGCGACAGAAGGTACAGCGCATTTTGATGAAACTGGTGGACGGATAGACGGAAAGCTGTGGTGGTTGCACGTAGTAAGCACAAGCTTGCTGACCTATTATGCAGTTCACCAAAATCGAGGTTGCAAAGCCCTGGATGCCATTGGCGTCTTTCCAGTGTTCAAAGGAACGGCCATGCACGATGCCTACCGTTCCTACTTTCAATATAAGGAAGTGATCCACGCTCTATGCAATGCGCACCATCTGCGGGATTTGATCTTTATCCGGGAACAGTACCAGCAAACCTGGGCCTTTGACATGCAGAAACTGCTGTTAGAAATCAAGGCTGCTATCGCAGCGGCACAACCTGACCAAGTTTGTTTGGCGACAGTCCAAATCGCTAACTTCGAAAGACGTTATGACGCTATTATCGCCGCAGGTCTTCTGGCCAACCTTACGCCAGAAACGAAGGACCCTTTGCTAAAAAAGCGAGGTAAGCCCAAACAACACCCAGCGAAAAACCTACTGGATCATTTGCAAACTCGAAAACAGGAAGCGCTGGCTTTTATGTATGATTTTAAGGTGCCGTTCGATAATAATCAGGCGGAGCGAGATCTCCGCATGCTCAAGCTAAAACAAAAAGTGTCTGGATGTTTCCGCTCTGAAGATGGCGCTAAAACCTTTTGTCAAATTCGTGGTTACATCTCTACAGCTCGTAAAAACGGCCAGCGAGTTCTGGATGTCTTGCAATTGGCTTTGACAGGCTCGCCTTATATTCCTTCAATTCTTCAGCATCATTTCACCATTCCAGCCTGAGCAGTTACCGTAGATTTTGATATTCGAGAAATCGCTCTCGACCGTGGCGTTCTCGGATGGATCATTGTTGATAAAAACAAGGGAACTGGCGCTTGTATGGGGAATACGTTCCAGCCGGATCTTGTAATGTTTCCACCCGGGAACTGTCGATGCGTAGTTGTTGTAGTCGGTGTTCCCCAAGTGCTCGGTGCCGTAGAGCTTGAAGAGCTGGGACCAATCGACGCTGTCGTCCTTGTCGAAACCGATCGCGTGTAGCGCCCCTTCGTTCGTGCTCTTGAAGTCGAACTCCAGGATAGTCCGGTTCGTCACATCATAGGGGAGACTGACCTTTTTCCAACTATCACCAACCATATGCAGGGTCTGCCCATCATCTTCAATACTGGCCGTACCGGGATTGTTGGGGTGGGTGGTGAGGTCGTAGTCATCAATCGTCTGGTCGTTGAAATCGACGCTCGTGACCACCGGCTTTGCGTAATTATTATGGATGAGCACCGCATTGTTCGGGTCACGTATCTCGGTCAAGTCGCTGGCCGAATCATAGCTGTAATGCCAGTCTTGTCCAACCACGTCGGTGGCCGTATCCAGGTTGCCATCGGTATTATAGGTATACGAGACCTGTCTCTGGCCGCTCTGATCGCCAACGGATAACAGCTTGCCCGACGTGTTGTAGTTGAATTGCAAATAGCGTGTTCCCCCATCCGCGCTGACCTGACTCAGTCGGCCGTTCTGGTTATAGTTGTAGCTAAAGGTTCGCCCGGCTGCATCCGTCTGAGTCTGTACTCTGCCATTTTCGTCGAAGGCGAATACGCTCTTGCTGGCGTCCGTCAGGGTGTAGACGTAAGGGCTGCTCGCGCTGCGCGTCAGCGTAGCCGGGTACCCTGGGTAGGCCTGGTAAGTTCCGTCTCCCTTGTCGATAAACCGGTACAGGTTGCCGCTGGGGCTCTTGAACAGCACATATCCTGCCTCACCGGCCGGGTCGTCCGGAAAGACCAGGCGGATATCCTGGTTGTGTGTCCAGCCCGGCCCGAGCGGGCCAGCAAACTGGCTTTTTGCCTGCGAGTTGTATTCGCGCTGGAACTTCATTTCACCCGCGCCAGTTGGGACCGAGAGATCGGATGTTGACTGGTGGTATGCGCCATTAGATGTATTGATCCCTTCGCCAGCCTCCGCCATGGTTTGAGCGTAGGCTGAACAAGCCAGGCAAAACACCGATTCGGGTGGCACCTGATTTAGCGGATGTAGCGAAACGCGGTACGAGAAATAACCGGTGTTTCGCATGCATGGCCAACCTGATCCCGCTGGGCATGGCGGGTTGTCGTAAAACAGGTTAAGAGCAACAACATGATAGCGCCCACCGGGGTCCTCATCGTAAAAAGTGCCTTCTTCACTGGGTTTCATATAATGCCCATAGTTGTCACAATTATGATCGCACATGGTGCTTATTTTCCCATTTAAATTGGGACTCGAACGGAATTGATAGTAATAGACCGTGGGGATGTTACTCCACGAAGGTTCGTTCCAGGATGGGAAAGGCACGACATATACATCGAACGATGCTGCTCCCCCTACAATACCATTATAAAAATTGTATTCGAAATAACCAGTGCAGAACACAACCGTATGTGCATCATCTTCGAATGCGCAATTCATATGGAATATCTGTGTGTTGTCATAACAGTACGGCCAGCAAACCCCACCGCCCCAGCTGGTCGGCTCCAGCGAGAGGACCTGAGTATTGTCGGGCGGGCCATAATTGCCGGTCGTCTGCCGCCCCGTATATTGCTTCTGAACCGGCTCGATTGATTTGATTGTTCTTTCAGGTTGGCTCACGTTCAGCCGCTCGGGTGCCAAAGCCATCGATGTAGTCTCGGCCTTTACCGCAGGTACCGCGCCAGAAGTATTTGACGGCGCTTTCGCCAGCGCTTTGGTAGTAGCTGCCATGGGGCCAAAGTTCGAGACCAACATCAGCAGGATTGCTACGATACTCCACAGGCGCTGGAACGAGGTTGTGTATTGAGACTTTATCGATGAACTAAAGCGGCGCATATCCCCTCCCAGGATGAAGAATGATGATCAGGTGAATGCCTTGTTGCACTAACACCCTATCCGAAAATTCAATAAATGCCTGTACGCAATTCACTTTTGTCTCGCATTGTCCTATCCAATAAGAGGGACACGGCTATTTTTCGGATAGGGTGTAAGATATGCCTGAAATAATCCCCGCACATCTACACAAATTACAGCATACTGATTCCCAAATAAAACGACAAGTGACAAAAGTCATTAACTAACTCAAGTTGCTACCTTGAGCGCGACTGCCAAAACCTGTCACCCTGAAGGAGCGTTTTTTGCGACTGAAGGGTCTCGCACTACCGCTTCAGAAGCTTTCCTCGTTGCAAGTGTGCTTTTGGCGGAGAAATTGACATCGAAATGGATAAGGTAGCAACTTGGATTAACTACAGGGTGCCGCATAAATAACTACAAGGTGCCGCGTTAGCGATAAACCAGAATCATAATTCTTACTCGCAATTTTGTCTGAGCAGTTTAGTTTATTATGCAACAAGCGGTAACTCGTATGCTAAACGAAGATACAAATGCGCTTACGCTAACGGGCGACCCATTCCGGATACGCCCACCCTGGTACCCGTGTATAATAATCCGAGAAGGATTTACTTATGATTACTCAATACCACCGTCCCTCAACCCTGGACGAAGCCCTCGCGTTACTCTCCCAACCTGCCACCTTGCCTCTGGCCGGCGGGACGGTCATCAATACCCCCGCCTTCCAGCACAGCCAGCCCGCCGACTTCGCCGTGGTCGACCTGCAGGCCCTCGGCCTGGACAAGATCCATAAAGTCGGCAACAACCTCGAGATCGACGCCTGCGTGCCCCTCCAGCAGTTGCTCGAATCGCCGCACTGCCCCGCGGCCCTCCAGCAGGCCGTCCGCCTCGAAGCTTCCCTGAACATCCGCAACGCCGCCAGCCTGGCCGGGACCCTGGTGACCTGCAGCGGCCGTTCTGCCTTCGGCACGGCCATGCTGGCACTGGATGCGCGCCTGACGCTGGCCGGCGGCGCGGACCCCGTCGCACGCGGCCTCGGCGATCTCTTCGCCTTGCGCAGCGACTTCATCCGCGGCAAATTGATCACCAAGATCAGCATCCCGCTCAACGCGCGCCTGGCCTTCGAAACGGTCGCCCGTAGCCCCGCCGACTTGCCCATCGTCTGCGCCGCCGTCGCCCAATGGGCCTCCGGGCGCACCCGTCTGGCCCTGGGCGGCTGGGGCCCCGCCCCCCTGCTCGCCATGGACGGCACCGAGCCCGGCGGCATCGACACCGCCGCGCGCAGCGCCTTCCACGCCGCCGCGGACGAATGGGCCTCCGCCGAATACCGCGCCGACGTCGCTGCCACGCTGGCTACGCGCTGCCTGGAAAAGGCAATAAACCAAGCCGGCGCTTGAGCCAACCCAGGCGCAAAAGTCGACCTCGCAGAAATCAGGAAACCCAGGAGAGCAAGTCGGATACCGAAAGCGCCCGGCGCATAAGCCGGCCTGGCTTTACCAATTTACCAATTTACCAATTTACCAACTTACCAATTTACCAACTTACCAATTTACCCATTTACAATATTACCCATCCTTTTTTGTTGATTACTGACCAGCCACTACTGTCTCCCGGAGCCAACCAATGCCCTTTACCTTGCGTAGTGAACGCGCCATCCCCGAGATCAACGCCACCGCCCGGCTCTATACCCATGACAAAACCGGCGCGCGCCTGCTCTCCCTGGTCAACGACGACGAGAACAAATCCTTCAGCATCAACTTCCGCACCCCCCCGGCCGACTCCACCGGCATCGCCCACATCATGGAACACTCCGTCCTGTGCGGCTCGCGCAAATACCCCGTCAAGGAGCCCTTCATCGAGTTGAAGAAAGGCTCGCTCAATACCTTCCTCAATGCCTTCACCTACCCCGATAAGACCTGCTACCCCGTCGCCAGCCAGAACCTCAAGGATTTCTACAACCTGGTGGATGTCTACCTGGACGCCGTCCTCTACCCCCTGATTTCGCCCGAGACCCTGCAGCAGGAAGGCTGGCATTACGAGCTCGAAGCGTCTGACGCGCCCCTCACCTACAAGGGCGTGGTCTTCAACGAGATGAAGGGCAACTACTCTTCCCCCGATGGTCTCCTGGGCGATGTCAGCCAGCGCTCGCTCTTCCCCGATAACATCTACCGTTTCGATTCGGGCGGCGACCCCGCCGCCATCCCGGACCTGACCTACACGGCCTTCAAAACCTTCCACGACACCTATTACCATCCATCGAACGCCTACATCTATTTCTACGGGGACGACCCTGAAGAAGAACGCCTGCGCCTGCTCGATCCCTGGCTGGAAGCCTTCGACCGCAAACAGGTCGACTCGCTCACCTCGCTCCAGCCCCGCTTCAGCGCGCCCGCTAGCGTGCAGGCCTTCTACGACTCCGGCGATACCCAGGACGCCAAAGCCTATCTCCAGCTCAACTGGCTCATGCCCGAGGTCACCGACATCCACACATCCCTGGCCTTGGAGCTGCTCGCCCATATCCTGCTCGCGACACCCGCCTCGCCCCTCAAGAAAGTCCTCAGCGAAAGCGGCCTGGGCGAAGACGTTACCGGCGGCTACCAGGGCGACTACCGCCAGGCCATGTTCTCCGCCGGCCTAAAAGGCGTCGACGCCTCAAATACAAAAAAGGTCGAGAAGCTGATCCTCGATACCCTCTCGTCCCTGTCCCGCGATGGGCTCGACGCCGGCACCGTCGCCGCCAGCCTGAATACGGTCGAATTTCACCTGCGCGAACGCAATACCGGCCGCTTCCCGCGCGGCCTGGCCCTGATGCTGGCCGCCCTGAGTATCTGGGTTTACGACGGCGACCCGCTCGAGGCCTTATCCTTCGAAGCGCCCCTCGCCGCCCTCAAGGACGCCGTCGCCCGAGGCCACTTCTTCGAAGGGCTCATTGAACAGTATCTGCTCGACAACCCTCACCGCGTCAGCGTAACCTTGCTCCCCGACCCCGCAGAAGGCGCGCGCCGCGCCGCCGCTGAACACGCGCGCCTCGAAGAAGCCCGCGCCGCCATGTCCCCCGCGGACCGCGAACAGGTCATGGCCTCCGCCGCCGAGCTCAAACGCCGCCAGGAGACGCCCGACACCCCCGCGGCCCTCGCCAGCATCCCCGCCCTCAAGCTCTCCGATATTGACAAGCACATCCACACCATCCCCCTCGAAACGCTCGAGCTGGCCGGCGTCAAGACCATCTTCCACCCTTTGTTTACCAACGACATCCTCTACCTCGACCTGGGCTTCGACCTGCACGCCCTCACCGCAGACCTGCTGCCCTACGCCGGCTTGTTTGGCCGCCTGTTGCTCGAGATGGGCACCGCCAAAGACGACTTCGTCCGCCTCACCCAGCGCATTGGCCGCGACACGGGCGGCATTCGTCCAACCTCGCTCATTTCGGCCATGCGCGCTTCCACGGCTTCGACAGCCTGGCTGTTCCTGCGCAGCAAGGCCGTGGCCTCGCAATCCCCCGCGCTGCTCGACGTCCTCCAGGACGTCCTGCTCAGCGCCCGCCTCGACAACCCCGAACGCTTCAAACAAATCGTGCTCGAAGAGAAGGCCGGCATGGAAGCCGGGTTGCTCCCCGGCGGTCACCAGGTTGTCAACCGCCGCCTGCGCGCGCGCTTCCACGAAGCCGATTGGATTGGCGAACAGGTCGGCGGTCTCGACCAGTTGTTCTTTCTACGTGAACTTGCCGATACCCTCGAAAAAGACTGGCCTTCCGTCCTCGAAAAGCTCGAAACGCTGCGTCGCTCGCTGCTCGACCGCTCCTCCATGATCGCCAACGTCACCGTCGACCAGGCTCACTGGTACTCGCTGCGCCCCCAGCTCGAGTCTTTCCTCGCCTCCATCCCGGCCTCCCCCATCCCCCAACCTTCGTCCTTCGTCCTCCACCCTTCGTCCTCTGAGGGCCTCACCATCCCCACCCAGGTCAACTACGTCGCCAAGGGTGCCGACCTCTTCAAGCTGGGTTACAAATTACATGGCTCCGTGCAGGTCATCAACAAGCTGCTGGGCACCTCCTGGCTGTGGGAAAAGATCCGCGTCCAGGGCGGCGCCTATGGCGGCTTCAGCCTGTTCGACATCTATTCGGGCGTCTATACCTTCCTTTCCTATCGCGACCCCAACCTGCTCGCCACCCTCGATAACTTCGACGCCACCGCTGGTTTCTTGCGCAGCCTCGATCTCTCCGCTGCCGAGCTGACCAAATCGATTATCGGCACCATTGGCGACCTCGACGCTTACCTTCTCCCCGATGCTAAAGGCTGGCTCTCCCTGACCCGCCACCTGATCGGCCTGACCGACGCCCAGCGCCAGCAGTTCCGCGACGAGGTTCTGGCCACCACCCCCGCCGACTTCAAAGCCTTCGGCGAAACCCTACAAGCCCTCGCTCAGCACGGCGAGATGGTCGTGCTCGGTTCCGCCGCCGCCATCGAAAAGGCCAACCAGCAGCGTCCCGGCCTGCTGGAAGTGAAGAAAGTACTGTAGTAGGTTGGTAACAAGGAAATCATGTCTGCAGATCCTACCGGTCCCGACACTGTTCCATCACCCAAGAACCGCATCATCCCCTGGATGGCCGTCGGCGCTGTTTTGGGCGCCACGCTCGGGGCCGTTCTCGACGAAATGGGCCTCGGTCTGGCCCTTGGCCTTGCCGCCGGCCTCATCGTCGGGGCGCTGCTGGCACGGAAAGATCGGAAGAATAATCCGTGACAACCTCTCTGCCCCTCGATACCCTCATCCACGGCGACTCCATCCAGGTCCTCGCAGGCTTCCCCGAAAACTCGGTCGACTTGATCTTTGCCGACCCGCCCTACAACCTGCAGTTGCACAACGACCTGTACCGTCCCAACCGCACCAAGGTTGCCGCCGTCGAAGATGACTGGGACAAATTCGAAAGCTTCGCGGATTACGACAAGTTCACCCGTGAATGGCTGCTCGCTTGCCACCGCGTGCTCAAGGATACCGGCACCTTGTGGGCCATCGGCTCGTACCACAACATCTACCGCATCGGCGCCATCCTGCAGGACCTGGGCTTCTGGATCCTTAACGAAGTCGTGTGGTTAAAAGTTAATCCTATGCCCAATTTCCGCGGTGTGCGCTTCACCAACGCTCACGAGACCCTCATCTGGGCCCAGAAGAAGCAGGGCGCGCGCTACACCTTCAACCACCAGTCCATGAAGGCCCTCAACGACGATCTGCAAATGCGCTCCGACTGGACGATCCCCCTCTCCACCGGCAAAGAACGTCTCAAGGTGAATGGCGAAAAGGCCCACTCCACCCAAAAACCCGAAGGCCTGCTCTACCGCGTCATCTTGTCGAGCACCAACCCCGGCGACGTGGTCCTGGATCCCTTCTTCGGTTCCGGCACGACCGGTGCGGTCGCAAAAAAGCTCGGGCGCAGCTGGGTCGGCATCGAGCGCGACGAGAAATATATCCGGGTTGCCCAAGAGCGCATCGACGGTGTCGTGCCCGCCCCACCCGAAGCTTTGACCCTAAGGAACCCGCGCCAGCAGAAACGCATCCCGTTTGGCGCATTGCTTGAGGCCGGCCTGCTCCAGCCCGGCCAGACCCTGTACTTCGTCAACGGCGATATCCCCGCCACCATCCTGGCCAACGGACATCTCCAGTGCGGCGGCCTGACCGGTTCCATCCACGCCGTGGCCAAGATCCTTTCGAACAGCGCCTGCAATGGTTGGGAAATGTGGTTCTACGAAGATAAGAATGGCAAAAGAGCATCGATCG
>Ga0302321_100004438_pt1 | contig 12156 bp, 7 predicted proteins | sample Fen_T0_1_FD_202505 | JGI IMG/M metagenome (GOLD analysis project Ga0302321, IMG submission 202505) | Peat permafrost microbial communities from Stordalen Mire near Abisko, Sweden - Fen_T0_1 | ecosystem: Environmental > Terrestrial > Soil > Wetlands > Permafrost | place: Sweden: Abisko...
CTTGGCCGCCTCGCGGTCGAGCTCGACCACGGCCATGGTCACGCCGCGCTCCATGATCTCGCGGGCGAAGGTGCGGAACTCCTTGCGGCCGAGCAGTCCGATCTGGAGCTCCAGGAGCCCCTGGGTATCGGAGACGATGGCCTGGCCGACCTCGACCCCTTTTCCGGGGACGGAGCGCGTGATCCAGAGCGCGCGCTCGCCCTGGCTATCGACGGTGGAGGCGAAGCAGGAGAAGGGCGGCTCAGCGGGCGGCGCCGCCGGGGCAGGCGTGGCGCGAGGGAGCTCGGGGACCGAGACCCCGCGGGTTTTCAGGAGGTGAAGGGCGCGCTTGGCCTCCTTGGCCACGTCCCGCACGGGATGGTTCACCAGCGCGGCCAGGAACTCGACCCGGCCCACCTCGAGGGCGGCGCGGATCACGGCCGACGCGAGCGGGCCGGGGAGGGTGAGCGCCTCCTCCGGCTTGGCCTTGGCGATGGCGGCCACCAGCCGAGCCGCCCGTCCGGCCTCCTCGCGGGGAACGCCCGTCGCCGTGGCGATCTCCAGGCTCTCGACGTTGGGGTCGCGCAACAGCTTCAGGATCTCGTCTGGGTCAACCTGGGGCATGCCGCCCGCAATTTACACGCGGGCGGGTGGGTGCTCAACCGAGATGATGAAGGAATCGGAGGCGACGGTGCCGATCAGCGCCGGAGCCGGCGCAGGGCCTTGGCGGCGAGGGCCCCGATGATGCGGCTCAGGCGCTCCGCGCCGATCTCTCCCGGGAGGAGGTCGCGCCGGCGCGGGGGCGCGGGGTGGTCGAGCAAGTCCAGGAGGACCCCGGCAGAGGTGGCCCACTGGTAGCGTTTCGCCGCCGCTGCCGCCGCCACCTTAGCCTGGGCACAGCGAGCGGGCTCGAGCAGTCCTGCGATGGCCGTGGCGAGCCCGTCTGCGTCTCCAGGAGGTACTGCGATCCCCCAGCCGTCGCGATCGGCCTCGCTGGCGAGCACGTCTCCGGAGGTGCAGGCGACCGGGAGACCCGCCCAGAGGCAATCGAGCAACCTGGTGCGGAAGGCGAGCTCGGCCTCGAGCGTGGGATGGTGCGCGGAGACGGCCAGATCGGCGTCGAGCAGATAGGCGCCCCGCTCGGCGTACGGGATCCAGCGATCGACGAAGTGGACCCGGTCCGCGACCTGCAGCTCCTGGGTGAGCGCGCGAGCCTCGTCGGCGCGTCTGCGCATCTGGAGCACGCCCGGGCGGGAGCCCGCGAGCAGCGCGAGGTGGGCCGAGTGGCCCTGACTCTTGAGCCGCGCGAAGGCCCGGACGGCGAGCGCCGGATCCATCCAGTCCCAGAGCCCCCCCCCCCAGAGCGCCAGTGGCGTGTCGAGCGGCAGCCCGAGACCGACGCGCAGGGGGTGGCCGGCGTGAGCCGGTGGATCTTCGGAGACGCCGAACGGGACCAGGGCCAAGAGCCGCGCCGCGGTCGGGTCGCCGTCGAGGCAGTCCGGCGTGATCCGGCCGAGCGAACCGAGCCAGCCGAGCCAGAGGGCGCGCTGGAGCGGCGAGGCGCAGAGCACGTGATCGGCGCGGCGGATCATCTTCCGGAGGCGCAGGCGGAGGCGCACCAGGGAGACGCGCCACTCCGGAGTAGGGGCCGGCTGGCAGCGGGTGAGGTTCTCGAGCTGGACCGGGTCGTAGAGATCGAGGACCAGCCGTCCTCGGAAGGCGCGGACGGCGGAGGAGGGGAACCCGAACCCCTGGCTGATGAAGACCTCGGCGCGCCGCAGGAGCGCGGCGAAGGTGCGCGGGTCGTACTCGCTCGGGGTGAAGGGCTCGCCGTTCAGCGCGGAGGCGCCGGGGGCACTCAGGGTCACCTCGTGTTTCGACGCGAGCCTGCGGCACAGCTCGACCGCCCGGATCCCGGGGCCGGCCATCTCGGCGCCGACATGGTCGGCACAGTGGTAGAGGATCCTCAAGGTGAGGGGAGCGAGGCTCCGCGCGCTTGGTCCTCGTCCGACGCGGAGCGGCGCCAGGCGAAGGTGATGGCGAGGACGATGAGCGCGGCGAGCACCACTGCATTCAGGGCGAGGAGGGGGATGAACACGTTGGCGCCGGTCATGGCGCGGCAGATCTCCGCCGCCCGGGCAATCGGCAGGCTCCAGCTGAAGCCGCGCACGGCCTGGACCGCGGGCGCACCCTCGAAGGACCCGAGCACGATCGCGCCCTCAACCGCCAGCGGAGTGATCGAGACGCCTCCACCTCTGAAATCGGAAGGGAGGGGGAGCGAGGCTGGCTCGTACCGGACCAGCCGGACCTGATGAGCCGTGCAAATGGCGGCTGCACAGACCTCCAGCCGAGCCGTGCGAGCGGGCCCGGCTTGGGGGGTGACCAACCTGAGCTCTCGATATGGGAAAGCCGAAGGTTCGAGTTCGACACGGAAGGTCCGGCCTGGGCTGAGGGTGAAAGAGTCTGGGGTATTCTGGACCACCGCGGGCGAACGGCCCGTCGGCCGAGCGTGAAGGTCCTGAGTAAGTAGCGCGGCTGCCCATGCGAGTGGGCCGATGATCAAGGCAGTCGCGGCCAGGCGGACCCAGGTGGGCATGGACTGCACTCCATAGCAAATCGTGACCGGGAGCGGCTACCAGATTCCGTCCACGCGGCGAGCGGCTCGGTCACGAGTAGTAGCGCACCAGGGAGCGTGCGATGGCGGCGCCGTCGATGATGCAGAGCACGGCGGCGAAGACCCAGGGGGCATCGCAGTACGCCTGAAAGCGTCGTCCGAAGGCGCGCAGGCCGGTGACGATCGTGAGCGCGTGCAGAGGGAAGATTGGGAGGAGATAGCGGCCCTGGACGAAGGCCAGGCCGGTGCGCAGCACTGGAAGCTCGAGGGCGTAAAGGATGGCCAGGCCATACAGGGTCGCTCCAGCCGTGAACACCACCAGCCAGCGCTCGATCGGCACGAGGAGCCGCCACCCCAGCAGCGTCCCCACTCCCGCGAGCAGCAGCAAGGCGGCGATCAGGCCGTAATACGGCTCGCGCAGCGCCGTGTCGAGCCATCCCCAGTTCATCCAGTAACCCTTCACCCAGATCCTGTAGAGCCGGTGGCCCACGAAGACCCACTGGCGCAGGAACTCGCCGAGCGAGACCTTGGTGCTTGATTGGCTCAGCTGGTCGCGCATGGCCGGCTGGCTGTAGAGCGACCAGAGGACGAAGGCGGCGACCGCCGGCGCCAAAGTTGCGGCAGTCCGCAACCAGGACGAGAGGCGGCGCAGTGACCCCGACAGGAGGAGCGCAGCGAACCCCAGCGCCGGGAAGACCAAGATGTAGGTAGGCTTGCTGAGCACGCCCGCGGTCGAGCAGACAGCCAGCAGGACCAGCGGCTTCACGGATTGGGGCTGCCGGCGAAGCCAGGCGAGCGCTGCAAAGGATCCCATGCCGCAGGCGAAGAGCGCAGCGTCGTTGTTCACCACGCTCGAGAGGAACCCCATCATCGGCTGGGTGGCGGCCAGGACTCCGATCAGGAGTCCGTCGCGGACTCGCCCGAACCACCAGAAGCCGAGCAGGTAGGCGAAGACACAGGTCGCGATGCCCCAGGTCACCGACGCGAGGCGCACGGCGAAGAGACGCTGGAGCACGGGGGACCGATGAGCGACCCGGTAGGCCACGGCACCCGTCGAGTAGTAAAGCGGAGGGTAGGCCGCAGCGGGTCCACAGCCGGTCGTCGCTCGCGCGCTCGGGTTCGTCGGGTCTGGTGGGTGGAAGGAGTCGAGGGGGGGGAAGGGGTGGTCCGGCTGGAACACGAGCGGATCACGTAGCTGTGACTGAACGGCGAGGCCCTCAGGGCTAAACGCCGCACAACGGGCACGGAGCTCAGGCAGTCTCCCATGTTCCGCGATACGCTGGACATGGTCGAAGTGGGCTGGTTCGTCCGGTCCATGAGGCGGAGGAATGAGCGTCGCCAGAAAGGTCCCCCTCGCGAGCGCCACACCAGCGACGACCCAGAGCCCGAGACGGAAGCTCATGACTTGCGGATCCAGCGCCGGTAGGCCCACCGGCCCGCTCTGTATACGGCAGTGGCACGGATCCGGTCCATCATCAGCTCGGTTTGCCGCACGTCGTCCGACCCTGTGAACCGTAAGACCGCCCACCGGACCGCTCGATTGGGCAACGAGGGCAGGGGTCCCCCATCGTGGAAGAGGTAGCTCCGCGCCGATCGACGGCGGCGGCGGTCTTTGACCTTCTCCAAGAACCTCCGCGGAAGGATCGCCAGCGGGGTGAATCGATCTCCGGCGACCGCGAGACGCCGTTCCAGGAGCGCCAGGCGACTCGGCAGATCATCGACTCGAGCGGACGCGCTCTCCGAAATGGTTGCACCATCGGACGGATGGGGGGACGCTCGCATCCAGGTTCGATAGGTCAAGTTGATGCCAGGTGTCGGACCGCACCAGCCTGCGCCGGACGGCCATCCTGCGTGGTGGCAGTAGACCGAGAGGCCTTGCTCTCGCCGAGCTCCAGGTCCTTCGAGAATGATGAGCAGTTGCCTTCCCGCACGTGTCTCGACGGCACCGACGTCGAAGGCGAGCCAGGTGTTGTCGCTGGCATGTTCGGCCGGCACCATGGCGCGGGCCAGCTCCTCCCCGGACGCGTGGTCCACGATTCGGAGGTGGAGATCGTACCGGTGAATGCGGCCATACGTTCCGACGAGCAGGTCGATGCGCTGCAGCACTCCGTCTGGCGGGAAGATCGGCTGGTACACCACGTTCCGCCCAGCGATCGGGCTGGTCACGCCAGTCGAGAGGAGCTGAGATGGGCCCGCCACCGCGTCTCGAGGCTCGACGGAGGGGCGTCCGATTCCGACCCCGAGGTCGCGAATGCACTCGAGCTCGACGCCGCCAATGGGGCGCACCCAGCGCAGAGGACCAGGCGGCGACAGCTGGAGGAGCTCACGCATGGTCACGTCGAGGACCGGGAGCGCACCTTGGAAGCTGAAGGACTCCTGCACGTCCTGGCGTGCTGTTTCGGCGAGCCTGGCCCGGCGCTCAGAGGACTGGACCAGATCGAGCAGGGCCGAGGTCCACTCCTCGGTGGTCGTACAGAGCATCCCGTTCTGGCCGTGGCGGATCGCCTCACGGAAGGGAAGGGTCGGGGAGGCGACGGTCGGTACCCCGACCGCGGCCGCCTCGAACCACTTCAGAACGCTCTTGGCGTCGTTGAAGACGGAGGGGGTCTCGAGCGGAGCGATGCAGATATCGACCCCTGCCAGGAGTCGCGGGAGCTCGCGCCAGGCGACGAACGGGAGTCGCTCGATCCGGTTGGAGAAGGGTTCGAGGAGCTTTGGAATTCGGAGGTGGCCTCCCAGTACGAGCTGAACGCGAGGCTGCGCTGCGAGCACGGCGGCGAGCGCAGGGACCGCGACCTCGAAATCACAGTCGTGCGCGTGGGAACCGCTGAAGTAGCCGATCCGAACCTCACCATGGCTCCGGACCGCCCGATCCGCGAGGGCCTGCTGCCGGGCCTGCTCCGAGATGCGTCCCAGCTCGAGCCCGAGGGTGTTCGGATGGACGAAGGCCGGCTTGCCCGCTCGCTTGGCAGCGTCGGTCAGGGTTGCTGTGCTACCGAGAAAGGCATCGCAAGCCTGAAACGTTCGCCTGAACAGGCGAAGCCCATTCCGATAGCTGCGAGCGACGGACCTGGGCAGCCCCTTCAACGCCGGGATCTCCAGAGCGGGATCGAAGATCAGATCGTCGATGGCGAAGACGAGCAGGGCCCCGGCCGCCCGGGCCCGCCGGACGATCAGGTCCGTGTATGCGTCCCAGGGAATACGGTTGAGGATCACCACCTGACACTTGCCAGCAAGTGCCAGGGCGCGCTCGTCGTGGTGGAACAGGCACGTCGCTTGGACCCCGAGATGCTCAAGCTGCTCGGCGATGTCGGTGACCCGATAGCGGAATGGTGCTCCGTCCATTCCCCCGAGGAAAAGTACCGAGCGAGGGAGGGGAGGCCGCGGCTTCGGGCGCGCGGGCCTAGACTCCATCAGCGTTCGGTAAATCGTCTCCGTTTCGGAGATCTGCTCTTCGACGGTACGGATCGGCGTCGCGGAAGCGGCCGCGCAGGCCCGCGCGAGAAACGCCCGATCGTCGGCGAAGCGCTTCATGGCGGTCGCAAGCTGGGCCGAGTCGCCGCGCTCGTAAAGCAGGCCGTTCTCGCCGTCTCGGATGATTCCCTCCGGGCCGAGGCAGCGGGACGAGATGACGGGCAGGCCGTACTGCAGCCCCTCGCGCGTCGCGATCGAGAACGTCTCCATTCCGATCGACGTGACCAGCAGAACGTCGAGCTCGGCCATCATCGCAGGGACATCAGCGGGCTGGAACCGAGGCTTGAAGACGACCCGAGCGTCGGGCGACTTGCCGCCCGTGTCTCTCCACGAGTGCTCCGTGAAGCCAAAGAGCTGAACTTCCACGTCCCGGTCGAGGAGCTGGAGCGCGTGGGCGATGGTCCGGGCCCCCTTCCACTCGGACGGTCCGGGGAGGTAGCCAAAGCGAACTCGCCGGGAGGGCGTGCGGGGAAGCGGGCGAACCGGAGGAACCCCGTTCTCGCTCACGAGGAGCTTCTCGGACGGGACGCCGTTCTCGCGGACCACCCGTCGGAAAGGCTCGGAGACGGCCAGGACGCGATCGACGTGCTGGAGGCAGGCCTCGAGGTAGCGACGTCGCTCGACCAGGTCGAACCCGGGCACGCAGTCGCAGGTGGTCGAGTCGACCTTCCAGGGACACATCCGGTTCCGGGGAGGATCGGCGAACATGAACTGGCGTGTGCAGAAGAACCAGCCGTCGTGCATCGTGACGACCGACGCCGCGCCGTGCCGCCGGGGAACTTCGAGGATGTCCGCGCCGAGCGCCTGGATCGAGTGGAAGTGGACGACGTCCGGCTGGACTCTGGCCAGAAACCGGTCGAAGAGCGCAGCGACCGAGGTGTTCCGGTAGTTCGGGACACCTTGGGCGTAGCCGGAGGTGACGGTCACTGCATGGACCGGCACGCCCTCGTAAACCCAGGTCTTCTCGGTCAGGAGCGGGTCACCGAATACGCACGAACCGCTGAAGACCGACACCTCGTGTCCCCGCTGCATGAGCGCGTGCGCGATGCGGTGGGGGACGAGGGTGCCGCCCGAGAAGAGCTCGGGAGGGTAGAGGGTCGAGACCTGTACGATTTTCATGCCTGGCCGGGCGTTCGGGGGCGTATCTAAGTCGTTGTCCTCCGCGGAGTCAAGGCGCGGGACGGACTCACAGCCGGTTCTTCGGCGCGCTTCCAGACAGGTCTACCGCATCTTCGATCGTCGATCGGGTGGGTCGCGCCGTGCGCTCGGCCCGATGGACAGCTGACGGCCTGACGAATACGATTCGTCTCATGGTGCGTCCTGCCGCTGGTAGCAATGCGAGAGATGCGAAAGTCGGTGCTGCAGATCGCTGGAACGGGGAGCGCGATCCGAGGACGGCTCGAGAAGCGGCGGTGACCCGAGCGTGCCGGGGGTTCTCGAGGTCGATCGCGGTTGCAGTCGCACTCGTCGGCGTCTCGGCGCTGGGGCTGAGCTGTCACTCGCAAGACAAGACCTGCGGATCGACCCCGGGAGCCTGGCCAGCGAGCCTGCCACCAGGGACTCGCATCCCTCTTCGGACCGGTTGGTTCCTGCGTTCGTCGACGGGCTTGGCAGAACGGCCCGAGGTCCTCTCCTCCGCGTCCTTCTCACCTTCTGGGTGGTACCCAGCCCGGGTTCCATCCACCGTCGTCGGGACGCTGGTCGAGGACGGAGCTCTGCCCGACCCGTACTTCGGTGAGAACCTCCTCTCGTTCCCGGGGATGGATTACCAAGTCGGGCAGATCTTCCAGGGCAACAACGGCGATCTCTTGGGCTTCGACATGTCTCAGGACAGCCCCTTCCGGCCCTCCTGGTGGTACTGGACGCGGTTCGATCTCCCGCAGGAGCTGGCTGGCTCCAAGATCTGGCTCAACCTGGACGGCGTCAATTATCGGGCCAATGTCTGGCTCAATGGTCAGCGGATCGGGAGCAGCGATCAGATCGTTGGGACCTATGCCGGCTTCGAGCTCGACGCGAGCTGCGTCGCGATCGCCGGCGGGAGCAATACCCTCGCCATCGAGGTGTTCGCGCCAGAGATCCGGGACCTGGCTCACACCTGGGTCGACTGGAATCCCATGCCACCCGACAAGAACATGGGGCTCTGGCGTGAGGTCTGGGTCACCGCCAGTGGATCCGTCGCCATTCGAGATCCACAGGTGGTCACCCGCGTCGACCTTCCTTCGCTCGACGTGGCCCACCTGACCGTGAGCGCCGACCTCCGCAACGGCTCGAACCAGAGCGTAACCGGCACGCTGGTGGGCGACATCGGGGCCCTGCACTTCGCGAAGGAGGTGACGATCAGGCCCTACGGGACCGAGCACGTGACCTTCGCGGCGCCCGGGTACCCGCAGCTCGACGTGGCCCACCCTTCGCTCTGGTGGCCGGCGCAGTACGGACCTCAGAATCTCCAGACCCTTCGGCTCGAGTTCAGAACGCCCGCTGGCCTCTCCGACACGGCCACCCAGCGGTTCGGAATCCGGCAGGTCGACTCGGTGCTGGATGCGAACGGGCATCGACTGTTCTCCATCAACGGTAAGCCGATCATGATCCGCGGTGGAGGTTGGGCGCGGGACATGATGTTCATGGAAACGGCAGCACGCGAGGATCGCGAGATGAGCCTGGTGCGGGACCTCGGACTCAATACCATCCGTTTCGAGGGCAAGTTCGGCTCGGACCACTTGTTGGACCTTGCCGACGAGCTCGGGATCCTCGTCATGCCCGGCTGGTGCTGCTGCGACAACTGGGAAAGGGGCGAGTGGGGATCTGAGCAGCCAACGGTGGCCGAGCGATCGATGCGGAGCATGGCGCTTCGGTACCGGAATCGGCCGAGCGTCTTCGTATGGCTCTACGGAAGCGACGGAGCTCCCACTCCTGAGGCGGAGCAGATCTACTTGCGCGTGCTGCGCGAGAGCAACTGGCCCAACCCCGCGCTCTCGTCCGCCAATTCCTCCAATACCCCAGCCGGAGCGACCGGGGTCAAGATGCAGGGACCATATCGGTGGGTCCCGCCCGTCTACTGGTACCAAGACCGGAACTTCGGTGGAGCCTTTGGCTTCGCGACGGAGATCTCTCCTGGTGCGGCGGTTCCGGAGGAGGAGAGCCTCCGCGCCATGCTGGGAGACGATCACCTCTGGCCCATCGACCCAGCCACCACTGCCGGAGCAGCCAACCGGGATTGGTGGAATTACCACGCCGGAGAAGGTGGGTTCACCGAGATCGACTCCTTCACGACGGCGCTCCAGGCTCGATACGGGCGGGCCACGAGTCTGGCTGACTACCTGCGCAAGGCTCAGGCCATGACCTACGAGGCGGAGCGCGTGATGTTCGAGGCGTACTCTGGTCGGAAATACACCAGCACCGGCGTCATCCAGTGGATGCTGAACAACGCCTGGCCCTCGATCCTCTGGCATCTCTATGGCCATGACCTGGCGGCTGGGGGCGGTTACTACGGCGCCAAGAAGGCGCTCGAACCCCTGCATGTGCAGCTCGACCACGGCCGGCGGGTGTCCGTGGTGAACTCGACCCTCGATGCGAAGGCCGGGCTGTCGGTCCGCGCGCAGGTCCTCGGCCTGGACATGCAAGAGTTCTATGCGGTGGAGGTGGCGACCGAGGTTGGGGCCGACGGGACTACCGATGCGCTCGTCCTGCCTGACCTCACGGGACTGCCCTCCACCTACCTGGTGCACGTCGAGATGCATGACTCGTCCGGCGTGCTCCTCAGTACGAACCTGTACTGGCTCTCCACGACTCCGGACCTCCTTGATTGGCCGGGTGTCGGCTTCTTTTTCATTCCGATGCTGGGCTATGCGGACCTGACCGCGCTCGAGTCGTTGCAGTCCGTCCAGCTCCAGGCGAGCGCCAGTGCCACGCTGCGGGGAAGCGAGCAGGAGGTCTCGGTCGAGGTGACCAACCCGAGCGCCAGCCTCGCGTTCATGGTCCGTCTCGCGGTGACGCGCGGCGCGGGAGGCAAGGAGATCCTGCCCACTCGGTGGACGGACAACTACGTCTCGTTGCTCCCCGGCGAGACGCGGACCCTTTCTGCGCGGTACCTGACGGAGGACGGTGGCGAGGCATCGCCGAGCCTGAGCGTGCACGGGTGGAACGTGCAGGCCCAGGAGGTCGCCGTCCATTGACCCGCGATGGCGATGCGCGCGGCGGCTGGACCGCCGAAGCCGGGACTCAGGTCTCGAGACCGAGGCCGCATTCGCGACCGGGACGGCGCCGCGAAAGCCGCTGAGCTCCGGTCGAGCGCGCGTATCCCTTCGTTGAAAAGCGCGTGGCACACGTGCTACTGACACCCCGTGCGCGTCCTGGTCGTCGTCCCTGCCCACAACGAGGAGCGAAACCTCCCCGGCGTGGTGGAATCGCTCCGACGCCACGTCCCCGACTGGGATGTGGCCGTGATCAACGATGCCTCGACCGATCGGACCTCGGACGTGGCACGGGAGCTCGGGGTTCGGGTCCTCGACTTGCCCGTGAACCTCGGCATCGGTGGAGCGGTTCAGACCGGCTATCTCTTCGCGCGCCAGGGCGGTTACGACGCGGCTGTCCAGTTCGATGGTGACGGCCAGCATGACGCCTCGTTCCTGAAGGCGCTCCTCGCCCCGCTCGAGGCCGGCAGTGCCGATCTGGTGATCGGTTCGCGATTCCTACAATCGGCTGGCTTCCGGTCCACCTGGGCCCGCAGGATCGGCATCCGGTACCTCTGCTGGTTCTTGCGGCTTCGCTGTGGGGCCAGGGTGACCGATCCGACCTCAGGGATGCGCGCAGCCGGGAAGCGAGCGCTGGATGACTTCGCCGCCCACTATCCGTCGGACTATGCCGAGCCAGAGTCGATCGCGCTCTGTATCCGCAAACGCTTTGCCATCGCCGAGATCCCGGTCTGTATGCTGGAACGGCGCCACGGCCGGAGCTCCATCGGCAGCCTGCGGACGCTGTACTACTTCGTGAAGGTCTCGCTGGCGCTGCTGCTGCTGCCGCCCGTCACGCGCCAGGCCGACCAGGCTGCCTCGGCTTCGGAGAGGACATGAGCGCTGGACCCGCCACCTTGCCGCTCGAGCTCCAGGCGATCAGCGTGGGGGTGCTTCTCGGCTTCTTGGTCGTGGTGGTCCACCTGGTCCGGCGCCACAAGCTCAGCCTCCGGGACAGCCTTCTGTGGCTCTTCTCGACCGCGCTCGCCCTGGTGCTGATGGCCTTCCCGATGCTGCTCCAGCGGCTGGCGGCTGCGCTTCAGGTCGAAGTCCCGTCGAACGCCTTCTTCGCCATGGCGTTTCTCTACACGTTGGCCAACCTGCTGGTCCTCACTCTCGGAGTCTCTGCCGGCGCGGTCCGGGCCCGGCGACTCACGCAGGAGTGCGCGCTTCTCCGGGGCGAGATCGAGCAGCTCCGGATCCAGATCGCGTCCAAGCCGAAAGAGAAGACCGAGACCTGAGGGTTCGATCTCCGCTGCCCGGCGGCGTGATGCGTTGACACCCGCTCAGAGGGCAAGATATGAGTTGGGCCCCTGGGCCAGGAGTCTCGATGAAAGGCGTCATTTTGGCGGGCGGAACCGGTTCCCGCCTCTTCCCGCTCACGAAAGTGACCAACAAGCATCTCCTGCCGGTCGGCCGAGAGCCGATGATCTACCACCCGGTGAAGAAGCTGACCTCCGCCGGGATCCAGGAGATCCTGATCGTGACCGGCGTCGATCACATGGGTGACGTCGTCAACCTGCTTGGATCCGGTCGGGACTTCGGCTGCCGCTTCACCTACAAGGTGCAGGACGAGGCGGGCGGCATCGCCCAGGCTCTGGGCTTGTCCGAGAACTTCGCCGGGAGCAGCCCCATCTGCGTCATCCTGGGCGACAACATCTTCCAGGATGAGATTGGCCCCTTCGCTCGACGGTTCGAGCAGCAGGGCAAGGGAGCCCGGGTGGTCGTGAAGAGGGTCTCGGACCCTCAACGCTTCGGCGTCGCCGATGTCAAGGACGGTCGGATCGTGGGCATCCAGGAGAAGCCAAAACAGCCGCGCTCCGATCTGGCCGTCACGGGCATCTACTTTTACGATGCGTC
>Ga0302321_100004439_pt1 | contig 12156 bp, 8 predicted proteins | sample Fen_T0_1_FD_202505 | JGI IMG/M metagenome (GOLD analysis project Ga0302321, IMG submission 202505) | Peat permafrost microbial communities from Stordalen Mire near Abisko, Sweden - Fen_T0_1 | ecosystem: Environmental > Terrestrial > Soil > Wetlands > Permafrost | place: Sweden: Abisko...
AAAGCTAAAAACAGAACTCAAACCTAACCAGTCTTTTTCAGGTAAATCATTTTATTCCACCTGCATTAAACCCGCACCGCTATAAGCCTCAATCGACGGCTCATACATCGCCTGGGCATAAACCGGTGGAACAGTGAAAGTACCTGCGGTATTGGCTTTGATTTTATATTGATATTCGGAAACTTGGTTGTTGACGCTGCCGTAGAGCAATACGCGGTCTTCGCGGACATCCGCGTAGTCGCTATGCCAGTTGCCGCCGGTGCTTAAGCGGTCTTGCCAGGCGGGTAAGGCGGATTCTTCGTTGCCGTTATCTGCCATCTTGGTGTCGGTTGCCGATGGTAGCGCCACTTCAAACCCGGCAGGCAGTAAGTCCTGGATGGCGATATTGTCGATCCAGTCCCGGTCGATGGCGCGCATACGGATTTGCACGGTGATTTCTTCGCCCAGTTTTACCTTATCGACGGTTTTGCCTTGCGCATTTAGATACATGCGCTGGATCTCCAGGCCGTGCTGCACTGCTTGCTTAGGTAGTTGTTGGTCGAAGCCGGATTCTGAAACCGCGTAATACAAAGGCAGATTGCCTGGGCCGTTAATGCGCAAGGTTTGCGTGGTTTCTGGGAAGGCGGCGCGCGGTGCGATAGTTTGCGGCAAAGTTAACGGTTGTTGTTTGCCGTTGGCGTCGATGGCGGTAATCGCCATTTGCTTCATGGCTTCTGCTGGAACGGCATCGCTGTAGGCTTGGTACGCCATTAAAAAGTAAGCGGACGATAAGGTGTTGAAACGATTTTCCTGCACCGCTTTGGCAATGGTTTGCAAGAAGGTTGGCGGCAATTTTTTTAAATCATCCGGAAAATGTTTCGCCAACAAATAAAGGGTCTGGGTATCGCGAATCATCGGGTCGTAATAACTTTGGAATTGATACGCTTCTTTCGCCTGTCCCAGATTTTTGAGCGGCGTTGCCAGCAAGTCTTTGGCCTCTTCCTGTTGTTGCAGCAATTGGTAACTGGCAGCCAGATAAACGGCGGTTAAATCCTGTCGCCATTCTTCGTCCTGAAAATTGTTGTGCAAGGATTCGCGGATGCCTGACAGCATCGTGGTGGTAACTGTGCCTTGACGGGTTAACAGGTAGGCGGCATAAGTGCGAACACGCAAGCCTTCCAGGGTATTAGCCGGACTGGCGGCAAGGGTTTGTGTATACGTCAGGGTCTTCTTGAACATATCTTCCGGCACGGCTTTTCCGTTAGCCTGGGCTTCCATCAGCATGTGCAGCGCATAAACGGAAGCGAATTCGTTGGCTTGCGGCGTAGCGCCCCATAAGCCGAAACCACCTTCGGCATTTTGCCGACTGCGCAATACCGAAATCAAATTCAACCAATCATTCTCGCTGAATTGAGCCGTCATTTCGGCGGTGAATTCCGGGTATCTTCTTAACACCAGCGCCGGAACCGCCTTGCTGATGAGCTGCTCGGTACAACTGTGGGTAAAGTTATCCAGGTAATCGGTCAAGCCGGAGACCGCAATGAGCGGCAACGGCGAAATCCCGGCGCTGACTTTGCGCTGTTGGGCAAAAAGTTGCCGCTGAATAGGAACATCCTGCTGGGTTTTAAAATTTCCCAAACGCAAGCTCGACATTCTCGGGATGGCTGGACGGATACTCAGATCGGCATGCATACGGGACGTATGCCCAGCGCTGCTGGCTTCAAAACTTAGCGTAGCATTGCCCAAGATAACCTTTTGGGCATCCTGTGTCTTGATGCGGAAAGTGGTCACGCCTTCATGACCTTCGGCAATCGTCAGCGTTTTTTCGGCTTCGCCTTGCACCTGCAGTTGCGACGGAACCGCTAATTTAAGTTGTACGGGAGCTTTATCGCCGGAACCTTTAATATTATTGGCAAGCGCCACGCTCACGGTGAACTCATCGCCGGGTGCCGCCATAAATGGCGCATTGGGAGTGATGATCAAATCATCGCGAACCTGGGTTTGTTGCACTGCAGTGGCTATCTTTTCGTCGTTAACCGCAACCGCCAGTACCCGCATGCTGCCGTTAAAGGTTTCGGGAACTTGATAATGCACGACGGTTTCTTTGTTCAGGTCGACGATGCCCGACCAGTAAACGGCCGGTTTGTCGTGTTTGCGCTTGAAGGGATTAAGCAGGGACGCGGCGGGTTCTTCCTCCTCTTCGCCATCACCGCCCGGCGCTGAAAGTTGCATCAGCTTCTTGAATTCCGGTAGGATCAAATCCAGAATTTGCGTGGTATCGACATCCAGTTTCCGTTTTTGGAAAAAATAGCTTAACGGATCGGGATTTTTATAACGCGCGACCTGCAAAATGCCTTCATCGACGGCAAACACGACAACACGCGCCGGTTCGGCGCTTTGCAATTTCATGTCCAGCATCTCGCCGGGCTTGATATGCTCCGGCACGGTAAGCGTTAACGGTTGTTTATGTTGCGCGAAACTTACCTTAAACGGCGCTGCGCCGTAGGAAAGCGGGCTCATGAAGATTTCATCCGAACCGGGCTCACGCATGTATTGCACGGTGAGATAACCGTTGCCCATCAGTTCTTTCGGCACATCGATGCTTTGCACCGTTGATTGGGTGTCGGCCTTGAACCAGGTACTGGCGTAAACCTTATCTCGCTCGATGGTGATCAAGCCCGCGCCCGTATAAGGCGCGCGAATATTCACGGTAATTTTGTCGCCCGGTGCATATTCGGTTTTATCCAGCGTTAATTGCAGCTCGGCATCACGATCCAGGCTGCGCGAAACATTGCCCTGTCCGGCAATGCTGTAATCGATTCGAGCCAGTTGCAAGCCTGCCGCATCACGTACCAGATAGCTGTAATCGCCCGGTGCAGCGCTATCCAAGTGCAAATCAAATCCGGTTTGCGGAATGGTTAAATCGGTTTTGCTAAGGCTGATTTCTCTGGTGCGCGATTCGTAGCGGTAGGTGCCGTCATCCTGCTTGGTCAATACCGATATGACTTTGCGTTCCAACAACTCCAGCGTGAGTTTGTCCGTTGAGGTTTGCTTAAGTTGCGGATCGATGGCGATAAAGTGGAGATTGCGCTCGGCATCCTTGGCAACAAAATTCAACGCGCCATCGGCCTTATAACCAACCAGGAACGGCATATCAGACACCAGTACGCCGGTTTCCGCCGCAACGCTGCGTCCGCCTGCGGCCTCAACCGCCTGCGCGGTTAAATCCAGTCGATAAGTCGCACCCTGGTATTTTTCCAAGCCCAAAGGAAGAACCGCATTGCCTGAGGTATCCGTGGTGGTAGGTGATAAGGTTTCGGTATAGCTTTGTTTGGCGACGTGCGGATCGTAAAACTGATAATCGTGGTAACGTTTGAATTCCGGCAGCGCGGGTTGTAAGGTGAGATCAGCTGTAACTTGGCGCGCTTCTGCTGGTGCGCCATAAAGGTTTTGTACATTAATCAAAACCTGTAAATCTTTTGGATGTAACCAGCCATCTGTAGCTGGCTTGGAAAACTTGGCCACTATTTTCATCCGATCCGGCTGGAATTCTTCGACCTTGACCTTAGTATGACCTAATAATTGATCGGATTTATTGTCTTTAACGGTATATAAATTAACCGAATAAGTGCCTGTTGCCGAAGACTGAAGGGTGGCGTAGCTAAGTTCGTTAAAACCACCAGTATCAAGGTTAAGCTTCTCGCGTTTGACCGTCAAACCGCGCGGATCGAGGATTTCCGCTTCCAGCGGTAACCCTGCCAACGGTGTATTCCAGCCGCTGGTTTTGACGATCATGCCGATGTGCACCGTATCGCCGGGACGGTAAATGCCTCGGTCTGAGAACAGATAAGCATCCAATTGGTTGGCATCTTCGGCATTTTCCGCGCCCCCTACGTCAAAACGGGAGAAGTTAAGCTTACGGTCGTTGCGTTGCATCGGCAAAAAGCTCATGTCGCCTTGATGGCGCACGAGGTAAAGCATCGGTTCGCGGTCGTTTTCCAATCCGGATAGTTTAGCAAAACGGACTTTGCCGTCTAAATCTGTCGTGCCCTGCATTATCGCCAAGCCGTTTTTGGCGATGATTTCCACTTCAGCGCCCGCTTGCGGCTGGCCGGTCTGGATGGATTGCACGAATACAACCTGGCTACCGTTATGTTCGGTTTTGGCGATAATGCCCAAATCGGTGATCAGAATTAGACGCTTATCTTCAACTCTGCTTTCTTCGCTTTGGGAATCCTCCTCTGCCGAGGTTGCGGATTCTTCGCTGGCATCGGCATCCTGCGTGCTTTCATTAGAGTTTTCTGCTTTTTCCGATGGTTGCGGCGGAGTATAGTTACTGGCTTTTACAAAAAAGATGCCGCGTTTGTTCTGGCCTTGCTGGTCGATGAGGTAACGGCCGAGATCAAGCGGTTGATAGTGTGCTTTGCCTTTTTCCAGTTGCGGTAACGGCACTTTCCATTCAAAGCGTTCGCTGAGGTTATCGGGGCCAAAACTGTTTTTGAACTCCGGCTTGCTGAAATCGCCGCCGCTTTGCGACACCAGGTGCTGCAATTGTTCGGGTAACACTCTACCCAATTCGATTTTAACACCTTGAATGTCGCGTAACATCAACCCAATTTTCTTTTCCCCGCTTAATGTAAGCAATGAACCTTCGCCCATTATGTGCAATTCTTTGGGATATTCGGGCACGACTACGGGTTCAGTATATTGCGCTTGTAATAAATACCCGCCGAACGATTCCAGGCCTTTGTCGACGCTGACCCACAGCGTCCGTTTGACATCAGCATGAATCAGAAAACTATGCGACTGCGAATAGTCGGTTTCGGCAGGTAGAGCTTTAATTTCGACTGGCTGGCTTTGCGCTAAAACCTGTGCGGTTACGTCGTTTCCGCTCCAGTAATAAGCCTGACTGCGGTCGATGTCGGGGTTTTCGGGAAATTCCGGCAATTGCCAGACTTTTATCGCTTTTATAATAGCATTATCGCTGACCGGCAGTGATGTTGACAGCATTAATACCTGGTCTTGGGCTTGAGTCTTTGGATTTGGTGTGACCACGACTTGTGCGTTGCTAACGCTCAAGCCGTAGTACTTCCCAGGAACCGTGACTGTTGCGGTTATGGGTTGATCGTAAGCGGCATCGGAACCTGCAGCCTGAATGCCATCTTTAACAGTCAGTGTGGCAATTTGGTTATCTCTTGGTACCGGCAAGATTTCCGAATGCATATAAGCATTCAATTTCAACTTGTCGTAAGTTACCTTGAAATTAAGCGCTTTTTCGTCCTTCGTATTACCTGCCGCATTATTGAGCTTTAAGCCGATCATTTTTTCCAAAATTGCGGTATCGGCCGGATGGCTGAAATGCAGCTGGAAAATGGTCTTTTTCAGGGCAGGATCAACCTGATCCTGAAAAAATTCAGCTTTTTCCACGGAAGCAATAAATTTGGCAGTCGAAAATTCGAATTCGTCGCGGGCAAGCGAGATTTGCTTGGCGACCAGCGAATCTGCGAAGGCAACCTGATGCACGCTGCCAACCGGCCAATCCTTATCCGGCCTGAACTCCAGTGATTTATCGTCAAGCCAATGCCATATGCCAGCAATGGCCGGTTTCATCATAATGCCCTGGGCAATATCCTTGCCGACCAGATCGAGCGGCGCTACCGAGGCGTTAAAACTGATAACGAGAGGATGCGGTTTTGCTTCTTTTTCTATCGCCGTACGTTCGGGTTCGGTGACCGTAAAATCGATAAGGACAGGTTGAGGCCTAGACTTCCACCACTCAAACCCATACCAGCTTGCTACGGTAAGCCCCAACAATAAGACCAATATACCGGTGCTGGCGAGCGGTTTTGCCTTAGCATTATTTATAAGATTGGTTAATCCTTCTTTGAACAGAACTAGCCAGCGGGGTGGTTGCCACCTCCAGTTGCCGAATATGGCTATGAGATAGGCAAGTATTAGCGACCAAATACGATGGAATAAATCAGTGAGTTTCGCTAACATACCAAGGTTACCTGAAAGAGATAGAGTCTTCGCTTAGCCTATTTTGATTTAGACAAGATTATTTTTACCTACGCTAGGCAGAAGGCATTGTAAACAAATAGATTAATACAAGATACCATACTATGGTTATTTACGAATTTTGGTTGATATCTAATGTTCGTACAGTTAATTACGAGAGTCTGTATTTGACGATTTGAAAGTCTGGTATCGGAAGCTGCGACGGTCTGCACTTGGCCGAAATCTACAAATTGTATGGAGTTTCAAGTGGCTGCTTTGAACTGGGTAGAGATTTTTTCATAATTATGAAACTTTGTTACATAAGGTCAACTGGTATTTTTAGAGGCGTTTCACACAAACCCCCATATTGGCGTTTTCTGACTTGCTATTCAAGCCGACGATAACGCTTTGGCTTTTTTTTAGATCAGGTTTTCAGGCCACCGATTATTGACATCATACCAACTGAACTACAAATACATTGCCAATACCCTTCCCAGAAATATCAGTATCAGTGGTGACCATGTCCACCACCCCATCCATGTCCGCCACCACCAAAGCCCCTGCCATAACCGCCGCCCCAACCGTAATTTCCGTAGGGTCGGTAACCATAATTGGAGCCGTAATAAGGAGAGCCATATCCGCCATAACCCCCAGAGTAACCAAAAGGATAAATGGCGCAACCTTGCATAATGAGCGCAAGACCAAATATAGACATTAAAACTAAAGTTTTTTCATTACCTGTTCCCGTAAGCTAACGACTATTGAGGCTAAATGCCCAACACTAAGATGCTACCTCTTAGAAATTACATCTATTGTAATCCCCATCAATGAATGCAGGCTTAATGAAATGACTTTTATTGATAGTTAGCGAACTGTTTCTCCTTGGTAACTATCCTTGTTCGAATAAAACCACATCTGGTACATGCTCAACAAGATTTGTAGGCACATAGATAATCCCATTAATGCACCACTGTAAATCACCACGTAGGCGAACGAGGAAATCTCCTTGGTGACAAACCAGGACAATGTGTCCAACAGCATGGCGGCAAACGGGATCACCACGGCGACCCTTTTTACGTGTGCATTGAGGTCACACAGCAAAAAGATTTTGCCGATAAAAAACAGGATGAAGGCAATGCCAAACAAATGGATGTGTGAGACCCGAACCAAGGTAGGGATGGATTCGCCACCAGAATGGGCAACCTCGGATACCGTTGCAAAATGCGTTAAATCAGGCAATGACGGATTGACGCTGGGCGTATGGCACATCACGCAGTCACGGGTGAATATTGGCGCTATTTTTTCGTTATATTCCGGTTCCTCAGCGCCATGTTGTATCCATTGCATAATGACATCCTTGTCCTTTATGTTCCTGAGGTTCGTTTTCATGATCCCATTTATGGCCGTGCCTAACCGGGTCTGGTCGTGTCCTCCCCGATAACTGATGACGACATCTTCAACCGAAAGCCCCGGTTTGCCGTCCAGTCCCTGATGCGTGAAATAGAGGTTTGCAAGGGCGGCCAGATAACCGACACCAATCGTGAGCAGGAACACTGTATTTAATATCCTTTCGCTAACGGAAATATCCTTAAAACGCCTATAAGGGGTTCCTCCTTCGTGATGGTTTTTGAACGTAGTCATTCCTGAACAATAATTGTGATTATTAAATTTTCTCAGTATCGGGTAAAATCGTTTCTGTCTTGCCCACAATCAGTTTGGCTGAAGCAGTCGGTTTAATTGATTTAGAAAGCTATCCAGCCGTGTTGAAGGCATACGCTGGTTAATGGCTGATATCAGAAACCAATTGTTGGGGCATTATTGCACGCCCATACCCTGGCACCCATTTTTTCAAACATGAGCCTTATTCATTCCTTAGTTTTACTCACTCATGCCAAACGCTAAATTCAGGCTGTGTTAAGCTCCTTTATGGGATAGTTTATATCGGCACAATTACTTTCCAATGAAGGGGTTTTATATGCTCAGAATAACGATAAAAATATTAACCCTCAGTTTGTTGTTGCCAACGGTTGCGTTAGCCGATCAAGCGCGCCACTATTTCTCGCGAAAGCTAAAATGGGGTGCATCCGATTTTAGCAGCGAAAAATCACGTGGCGGTTAATGCCTACGGCTGCCCGGATTCGTCCTCGGTCCGCTGCGGTGCACAACTCCGCGCTGCTGCGCTGTGCACCACGGCTACCCAAATGACTTGACGCCGTGTCGGATGGCCTTGCATTTTGACTACGCTTCCGCTCGCGCCCCAACTTCGTCAAAACACCGGCCTCTACGGCTATCCGGGGGTCGTCGTACTCCGCTCCACTAACGTTACGCTTCCTGTACTCCTTCGAGGATGATTACCGGGGATATGGGGGGCAATACCAACCTTATTACCCGCCGTCCGTACAATATGTGCCAGTACAACCGCGTTTTAATATGCCTCCACAAGGTTATGGGTATCCAGGTCAAATGCCGTATGGCAACTATGGCAATGGGAATTATGGCTACGGCAATTACCAGGGCGGCTATCAACCCCCTTATTATCAAGACCGCGACGATGGCCAAGGCGGTAGGGGTTGGGGTTATGGTGGCTATCGACGGCATCATGATGATGATTAAATGCCTTTGCCGCGTTTTCAACTTTTAGCAGGTAACTAATTATGCAACCGAAATGGCTAGGATGGGCGTTATGTATCTTGATGGTTTACGCACCGACAACATGGGCAAACCATCTGACTAAATTGATACACCATGCGAAACAGGGTGATACTGTTGCCCAAACCGATTTGGGCACAAAGTATATGTTAGGCGAAGGGGTAGACATCGATTACCGTGAGGCTGGAGTCTGGTACCGGATGGCTGCCCAGAAAGGTAACCCGCTTGCCCAATACAATTTGGGCTTAATGTACGCCTACGGTGAAGGTATGCCGGTCAACTTTAAAGAAGCGTCGAAATGGTTCGTAAAGGCCGCTCAACAAGGCGATGTACCTGCACAGTTCAACGTGGGCTTGATGTACGCCAACGGCCATGGCTTACCGAGGCATTATCAAGAAGCCTTCAAATGGTTCCACAAGGCAGCGGAGCGCGGCCATTCAACCGCCCAGCTCAATGTGGGGTTAATGTATCTCAAGGGCGAAGGAATCACTAAAAATCCAGAAGAAGCCGTCAAGTGGTTCAGATTGGCGGCAGTTCAAGGTAATGCCAACGCCCAATACCATCTCGGCGTTTGTTACTATGAGGGCGAAGAGGTTAAAAAGAATGACCAAGAAGCTTACCTGTGGTTTGCCCTGGCGGCTGCGCAGGGTGACACGGATGCTCATGGCTATCTCGACAAACTTGAAAAGGAACTGACCCCAGCACAAATCGCTGCCGCACAGAAACGCACGGCAGAATGGCACCGTATCATTCAGTAGTGGGAGTGGGTTTCACAGCGCATCAAAAAGTGGATTAGCCGTCATTCTCATAAGTTCACCGAATAAACGGGCTCTTTTTTATGGAGGCTTTTCCATTTATCGCCCCGAAACAGCAGATTAACTTTTGGATGAATGGGTAAGGCTGGGCTCATTAATCAATTCACAGCCTTAGTACAGCTATTGATTAGATGATTGGTTTGGTTCAGGCTGCAAAATCCAGCTTCGTGCATTCATTAATTCATCGAATGGGAAGTGTTTTATTTCTGCAGAGACAAAATGTCCCGCTATTATTTCACCGAAATCTCCCAATACGGAATCTGTCACTAAAGCCACATGGGACACCTTTTTATGGTGCTCCTTTACAAATTTAAAATGTTTGAGTAGCGAACCAAAAGATGCCCAACCGGGAAAAGTCTTGGAAAGTATGATGATTCCCTTCAGATTCCCTGACTTTTCTAGGTAAGGATCAATGACGCTCGATGCGTATTCGAAGTCTTGCCCTGATAACGCGCCATCGGGTATTAGCGTTGCAATTCCGCATTCTTCATCTAACTTTACTTTTAGCATGGTATTGACCTGTTAAGGTGATTTGTTTTTTATTGCCTTGGATTGAACATCCTAAGCATTGTTAATCCAAGTGGATACGAAAACCCAAGTTACTATGATGAATACAATATAGGCGGACACACTATGAAATGCGAATGGGTTGCCTTTAATCTGGTTCTTATTCTGTCACGAACTCAGAAGCTACGGGTGGAAACTTTAAAACCCGCCCTGGGTTCAAATAAAGCGTGTCAATATCCAATTGGTCAGTGGTGACCATGTCCGCCAAAGCCACCGCCGTGTCCACCACCTCCCCAGCCATATCCTCCGCCTTGGCCACCGCCGTTCCAATGATGTCCGCCTCCGCCAAAACCCCCACCGTTCCAGCCATGGCCGCCCCCCCAACCGAAGCTTCTGTTATAACCGCCACCCCAACCATGATGTCCACCCCAACCGAAATTTCCATAAGGTAGGTATCCATAAGACGAGTAACCATAGGAATTACCGTAATAAGGATAACTATATCCTCCATATCCCCCATTTCCGCCATAGCCACCGTAGTAACCAGAGGGATAAACGGCACAACCTTGTATGATGAGAACAATCCCCAAAAATGCTGTTAAAACTACTAGTTTTTTCATTTATGCTGATCCAACCAGCTATAGAATTTGCCACTACACACCCAACATTAAAATGCTAAGTCCTAGACATGGGACTTAGTGTAATCCTCAGCGATGAATGCAGGCTTAATAAAATAGGGTTTACGCCGGTTTAGTGGGCTGGCCGAATGCTCAATGAGCTTGTTGCGGTTTTGAATTTTCAATAGCCTTGAGGAATCCTTTTATATAATTTGATGGAAGATCAAGAGTCTCGTATTCATTTGTTTCAGAACGGAGCAAGAGTTGGATGTCTTTGACAAGCTCAAGTTCCAGTTCTGGCCGGGATAAATTCAGGCTAAACCGATCTCGGTATAGGCACGAGGATATTAAGCTGTTAAATATCTGGCAGCGTTCGGCATCATGTTACTCATGGATAACATCACGGGTCGATGCATCGGGCATCTTGGCGAAGTCATAATGCCGTAGGTTACCATCGACCAATAAGCGAAAGACCCGGTTTACATCATTTTCAGGGTGTTCTGGTGCAGCCAGTCGGTAATCAACGGTATCGTAACCGTAAAATAACGTGCGGTAATGGCTGATGTGTAATTCGGGGGCGAACCATGCTAATTCCGGTTGGTCAGCCCTTGAAACATGTTTTACGCTGCCAGCAATTACATCGGGCGATTGTTCACGAACATTTTGGGTACAACCAGAAATACCTACCGTTGCGGCTATGAAAACGGCACAGGTAATATTACGAAAAACACTATGTTTCATCATTCTAGTTGCCCGAAGGTATTAGTTTTTATTTAAGAGGCTGAGAAGTGTTGTTTGTTTCGTTAGCTAGAAGAATATCAACCTATTTCTTTGTTGAATTTCCCATATATCCGATGTCAATTGAACAGCCTTTAATATCGGATTGACCTATTGATAAGGAGTTGCCTTTTTGACACATGACAGGTGCTGTTCAATCTGCATCATATTTAAAAAGTTAACAATTCGCTCGATAATCAATCGGCGCTCGTTTGCAAGCAACATACGGCCTAATGAGGGCATTGTCGAGGATGGTTTGAATCGCCTAGGCGATTCAATCATGGCTTTCAAATCCGTATCGTTCCAATGACAAGCGGCCTGTAACAAATCTTCAGGGTATTTTTTACCACCCTCACCACGAATATGATGACAGGTTAAGCAATACGTTTTGGTGTCTAATAAGCCCTGCTCCACATAACGGGAGTGTTTCTCCGGTAGCAACAGCGGGTTCTCAGATGGCTTATTCAACTCGACCGCTTTGACTTGATATGGCCAACTATAGGCACCGCCATTTAGTGCCCAAAAGTTTCGTTCGGCATCTTACAAGTTTCCAGATCCTTCTGGTCATTTGCTGGGATGAAACACAAATATTATCCCTGGAACGGGTGTCAGCTTTTGGAAACCTTGAATGACGGGTTATGGCCGATAAATCACTAAACGCTAAAAAATGGCCACCGTCAGCATTTGAGGCAGTCGGTCGTTTCCATAACTTTGTTATAAGAGGTAATTGCAAAACTACAGATGTGGACAGGATTTTCCCCTGAAAAGGGTGTAGAAAAGGGCGGCCATTTCTGGCACGATGGTGTTTCTCAGGC
>Ga0302321_100004441_pt1 | contig 12151 bp, 7 predicted proteins | sample Fen_T0_1_FD_202505 | JGI IMG/M metagenome (GOLD analysis project Ga0302321, IMG submission 202505) | Peat permafrost microbial communities from Stordalen Mire near Abisko, Sweden - Fen_T0_1 | ecosystem: Environmental > Terrestrial > Soil > Wetlands > Permafrost | place: Sweden: Abisko...
GGCGGTTCGGGTCGGGAGGTATCCGCATGACGCCAGGTTTGCTGCTGCTGAGCGCCGCGTGCAGCGTCGCGGTGAGCATTGTCGTCGGCCCGAAATTTCCGCGCACGTGGCTGGCGCTGATCCTCGTTGGCGCGGTTGCAGCGTGCAGCGCGGCGTTGACCGTGCTTGTGGGCACGGCGGACCTCAACTGGCATAGCACCTATCCTGTCGGTGGCGAGTTGTTGCACCTGCGGCTCGACGCGCTGAGTGCATTTTTCCTCATGCTCGTCGGTGTGATCGGAGGAACCGGCGCGATCTACTCAACCGAGTATTGGTCTGACGGCCATTACCCGAAGTCCGCGCCTCGTGGACGCGCGTGGTGGAGCGGTTTAGTCCTTAGCCTCGGTATGGTGTTGCTGGCATCGAATGGCTTGCATTTCCTGATCGCTTGGGAGGTGTTTACGGTCTGCGCGTACTTCCTTGTCACGTTGGAAAATCGGCGCAGCGAAGTGCGTGCAGCGGGTTGGCTGTATCTGGCGGCTTCGCATATAGGCATGGTTTTCCTTTTCGCATTTTTCGGCCTGCTCGCGTCAAAAACAGGAAGTTGGGAACTCGGTCCCATGCGTGAGCAAACGGGCTTGGCACCTTTGTTTTGGTTGATGCTGCTTGGCTTCGGCGTGAAGGCCGGTATTTTTCCGCTTCATGTCTGGCTGCCCTCGGCGCATGCCAACGCGCCCAGCCACGTCTCGGCCATCATGTCAGGCGTGGCGATCAAAATGGGGGTCTACGGGATTATTCGTTTTAGCGGCTGGCTGCCGATGCCGGCCGCAGCCGGTCCGGTTGTGATTGGCCTTGGCGCGACGGGAGCGCTGCTCGGCATCGCTTTTGCAATTGCGCAGAACGACATCAAGCGGCTGCTGGCATATTGTTCGGTGGAAAACATCGGCGTCATTTTTATCGGACTCGGCGGCGCGCTGATTGCGGCATCTCACGGCGATGCGCTCTGGGGACGGCTGGTGCTGGCGGGTGCGTTGCTGCACGTATGGAATCATGGATTGTTCAAGGCGCTTTTGTTCTTTGGTGCAGGCTCGATCTTGCACGCGACCGGCACGCGCGAGATGACCCGGATGGGCGGCTTGTGGCGGACGATGCCTTGGACCGCCGGTCTGTTTGCGCTGGGTGCAGTCGCGATCTCGGGGTTGCCTCCGCTTAATGGTTTTGTCAGCGAGTGGCTTGTCTACCTGGGCCTTTTTGATGCGGTGAACGCCCGTGGCGCCTCGGCCTGGGCTGCGTTACCGGCGGTGCTTGCGCTCGCGGTGACCGGGGCGCTGGCCCTCGCGAGTTTTGTCAAAGTGAGTTCAATCGTATTTCTTGGTGCACCGCGGACGAAGGCTGCCGCTCAAGCGCACGATTGTGGCAGTGCGATGCGAGGCTCGATGCTGGCGCTCGCTGGTGTGTGTGTGGCGATCGGTTTGGCTCCGGTGTTGTTTTGGCCGCTCGTTGCGCGGGTGATTGGCGTGTGGAATCCCGCGTGGGCGACAACCGGCGATCTTCCTGCACCGCTCGCGACGCTGGGACCAGTGCAGGCCGTGCTGGCGGCGTTGGCGCTGGCGGCAGCGGTTGGCTTGTGGCGTTATTCACGCCGCAATGGATCGAAACGCGCACTGACGTGGGATTGTGGATACGCGCTGCCCACCGCGCGCATGCAGTATTCCGGCGGTTCATTTGGGGATATTGCAGCAGGCTGGTTTTTTTGGATTCTCCAACCAGAGCGCAAACTGAGACGTCCGCGCGGCGTGTTTCCGGTTGAGTCGAGTTATGTTGAGCGGATTCCTGAGACCGTGCTGGAGCGCGTGATCGGCCCGGCGCGAGACGCGGTGATGCGGGTTTCCACGGCGGTGCGTCAGCTGCAGCAAGGCCGGTTGCAAAGTTATATTCTCTATCTGGTGGTTGGTCTTGCGGCGCTGGCGGTCCTTGTTGTACTTGGAGGTATGCGATGATTGTTGTGCAAATCATACTTCGGCTCGCTGTGTGGCTCGTGGTCGCGCCGCTGCTCCCGGGCATCATTAATAAAGTCAAAGCCTGGGTGGCTGGCCGCCGTGGTCCGCCGGTGCTGCAGTTGTACTACGATCTGGCGCGCCTTTGGCGAAAGGGCGTGGTTCTGAGCACGCTGGCCTCGCCGGGGTTTATTGCCGGTCCGGCGGTGGCCTGGATTGCGCTGCTGGCGGCCACGCAATTGCTGCCACTTGGTCCGGTTGGCGCGGCGTTGAGCTTTCGCGGCGACGTACTGTTGTTGATTTATCTGCTCGCGCTCGCACGTTTTTGCACCGCGTGGGCCGCGATGGAAACGGGCTGCGCCTTCGAAGGCATGGGTTCGGCGCGCGAGGTGAGTTATGCGGTGCTCTCGGAAGCCGCGCTCATCACTGCGGTGCTCACGCTGAGCGTGCACACCGGCAGCATCACGCTCGTCACCATGCTCGCTCCTGCGGCGGGAGCCGGCGCAGTGCTGTTGGGCGCGGGTTTGTTCACCGTGCTGCTGGCGGAAAACTGCCGCGTGCCTTTTGATGATCCCAACACGCATCTCGAACTTACGATGATTCACGAAGCCATGATTCTCGACCATAGCGGACCGCCGCTCGCAGCGATCCTGCATGGTGCATCGATGAAACTATTGCTCTTCGCGCTGCTGCTGACCGAAGCGGTGCTGCCGGTGGGTGAACTGTCGACGTTCGCGGCTGTCGGCGCTTTGGCGGGTGGCGTGTTGGCGGTGACGGTTGGAGTTGGTTTAGTGGAATCGCTGCTGGCGCGTTTTGCCTTTCGTCGTGTGCCGATGCTACTGACGACGGGCTTCTTGCTTTGTCTATTCGCCTTGCTCGTAGCTTGGAAAGGCGGTGCCGCATGAGTCCGTCGCTGAATCTTTTGATTGGTTTGGCCATGGGGTTGAACCTGCTGGCGCTGGGCAGCGGCCGGCTGCCGGCAGTGATCCGCGCGGTGTCGGTGCAGGGCATGGCGCTCGGAATAATGCCGATTTTGATGGAGCACCATTTCGACTGGCTGGTTACCCTGGTTGCGCTCTTTACGGTAGCGGTGAAGGGTTTTGTGATTCCTTATCTGCTGCGACGCGCGACACGCGCGGCGAACGTGGAGCGCGAGAACGAACCGTTCATCGGCTTTGTGCCTTCGTTGTTGTTGGGTGCAGGTGGAACGATCGCGGCGGTGGCGTTTGCCCGTGCCTTGCCTCTTTTGCCTGAACATGCCGGTACGTTACTGGTGCCGGGTGCGATCGCTTCAGTTTTGACTGGATTTGTCATGCTGATCGGGCGGGCGAAGGCCATTTCCCAGGTTTGCGGGTATCTGATTTTGGAAAACGGTATCTATTTGTTCGGTTTGCTGCTCATTCAGGCGACGCCGTTGCTCGTGGAGGCAGGCATCCTGCTCGATCTCACGGTGGGCATCTTTGTCATCGGCATCATCGTGGATCGTATTCAACGCGCGTTCGATTCGCTCGACACCCGCAAACTCACCGTGCTTCGCGAATGAAAGAACTACTCCTCATTTTCGTTCCTGTTGTTGGCGCGGCACTCGCAGCGGTTTGGCCAAGCGATCGTACGCGTCCCTGGCTGCTTCCCGCCGTGGGAGTTATTCATACCGTGCTTTCTCTCTGGCTTCTGGTTGTGCCACCGGAAGTAGCACCGCATGCCTGGCTGGCTTTCGATCCGCTCGCGCGGGCGGTGCTGCCGGCGGTATCGTTGCTGTTTCTCGCCTGCGCGGCGTACGGCGTCACTTATCTGCGCGTAAGAGCGGAGCGCCCGAATCGCGTTTTTGTCACACTGCTGTTGCTTGTGCTCGGGCTGTTAAGCGCAGGACATCAGGCCCGGCATCTTGGCCTTTTGTGGATCACGACAGAGGCGGTCACACTCGCGGCGGTGCCGCTGTTGCACTTCAACGCCACACCAAGGGCGTTTGAGGCGACGTGGAAATATCTTTTGGTCGGTGGCACGGGCGTGGCGCTTTCGTTGCTTGGCTCGTTCTGTCTTGGCTATGCATCGCTCCACGGAGGCGGCCAGGGTGACCTGACTTTTGTTGCGCTCACGGCGCAAGGTGCGGGGCTGTCCCGACCGTGGGTGTTGACCGCGTGGGTGTTGCTACTGGTTGGCTATGGCACCAAAATGGGACTTGCGCCAATGCACACCTGGAAACCCGATGCTTACGGTGAGGCGCCAGGCATCGTCGGTGCAATTCTGGCGGGTGGCGTTACGACGGTGGCTTTCACCGCGTTGTTGCGCGTGCGCATGGTGGTCGATGCGGCAGGCGACGGAGCGGTGGCCGATCGCACGTTGCTCGCCATTGGAATGTTTTCGATGATCGTGGCGGCGCTGTTCCTGCTCGGCACGCGTGACATGAAACGCATGCTGGCGTATTCAAGTGTTGAACACATGGGCATTTTAGTCATCGGCGCTGGTTTCGGCAAACTCGGCGTGGGCGCCGCGTTGTTCCACGTGTGGAGCAACAGCCTGAGCAAGGGCGCGCTTTTCCTGAGCGCGGGCAATATCCATCGGGCCGCTGGTGCCCGCACAATGGACCAGGTGGGAGGCATGTCGGCGCTGACACCGTACTCGGCTGCGATATTTGTGGCAGGATTGTTTGCCGTCACAGCGTGCCCGCCCTTCGGACCGTTTTTCAGTGAACTGGCGTTGGTGCGTTCAGGCTTTGCGAGCGGCCACGGTGCTGTTGTGGGCGTTTTCCTTAGCTGTCTGCTCTTTGCTTTTTTTGGACTTTCGCGGCTTGTTTTCGCCATCGTTGACGGGCGGCCACGTACGGCGTCGAAGAACAATGGCAAACGTTTCCCTGAAACCGCAGGCATCATTGTTCCGGCGCTCGCGCTCATGGGGTTGTCGGTCTGGATCGGTTTGGCCACTCCGGCGGTACTGCGGGAGGCGTGGGCGGCGGCAGTCACACAACTTTTCCCTGCGCCATGAGCCATCCCGAGTCATTTGCCCTGTTGGCCAACGGCACAAGTCTTCCGTGGACGGAAGTGCCCGAGATGGCGATTGCCGATTTTGTCCGCGCTACAGCGGCTGAGTTGGATCGCGGTGGACGCCTCTGTTCTTGGTTCGGCGTGCCCGAGGGCGCTGCGGTGCGTCTCGTGGCGGTGATTGCGTTTGATGCCGACAACACTCTGGCCGTCGGGCGCAGTCTACCGGTCGTGGGTGGTTATAAGGCGCTGACGGCAACGCATTCGCAAGCGCACCTATTTGAGCGCGAAGTTTGGGAGCAGCACGGTTTGGTTCCCGAAGGGCATCCGTGGCTCAAGCCGGTCCGCAAGAATAATTCAAATGGCAACGCCCCCGCGGTCGGGGAATTCTTCCGCGTCGATGGCCGCGAGATTCACGAGGTTGCGGTCGGCCCGGTGCATGCTGGCATCATCGAGCCGGGACATTTTCGTTTTCAATGTGCGGGCGAGGAGGTTTTGCACCTCGAAATCGCGCTCGGTTACCAGCACCGAGGGATGGAAGATGCGCTTCCGGGTGGACCTCACCGCGCAACTATGAGTCAGATGGAAACCGTGTCCGGTGACACGACGATCGGGCATGCCACGGCTTACGCCACGGTGCTCGAAACGCTGGCCGGCACCGAGGCGCCGTTGCGCGCGCAATGGTTGCGGGCGATCGCACTCGAACTAGAGCGTTTAGCCAATCATACCGGCGACATCGGCGCGCTCGCCAATGACGTGGCATTTCTCCCGACCTCGTCGGCTTGCGGAAAAATCCGCGGCGATTTCCTGAATCTCACGGCTCTGGTGTGTGGCAACCGGTTCGGTCGCGGTCTGGTGCGACCGGGCGGTTGTCGCCACGATCTCGATGCAGAGCGCGTGGCGCGGCTTACGGAACGGCTTGCCACCGCGCTGGCCGACGTCGAACAGGCGGCCAATTGGTTCTGGGATTCGGCTTCGGTGCGGACGCGTTTTGAAAACGTCGGCACGGTCCATGCCAGTCAGGCGGGCGAAATCGGACTGGTCGGCCCGGCGGCGCGCGCGTGTGGCTTGGTGCGCGACGTTCGCTTTGATCATCCGGCTGGCTGGCATCGCTTCGCACAATTACCGGTGGCGGTTTGGCCGGGTGGCGATGTTTTTGCCCGCGCGCGGGTGCGCTGGTTGGAGATTCAGCGCTCAGGCCAGTTTTTGAAAGAGCAGCTGGCTGCGCCGCCGGAGGGCGGAATCCGCGATGAACTGGCGCCGTCTGCGCCGGACACGCTCGCGGTGGCTTTGGTCGAGGGCTGGCGCGGTGAAGTTTGCCACGTGGCGCTCACCGATGCGACCGGACATTTTCGTCGCTATAAGATAACCGATCCCTCGTTCCACAACTGGACCGGACTGGCTCTGGCTTTGCGCGGAACAGCGATCTCGGATTTCCCAATCTGCAATAAAAGTTTCAACCTCTCGTACTGCGGCTTCGACCTCTGACGCCGCACCGATCACCATGTTTGTCCTCGATTCCATTTCCCATCGACTAAAACGCGGTTGCGAGACGATGGCCTATCCGAAAGGTCCGGCGCCTGCATTGCCGGATCGGCATGGTGGTGCGCTGCGTGTCGATGCGGCGAAATGCGCCAACGGTTGCCAAGACTGCGTGCCCGTGTGCCCGACTGAAGCGATTACGCGTTCCGCTGGCCGCCCCGTCGCGCTCGATCTCGGCCGGTGTATTTTTTGCGCGGCGTGTGTTGACGCCTGTCCATCGGAAGCGATCACGCAAACGGGCGATCATCGCATGGCAGTGCGTTCGCGAACCGATTTGATTCTCGGCGATTCTACCAAAGAACAGGTTCGGCTCGCGGTTGCGCTCGACGAAAAATTGCGTAAGCTCTTTGGTCGTTCGCTGCGGCTGCGGCAGGTGAGTGCGGGTGGCTGCAACGCCTGCGAAGCCGACACCAATGTGTTAGGTACAATTGGTTGGGATCTGAGCCGCTTTGGTATTCAATTTGTGGCGTCACCGCGTCACGCGGATGGCTTGCTCATTACCGGTCCGGTTACGAAAAACATGGAGCTGGCGCTAAAAAAAACCTGGGACGCTGTGCCAGAGCCGAAGATCGTCATCGCGGTTGGCGCGTGTGCGATTGCGGGCGGGCCATACGTCGGTCACGCGCAGGTGAACAACGGCGCCGAGGCGGTCGTGCCGGTTGATCTCTATATTCCGGGTTGCCCACCGCACCCGCTCACCATTCTTGATGGACTTCTGCGGCTGCTTGGAAGACTGGAGGAAAAAGCCAGCCCACCGAAGGCTTGAGGCTGGGTGATTTCAGCCCAGCACGCCCTTGATCGCGCGAGCGAGATCGCCGAGGCGGAAGGGTTTTGAGAGGTAGCCGACAAAGCCCATTTCCATGTACTGGCGGGCCATCTCATCGCTGTCGTAGCCGCTGCAGACGATGGCGCGAACATCTTTGTCGATTTCGCGTAGTTTGCGGAAGGCTTCTTCGCCGCCCATGCCGCCGATGACGGTAAGGTCGAGAATGACGAGATCGTAAGGCCGGCCGACTTTCATGTAGCGGTGGTAGAGGGCGATGGCGTCTTCGCCGTTGCGCGCCACATCGTATTTGTAGTCCAGGCTGGCCAGCATTCCGGCGGCGAGGCGCGAGATATCGGGATCGTCGTCCATCAACAGGACGCGACCGGTTCCGGTGCGCAGAATAGGTGTACGACGTGTTTCGGTTTCTGCGGGTTGATCGGCTTGGGGCAACAAAATTCTGAAAACCGTGCCTTCACCCACGGTGGAGGATACCCGAATATGGCCGCCGTGTTTGCGCACGATGCTGCGCACGGTGGAGAGGCCGAGGCCGGTGCCGTGCTTTTTGGTGGTGAAGAACTGTTCGAAGATTTTATCGAGGTTTTCGCGCGAGATGCCCGCGCCGTTGTCCTTGATCTCGATGGAGACGTAATTACCGGCGGGCAGAGGGAGCAGTTCTCCTTCGGCCAGCTTTGTGTTTTCCGCGGAGATTGCGATCGTGCCGCCGGTCGCGGGCACGGCTTGCAGGGCATTGATGATGAGGTTTTGGAACACCTGCATCATCTGGGCGTGGTTGACGCGGATGGGGGCAACGGTGCTCGAAGCGTTGAGGGTGATGATCGCGGTGGCTCCGGCCCGGGCGAGCCGGACGGACTCTTCCAGCACATCGGCTGGCGAGATAACCTGTGACGTGGTTCCGCCTCCACCTTTGGCGGCAGCGAGGAGTTGTTTAGTCAACGCCTTGGCGGCGAGACAGGCGCGCTCGCTGTCGGCGAGGTAGGAGTTGTCGTTGTTGTCCTTGGCGTGAGAGATGCCGCCGAGGATGGTGGTGAGCAGATTGTTGAAATCGTGGGAGATGCCGCCGGCGATCACGCCGAGCGATTCCCAACGATTGATCGTGATGAGCTCTTCCGGCGTGAGCTTCATCTCTTCCGGATCGCGGAAAACAACCACGATTCCGTCGATGTGGCTTTCGGAACTTAGGATCTGGCGCACGCTCCAGGCGACGGGTCGCAGTTTGCCATCTGCAGCCTGGATCGAGTGATTTGCGCAGAGCGTTGAACGGTCGCTCGCTGCCAGGGCAAGATCGAGCGCGTCGCTGTCGGGCTGGCCTGAGCCACGTTTGGCGAGGCGGAAAACGTCGGCGAGGGGAGTGCCGAGCGAGTCGCTCAATTTGCATCCGGTCAGTCGTTCGGCTTGTTGATTGAGGAAGACTACGCGCCCGCGCCCATCGGCCACGATGATGGCTTCCGAGACGCTGGCAATGGTGTCGGCGACCAGCGCGGCTGGTATTGGCAGTGTGGATACGGCGGCGAGATTGGCGACGAGGTCAGCGGGCAGCGGGCAGCAAAAACCGACCGCTCGGGCGAGGCCGCCTTTGCGGGTGAGCTGGCGGTTCGCACCGAGCAGCACAGGGAACGGCTGAGGCGATTGCCCGCGCAGGGCGGTGGCTTGGATAAAGGTTTCGTGCTCGGGTGAATTCGCGAGGAAGAACGCCTCGGCCCCGCGGAGCGCGACGGCCTCGGGCAGTGCCTTGAGGAATAAATCGAGTTCGCTGTCGGCTTGATCGTAGTTTTCGCCAGCCAGTTTTTTCCAGCCAGGCGAGAGCCAGAATTTGCCGTGGGAAAAATCGAAATCGAAGGAGAGGAGCGCGCCGTTGCTGGTCAGCTTTTGCAGGCGCTCGTCGTTGAGCTGGCTTTGTTCGTCGAGTTCTTTGCGTTCGTTGATGTCAATCTGGATGCCACTAACACGTTCGAGTTCACCCTCGGGGCCGATGATTTGCGTACCCAGACACTGCACCCAAAGATAGTGGCCCTCGCTGTGCAGCATGCGCATCTCAACCGAAAAAGTGCTGGCGCCTGGTTTTGGTTTGCGCGGCGCATGGTCGGGGGCGGCGGCCGAATCGTCGGGATGGATGAGCCGCTGCCAGCTGTCGTAGTTGTTGGCCAGCTCTTGATCGGTGTAGCCCAGCAGTTTTTTCCAGGCCGGCGAATAATACATCTGTTTCGCTTTGAAATTGAGGTCGAAAAAACCGACAGCGCCTTCGTCGGCGAGCAGGGCGAGACCGGAGTCGAGCAGCAGCGGCGGCGAGGATTCGAGATGCCGGGTGGGATCTTCGATCACGGCGAAATAGCCCTGGATTCCGCCTTGCGACTCTTCAATTCGCACACCGACGTCTATCGTCACGTTTCCGGGCAGGCGGGTTTCACAGGCGATCGTACGGTCGAGTGTGTTGGCGAGCAGCAGTCCCCATTGGGCATCGGCTCCGGCCGAGGCGACCGAGGTACCGTCAAAAACAAACAAACGTGCAAACGACATGCCCGTCATATGGCTGGCCGTGGTCTGCCAGAAATGCAGCGCATTGCTATTGGCAGCGAGGATCAGGCCGTTCTTGTCGAGCGTGAACAGCGCGGGCGATAGCAGCGTCTGGTTGATCGCGAAGGGTGGCAGGGAAAGTGATACGTGATTCTCCACGGATAAAAAAATACCATCAGCTAAGGGTTAAGCTACGCCGAGGGTTTAGGACGTTGGGCCGCATGGAAAGTTTCGGCCAAAGTAAAAAATGAGCGGAGGCGTTGCATGCAAGCGCTGGGTCCGAGCCTGTTCGTAGTAGTTTGGCCAAGACTTTAGCCGCATGTAGTATTGAAGTAGGTCTAATCATTTTCCCAACCAGCTCCATGCCCGGTTTGATAAGAACGCAATGTAGGCCGCATGGTCGTTTAAGCAAGGGATTTGCTTGAATGCCGTTCCTCCAGCTTTGAGATAGGTTTCCCGACCGGCGACCGAAAGTTCCTCGAGCGTTTCGAGACAATCGGCGACGAAGGCCGGGCTCATCACGAGCAAATTTTTGACTCCCGCCGCAGGCAGTCGCTTGAGCTCGAAATCCGTATAGGGCGTAAGCCACGGTTCGCCAGCCAGACGCGATTGAAAGGACACGGAATGTTTTTCCGGGATGAGGTTTGCGCGCTTGGCAAAGGCTTTTGCCGTTTTCAAACACTGGGCACGATAACAGGTGCTCTGCACCGGCGAACACGTGTCGCAGCAATCTGCCACGACCGTGCAATGCGCCTTGGACGAATCGGCTTTGCGCAGGTGACGCACCGGCACGCCGTGAAAGCTAAACAGCAGATAATCGTGCGGTTGTTCGAGGTACGGCTGCGATGCGGCGTACAAAGCTTCGATGTAATCTGCATCTTCGTAAAAAGGCTGCACGGTCGTCACGCGCAGCTTGGGCGCTTGAAGCGCGGCTTCGGCGTAGACTTTGGCCGTGACCGTTTCCCACGATGACATCGCGTAGTGCGGGTATTGCGGGATGAGCAACAACTCCTCCACACCGTCAGCGACGATTTTGGCTATAACCGAGGCGATCGAAGGGTTGCCGTAGCGCATGGCCAGATACACCGGCGCGTCGTCGCCGAGCTGTGCGGCAAGCTTGGCCCGGACCGAACGCGACGTGGCGATCAACGGCGAACCGTCCTTGGTCCAGACGGTCGCGTAGGCGTGGGCGGAACGCTTCGGTCGTGTGCGCAGGATGATGCCTTCGAGGAGCAGCCAGCGCAGCGGCGCGGGCAGATCGAGCACGCGTTCATCGCCCAGAAACTCCCGCAGGTATCTCCGCACGTCCGCCACCGAAGTTGAATCCGGCGAGCCGAGATTCACGAGGAGTACTGCGCGTTTGGGCATGGCGAAAGAGGTTAGTGAGCTGCTGAGTTGTCAAATTCCTGAACGTTTGCTGCGACAAACGCCCGGATATTCGTAATACTAACAAGAGCGCGGATAGTCGCACTCCTTTTTTATCCGATCACCATGTCACTGCCAAATCCCGTCATCGTCATCCCCGGCATCACCGCCTCCGACCTGCGCGACGAGTATCCCACCGAAACCGAGCGCATCTGGTCGTTGATCAATAAACAATACGAGCGCGTTTACCTCCATCCCGACAATGTGCGTTTCGAGGCGCAGCAGCCTTCCATGGTCCGTGCGGATCGCGTGTGGGGCATTGTCTATACCGAATTGGTCGAGGAACTGCGCCACGAACTCACGCTCAGCGCCGACCAGCCCGTGCCGGTGTATCCTTTTGCCTACGACTGGAGACACCCGCTGCGCCTAACCGACGCCCATCTGGAAGCCTTCATCGATGAGGTGATCGAGCGCACCAAACTCATGCCGCACTATTACCAGGACGGTTATGCGGACCGCGCGCAGGTCAACCTCGTCGGCCACTCGATGGGCGGCTTGATCGTCTCGGGTTATCTGCAGCGCCTGGGTAAAAATGCGCGCGTGGGCAAAGTCGCCACGCTCGGCACTCCGTTTCGTGGTTCGCACGAGGCGGTCACGCGTGTCGCTACCGGACTCGACCGGCTCGGCATCGAGCCTTCGCCTTCGCGCGAACGTGAAGCCGCCCGCATCACGCCCGCGCTTTATCACCTCGTGCCGCATTACGATGGCGCGGTCGTCGCGCCAGCGAGGGTGAGCACCGATCTGTTTCAGTCCTCGTCGTGGCAGGCTTCCGTGCCGCTGAGCGTCGCGGAATACGTGCGACTCTACAGCGTCGTGCCGTCGCGCCCGCCTGAGGAAATCAAGAAAGTGGCTGACGCCCTGTTCGCCAGCATGCTCGACAACGCCCGAACCTATTGCCAGCGGGTCGACGCGCTCGATCTCAGCCAGACCTC
>Ga0302321_100004442_pt1 | contig 12151 bp, 18 predicted proteins | sample Fen_T0_1_FD_202505 | JGI IMG/M metagenome (GOLD analysis project Ga0302321, IMG submission 202505) | Peat permafrost microbial communities from Stordalen Mire near Abisko, Sweden - Fen_T0_1 | ecosystem: Environmental > Terrestrial > Soil > Wetlands > Permafrost | place: Sweden: Abisko...
TCTTCTGTTGTTTATCTATTCTTTGATATGGAAGATTATCGTTGTCATAATCTATATATCTAGTTTCGGTTTTCCATCCTTCTGTAGATCTAAATCGTTTACAGAAGTCGAATATATTATTGTGATTTTTTATAGTCTCTCTTATGGGTATATTATGTACAAAATAGTTAACTAAAGCAATTGGAACTATCTTCATAGAATGATCTTTATGTATTTCTTTATCTATTTCAAATTCATTCTTTAACTTTAATTCGCCATCTAATTTAACAGCTACATAACTGTTTACAGATGTTTGTACAAATAATTTGTAAGGTGTGTATTCAAGAGTATGTTTTGATAGACTCTGCCACCATTTGTCAATTTCTGAAATTTTTTCTTGGTGTTCTTTATCAAATAATATTAATATACCATCTGTATTAACTGATATTACTTGAATATTATTATCTAAATATCTTTCACATAACATTGCAATAGATAATTGATTGCCGATAGTAGTTTTCATACTAACTAATGGATCATATTGCCAACTACTTGGTTCACCTGTCTTACCAAATCCACCACCATTTAAACCTAATTTATAAGTCTCAGCAATAGATTCATATTTCTTATTCTTAGTCTTTTTATAAAGACCTTTAGCTTTTATTCTCTCATCTTTAGTCCAGATATATCCATTTAACCATTCTATTCCTAAATGTTCTGGATATAATCCTAAGTTTATAATAGATGTTGGATACATTGAAGCACAATCTCGATCTTCTAATAACTCATTATCTTTAGGAATAATCTTCCTAGCTTTATCATCACTATGTAATCCTCCTTGAGCAAATGTTAATTTTACTCCTTTATAGATCATAACTTCTTCAAATTCTCCTTTAGTTCCAGATAATGTCTTATTTCGAAGTTTATCTAGAAATTCTTTGAACTTATCTGATTCAAATGAGATATAGTCTGGAATACAATCTTTGATATAAATAATATCTCTTTGTGTATTAATACCTTTTATCTCTTTCCATTGTTTCTTAGTAGCTTTTAGATAATTAAATTTATTAATCTCATCACCTATCTTAACATCATTATAGTTAATGCAATCTATACCAAATTCAGTTTGTACATCTTTTCTTAACTGTAATTTATCTTTACCTTTATATAGAGGTAATTCTGTATCTCCAATGGTTATCTTATAAAATTCATAAGTAGCTAATACATCATTAAGATTATAAGATAGGATTTTATCAACTTCATTATCTTGAACATGATGATTAAATTCAAATGGTAAATCCTCCACATTATTAAAATTGATAGCAATCTCTACTGCTTTTAAACTAGTTCGTTTAGCTTTATTATCAAAATGCCAGATTTTATATAAATCTAGTTGAGGAATTAATGTCTTCCAAGATGGTATAGATGACCATTCTTCGTTAATAATATCTTGTGATTTATCATATAATTCTTTAGTTGTAAAATCTGTATCCCAACTAAGATATTCTTTATTAGTAAGTATGTAGTGAATTAACGGATAGTCATAATTGATATTATTAAATCCTATTAATCCTTTTACTTGTGTTTCAAGAAATTCTATATATTCATTGAAATCATTTCTTGTTCTATGTATGACAAATTGTTGTAATTCTTTTGGATTATCTCTATTGAGAAATGTAGCACAATGAAAATTAAAAAATTGTTCTATATCGTAGATCCAAACTTTCTTCATGTGTTATATTAAATAAAATGAGGGGTTCCGGCATGTGGCCAGTTCCCCTCTATTATTATCTGGTTCCCACTCCAGATATTGTAGACTAAAGTTTATCTTGTTATTTCAACGTTTTTACGTCATACGATCGTATATCTACGGTCCAGAACAAGTTCATTCAGGGTATCTACTTAACCTTTAACCCCACTGGTTTTAATATACGCAAGGCATCACCATAATTTGCCTCGAAACATGTTAACATTTTGGACATTATATGTAGTTAACTATGCATATAAACTTTACTACAAACTTTTCAGTCTGATTCTTGTATTACTAAAGGGTCTCGGAATGTTTACCGGATTAGTGAAGTCCCTAGTCTATCACTTTTTATAGTAATGTAAAGTTAAATTATTATACGTTATTTGTGTCCTAAGAGATTCACTTTTTCATTAAGTTCTTTTAATGTAAATGCAAAGACTCTAGTAAAAGAATCAAATAAGGAATCTCTACATTTAGCTGTAATATGATAATAATACCTACCACTAAATTGGATATCTATTACATCATACACATATCTATCTCTTATTAGAAGACTTGGTTTTAACATCTATCTTCTTCTTTTTTATAGGACATTTCCATTTCTTAGTCTTCTTAAATGGATTTCTAAGATCTTCATACTTTCTTTTAAAGATCTTAATTGTAGAAGGAATTACCTTATTCCCTTCTATTTTATCTATCTTGTTAATAGAGAACTCTGAGACCCATTCCTTGGCCTCAAAGAGAGCCTTAGAGACATTATTCTTCTTAGGTTGAGTATTTGTATCAATTGGAATAGATCGTTTAACTATGACGTTATAATAGGGCTTTAAATTGATATCTAGTTTAGACATCTTAAATGCTCTATTCTTAGCCTTTAATTCAGATGAAGACGTTATAGTGTAATCTAATCCTTTTACTTCTGGTCCTACGGATTTAGGATCGTGCTTCTCAATACTAATTTCATAAGTAGATAGGTTAATTATCTTATTATGCTTATCCCACTTATTTCTAGGTTTAGCACCTTTTTTAGTAGAATGAGATTTTCTTGGAGATTCCATACGATATTGGAATTCGTCATCTCCTTGTGCTTTTATAAACGATAATCCTGGAGTAGGTCTATTTAACTTCTTATACTCCTCTTTAGGAATATATTCCCATTGTAGATCATCTGCTAATTGTGTAGTAATTAATTCATTGGCATCTTTCCAGATTATTCTTTTGTGTTGTCCTCTATCTTTAGTAGCAATACAAACTAGTCTATCTGGAGATTTCTCTGGTTGAATAGTAGGTTTTACTATTAATGGTTTCCACTCTTTATTAAGTTTAGGAAGAATAATACGTACTAAGGACCTAGTTTTATTTACTACTTTATCAGTTAGTTTCTTTAATCTTTTTTTTAATTTCCTAGGAAGTCTTTTTATAGAAGAGTTTTCTTCATCTTCCTCATCTAGTTCTTTTAATTTTTTACCTGGACTAGGAAATAAATTAATAAAATCTGTAGTTGATTCTATGGTATTTATTACTTGATTAGCGTGACAATCGATCTTATCAAATATTTCTTGTGTTAATTCATGACCACCACTAGTTATTTGATATAAACCATCGTTTTTAGAATAACCATGAATTATCTTTTGAGTTTCTCCCATAGGATCATTCTTGATAAGATATTGTGATAGTATCTGATCGTATCCTTCTTTAGGAGTGCTAGCTAGAGCTATTCCATATAAAAATTGACCCTTACCTAACTCCTTGCTTATAATTTTCTTGATTTGTTTCTTTTCATTCAACTCCACATTTAGTAATGTGAGTTCGTAATAATACAGTTTCATTGATTCTTTTATCTGTTTTAGTTCATCAGATCTTTCATTGACTTTCTTAACTCTTACGTGTCCAGCCTCAAGATATGATTTTATTTGATTAATGGGTAATCCAAATGCAGATCCTACTTCACCTTCTTTCCAGAAGACTTCTATAGTATTGTGTATATCATTATGAGTAATTGTAAAATTTATGTACTCATATTCAAATCCCTTTATGAATTCAGATTCGTTAGGAATTCTATATTGATAACACCAATCTCCATAATCTTTGAATTTACACCATATTGCTATTGGATTCATTTGTTATAGTTGTTTAAGCAATTCTAACATTTTAGCTTTATATGGATAAAGTTCTTCTTCTGAGAATAACTTATTTTGACCTAAATTAGAATCTTGTGAATAAACACGTACCATTATATTTGATAATACAGACATTTTTTGAAGATTAATCATTGTATGATAATCTAGAGATCTTAATACATTCATTTTTTCAAGATCATCTACTTCTTTTAGTATCTTAATTTTTTCAGATATTATCTTTTCTGTTTCAGCTACCAATTTACGTTTCTCTACAAGTAATTTCTTTTTATCTTGTTTGAATTTATCTTTCTCTAAAGATACTCGTTCTAAATCAATTTTTTCTTGATTTGTTAATTTGGTTTCTTCCATTTGTTATAGTATAAAAAGAGCCTGAGATTACTCTCAAGCTCTTAATTGTTATTCAATTGCAACTGAATACTCCTTACTACGGATTGTTGCATCTAACTTAATGTTTAATTCTTTCTTACGATTCCAGTAATAGTTTGAATTTATATATGGTCTTGATTGTTCTAGTTCTCTTAATCTTGATCTAGTATCTAGTTCTTGAGCAATAGCCATTACCATAATACTATGTTTAATATTTTCTAACATATTAAAAGTCTGTTAAGTAAATAGGATTGTTTAATGTATATCCTCTGCGTTTATCTAGAAGTTGAAACTGCATCTTTGGTGGTTCTGGAGCAAACCCAAATGATCTAGCGTACCCATTGTATCCAATTACAGATCCATTTACACGAACCTTATTAGATACGATATATTGATGCCAATGAGCTATCCATGCCATATCTACTCCTGTAGATACTACAGAATTCTCTCGCAAGATCCATTTCTTTAAAGGAACTTCTATCCCACCTATACCACCTTGATAATTAAAGTGATCTCCATGAGAGAACATGTTAATATATCCAAATAGATTAAGATAGATAAATTCTCCTTCTGCTATGATAAATTTGATATGGCTGTATTTAGGATCTTGTTTGAATAGATCTGCAATATTGTTATACATCAACCATTCGTAAGAATTTCTATATCCACTACTAAAACGTTTTCTTTTAGTTGTACGTCCATGATTACCAGGAATACAAGGAATAAGTATTTCTTTGAAATTACCTTCTTCAGCAATAGTTTTTATACCTTTTATTAGTAATTTTTGTATAAATAATGTTGCTTGAGGTGGGGTAAGTTGATTAGTTTCTTCAAGTTCTTCGTGAATATATCCTGAGATAAAGTCACCAAGTAATCCTAATACAAGACTTTCAATTTTATATCCAGCCTTACGATTTTGACGAATCATGTAAAGAAGACGTTTAAAGAATCTTTCAACTCTTTCTTCTGCAATCTTTAGATTGTAAGTATTTAAGCCACTTACTACTGACTTAATAACCTCTTCTTCAGCATGTACATCAGATATACAGGCAATAGCAATTGTTTCTTCTTTAAGTTTAGGATTTCTATCTATCTTTAGAGTATCAAAATTCTCTAGACTCTCTACTGATATTGCTTTAGTAAAGTCTTCCCTATTCTTATATTCTTCTACTTTCTTTTCTAAGAAGACAATTCTCTTTTTAGATTCCTTTTGACTATTATTTGATTTTTTTGTCATATTTGATATATTAAGGTTATTGTTATGGATTATAGTTAATACCACGTACCCAACAACATTCTTCAGTATCGAATATATATACATAATTATTTTCGATAGTTAGTATAGTACGCCCTTTATTTATATTATCGTATAACCATTTTGTATTAACAAATTCTTCTTTTATATCCCAAAGTTTTCCCTTTTCATCAATCATTACATACTTTGGGTCATTATATACTAGCATTCTTTATGTTCTTTAATTAGAAGATATATCTCTGATATACGATCTTCTAAGATTAATCTTTCTTTATCTGTTAATATCTCATCTAAAGTATGTAGTTCAGATTGTAAGTATTTATAGAAATCTGAAGAATCTACATCTTTAGAATCAGATATAGTATGCATAGTCTGAGATACAACTAATGCTATAACTTTTTGATCAGGAGTAGGTTTCATATTTTTTTTGTCTCTCCATTATTCTGGTATAATTACCTGTAGATACTACTTGAATAGGTTTCCAACTACTATCTTCTTTAGCACATTCTTTACATAATGTCTTTATCCATCCACTAGTGTTACCAATATCTTTACTTGATCCACATTCTTCACAAGTAAGATGTGAAGCATCTTCTAGTATTCTAATTGAACTAGGTGTACTAAAACAGTATAGGCATAATGATCCAAATTTCTCTTTAATTTGAGAAAATTTATAGGATGGTGGATCTAGTTTATCACCAATTAATTTATGAAGTATTACTCCTACTTTTGTATAATAATACCCTCTAGACATTAACCTGCTCCACAGATGTTTTAGCCAAAACGGCATGTTGGGCCAATGACTATCTAGTATCATAGCAGCAGATAAAGTTAATTCATCCCATCCTCTACCATGTCCAAACCATAAATTAACATGTCTATACTTATTGCGATAGTATTTTCGTTCTTTATCAGTCATTATTACTTGTATTATTCATAGTATAGAATGAATGATAGTGACCGAAATCTCCTATACTATAATTTCTATTTCTAGATTTGAGTACATTAGTAAATGCTGTTATATACTCAGTTGTTAATTTTTCTTCTGCATATAGACTAAGCACTTTTTCAATATGATCTGTATCCATATCCTTGACTAATCTATACATTAATGGAATAGGATTCATATCTTTATCATAGATAGATCCCCAAAATAGATATTCTTCTGGTGGTAATCCTTGATCTTTTAGTATATCATATTCTTCATCATTCCATGTTTGAAATGAATCGGGAATTATACCAAAGTTAATTAAAGCCTGACCTACTCTCATGTCATAATTTTCTTTCCAATACATGATAAATGTATCAGAAATAAACATAGATAAAAGATTAATATGCCATATAGTATCTAGTTTCCATCTATTTGACATTTTAATAGTATTAACTTTTTGTATAAAATTATCAATTCTTTCTATTGGTCTCATTTTCGTGTTGCTTCTTTATATTGTTTAGATTCTTTGGATGGATAATATTTCCAGTCACAAAGATCGTATGAGTTTAGTACTTGATGAAATAACTTAGTGGATTTAAATCCTTTTACTAAAGATCTAAGATACTTTCTAATTCTTTTATTAGATAGTCTTTTGGTATCTTTAGATCCACTATCTTTATATACAGGATATTTTCTAGACTTACTCACTATATTAAGTTTAATGCCATTTGTAGTGTAATTTCCAAAGCATCTTCAAAAAGATTATTAGCTATCGCTCTATATACATGACTATTATTTTTATCGCAAATTTCTGTATAGTAACAGTTATCATCATCATATATCATAGTAATATGAATAGCATGAACTTCTCTTAACCATTTTTGAAGTAATGATTGTGAAGGAGATGTGGTATAAGTTTCTGAATTAAATCCGTCTTCTTCATAATATTGAAATTTCCCATCATTTGTAAAGGCGTGTTTACAATGTTCATCAAAGCCTTTTTCTTTAGCTAATTTAGCTGTTTCAAATAAAATTAACTGTTCGTTCATCCTTAATTGAATTAAATAGATACCCATATAGTAAAAACTCCTACTACCATATATTTATCTCTTCTATATAGATATCTATAATATTATCTGTTAAAACTAGATAGACTAAATAACTTCTCTAAGTTATTAAACGATCTAGTATATTGTACATCTTTCTCAACATTCAATCGTTGATTAATTTCTTGTAAGTTATGTGATATGATATTTGTACTTCCTTCATCATAGTTTAAAACACTATGAATTTCTTTCTGTGCAAGCTCTAATTTGGTACTTAAATAGTAAGTAATAAATTGTCTGCACATTACGTAATATTGTCCATCTGAATTCTTTCTTTTTAAAGGAGTTTTGATTAAATCCTTATAAGGAATTCTAAAATAATCACATATTAGTGATATAATATCTTTCTTTGTTATATTAGTTTGAGACAATATTTTGATTTCTTTTGATTCTAGATCTAATTCTAATATTAATTTCATGGATTTAGTTAGTAAAAATAAAGTCTCTTACGCAAGGTTTCTGGTTTATTCTTCTCTTAACTATAACCACAATCACTATAAACCTTTTTTAAATTGTGAGTGACTGAAGAATCTACAGTTGAACTGCTGCGAGTATATATAATGCGGTCTATACCTTCTTTAAACTATAGTTGATTGGCACATATAGTAACAGTATTTTCGGTGTTTTGTAAGAGACTTTATAAGTTGTTAATATCCTAATTCTTCTAATAGTTTTTTCTCATAATCGTTGATTACGATAGTAATACTGTTAGATTCGTTAAATTTCTTGATTTTTTCTTCAATATCTGATTCTTCTTTTTGTAGTTTCTTTAATTCAGCATTTACCTCTAACGCTTTGAAGTGAGCATCATATTGAACTACATTAGACTTAGTTCCAATAGTCTGTTTACCATGAGTGGTATTTAACTTACCCCAATGCTGTATTTGTCGTTTAATTTCTGATAACTTCTTGATATAGTAAGCATTAGAACGCTCACTACGACATAGTTTCTTTAAATTTACTTCCTGGATAGCTTCATGAATATTACATAGTAGATTAGATTTGACTTGTTTAACCTGTTCTACATCTGCAATATTTATTTCTCTAGTTTCATCGGAGATGATACTATTATTTCTTGATATAATAATATTATCTTCTTTAATAGAAGATGCGCCTTTCTCAAGATTTTCCTTAAGAGCTGTTGCTCTATTTAGTTTGATTGTTTTCTTCATAATTTTCTTGAATTGCTTGGCCCTATATATAATAAAAGAACTCCTAAGGTATCGGGGATTATTGCTAACCGGGCGATATACTCCTAGGAGTTCTAGTACTTTTTGTTATATTTGATTATTTATATAAAAATTCTGTGTAAGTATGTTCTTACGTCCTTGATTGTTATTGTAGAATCGTTATTTACATCTAACGTTTTATTTTGATTGTAAACCTTTGAATATTTGTTTCCTATAACATAAGATTCTTTCATATTTATTGAACGAGGTGAGAATATAGTTAAATATAGATCTAATAATGATCTTAACTGTTTTCCTCCTGCTGCTAGTTTTAAATACTTGTTAACAAGATCTAACTGCTTACTAGTATTCATAGATCTAACATCTGTTATGTTTGATCCTAATTTAGTGGCAGTACTAGGTAGAAATCCTATTAGGCCAGATGCTCCAGATAATGGATTTATAGCCTTTGTATTCCCTCTACTTTCAATATATATGATTTGGTATAACCAGCAAGTTTTTATCTTTAATGAATCAGCAATTTCTCTAGCTTTGTGTCTATCCTCATATGAGAATTTGTCAAGCATCTTTAATCTAGTCAGAAAGACAGTATCTTTAATATCTCTTTCTTTCTCAATCTTTTGATAATTGCTAATCGTTACTTCTACATTCGTTAATTTGTTATTAGTTTGAATATTTGGTGCATAACTTTGTAGTGATAACATCATCAAAAATAATATGATATACTTTTTCATATTTCTTGATTTTCGTTAATACTAAACCGTATCAATTACTTGATACAGCGATTAGATTATACGTAATCTCCTTTGAAATGGTTATCTTTGAATTAATTACGGATATTTAACTGTCATTAGTTTCCCCCTTTTGACTAGGTACAATGCTCTCGTGTTGACTTGAAAGCTTATAGGAATGCCTCGAAAAGGCTACAGTTTGAATTCCCAAGACCGGTCTTTGATGACCAGCCCAAATTTGTGATTGATCAAATAAGTTATTAGTTCCCTACTCTAATAACCTTGAAATGTGTTGAAAAACTCTGCTCTTCCTTTCTTATCCAATAAGGATTCTTTGGGAATACAGAACTCTTTATAAAGCTTTGATATCTGTTTAGTAACAGATTTATTAATTTTAATTGCTTTAGGATGTACTAATTGATTAATAATAGATCCTATTGTTTCTCTACCAGAGTCTTCTGGTAAAAGTAGTGTTTCTCTCTCTAATAGAAATTCCATAGGAGATGTTTTTTTTATCTTTACAAATTCATAGAAGATCCATTCAACTATGTTACATAGATTATCACGTAATATATCTTCTAGATTCCAATTATAGATGGATATATAGTGTGGACAATCTAATCTCATCTTAGCTAACCTAGTTACTATTTCTCCTGATGGAGAACATAATTCAGATATGTGAAAACTAAGTGACTTTAATGAGTAAAAGGATCTCTTAAATCTTATTATACCAGTTTTTCTTTTAATCTTAATACTATGAAATTCTGGGAATAAGTGTTTAAGTACTATTTTTAATTGATTAACTCTTGACCGAGTTAACTTATACAATGACGACTGCATATGACTTCAGTTTTGATTTATTTTTATCAGGTAAATCCCAGTTTATTACAGCTGTGATACAAATAGATATTAAATTTTACTTTACTTCGTACACCGGCTAATACAATCGTCTTTAGTCGATAAATAATTGATTCTGTTTCTTCTAATGTACTGTTAACTGATTCAACAATATATTCTTTAGAAATATTTACATTGTTAACATCATAACAGTACATTTTATTATCTGATCTGTAATTATCAGGGTAGTTATTATTAATATCCATGGATTTTACTAGATCACAATTGTGATGTCCAAGATCTGTTACAACTACGGTATCAGCATGATAATTATTAGATCTTTCATTAGTATTTAACCTAAAGGCAAATACGAATAATGAAATTAGTAATAAAATGCATTTGATTCGCATAAAATTAAAACTTATTTGATTAAGTGAATGGGATAAATCCTAAAAGGATTAAATATTCTCTATTAAATATGTATGATAATAGTAATGGTAATATTACTCCTAGAATTGCACTGGTTATAAGAAAGAATATTAGTAATAATATTCCTACTTTAAGATCAAGTTTATATTGATCTCCTTTAGCTCCTATAAACCATATACTGAATAATATTAAACAGACTAATAATAGATTACTTATAAATCTTATTGTTGTATCTGCTCTAATTCGTTTTACTATCTTATCATGGGTCCATCCATTTTTATTTAAAGATTGCTCTTTAGTTAATGGAGTTTCAATCCCATTAGATAATTTTTCATTTAAATCTTCTATTAAGAGTAGTTTCATGTTATTTAACTCTATAGATGATTCAAGATATTCTTTATTTAAATCGTTTAACTTAATATTTTCTTTAGCAGGAATTACTTTGGCATCTACATTAACATTCAATGTTTTTGTAGAATCTGACATTTTCAAGCTCTTTATAGGAGAGGCAGATTGAGATGCAAAGGATGTAACAGCTAGATATAATACTAAAGTTATTACTAAATATAGTAATTTCTTCATTTGATTAAAGATTAGTTTGATAAAAAAGAGATAGGTGTATTTCATGTAGGACTTCAGTCAACTACACATAACTCGTCAGCTTAGAAACACGCCTATCAAATATTGTTTAGAAATACATACCTTCGTCAACACGACGCATGTAATCTTGTGCTAAAGCATATTGTTCAACTTGTTCGTCGATCAATTCTCTTTCAGTACGATTGAGATCTTTTACTTTAGCAATTGCATTTTCCTTATCATAGTCATACCAAGGACCATTTGATAATTTAAGCTTTACTAATGGCATATCGAGATCGTGATTAATCTCAACATAACCTTGTTTCTTTGTTACATCAAAAGATACTACTTGAATTTCATTTACAAAGTATGCCTTTAATGTAGATATTTTTACTTTTTTCTCCTTATCAGAGATAGGTATTGCTTTGATTTCGAATACCTTACCACCATTCTTACCAAGATTGGTAAAGAAATTGGCTAATAATACTGAAGGATCTGATCCTAATACATTTTCTTCTTGATCTAAAATACTAGTCTTACTCATTTTGATTAAAGTTTTATTTTTGAATATTAAATTTGTTTAATATGGTGTCTGTTACGATTAAGAAACCGTATAGACATTTTTCTTTTAATGGTAATTTTCTTGTTTTTATTGATGTGGTAGAAGTAGAATCATCAATTATAAATTCCTTCTCTTGTTTATTAATATGTTCAAATAAAGGATCGTTTTGTTTAATCTCTTTATATCTAAAGAACATATATACATCCTTAAATGAAGTATAATTCATATTTCCTAATAACCAACAATGAGGCTGTTTCTTTCCACCCCATATTTCTCTTCTTGGTTTAAGAAATAC
>Ga0302321_100004443_pt1 | contig 12150 bp, 10 predicted proteins | sample Fen_T0_1_FD_202505 | JGI IMG/M metagenome (GOLD analysis project Ga0302321, IMG submission 202505) | Peat permafrost microbial communities from Stordalen Mire near Abisko, Sweden - Fen_T0_1 | ecosystem: Environmental > Terrestrial > Soil > Wetlands > Permafrost | place: Sweden: Abisko...
CCAGCACGCCGATCTTGGCGCCCGGGAAGAACGAGAGGGAAATGTCCTTGAGGATGACGCGCTTCGGGGGAACGACCTTCCCCACGCGGTTCATCGTGTAAACGTATTGGGCCATTGCTGCCTTGCTTTGCGGATGCGGAAAGACGCGATTATCGCAGGCCGGGGCCGGCGCGGCCCTGCATTCGCGTGGGCGGCGGCACAAACGCGGTGTGACAAATGAACGAGGCGGCCCGCCACGGGCCGCCTCTCGTCGAACTTGCCGGGCGAGCGCTACTTCTTCGTGGCGGGCGGAACGGACGCCGGGTTGACGCCCGGCGGCGGTGGTGCCCCCTTGGCGGGCGCCGCGTTGGCGGCCTCGGTCTCGGCTTCGGCGATCTGCCGCAGTTCGCGCCACCGCTGCTTGTCGGCATCGTAGCGCGCGGTCACGACGGTAATTTCCTTGCGCTTGGTGGCGATCAGGTCCGCCTGCTTTTCGAGTTCCTCGTTGACGCTGACCACTTCGCGCTCGAGTCCGGGCGGCGGCGGCTTGCCGTTAAGCGCAGCGACGCGGCCCTGGATCTCGTCCTTTCGCTTGTTGAGCGTCGTGATGTAGGCCTGCGCCGATTGCATCTGCGCGTCGATCGTGCCCAGTGCCCGCTTCTTCGACAGGTCGATTTCGCTTTCGGTGGTATACGATTGAAGCAACGCGCGGTCCTTGCGCGCAATTTCCTCGCGAACCTTGGCCGCCTGGCGCGCGCGCTCCTCCTCCGCCTCCTTGGCGCGGCGCTGTTCGGGTGTCAGCGCCGGCTCGTTTTTCTTGATCTGCACACCTTGCCTGTTGAGTTCGACGCTGCCCTTGTTGATCGCCTCGGGCGGCATCTTGTCGGTGTAATGGACGACGCCCTGGTCGTCGACCCACTTGTAGGTGGCGGCGTGCACGCCGGGCGCCGACAGGGCCATCGTGGCAAGCACGAGTCCGGCAAGCATCGACGCGGCAAATGCCCATGCGGGACCAGGACTGCCGTCCCGACCCCGCCGGGCACCTTGGCACCGGAGGCTTGTACTGCTCTGCAGGTCGAGATCGGTTGGCATCGGCGTTTTAGTTGCTGGCGTCGTCGTTGGCGAGGCGTTTCCCGGAACCAGTGTTACTCCACTTGCGCGGCGCCGTATTGCCGCCGGTAATCCGTCACCGCGTCGAGCCTGACCGCCAGTTCCGGCCGGCTCCCGATGAACGTCATCAGGTCGTCCAGCGTGGCGATGGCCACCACCGGAATGTCGAACATCTCGCGCACTTCCTGCACCGCGGAACGCGGCCCCAGGCCCCGCTCCATCCTGTCTAACGCAATCAGGACGCCGGCGGGGTTGGCACCCCCATCACGAATCAGCTTCACCGACTCCCGCACCGAGGTGCCCGCGGTGATCACGTCGTCGACGATCATCACCCGGCCCTTGAGCGGCGCGCCCACGACGACACCGCCTTCGCCATGGTCCTTCGCTTCCTTGCGATTGAAGCTGAACGGCAAATTGTGCCCTTTTTCGGCAAGCGCAATGCCGGTCGCGGCCGCCAGGGTAATCCCCTTGTAAGCCGGACCGAACAGTTGATCGAAGGCAATTCCCGAGGCTAGCAGCGCTTCCGCGTAATACTGCCCGAGCCGCCGCAGGCTTTCGCCGTCGTTGAACAACCCTGCGTTGAAGAAATAGGGACTCTTGCGTCCCGCCTTGGTGATGAATTCACCAAACCGAAGCACGTCGCGTGCCAAGGCAAATGCTAGAAAATCCTGCCGAAAATCGGTCATGTGGAATGGATTCAGAGAGTTAGCGTCGAGTATAGCGCGGCGCGCTGGGTCGCCCAACGCGATTATTCCGATCGGATCCGGCCCGCGCGGTCCAAACGTCGGCGCGAGAGGCGCGGCGGGGTAAACTCGCCGGCTTCCCAAGGTCCACTGTCCCGCATGCGCGTCATCACCCTGAACGTCAACGGCATCCGCTCCGCCGAGCGCCGCGGGCTCGCCCGCTGGCTTGCCCGCATCGAGCCCTGGGACGTGATATGCCTGCAAGAGGTGCGCGCGGAGGAAGCCGACGTGCCGCGTTCACTGCGCGCGCCGCGCAAGTGCACCGCGGCTTTCCACGCGGCGCAACGCAAGGGCTATGCGGGCGTCGGCGTCTACGCCAAGTCCGGTGCGACGTTCGTCAGGGGTTTCGGCAACAGCGAATTCGACGGCGAGGGACGCTACCTTCAGGCCGACTTCAAGGAACTCTCCGTAATCAGCCTGTACCTGCCCTCGGGCTCCGCAGGCCCGCACCGGCAGGCGTCCAAGTTCCGCTTTCTCGAGGCGTTCCTGCCTCACCTTGTCGAATTGCGAAAGGCGAAGCGCGAGATCATCCTGTGCGGCGACTGGAACATCGCGCACCAGCCGATCGACCTCAAGAACTGGCGCAGCAACCAGAAGAATTCCGGCTTCCTGCCCGAGGAGCGGGCGTGGCTGTCGCACCTCTTCGACGAACTGGGATTCGTCGACGTGTTCCGCAAGGTGGACCCGCGCCCGGAGCAATACACTTGGTGGTCCAACCGCGGCGAAGCGTGGGCCAAGAACGTCGGCTGGCGGCTCGACTACCAGATCGCGACCCCGGGCATTGCCGCCAAGGCGCATGCCGCGACGATCTACAAGAACCGGCGGTTCTCGGACCACGCGCCGCTGATCGTCGACTACGACTACGAGCTGCGCTAGCCGATGCTGCGCGTCACCAATCTCACACTCGCCCGCGGCGTCAAGCGCCTGCTCGAAGGCGCCAACCTGACGATCCACACCGGCCATAAGATCGGCCTGGTCGGCTCCAACGGCTGCGGCAAGTCCAGCCTGTTCGCCGCCATACGGCACGAGCTGCTGCCCGATGCAGGATCCATCGCGCTGCCGCCGTCGTGGACGATTGCGCACGTCGCGCAGGAAACGCCCGCGGTGGACATGCCGGCCATCGATTACGTGCTGGACGGCGACCGCGAACTGCGCGAGATCGAAGCTGCGCTGGCCGCCGCGGAACGCGACCACTCAGTTGACAATTCCCTCGACGGCGAAGCGCTGGCCAACCTGCATCACCGCTTCGACGAGATCGGCGGCTACAGTTCGCGGTCGCGCGCAGCCACGCTGCTGGCGGGCCTGGGCTTCCCCGAGTCGAGGCACACTGATCCGGTGCCGAGCTTCTCCGGCGGCTGGCGCATGCGCCTCAATCTCGCGCAGGCGCTGATGTGCCGCTCGGACCTGCTGCTGCTCGACGAACCCACAAACCATCTGGACCTCGACGCCGTCCTGTGGCTCGAGGAGTGGCTCGCGAAGTATCCGGGAACGCTGCTGCTGATCACGCACGATCGAGATTTTTTGGACGGCGTCGTCGACGTCATCGTCCACGTGTATGGGCGGAAGCTCACTGCCTACACCGGCAATTACGCGCAGTTCGAGACCGCGCGCGCGCAGCAGCTGGCGCTGCAGCAGGCGTCCTACGTCAAGCAGCAGCGGCAGGTCGCGCACCTGCATTCGTTCATCGACCGCTTCCGGGCGAAGGCCACCAAGGCCAAGCAGGCGCAGAGCCGGATCAAGGCGCTGGAACGGATGGAGCTGATCGCAGCCGCGCACGTCGACAGTCCGTTCGAGTTCACGTTTCCGCCCGTCGATGCAGCCGCCAGGCAGCTGATCCTCCTGGAACACGCGACGCTGGGCTACGAGGGCAAGCCGCCGGTGCTCGCCAACGTCGACTGGGGCATCCTCTCCGGCGACCGCATCGGGCTGCTCGGCCCCAACGGCGCAGGCAAGTCGACGCTGCTCAAGGCGATCGCGGGCACGCTGGTACCGCGCGCCGGGACGCGCTCGACCGCGCAAAACCTAAAGCTCGGCTACTTCGCGCAACATCAGGTCGAGCAGCTGCGCGAGGAATATTCGCCGCTGTGGCACCTGCGCCAGATCGAGCCCGACGCGCGGGAGCAGGAGTTGCGCGACTTCCTGGGCGGCTTCGACTTCCGCGGCGACATGGCCAGCTCGGCGATCGGACGCTTTTCCGGCGGAGAGAAGGCGCGGCTCACGCTCGCGCTGATCGTCCGGCAGAAGCCGAACCTGCTGCTGCTGGACGAGCCCACCAATCACCTCGACATCGAGATGCGCGAGGCGCTGACCGAGGCGCTGCAGGACTACGGCGGCGCGCTGGTCGTCGTCGCGCACGACCGCCACCTGCTGCGCGCGACGACCGACGCGCTGTGGCTTGTCGCCGATGGCAGGATCACGCAGTTCGATGGCGACCTCGACGACTATCGCGACTGGGTCTTGAGCCTGCGCAGGCGCGAGCGCGTCGAACCGGAAGGCGGCATCACGGCCGCGCCGGTCGATCGCAAGGCGCAGAAGCGCGAGGAAGCGGCGGCACGGCAGCGCCTGGCCGATGCACGCCGCCCGATCGCGTCGCGCCAGGCCGCCATCGAAAAGGAGATGGCCGGCTACAATCGGGAGAAGGAACAGATCGATGCGTGGCTCGCCGCGCCCGACGCCTATGCCGAAGCGATGAAGGACGAACTCAAGTCCCGGGTCGCGCGGCAAGGCGAGGTCAACTGGCAGCTGGCGCGCCTCGAGACGGAATGGCTGGAACTGGCCGAAGCGCTGGAAAAAATCGTGGCGTGAGTCGCAGCATTCAATGGGGTCAGGTTCATTTAAGCGGACTCGTTCGGCATTTTGGAAGGTCTTCCTTAAATGAACCTGACCCCATTAAATGCCCTGACAGGAGCGCAATGATGGGACCGCTGGCCGGCGTCAAGGTGCTGGAATTCGAGGCGATCGGCCCGGTGCCTTTCTGCGGGATGATGCTCGCGGACATGGGCGCCGACGTGCTCCTCGTGGACCGCGCGGTCGAGTCCGGGCTCGGGCTTGAAATGGAACGCTGGCATGACGTCATGCTGCGCGGACGCCGCTCCGTCACGCTCGATTTGAAGTCGCCAAAAGGTGTTGCCGCGGCGCTGGAACTGGCACGCCGCGCCGACGTCGTGCTCGAAGGATTTCGTCCAGGCGTGATGGAGCGTCTGGGTCTGGCTCCGGACGTCCTTCTCGCGGGCAATCCCAAGCTCGTCGTCGGCCGCATGACCGGTTGGGGGCAGGACGGTCCGCTGGCGCCGCGCGCCGGACACGACCTCAACTACATCGCGATGTCCGGCATCCTGCATGCGATCGGCCGCGCCGGCGGCGCGCCGGTGCCGCCGCTCAACCTGGTCGGCGACTTCGGCGGCGGCGGCATGCTGCTTGCGTTCGGCGTCGCCTGTGCCCTCTCCGAAGCGCAGCGCTCGGGGCGCGGACAGCTGGTCGACGCGGCGATGGTGGAAGGCGCGTCGCTGCTGGCGACGATGTTCTGGGGGCTGCGCGCCGGCGGCAAGTGGAGCGACACGCGCGGCGCGAACATTCTCGACACCGGCGCACCGTGGTACGACGTCTACGAGACGCTCGACCGCAAGCACGTCGCCCTCGCTGCCATCGAACCCAAGTTCTACGCCGAGATGCTGGCGCGAATGGGTCTCGCCGGCGAGGCTCTGCCGCCGCAGCACGCGCGCGAACGCTGGCCGGAACTGCGGCAACGCTTTGCAGAGATCATCGCCACGAAGAGCCGCGAAGAATGGTGCACGATCTTCGCAGGATCCGACGCGTGCTTCTCTCCGGTGCTGACGTTCGACGAGGCCCGCGATCATCCGCACAACGTCGCCCGCGGCGGCTATGTGAACCTGGGCGGCGTCGACCAGCCCGCACCGGCGCCGCGGTTTTCGCGCACACCTGGCGCCGCGAGCACTCCGCCGCCCGAACGAGGCGCGGGAGGCGCGCAGGCGCTCGCCGACTGGGGCTTCACGCGCACCGAAATAGAACGTCTGCGCGCCAACGGTGCAGGATTCACGTGATGTCGTGCAGACAATCTTCGGTGAGTGCGGTACAAGCATCGTTTCGCCCATGCCGAGGTCCCCGATGACCACCGCGCCCAAGCAGTTCAAGTACTACGACCTCGTGATGGCGGCGTTCGTCACCGTCTACATCTGCTCGAACCTGATCGGACCGGCCAAGGCCGCGACGCTCTTCGGTTTCACGTTCGGCGCGGGGGTGCTGTTTTTCCCCATCTCCTACATCTTCGGCGACATCCTGACCGAGGTGTACGGGTACGCACGCGCGCGCAAGGTGGTGTGGGCCGGCTTCGGCGCGATGGCCTTTGCGTCGTTCATGGCGTGGGTCGTGGTGAGTCTGCCGCCGGCCAAGGACTGGCCGAACCAGGCGGTGTACGAGACGGTCTTCGGACAGACGCCGCGCATCGTCATGGCGTCGCTGATCGCGTATTTCTGCGGCGAATTCGCCAACTCGTACACGCTGGCGAAAATGAAGATCCTGACCGACGGCCGCTGGCTGTGGACGCGCACGATCGGCTCGACGATCGTCGGCGAGGCGGTCGACTCGGCGCTGTTCTATCCGATAGCCTTCTACGGCATCTTCAGCAACGAACTGCTGCTGACCGTGATGGTCACCAACTATTTCCTGAAGACGGGCTGGGAGATCGTGATGACGCCGGTCACCTACAAGGTCGTCGCGTTCCTGAAGCGCAAGGAAAACGAGGACTACTACGACCGCGACACGAACTTCACGCCGTTCTCGCTGAAGACCTGATCACTTGCTGCCGCCGGCCGCGCGCCGGCGCAGCAGCTTCAGGCCCGACCACGTCGCGTCGATCGCGCACACCTTCACGTCGACGATGCCCATCGGCAGCGCGACGTCGCGCACCGTGTCCTCCGTCACGTCCGTCGCCACGCCCGACGCCTTCTTGGGCCACGCGATCCAGATCATGCCGCCTTGCGCCAGCTTCGGCAGCGCGCGCGCCAATGCCGCCGCGAGCGCCACGCGCGACGTGACGAACAGCAGGGCGATGTCGAATTCGACGAGGCGCGCGAGGCGCACGATGCCTTCCGGCGCGCCGGCCAGCAGCTGCGGCAGGTGCTCCGGCGGGGTGGCGACGAAGAGCCGCTGCCCCTCCTTCAGCCCCAGCTTCTGCCAGAGCGGCTTGCCGGAATAGCCGGCGGGCGCGGCCACCGCCATCAACCCATCCGCGAGCCGGGCCGGTAGAAGAGGTAGACGGCGAAGCCCAGCGTATCGCGTCCCCAGCGCAGGTACGCATCGCGCCAGCGCCGGCTGCGCTCGAGCATGGCGGGGACGTCGGGGTCTTCCGGCTGCTCGCGGACATAGCGCTCGATCGCGCGGCAGTACTTCCACTCGTAGTCGTCCCACTCGTCCATCGACGCGCTCGTCGCGTGCATCGGGATCAGGCCGGCGTCGATGCCGGCCTGCACGTTGCCGCGATGGTCGAGAAACTGCGTGTCCTGGCCGCCCAGCAGCGCCAGGTATTCGGAGTGCGGCTTCTGCCGCCAGAAGCCCTCTCCGATCATGATGTAGCCGCCGGAGCGCGTCCATTGCTTCAGCTGCGCGCAGATGCCGGGCATCCCGCCCTTGATGCCGCCGGCGCCCAGCATGACAGTCAGGTGGAAGTTCTCCGGGTCGGCCCGGTAGTCGGCGATGTCGACGTCATCGAGATGCAGCTTGCCCAGCGCCCCGGTCCACTCGGCGCGTTCCCGCGCGGCGTCGAGCATCATCGACGACCGGTCGACGGCCACGACCGTGGAGCCGAAGCGCTCGATGATCCGCAACGCGAGCTCCGCACGCCCGCAGCCCAAGTCGAGCACGCGGGATGTCTCGTCGAGCGGCAGGAGGTCGAGCAGGCGCTCGATCTTGCCGGCCCCGATGGGGTTGCAGTAATCGTGATCGCGGTGGGCGATTGCGCTGAATTTATGCGGATTCATGGCCGAACTCCTTCCCTGGCAGAATCGTGCCACGGTGCTACACGCAAGAGTAGTGCCATTCCGGGCACGGCGAGAAGCGTGCAGAGCAGGAAAAAGTTGAACCAGCCGGTCTCGGCGACGATCCAGCCCGTCGACGCGTTGACGACGGTCCTGGGCACCGCCGAGAGACTGGTCAGCAGCGCGAATTGCGTGGCCGTGTAGCGCGGGTCCGTCGCCCGGGCGATGAACGCCACGAACGCGACGGTGCCCAGGCCCACGCCCAGCGCCTCGAGGGCAATCACCACGCCCAGCACGACGATGTCGGGCTGCCCCAGCCGCGCCAGCCAGGCGAAGCCCAGTATCGACACCATCTGCACGACGCCGAACAGCCACAGCCCGCGGTTGATGCCGATCTTCACCATCCACAGCCCGCCCAGCATGCCGCCGACGATGCTCGCCCACAGGCCCGCGTTCTTGGCCACCACGCCGATCTGCGTCTTGGTGAATCCCAGGTCCAGGTAGAACGGCGTCGCGAGCGCCGTGGCCATGCTGTCGCCCAATTTGTAGAAGAAGATGAAGGCCAGGATCAGCAGCGCGTTCTGCCAGCCCGAGCGACGGAAGAATTCCCGGAACGGCAGCACCACGGCTTCCAGCAGCGTGCGCGGCGCTTGCGCCGAGCGCTGCGGTTCGCTCACCAGCAGCGTCATCGCAATGCCCGGCAGCATGAAGAGCGCGGTGATCACGAACACCGACGACCACGGCATCCGGTCCGCCAGGATCAGCGCGAGCGAGCCGGGAACGAGGCTCGAAATGCGATACGCATTGACGTAGAACGAGTTGCCCAGGCCGAACTCGGCCTCGGGCAGCAGTTCGCGGCGGTAGGCATCCGCCGCGATGTCGAAGCTCGCGGAAAAAAACGCGATGGCGACGGACAGGTAGGCGATTGTCCATAGGTCGACTTTTGGCTCGAGGAAGCCGAACGACGCAATTGACACGAGCAGCGCCGCCTGCATTGCCGCCATCCAGCCGCGCCGCCTTCCCAGCCACGGCAACGCGTAGCGGTCGAGCAGCGGCGACCACAGGAATTTCCAAATGTAGGCGGCCTGCGTGAGCGTGAACAGGCCGATCGTCTTCAGGCTCACACCCTCGGTGCGCAGCCACGCCGGCAGCAGGTTGATGAGCAGGTAGAGCGGCAGACCCGAGCTGAATCCGACGAAGATGCAGATCAGCATCCGCCGGTTGAACAGCGCCTCGCGCCAGGACTCCTTGGCCGCAGGCTTCGCGGTCGGCGCCGCGTCGCTCATCGTTCACTCACGCGCGCCGGAACCGGTAGATGGCGAGTTCCCCGCGCAGGTTGGGCAGCACCGAAACACGATGGCCGCCCGCCAGGACGACACGGTTTTCGACCGCATAGCGGCGCTCGGCCAGGAACGCGTCGAAATCCGCGACCGTGCACAGGTGGATGTTCGGCGTGTCGTACCACTGGTAGGGCAGCTTGTCGGAGACGGGCATGCGTCCCTTCAGGATCTGCCAGCGGTGCGACCAGTGGCCGAAGTTGGGGAACGTGATGATCGCCTCGCGCCCGACGCGCAGCATCTCGACGACGATCTCCTCGGTGTGCCGCATCGCCTGCAGCGTCTGCGACAGGATCACGCAGTCGAACGACGCGTCGTCGAAGCCTGCCAGCCCCTGCTCCAGGTTGCTCTGCAGCACGTTGATCCCGTTGCGCACGCTCGAGAACACGCCCATGTCGTCGATCTCGATGCCGTAGCCGCGGGCATTGCGCTCGCGCATCAGGTAGGCGAGCAGGCCGCCGTCGCCGCAGCCCAGGTCGAGCACGCGCGCGTCCTTGTCCATCCAGCTCGCCATCGTGGCGTAGTCGGCGCGCTGCGCCTCGCTTTCGCGCTCGTCGATCTTGCGCTTCACCTCGCTGCCGAAGCGAAACGTCGAATAGCCCTTGGAGTCCGGCGCGATGCGGTCGAAATACGCGCCGACGAGCGCGTGATACTGCGGGTTGTCGAGCAGGAACGCGTCGTGGCCGTGCGGCGCCTCGATCTCCGCGTACGAGACGTCGCGCTGGTGGTCGACCAGCGCCTTGACGATCTCGCGCGAACGCGCCGGCGAGAACCGCCAGTCAGTGGTGAACGACACGACGAAGAACGCGCACTTCGCCGGCTTGAGCGCGCGCGCCAGGTCGCCGCCGGTGGCGTGCGCCGGGTCGAAATAGTCGAGCGCCTTGGTGATCCTCAGGTAGGTGTTGGCGTCGTAGTACTCGGCGAACTTCTCGCCCTGGTGGCGCAGGTACGACTCGATCTCGAATTCGGGCGCGAACGAGAATTTGAGGCCCTCGCGCAGCGAGCGCCCGAATTTCTCCTCCATCTGCTCGTCGGACAGGTACGTGATGTGGCCGATCATCCGCGCCAGCCGCAGGCCGCGCCGAGGCTTGGTGCCGTGCGCCTCGAAGTGGCCTTCGTGGAAATCGGGGTCGGTGAGGATCGACTGCCGGGCGACTTCGTTGAACGCGATGTTCTGCGCCGACAGGTTGGGCGCGGCGGCGATGACAAGCGCGTTGCGGATGCGGTCGGGATAGCGGATGGCCCAGCACAGCGCCTGCATGCCGCCCAGGCTTCCTCCCATCACCGCCGCGAATTGCGCGATTCCCAGCCTATCGGCCAGGCGCGCCTGCGCGTCGACCCAGTCCTCGACGGTGACCAATGGGAAGTCCGAACCCCACGGACTGCCGGTGGCGAAGTTCTTCGACTGCGGGCCGGTCGAGCCGAAGCAGCTGCCGAGATTGTTGACGCCGATGACGAAGAATTGCGAGGTGTCGAGCGGCTTGCCCGGCCCGATCATGTTGTCCCACCACCCGATGTTGTCGGGATCGTCGGCGTAATAGCCGGCGACGTGGTGTGACGCGTTCAGCGCATGGCAGATCAGGACGGCATTCGACTTGTCCTCGTTTAGCTCACCGTAGGTCTCGTAGGCGAGCTCATAGGAATCGATTGACCGGCCGCAGGCGAGCGGAAGCGGCTCATCGAAGAAGGCCGAACGCGGCACCACCGGACCCACGGAACGCCGCGCGGTCGGTGCTGCCTGGCGCGAAGGTCGGAAAGGGGCGGGGGGCGGAGGCATGATCGATTCGAGGTTCGGAAAGACAACAAGCTCCGGCCAGCCGGCGTGGGTTCGCGTCGGACCGGCATCGGAAACTCCACGTCCACCTTAGCCGTATTTGTAGGGAAAACCGTGAGTTACGGACTTCCCGCGCCCGCAAGCTGGTTCAAATCGGCGCGCTCGGGCAAGTTTAGTCCCATCCGGCCCGGTTTGGAAATGCCGGCCGGGCGCGTCCGCGCTCGGCCCGGCCATTGCCGCCGGGGCCCGCGGCGGTCCCTTTGTCCCGCCGCCGCCCGTCGGCTGCCATGACAATGTACTATGACATCGGGGTATGACGATGGGATAATTCGCGTATAGTCAATGGTCCCGGTATCCGCTCCCGCCGTGCCGGTTCGCTGTCTGGAGAAACTGCATGAAACGCCTGTGTCCGCTTTCGTTTGCTGTCATGGCCTCGGCCGCCCTTGCGTGGTCGGTGCCAGCGCTGGCCGTGTATCCCGGCAGCTGCGCCAACGGCAAAACCGTCTATAACAAGACCAATCCGGCAAACGGCGTGACGACCTCCTGCTCGAACAGCCTCTGCCACAAGGCCGACCCCTCGCAGGGCACGAAGAATATTTTGCACGGTTTTGGCAATCCGGACGCGATCAACGCCGCGCTCGACGGGACCACCGCCAATGCCGAAATGACCGCGCTGGACCTCCGCAGCAATCTTCCGCTTTCGGCGCAGGACATCGACGATCTGGCCACCTGGATCTTCTACGCGCCGGCCTGCCCGGTCTCTGCGCCCAACCTCCAGGCCGCGCCCGCACCCGTCGCATTCGGGTCGGTCACCGTCGGCGCAACGAGCGCGCCGACGTCCGTAACGATCACCAATTCCGGTTCCGCCGCCGCAACCGGTGTCAGCTTCAGCAACAGCAACGCGACGGAATTCGTCGTCAGCGGCAACAACTGCACGGCCACGATCAATGCCGGCGCAAATTGCACGCTCAGTATTGCATTCAAGCCTTCTGCATCCGGTTCGCGCAGCGGTACGTTAACCGTCAACCGCTCCGGTGGCGCGGGGCTCGGCATCGGCATGGGCGGCACCGGCAGCGCGGTCGCGACGCCCGGCCAGCTGTCGATGCCTGCATCAATGAGCTTCTCCAGCCAGAAGGTATCGACAACCAGCGCCGTGAGCAGCGTGACGATCACCAACATCGGCGGTAGCGCGGTTTCGGTTTCCAATGTGTCGA
>Ga0302321_100004444_pt1 | contig 12150 bp, 10 predicted proteins | sample Fen_T0_1_FD_202505 | JGI IMG/M metagenome (GOLD analysis project Ga0302321, IMG submission 202505) | Peat permafrost microbial communities from Stordalen Mire near Abisko, Sweden - Fen_T0_1 | ecosystem: Environmental > Terrestrial > Soil > Wetlands > Permafrost | place: Sweden: Abisko...
GCAGGGCTGGGATGAAAACCATCCCCACTAACATATTCAGGATGCGCCGTCAACTGACTATTCTGGCTAAAGAGGTCAACCTGTGTGACATTATACTGGTTGGCCAGGGTAGCAATGCGGGCGTTCCATCGTTGGATCTCGCCGCGTACCTGCACTTTTTTCGCTGCACTGGACTTCGAAAGTGCGGGCAAAAGCGTTAAGTCTGGTAGATTTGCCATTACTATCTTTGCCTGTGTGCTGGTATGCAACTGTTTCAGGAGCGTATCCAGATCTTGCATATAGCCATCATAGGTCACACCGCCAATAAAATCGTTCGCTACCAGCCAGATAGTAATTAGCTTTGGTGAGACGGAAAGAGCGAGGGGTAATTCTTTTTGCATCGCTTCATGTAAGCGGATACCGCTTACGCCCAGATTAATAACGCGTGATCCTGTGGGTAATCGGTCTCCTATGAGGGGGACATAGCCCTGTGAGCCCGGCTGTGTACTGCCAACTCCAACGGCATCTGAGGCCCCCATTGCTACATAGACTATTGGCTTATTTGCCAGGCTTGTTGCCGATGGAGTGCTATGCGTCGGCGCTGTATTGCCTGTTGCTGGAGGATTCGTTGTGTTTGTGCTACCGCAGGCCAAAAGTAGCAGCGATATCGCCACAAATAAACAAACGTTTGATAATTTATGTGTTGCGTGTTTCTGTTGCATTCTTGCTTCTTTTATGAAATGACTGAGAGATGGCTTTAAACAATGGTATATACTAAGAGTGGTAACACTTTGGAACGTCATAAGAAGAACGCATAACGACAATCGCGCAGGATCATCGTTATGCGCAGTGCAGATATTTTTTTATGCACCTGACACTGATGAGAAGCCTGCCTGCCCATCGAAGTTATAGAGATTCTCGGTCTTGATGAAATCGAAACCGCTATCAGAGACACGCTGTAAGAGGGTAGTGATCTGTGTGTGTGAGATTGTCTCTTTGGATAGGAAACGGCAGCGCCAGTGGTCAATCGTGAGAGTTTCGGGCATGCCATTAGGCCATACACGTGCGCCACGGTTGGAGATCAGTTGTAGTTCCAGCCCATCACTATTATAACGCTGCATGGCTGCCCCTAGCTCGTCTGGCGTGCCTGCTGTCCAGTCCAGGTATACATCGACGCCAACCAGTTCTTTCTTCACTTCAGCGCGATTCTGGGCCACTTGCCTGCTAGTTACCTGTTTGGGTGCGGACACATAGGCAACAGCCTTGAGCGTCTCTGGCTTCTGGCCTAGGCGTGCGACGACCGCATCGGCAAATTCTCTCGTTCCGACCTTTTGTTTGCTGACACCTTCTTTGAATATATCGTAGGTATGAATGCCATCTTCCATGGTGCGCAGCCAGGCATTATGGACACTTGTGGCAACATCTGGCTGATCAATATGTACCAGCATCATGATCGCGCCCAGGAGTAGCCCGGAGGGATTAGCGAGGTTCTGTCCTGCGCGGCGCGGTGCTGAACCATGAATAGCCTCGAACATAGCGAACTTTTCGCCTATGTTGGCTGAACCGGCCAGACCGACCGAGCCTGCTATCTGGGCTGCGACATCGGAGAGAATATCTCCATACAGGTTGGGCATCACGATAACATCGAATGCTTCTGGCGTATCGGCCATCTTAGCTGCGCCGATATCAACGATCCAGGCCTCTTTCTCAATGTCGGGATATTCGATGCTGACTTCGTCGAATATTTTATGAAATAAGCCATCGGTAAGCTTCATAATATTATCTTTCATGAAGCAGGTGACCTTTTTACGCTTGTGACTGCGTGCATATTCGAAGGCGTAACGGATGATGCGCTCGGAACCGGGCCGGCTAATGAGTTTGAGTGTCTCCATCATATCAGTTGTCTGGCGATATTCGATGCCAGTGTAGGTATCCTCTTCGTTTTCGCGCACGATCACGACATCCATAACCGGATGCTTAGTATCAACGAATGGATAATACGAGACGCATGGGCGAATATTCGCGTAGAGGCCGAATGTGGTGCGTGTAGTGACGTTCAGGCTTTTGTAGCCTCCGCCCTGGGGAGTAGTGATAGGGGCTTTGAGGAAAACTTTGGTGCGGCGCAGCGATTCCCATGCGCTGGGTTCAATGCCAGCGCTGATACCACGCAGGTAGACCTGCTCGCCAACTTCGATGGTCTCGATGTCGATTTTGGCGCCTGCCGCCTTAATAATATGGAGTGTTGCCTCCATGATTTCTGGCCCGATACCATCACCATGTGCGACAGTGATTGGTGTGTTATTTGCCATAAGGGGTCCTTTCTGCATCTTGTCTTTGTAATTGTTGAGTTGCGTTGTGTCTGTATGCCTTTAGATATATTTCGCTGGCCACATGAAGGGACATGTAGTATGCTTTTGGTCTGCTGAGCAATGCTAGCCACGAACAAGCGGCTGTCCGACTGCTTTGTTAACCGCATGAATACTTGCTGCATTGGACATACAATGCGGGTAATCATCATGTTACAGATTATCCGCATTGTATCACATGGGGATTGAAGCAGTGGTTTATGCTGAGGTCGTAACGGGTGTTAATTTTCCTGTGTTGATATCGATAACTAGCCCATCCACAGGTAGCTTTGGCAGAAATGGGCTGCTGCGAATCACATTAACGACTTCCTGGACATTAATATGAACGTCGCTGAACGCGCCGATCCAGTCAACAAGCCCTTTTACATCGCCGAGCCCCTGGTCTTTGATGAGTTTTTGTGGGTCGACGCCCAATGCCTGCATTGATGCGATGAGTATGGTTGGGTTGACACTGGCCAATCCGCATTCTGTGTGCCCAACGACGATGACGCGTCGGACTCCGAGTAGATAGATACCGCCAGCAAGTGAGCGAATAAGATCGTTGGCTGCGTGGGGGCGTTCGGCAATAGGAATAGTCGCGCCCGCTGTGCGCAATTCAAGCACATCACCACGCTCTAATCCTAGTGCAGGTTCAAGCATATTCACGAGGCGGCAGTCCATACAGGTGACAATTGCAGTGTGTTTGCGTGGCGCATGCCCTATATGCGGTAGGGTGGTACTTTGCAGAAATTGCTCGTTTTTTGTCAATATTTCGTCAAGCATCGAAACTATTATCCTTTTTTTGCTGGTAACATATCAGGGGGATTATCCTGCTATAAAGCAGCATAAGTGTAACATAGCGCTTGTACGTGGACAAGGTCTTATGCTTTTGTATAGCGTCTTGCATAGCGATCCCCTCCAGGATTGCTACGCGGCTACGCTTTGACAAAGTTTATGATACCCCACGCTTTTGCCCCGGGCGAGGAGCCATGCAGGATCGTAGTTTTTAGTCCTGTCTGACTCTCGTATTGTTCGACGATCTTTTGTATCTGTTCTTCCGCTCCGCGTTGCGTCAGAATCGCGACCGTGCCACCACTGCCTCCACCTGTGATTTTTGCCCCATAGAGTTGCGCTGCTGGACCTGCTTCACGTACCAACTCAACAAGCGTATCGGTCCCTTTTGAGCCCAGCCCACAGGCGCTATAGCTGGCATGAGATTGATACATCAATTCCCCCAGCAGTGACAACTGCAGTTCATCCAGAGTCGGTCGAGCTAGCAGAGCGCGAAAGAGTTGGACGCGGTGATTTTCATAGATGGGATGGGCTGTTGGCTGTTGTACGGGGTAGACGCGCAGCGGATCTATGTGTGTGACTGGATCTGTCGATCCTTCGTACTGTTCCAGAAAAGCGGCACCAGTGAGTGAGACGGGGATTGAAGTGTGATACTGCATCTCCCATTGCGAGGGAGATATATTGGCAAGATAACCCCGCCATTGCGGATCTTCAATCGCAAGATAGTCTTGCTCACGGCGTGTGACGGAAAATCCTTGCTGCTTCGCTATGATGCGGTAGCCCATGAAAGCACCAACACGCACTGAGCCATAGTCCGCACCAGAGATAGCATGCCGTACGCCAGAGTCGATGCCCCAGATCTCTATATTGTCGTGCAATGGTACGCGATCTTGCAGCTCTGCTGGCTGACAGAGCAGGGCTAAGAGGCTATTATTTTCGCCACAAGATGCAGTCATCTGATCCATGACGCCGCAGGGTGCTCCAACTATTAAGTTCTCTACTTTCTGGCAGAGAATAGCTAGCTTTCTGGCATCGATATTGAAGTTATACGCGGCACAGATAGCCTGCATGGCAGCAACTTCCAGCGCAGCCGACGAGCTGACGCCTTTACCAATGGGTACCTGGCAGTCGACGAGAATGCGCAGGCCATGTTCGACGCTCAATCCATACTCTTGCTGCAGGGCAACCAGTGCTCCGATGATATATGCGGCCCATATTTGATGGGGCTGTGCCGTAAGTAGTTCGTGTGCCTCTCTATAGCCCAATGTTTTGCCATGAGCATGCAGGCTTGTGAGAGGAAGGGAGATAATCGGCTCGCCCTCAACCTCGCTTGCCGCCGTGCTGCACACTGTTATCGTCGGCTCGGATACTATCTGTACGGCAGCCATGGTGGCGACTGCAAGCGGCATCTCCAGCACAAGAGAACCCGAGTAGTCTGCTATGCCACCCATTAGATCCAGTCGTCCGGGGGCGCGTGCGACAAAGAGGGGCTCATCGGCTGTAAAGAAGTCTGCGTGCTGACCATTCAGATGTTGTAAAAAGCGCTCAACGTCTGCTGCAGTGTTGTCTTGCGGAGGATGTTTGCAATGCCACATACGGTCTTTGTTTTCCTTTCATTCCATGTTTTCTCTGCTCAGCCTTCATTGTTTGAGCAGACCTCTTTGCTCTAAAATGGATGTAAGCGTGGGCGCGACCTGCTCATAGATGGCTTTATTCGCGTACCCAATCCAGGACATATTTGTTGTGACATCTAAGGGAGCTGCCAGTGGTTTGCTGTGCTCGTCGGTGATGATGAGGCCTGCCTCGCGTGCAATCATCTCGGTGCATAGATCGTAGGGGTGGCAACATAAGCCAAGTGCCTGTCCACGTGCATTCAGGATAGGCTCGACCAGGGGGCGCAGGTCTGCAATCCAGCGATCATGGCCCATTAACAATTCATAGAGCTGACCACCGCTACAGATATACTGATCTTCAAATGCCCTGGCTTGTCCCGCACGGCTGGGACCAAGTATCTGCTCGACGACTGCATCATCAATGGCTGCCAATTCAGCGCGTGCGCCGGGGAAAAAGCGTGCGATTCCACCGTAGCCCTGGGCGATGCCTGGCGTCTGCGATGGGAGCGGTTTAAGTGCAGTACGTTCGCCCGTAATGCGGTTGTAGCGCTCACCGCCGACCTCCTGTCCCTTGATTGCCCACAGGCTATCGCTGAGATGTTGTTTGACAAGAGGAATCTCTGTCTGGATAGCAAGCTCAATATCGCTAATATTGGTCTGTTCCCCGCGATTGACTGCTACACCAGTTAAGATCCAGGCGGCACGTTTTTGATACATCAGGCCACGTGTCCCATCAATAGGGTCGATGATAATACGTAATTCCGCTTTATTTGGATCGCTGTCACGTGGGAAGACCATGACGCCGTCTTCGCCAACTCCCTCAGCAATCAGGATCAACGACCATTGCTGACCCAGTTCTTCAAAATACTTAAGGAGTACAGCTTCTGAGACACGGTCGATCGCAAAGATTGCATCGCCTGCTTGCTCTGCCACTACCGCACTCAGGATATTGAGCGCCGTGCGTTCACAGGTCGCTACAACTTCCGCCCGAATCGCTTCATGGATGTTGCGAATACTTTTGAGTAGCATATCTACAGAGCGAATCATCTCTTTTACTCCTGTTCCCGGTAATGAATTGTGGATAGTGCCTGCAATTCGGCTGCTTTTTCCTCCGCTAAGGTGTCGCTGATAAAATTGCCACCGCCAATCTCGGGCCCCGCCAGATATTTCAGGACGCTAGGCTGGCGCAGAGGTGGATGGAAAGCGATGAAAAAGTGGTAGTCTTTGTACTCCCTGTCGCTGGGTGCCTGATGTAGAACCATGACGTATGGGAATGACATGCGCCAGAGATTATCAAAGCGCACCGTTACATTCTTAAGGCCTTGAGCCAACGAAACGACCTCTTGTGCAGACAGCTCCGAAACATGGGCAACTTGTCGCTTGGGTGCTAGATAAACTTCGTAGGCATAGCGTGCAAAATAAGGTACAAAAGCAATAGTATGCTCATCTTCGAAGAGTATGCGTCGCCCATCCTGCTGTTCGGCACTGATGATACTTGTGAAGAGCTGGCGCCCTGTTTCGTTGTGATAGCGTTGGGAGGCCAGAAGTTCCGTCTCGATTGTCTTGAAGACAAAGTTGGTGGCATAAATCTGGCCATGTGGATGAGGATTAGAAACACCCACTACATCGCCTTTATTCTCAAAGAAAAGCAAGTGTTTTACCCCAGTGTGCCCTCCCAGGTCGACTGTTTGTTGTTGCCAGACTTCGACTACCGTTTCAATTGCTTGTGGGGACATCTCGGCGATAGTAAGGTTATGTCGTGGGCTGTAACAGATTACACGAGCGATGCCCTGGGCTGGGCGCACGCGATATGGCGAATGTGGCTCTATTGGTTGTGCAGGCGCATTTTGTCCCACACAAGGGTGGTCGTTATCAAAAACATAGACGTTCTCATAGAGGGGGTTGGTGGCTCCAGAGACGCGGCTATTACCTGGACAAAGATAGCAGTCCGATTGGTAATCTGGTATCTCTTTGTCCTTGATTGAGACAGTCTCACCTATCCAGGGCCTATTTTGTCGATGTGCTGCTACGACAACCCATTCCTCACGAAGTGGGTGCCAGCGCTCTTCCCATTTGCTCTGCTGTGCAAAGGTTTCCTCATTCATTAGTAAATTACTCCCCGACGAAACCGTTTGGATGTGTGCTGTGCCACTGCCAGGCTGTACGAACGATGTCTTCTAAATTGTACTTTGGCTTCCATTCCAGTTCAGCCTGTGCCTTGTGGCTGTCTGCATAGATCGAAACAGGATCACCTGGCCGTCTTGGCAAAAGCTCGACCTTGAAATCAACACCACTGATCCGCTTCGTCAGATCAACAACTTCTTTGACGCTGCTACCTACGCCTGTACCCAGGTTGTATGCCGTGCTCTTGTGTGTATTTGTGATATATTCAAGTGCTTTAACATGGGCTACTGCCAGATCCACAACATGAATATAATCTCGAATAGCCGTTCCATCAGGGGTGGGATAGTCGTTGCCGAAGATTTTTGCGGACGGAACTTTACCCAGCGCCGCCTTCATAACCAGTGGAATGAGGTTGCCTGTGACGGTCCAGTCTTCACCGATCTTATTGTCAAATGAAGCGCCAGCCGCGTTGAAATAGCGCAATGAGACTGAACGTAGCTCTGATGTTTTGTCGAACCAGCGCAACATTGTCTCAACCATCAATTTGCTTTCGCCGTATACGCTCTCAGGTCCAAAGGGTGCATCTTCTGTGACTGGCAATTGCTTGGGTGTGCCAAATACAGAACAGCTCGATGAGAAAATGAGCGAGTAACACTGATGTTTCAGCATCGTCTCAATCAGTGTGAGTGTGCCGGCCACGTTATTGCGAAAATATTTGGCTGGTTCATGCATTGATTCACCAGGGGCTTTGTACGCCGCGAAATGGATCACGCCATCTGGCTTTTCTTGCTGAAAGAGTTCATCCATACGCTGAGCATCACCCATGTCGCCTTGCACAAAAGGCACATTTAAAGTCGACTGCTTGTTGCCTCGTTCCAGTGTATCGAGTACAATGACCTCATAGTTTCGGGCCGTTAATTCACGTACTGTGTGCGAACCAATATAGCCTGCTCCGCCTGTGACGAGTACTTTCATCGTCTATCTCCTATCTTTTTAATCATAACGATGTGTCTAGTAGAAGTATACCGCGCAGAAATATCCAACGTCAATGCACGTTCGTGCAGAATATTTACGCGAATCAATCTAAAATGGTTAACATATCCCAATTAATAGAATGATTTCGCCGGTTTATACTGAAACGAAGAGGAGAAATGCGCTGTAAAGGGTTTTAGACTTCAATGATATGCACTTTTGTGGCACGGATTGCAGCCAGGGCGTCAGGAGCGGCACCATTATCGGTGATAAGCGTATGAATTGCTGTGATGGGTACGACTGCGTGCAAAGCAACTTTACCCAGTTTGGTGTGGTCGGCCAGCACGATAACCTGTTGTGCACGTTGTATAGTCACGCGGTGGGTAATGGCTTCCAGTTGATTTGGGCCGGTCAAGCCATGTGTGGCACTGACGCCTGTTACCCCCACAAATGCTTTGGCCACGTACATCTGACTCAGGCTCTGCTCGGCCATTGGCCCCACCAGTGCAAAAAAGTCAGGTAGGAGCAGCCCGCCTATCAGCGTCAGGGTAAGATCTTTGATACCTGTTAGTTCCATTGCAATATTGACTGCATTGGTCACGATGGTCAGATTTGGGATAGGGTAGCGGCGTATGCAGCGGGCGAGGTGGGTGGTTGTGCTGCCTGGTGACAGGGCAAGTGTATCGCCTGGTTGAATGAGTTGGAGCGCTGCCATCGCGATACGTGTCTTCTCTTCTACGAACTTGCCCATATTTTCCTGGAAAGTCAAGTCCTCACCATATGCGCTATAGGATAAGTTATCAACAGGGACCGCGCCTCCGTGGATACGGCGAAGCAGTTTCTGACGTTCGAGCTTTTCCAGGTCGCGTCGAATCGTCGAGGCATTCACTTGAAGTTTTTGGCTTAAATCTTCAGCAGATATTCGTCCGTTAGAGATAAGTTCTTGTAGGATAAAATCTGCCCGTTTGACTGCATCTGACATAACACTTCCCGCATGCTGCATGTTTACGCAATTATATATGCTTGCTTTACAAAAGTCAAGCTTTGAGCTGGAGGGGCTTGTGAAGAGCTTTTATAAGAGATCTCTTGTTCTTTAATCGTGTGCGCATACGCGCATAGTATGAGTTGTAAAAAGCCATAGAGTTGTCTCTTTTCTTTATTCGCGGGCATGTACGGCATTAACTTTTTACTGGACTAATTATTCGATGTATGGTATAGTGTAGAGCAAACACCATTACAAGAATATGGTTTTTAGAAGACGGAATGGCAATTCATTGAGCGATAACGCACCATTAACAGATTTAGAGGACTTGATCAACGAGCAAGGCTACCTTGGTTTGACTCCGCCTGTGGGTCAACCTCCCCGGCGAGGTGAGCGCTTTTGGATTGATCGCCCCGTACAGCTACTACATGCTGTTGGCGTGCTTAAACAGGCAAAGGTGGTTGCGGTTGATGCAGAGTTTACTCAGGTGCGTTCTCGTACACAGGGTGAAGCCGTCTCCAATGTTCCTCGTCTGGCACTCCTGCAACTTGCTATCGAGAATCATTGTTTTGTCGTAGATGCTCTCCGTCTCCAGGATCTCTCGCCGCTTGTTCAGGTAGTGAGTAATCCAGCCATTGCTATCCTGCTGCATGGGGCGGGTGCTGATATGCGCGTGATGGCTGAGCGTGGCTTGCATGTGGTGCACTTTTATGATTTAGAGGCAACATCGCGTTCGATCTTTGGTCAACATGAATCATCACTGGCGGCTATGCTGCAGCGTGCTTTTGCTATTCATCTGGATAAAAGCTTGCAGCGCACTGATTGGACGCGGCGGCCCCTGCCTCCGGCCATGATCGCTTATGCCGCTCGCGACGCAGAGGCGACTCTTGCCCTCTATCATTGGCTTAATCAGTATTATCACCCCATTTTGCAACTGCATGAGAATGCTGATCACTCTGAAGGAGTGGCACCCTGGATCGAGCAGTTCTTGCGTGGAAGTGCTTCTCTCTCACCAGAGATGGCGGTGACGGAAGCGAAAGCGCAGGGCTTGATTGCCAATAAGGCGCAGTTGCTCTCCGATTGTCGCGCCGCGCTGGCTCTGGTCAGGCATCCGATGCGCCGTAGCCGCCTGTTGCGTCTGATCGCGGACCTCTCGCTGGTTCAGCTTGCGCCTGATATTCTATTGTTGTTGCAAGCCGAGACCTCGGATGAGCGAGCCGCTAGCGTGCGTGCTCTGGGCCGCCTTGGTGTGAAGTCTGCTTTGGACCCTATTACTCTACTCTTGCGTGATCCTGTACATGATGTACGCAAGGCTGCTCAAACTGCCTTGCGTAATTTGCTGAATAAAGAGATACGTCACTCGCGTGCAGCGCCTATACGTGCTGCGGATGGGACGCGCAGCTGGGTTATCGATAACGCCACCCCGCGATCATCTCCTGACGATGATAACGATTGGAAATCACGTCTGCGTTCAATCATTGATGCATAGCTTTTCTCTCGCCTGTGAAAGTGAGAAGTCTGCTATGCATAGCTTGTTTCTGGCTTTCTTGCTGGCTATGGTTATCTGCGGCGTGGTAGACGTGTGCCAATCCATACGAGAAATAATAGGCCTGAAGCAATGCTTACGCGCCGTAGCCTCTGCGCCCATCGTATTTCCTCATCAGGGTCGCCTGCTCCTAAATGCAATAGATGTACAATTCGCGTATAGATTGTTGAACGCGCATCAGTATTTTTTTGTGTCGCCTCCGCTGGTAGCGTCAGCGTGTTGCCTCGCCTGATAATCTCGCCAGCGTCCGTTTCTGGATCTGCCTGGCTCTGAGCTTGTTGTTTGTTTTGTAACCGCTCCGCCAATGCCAGAAAGTACTGTTGAATAAAAAGTTTGACTGCGCCTTTGACGAGCGACTGTGGCAGATGTGAACTGAGCTTGCCTGTTGTCAGGGTGCCTTTATAGGCGATTATCGTCGTATTCTCATGCGTATTGAGGTGCACACTGCCCGAACCACTAAAGGTGCCCTGGCTTCCCTCTCCCTCGATATGCAGCCGGTAATGATACGGATACTGCTGTTCCGAGTGTATGAGGTGTCCATGATAACTGCCCTTGAGGGAGGCGTACTGCATTGTTACGGTGATGTCGTACGTGTTTTTATCTATCTGCTCAACGCTTTCGACGCCTGGAATGGTGGTGCGCAGGATCTCTTGATCCATCAAGTAGTGCCATACCTCCTCTCCTGGTGCTTGTAGTGTGTATGTGCCTTCGATGTTCATAGAAAGAATCCTTTATAATAGATAAGTGCATGGAATAAAAAACTAAAAAGTGTTGTCAGCTGTCATTATAGGTTAGAAGTTTAAACGCTGCAACAGATTGCCGCTGAACTGGCATTTATCCTATGCCGTATTTACTGCTTTGGCGAGACTATTATCCAGCTTCTTGTTTCTTTGTCTTCGTGAAGTGTTGCGTTCGTGTATCTTAAGGTGTATACTTACCCGCGTATAATTGCGTGAGGAGGAAGTCGGGTTTTTGCCCTTCCCTCTATGAGGAGCTATTGCTAGATGAAGATTATTCTTTTACAAGATGTTGATGGTTTGGGAAAAGCTGGTGATCTAAAAGAGGTTGCCAATGGTTATGCCCGCAACTACCTCTTGCCGCGTAAGATGGCAGCAGGAGCAACAGCAGGTTTAGTTGCCAATCGTTCGCAACGTATCGCAGCCGAGCAGCGCAAGCTTGAGAAGCAGGCAGAGCTGAATCGACAACTGGCCGAGCGTCTTGGTCAGGTCTCTCTTACTTTCCGAGCAAAAGTTGGTACACAGGGTCGTCTCTATGGCTCAATTACCAGCCAGGATATTGCAGGCGCCCTGCGTGATGCGGAGAATGTCACCGTTGATCGCCGTGTTATCGAACTTCCTGATCCAATTCGCTCGTTGGGGACATTCCAGATCCCTGTAAAAATTGGTCCTCAGTTGGAGCCCAAGATCACTGTCAACGTGATCGATGAAGCCGGTAAGGTTGCCGTCGAGTAATCTGCCAGTTATATACCTGAGTGCGTCTTCACTCGATCTTTTCGTGTTGTGTACTTGCCCTTCTAAGTGTTTACCCTTCGGGAAGGGCGCTGCGTTCTTTGCACGGCTCGTCGAGGGTTCTTAAATGGAGATGGCATGTCATTAACATTTAGCCGGTCACCATTCCCTTTTAGTACTTAAAACAAGAGGGATATAGCAGGTGACCGGCTATTTTAATTTTTGCTATGTCAGGAAAAGGTTATATATCTGCTGTACCAGTGTTGTGCATAGCGCGAGGTATCTGCGCGAGCAAGTCAGATGCGAGCAGACCAGCATGCCCGATCTC
>Ga0302321_100004445_pt1 | contig 12149 bp, 10 predicted proteins | sample Fen_T0_1_FD_202505 | JGI IMG/M metagenome (GOLD analysis project Ga0302321, IMG submission 202505) | Peat permafrost microbial communities from Stordalen Mire near Abisko, Sweden - Fen_T0_1 | ecosystem: Environmental > Terrestrial > Soil > Wetlands > Permafrost | place: Sweden: Abisko...
AACTCCAAACGCCAAACCGTATCCATCGCGAAACACGGCTTTCGGAGCGTACCGGCATTCACTCATCCTCCCCAACAACCAAGGACTCACCCATGGCAGGCACCCAGGAACCCAGGCGCGGAAGCGCCCTTGCTGTAACCCAGCGCAAGCCGGCGATGTCTCGCGAACGCGAGCACGAGTTGGCCCAACGCTGGCATTTGCATAAAGATCTGCGCGCACGCGACGAGCTGGTGTCCGCGCAACTCAGACAGGTCGTGAGCGTGGCGCGGCGCTACCGACTTTACGGAGGCGCCTCGCTAGACGAGCTGATCGCCGAGGGCAATTTCGGATTGGTGAAGGCGCTCGAGAAGTTCGACCCTGAGCGTGGAACGCGCTTCGTAACCTACGCCGTCTACTGGATTCGCGCCTATATTTCGCAGCATTTATTGCGTTCACGGAGTGTAGTCACAGCTGGGGTGCAGTCCAAGCTGCTCTCTAAAATCAGACACGTGCGCGAAGAGTTACTGAAAACGACCGGCGACGTCGCCAACCTGAACGACCAAATCGCCGAGCAGCTGGCGCTCTCTCCACTGAAGCTCGACGGCCTCTTGGAGCGAATGGAGTCACATGATGTGCCCTGGGATCCGGAGACCGAAGACACGCCGAGCAGCTCGGTGTGCAACACAGCTCATTGGCTCAGCGTCGAGGAAATCACGCTATCGGTCGAGGCCCGCGTGCTGCTGTGCAAAGCCGTCTCGCAGGCGCTTTCCCAGCTGGACGACCGCGAGCAATACATCATCAAGCGAAGACTGATGGCGCACCGAGACGAGCAGCTCAGCCTAGCGGAGATTGGCCGTCACTTCGGCTTTTCCCGCGAACGCGCGCGGCAGCTGGAAGCGCGCGCGCTGCGAAAGGTCAAGGTAGGGCTCGTGCGCTCTGCGCTGGGTGATGATTGGCGAACCAACCAGGATGCCGCATGAAGGAGCCTGCTGCCGCGACCCTGTCGCCGCGGCAGCAAGCTCTCGGCGGGCTACTTTGCGTGCGCTAGCGGTCGCGCGGTAGTTCGAGTGACACTCGCCAATGACTGGCTGAAACACGATTGAGCCGAATTCGCGCATTCTCCGTGACGGTGTTCATGAGAGCCTCGAGGTGGGGCACACGCGAGCCCGAAGAGGCTGCCTTCGCCCCCCGATCCAAGTGCACGTTGGGATCGGCCAGCCCAACCGCTGCTGGGGAGCCTTGCTAATTTCGGCGAATGACGTGGCGTCTGCAGGCGTCTGCACGATCTTGCCGGTACTCGAGCGTAGCGACGGAAGAGCAGCTAGTGTGCTGACCGGATGTCGTTCGTCGCCAACACGCCTCACGACCCACTCGAAACGTTGTGCATCCATGCGCTGCACGCGAGCCCGAGCGTTTCGGTCTACGACGTACTCTGTCGCCCGCACGACCAGCAACGCGGCCCCGAAGAGCGGCCGCTCACCCATCAAATCGTGTTCCCGCGGCGCGGCGTGTTCGAGTTCGAGTCGCGTGGCGAAAAGCTGATCGCGGACGCCAATCACGTGCTCTTCTTCAATCGCGACCAGGGCTATCGCGTCGCGCATCCCGCAGGCGCGGGTGACGACTGCACCGTGTTCGCCTATGGCGATCGGCTGCTGCGCGACGCACTCGAGCTCGCTGATCCGCGCTGGCTCGACACCGCGGTCGGCTCCGGGACATCGTTGAGCCCATCGGACGCGCACTGGCGGCCGTTCCGTTTCGTGCACGGTTTGAACGATGAGCGCGTGTTCTGGGCGCAAGAACGGCTGCGTCGGGCGGCCCAGTCGGCTCACGCGCAGTCGCTCGCGCTCGACGAAGCGGCGGTCGCGCTACTCGCCGCGGTTTTGCACAGCACTTATCGCGTTCGCGGGCTCTCGGTGAAGGCTGCTCGATCGAGTACACGAGCCGCCCACCGCGAGGTCGTCCAACGCACGAGCTTGTGGCTGGCGACCACGCTTGGCGAGAACGCTTCACTCGATGACGTGGGGCGCGCCGTACATGTTTCACCGTTCCACCTGGCGCGGCTCTTTCGTCGCGAGTCGGGTCTTACCATCCACCAGTACCGGCATCGCTTGCGTCTGCGCGCCGCGCTGACGCGCATTGCGGACGGCGCGACGAATCTGAGTAGCTTGGCGCTCGAACTCGGCTTCTCGAGCCACAGCCACCTGACCGACGCGTTTCGGGTGGCCTTCGGCATGCCGCCCGGGGAATGCCGGAAGTCGCTCGACGTCCGGCGCTTCCGCGAAATGAGCAGGGATCTGGAAGTCGGGCCGGCCGCGAAGAGCTAACTTCGGCTTCGTCGGACGAACGCAGGCGCCGGCTGCGCTGCGAATTCCCCGAAGGAGGATGCCATGGACCACGGATTGATCGACATATTGGCGGCAAAAGGGCCACACCCGAGCCTGGGCACGCACTCGAACACGTACGCTCGCGTCATCGGCAGCTGGATCGGCGAGCTCAGCCGCTACCAGGACGGCAAGGGCGTAGCTAGCGCGAGCGTCGAAGCGAATTTCGGCTGGGTGCTCGACGGACGCGCAGTACAAGACGTGTGGATCACGCCCGCGCGGGCAGACCGGCAGTCGAGCGACGCCGGTCTGAATTGGTATGGCAGTACCTTACGCGTCTTCGACCCCGCGACCGGTGCGTGGAATACGGTCTGGACCGATCCGATGTCTCAGCTGCGCATCGAACTCGTCGGTCGCTGCCGAGGCGACGATATCGTGCAAATCGGCACGCGGGGTGGCCGCCCGATCCGCTGGACGTTTTCCGAAATCAAGCTCGGATCGTTCGCCTGGCACGGGGAAATCCTGAGCTTCGACGGAGTGACCTGGGCGCTGGAAGTCGAAATCAAGTTTCGGCGCGTGCAAGCGTGAAGGAGGAGAGCATGTTCGATCACCTCGGTTTACACGTGAGAGACTTGGCCAAGAGCAGCCGATTTTACGAGGCAGCACTCGCGCCCCTCGGTTATGTCGTGGGCGCGCGCGACACGACGAGCGTGAGCTTCGGCCCGCCCGGAGCGCCTGCCCTGTATCTCTATCAAGGCAAAGGTTCGGTCGGTCCGGGTACACACCTCGCGTTGACCACCAAAGCGCGATCGATCGTGAAGCAATTTCACGTTCGAGGACTCGCCGCGGGCGGGAAGGACAACGGTGCGCCGGGTATTCGAGCGGACTATGCGGCGAACTACTACGCGGCGTTCCTGATCGACCCGGATGGAAACAACGTCGAAGCGGTGTGCTTTGAAGTTTGAGACCCCCGAGCGAGCCTACGGGTTGCAATGCTCGATGCCTGTGATGCTCGCGAGCCGCGGTCGTTGGTGGATGCTCGGCAGCGGCCTGCTGCTCGCTGGCAATGGCAAGGCGGTCAATTCGTCCGGTGGCGCCGGTGGAGGTGGCGTGGGCTCGAGCGACGGCAGCTCGGGTCAGCCCAGCGGCGCAGCGGATTCCGGCGGGCTATCGGGTTCGAGCGAGGAACCGGCCTGCCCCGCTTGTCCCGCGGCCCTCGACGTTCAGCTTTGCTGCGCAGAGTTTTGGGGATACCTGAACACCGAGAGCGGCGAGGGCTCGAAGGATCGCGCGGCAAATCGATAGGCCAACGCCCGATGGTGAAATCACCGACAGCGGGTTCGAGTGATCCGCGCGCACACGGCGCTATTTGCTGAAGCTGGGCACCCAAGCGCCCAAGATAGTGGCGAGCGTGTAGTTGGCCGATTGCTGATCGCTGAGTTGTTTCGATTGCGACGCGCGAGAGCCGACCGCGGCGCCTGGGCCCGTGGTCTTGTATTCGGCGAAGCGCGCGGTATCGAGCGTATTGTCACCCATCGGCGACCAGCCAACGCCAGAGATATGCGCGCCCAGAGTGGTGCGCAAGAACGCGGCCGCCCCGTAAGCGCCCCAGTTGCGACCGAGGGCCACCGAACCCGCTTTGACGCTGGCATCTGCCGTGAGCTGACCGCCCAGGAATACCAGGCCGTAAGGCACCGCTTGATCGGTGTTGGGCGCCGTAGCAGCTGTGCCGCCGCCGACATTTTTCACGGTGCAGTTGTCGAACACGGCAGTGGCATCGCCGAAGATGAAGTCGACCGTGCCCTCCACGTAGCAGTCCTTGAAGTACTGCTTGGCTTTGCGCACGTAAAGCGTGTCTTGGAAGCTCAAAAATCGGCAATTTCTGAACTGCACCTGGTTGCCGGTCACGAGCAGCGCCACCGCTTGGGAGCCGCCGAGCGGCGTGCTGTTCGCGAACGTGATGTTCTCGACAGAGACGTCGTTGCTAGATAAATTGCTGCTCGCCCCACCGGTCGTGCCCAGCGTACCGCCGTTACCGTTCGACGTGTTGGCGTTGTCGTTGTACGTGAGAATCGTCGAGCTAGCCTTGCCAGCCTGGCCGCACAACGTGATGTTCGGAACCTGAATGCTCAGCTTTTCTCGGTAGGTGCCGGGCGCGATGCGAATTTGAGTCGGAGTGGTGTTGGTCTTCGATAGGCTGTTCAGCGCCGCTTGCACGGTATTGAAACTCGCGCCACTGGGCCCCACGGTGACGACTGGTTGCCCCGTAACGCCATTGCAATCTGGATGGCCCGCGTCTCCGCCGGATCCCGTCGCACCGGCGCTGCCCGTGCTCCCCGCACTGCCGCCCGCGCTCGCCCCACTGCCGCCCGTGCTCGCCTTACCCGCCGCACCAGCGCTCGCGCCGCCGTTGCCGCTCGTCCCGCCAACGCCGCTCGTGCCACCGCCGCCGCCATTGCTGGCGCCGCCGATCACGACTGCTCCGCCCGTCCCCGAACCGGCCGCGCTGTCGGTCCCGCCGTTGCCATTGCCGGCAATGGACGCCGTGCCCGCGCTGTTGAGGCTACCCGCGTTGCTGACGCTTCCGGCGCGTCCCAGGCTGCCGGCGACTCCGTTGGACGATGCGCCGGCCTCGTTGCCAATGCTCTTCGCGGTATCGCTCCCACAGCCCGTCGCCAGTGAAAGGCCCAAGAGCGCGAGGGAAAAAGCGATTGTTGCCAAACTAGCCGTCCGTTCGAGCGGGGGGTGCATCTCTGACTAGTCGCTCGAGCGCCCTACGACCCGTCATCGAAGTGAGCTTAAAGTGGCACGAGCACCAGTGCGGTCGTCGTGAACGCGGTACCGTCCGAGCCAGCCACCGTGAAGGTGAACGCGGCAAGACCATGGAAGCCTGCGGAGGGTTGAAAGTGCGCACTGTGCTTGTCAGACGCGAGCGACACCGTGCCATTCAGGGCTCCCGCCACCGAGAAGGCTGGCGAGACTGCTTTGAAGCCGGTCGCGTACGCCGACAAGTCGAGGTCCACGGCCGCGCCGGCGCTGCTGGTGGCGTGCGGTCCGGCGAGCCAGTTCAGGTAGCGCTCGATCTGTGTGTAGCCACTGGCGGCCTTTTTTTGTGCATCGTCGGTCTTCGGATCAGAGTCGTTGGCGCTTTCCCACGTATCCGACATGCCGTCATTGTCGGTGTCGGTCGGCCTGGGGCCCGTGGCGATCTCGCCGTAGCCATTGTTGGGCAGCCCCGTCTGCGCCTGGCTGGTGTAGAGCGCGCTACCTGGGCCGGCCGTGTTGGCGCCCTCGCCCGTGGTGCCTTTGCCGAGCGTCATCAGTTGTCCGATGATCAGCGCATCGATGGCATCACGCGGCAGCGTTCCGGCGAGCGAAATCGCGACCCGCGCCGCCGAGGCGGCGTCGAGCGGCTTACTCGCAGTGGTCTCCGTCGACCACGGGCTGGCTAGCACCGTTCCCGTACCTTGGTACCAGTAAGGAGTCGTCTCGGTTCCGTCCAGCGTGCCGTTGAGGTTCGAGTCCTTCCGGTTACCGGAAGAATAAATCGACTGGTTCTTGTCGACCTGGAACCAGGTGTTGTCCGTGCCCGTGGAAGCGGGCCCGAAGATGAAATAGTTGTTCAGGATGTCGTGCCTGAACGGCGTGCTGGTGTGCGTCGTGTAACCAGCCGAGTAGTTGTAAAGCACGTTGTTCACGAACACCGTGTCGGCCTTGGCGAGCGGATTCCGGTTGTGAGAGTTCGCGAAGATATTGCGGAACCAAGCCTGCTGGCTCGAAACGGACTCCATGTGGGCGCCAAACTGCTGACCCGTGGGATCGGCGATCAATGAGTCCTGAATGGTGATGTTCGTCACCGGATGGGCCTGCCAATCGTCGCTTACGGCGTCGATGTTGTTCCACGGAGCGAACTCGAATGAACAGTGATCGATCATCACGTTCTGCGCGCGGTACAGGCTGAGCGCATCGTCCTCGACGCTGGCGGTCTCACTGCCAGGGCGAACGCGAAGGTAACGAACGATGACGTTAGACGAATTGGCGAACGAGATTTCGCCGCCTCGAAATCCGATGCCTTCGCCGGGCGCGGTCTGGCCAGCGATCGTGAGGTTGCTCTTCGCGGATACTGCCGTCTCGAGTTGGATATAGCCGCCCACGTCGAACACGACGATGCGATTCGCGGTGCCGACCGCGTCGCGGAAGGAGCCCACGCCCGAGTCGTTGAGATTGGTCACGTGATAGACGCTGCCGCCGCGTCCGCCCGTCGCGTTCTTGCCGAAGCCTTGAGCGCCCGGGAACGCCAGTAGCGGTCCGTCTGAGACTTCAGTGACGGCGCTGGAGCCCGCGGTGCCGGTCCCGCCGGCCATCCCGACTGGACCGCCGTTCATTCCGGCGCTGCCATTCATTCCGGCGCTGCCATTCGTTCCGGCGCTGCCATTCGTTCCGGCGCTGCCGCTAGCGGGCATACTGCCTGCGCCCGCGGCCGTGGTGCCGGAGCTGCCGCCGCTCACCGTGCCGCTGCCCGCAGCGGCAGAGCTGCCGCTCTGACTCTGACCGGAGCTGCCGCTGTGACTCTGACCGGAGCCGCCGTTCTGACTCTGGCCGGCGCTGCTGCCACCAGCTGCCTGCGGCGTGTTCCCGCCACCGCTGGAGCAGGCGACTGCTAACAGCGAAAGATACAGTGCACATGCAGAAACGCGCGGGAGTAATAGGGGCATCTCGTGTATCAGGGGCCGAAGGCGACCCGCCTGTCGGATTGTTGCGCGCAAACAGCAAAGCCGGTCATTTCTGCGTGCGGTCGAGCCAAGCAATCAGCCCTTGGGTGTCGAGCTCGAGATCGGCGCTGAGCACGGCATCCACCGCGGCTCCGGCGTCCGCGACGCCATGAACCTGGGCGCGGGCCACCAGATAATTGCGCAGCGCGCCGCGAAGCTGCTCGTGGCGAGCCGGGACCGTCGCGTGCTCGCCAGCCAACACCACGAAATGCTCGATTTGTTCGCGCAAAGCCTGCGCCAAACGAGGCACGTCCGTGACGCGGCCGTAGTGGGTCAGGTAGATCGACTCGGGCTCGAGCTCCTCGATGCGCCGAACGGAATCGAGCAATTGTTCGGGGTCGAACTGCGTGGGAGTCGTGGTGGGCACGATGAACGCAGCTCTCTCGCAGTCGAGCTCCCGATAGGACACGCCGAACGTATCGCCTGTGAAGACTGCGCGAGCCTCGGCATCGAACAATACCTGGTGGTGCAGCGCATGCCCGGGAGTGTGCAAAATCAGCAGCTGAGTCGAACCGAGCTGCACGTGTTCGCCATTGGCGGTCTGTTGCAAGCGCTCCGCCGGGATCGGCACGAGCTTGCCGTACAGCCGTTCGAACGCTGCTTGCCCGTACACCGCAATCGTCGCGGCTTCGAGGCGGGTTGGATCGAGCAAGTGCGCCGCACCTCGAGGATGTACCAGGGCGCGCGCCCGAGGCAGGCGCTCGAGCAACGCCCCGGCGCCACCTGCATGATCCAGATGGACGTGGGTGAGAAATAGCCAGTCGACGGCATCGCGTTCCAGCCCAAGCTCCGCCAAAGCCCGCTCGACCAGCGGTACGGAAGAGTTCGCGCCCGAGTCGATGACCGCCACGCGCCCCCCGCGCTCCAGCAAGTGGACCGCGGCAAAACCGGGGCGAAAGTACTCCGCGTCGACGGTGGTGATGCCGTGCGGGTGACGAATCCGAGGCGCGACAGCCGTGTTCACGCCGTCAGCTTACCATGGACGTGGGGTCGCTCGCTTGGCCCGACGGGCAGCTTCGCGTGAGCTAGAGGTGCTCACGGATCGTTGAGCTGGCAGCGAGCGCGATTGACGCTCAGTTTGCGACAAAGCAGCCGGCATCCGCGCAACTGGTGAGCCCCTGCTCGCACTGCAATCGCTGGAAAACCACGCCTCCTGCCAGCTCGGGGTTGAAGAGCACGTTCTCCATTTCTTGCACGGAGCTCGTCTCCAAGCCCATCTCGAACTGCTCTCGACAGGGTCCATTCGCCGTTTGTGCAGTGCACTCCCCGAATGGGACTGTTCCGCAGTAGCATTTGCTAGCGAGCTGTGTGCTGCTTGCGGCGCCCTTGTAACACCCTGTATCGCGGAGGCAGGCCAGCATTTTGTTGCACAGCAACCGCCTGGGTTGACCCACCGCGATGCCCGCTTGCGCCAAAGTGTCGGTCAGGGTCGAGCAGTAAGCATAAGCGCAGTTGTCTTGCTGACACGTCAAGCATTCAAGGGAAGTCAACGCCTCGCAGTTGGACCCGCAATTGTCGTTGGACCAAGGCGTGGCGCAAGTCTGGCTTGGGCAGACCCCAGCACCGCCTGCGCTTCCGCCAGAGCCGCCCTGACCGGCGGTTCCTCCGCCGCCAGAAGAGCCGCCTGCCCCGCTGCCACTCGCGGCGCTTCCGCCAGAAATGCCGCCGAACCCGCTCGATCCACCCTGTCCGCCGCCACTCGTGCCAGCGCCACTCGTGCCAGCGCCACTCGTGCCAGCGCCACTCGTGCCAGCGCCACTCGTGCCAGCGCCACTCGTGCCAGCGCCACTCGTGCCAGCGCCGCTCGTACCGCCGCCCCTCGTACCGCCGCCACTCGTGCCAGCGCCGCTCGTACCGCCGCCACCCGTACCGCCGCCACCCGTACCGCCGCCACTCGTGCCAGCGCCGCTCGTACCACCGCCGCTCGTACCACCGCCGCTCGTACCACCGCCGCTCGTACCGCCGCCGCTCGTACCGCCGCCACTGGTGCCGTTGCCGGCTGAGCCGCCCTTCCCGGCAGATCGGCCGCCATCGTCGCCCGCGTCCGCGCCGCCGTGCCCGCCGATTGGCTTGGCCCCCGCTTCCGGAGCGCCGGCTTCGGAACTGCTGTCGCCGCTGGCCCCGCCTTCGCTGCTTTCGCCCGCCTCGCCCGCGTCAGTCCCGGTCGGGTGCGATGAATCGTTGTCGGAGCAAGTCACGGTCGCGTTGGCAAGCAGCGCTCCTAACGCAGCGCGGGCAAAATATCTTCGAGCAGTAGTAAACTTCATCGTCGTTTCCCTGGTCCGAAACCCTTCGCGCAGCGATGATACACCGATGGGCTCGAGTTGCGAGCGCTAGACGAACCAGGGGCGTGGCAGCGAAAAACGATGCTGAGCACAACGGCGTGGAGCTGCAACGGCGTGGAAACTTCTGGGCATAGTTATTTCACTCCCAGGCATCTACCGCGTTGACGCCACCTCCGTGAGCTGAGACCGTCCGCCCACGTCGTTGGGTTCATTGCTGGTAGGGGTCGCTCATGGCTTTCATCATCACATTCGGGAACGATAGCTTCACGGGTTACACGCAGCGCAAGCTGCTCTGTCCCCTGGGGATCACTTTTGTATTCGATGGCTCCGGGGCGCTTCCCACTGACCCGTTCATGCTGAAAATCACGTTGACAAAGATCAACGGGGTGGCGCTGCCGCTGCCGCCGAGCCAGCCGGTCCTCTCGCCATTTTGCGTCCAACCAGTGGATGCAAAGTGGACATCCGCGGGCCCGTACAGCGTCCAATCGCAGCCCTTGGCCAGAGCCTCCGCGAATATTCCGCAGACACTGACCGGCTTTGCGGCGTACCTAACGAACAACGTGAATCCGGGCGTGCTCATCGAGACTGCGGAGTTCGTGTTTTCGTTCATCGATACCTTGGCCGGCGTCCCCACTGGCGGGGTGAATTCTACTTCCGCGCCGCAGACGATCACTGTCACGGAGAACCCGGCCGTCAATAAGAGCGTCATCTTCTTACTCGACCACACCGTAAGTATGCGGGGGCCGAACTTCACGGGGCAACGTCTTCAACGCCTCAAGGTGGCGGTGAGGCGGGGGCTCGGCCTCTTTACGAACAATGATTGGGTTGGCGTCGTCTCGCTCGACCACATGCACGACGCCGCCTCCCCCGGAGGCACCGTTCTGGCGCCGCTGCAGCAGGCGGGCATCACCGCTGCCACCAACGCATGCAACAACTTGGACTTTGACCGGACTTTCCCCACTAACAGGGTGATTCAGTCATCAATCAACTTCGCACGGACTCAGGATCCGAACGGGACTGCCACCGTCCTAGTCGTGACGGACGGCGTCACCCTGCAGAACCCCAGCACGTGGGCGTATAATGCCGAGTTTCCCACCACGCCGCAGACTTTCCCGACGTCGGCGCTGTTCCTCGAAACCCCGACCGACGCCAATGCGTTCAATTTGAAATCCAGCACCGGCGTGGCCATGATTTCCTCGGCCGCTACGGGTGAGTTCGCCATCGAGAAGCTGCTCTCGCAGCTTTTGAACGATCTTGGCGGACTATCGACGGTGCTCGATCCGGATGGCTCAATCGGCCCCGAAGAGAAGCCCCTCGCCTTCCCGCTCAAACTCAACGAGACCGACCGTGAGGTGACGGCGATCCTTTTCTCCGATCAAGGGGATTTGTTGAAGCTTGAATTGATTGGCCCAGGTCTGCTGCCGAGTCCGCACGAACCTCATGCCGATCGCTACGATGACGTGCCAACTGGGCCAAAGGAATTTTTGGTCGCGCGCCGCATTTTGGACGCAAGCAAGATCAGGCCTGACGAAAGTCCCGCATACAGCGTCAAGGTGTCTCGTGCGGATAACCAAGGATCGCATCATGCGGACAAGCAAGGCCCGCATTGTGCGACTCAGTCAGGCTCGCCCCCACACGCCAGGGCGCACTTCACCTTCGTAGTCGCCGTTCACAGTGATCTGATGTTCGACGCTTACGCCTCGGCATCCGGGCTCGAAGTCGGAGCGGATCTGCTCTTTTCGGCGCGATTGACCGAGTATGGCTTGCCGATTCGGGGCCGCGAGTGCACTAGCGTTCTGGTCGAGCTCACCCATCCGGACGGCTGGGTCGAGGAAATTGCGCTGGACGAAACAGGCTCATCCGGCCAGTTCGAGGTCAGTCGTAAAGCGTTTCGCCCCGGCGTCTATATGGTGCATTTCATCGCGAGCGGGCGAACCTTGCTGCACCGCCATGAGTTCCGACGTGAAGCCTTGCGCAGCGTGCTCATTTTCGAGCGTGGCACTACTGGCTCCTGCTGCTTGCCGCCATATCGAATGCCGGCCCCGCGCGAATCAGTGTGACCTAGTTCGAAGCCGTGTGCGGTTCGGGTTGACGCGCCGTCGCCAAACCGAAAACAGCAGCCAGGCCGCGGCAGCAACCCCGAGGCCGCGATGACTCACGCGGCCTCGGCCTATGGCACAAGCTGGCAGTTCGCTCGCGGGAAAGCGTACTGCCGCGACGCAGCGATGCTCCAATGGATGGCAGTAGAAGCCGCCGACGCAGTCCGTGTCGCTCCTTTGGCACGTGTGCTTGCACTCGTCGGCCTCAGTATCGCAGGCAAAGCCGTGGCATGCCGCGTCACCGGTGTGGCAGCGCAAGCACCTGTGGTTCTCGTCGCACTTCACGCCGTACGAGCAGTCTTGGTCACCACCGCAGCTCTCCCGACACTGGTTCGCCGTTGCGTCGCATTTATACGGCGCGCACTGCTCGACGGAGGCAATTGCCTGACAAGCACCGTGCCCATCACAGGCGCTCGGGGGCTGAAGGCTATCCGAATCGGGATCGCAAGAGACGGCCGAGCAGATTGATTCCGAGCCAGGAAAGACACAACGATCGCGATGGATGCCGTCGCAGCGAGCAGCGCACTGAGCGTCGCCGTTCTGCACTGCAGAGCAGCTCGGATCCGGGCGCACGGGTGCCGCCCCTGGGTCGCGGGCACGGCAGACGCCCTGAGAGTCGCATGCCTCGCAGGGGCCGCGACACTCCGATTCGCAGCAAACGTGGTCGACACACGGCGTGCCGTTCGCACACTG
>Ga0302321_100004447_pt1 | contig 12148 bp, 11 predicted proteins | sample Fen_T0_1_FD_202505 | JGI IMG/M metagenome (GOLD analysis project Ga0302321, IMG submission 202505) | Peat permafrost microbial communities from Stordalen Mire near Abisko, Sweden - Fen_T0_1 | ecosystem: Environmental > Terrestrial > Soil > Wetlands > Permafrost | place: Sweden: Abisko...
TGTTCGAGGTGATGACGGGAACTCCGCACTGCATGGCTTCGAGGGGCGGCAATCCAAATCCCTCCAGCAGCGATGGATAGACGAACATGGCGGCGTGCGAATAGATGGGCGCCAGATCTTCATCGGGAACGAAGCCCGTGACAATCACCCTATCGCTGAGCGGCCCCAGTTTCTCCAGCTCGGCGAAGATGGATTCCATTTTCCAGCCACGGGTACCCACCATCACCAGCCGCATGTCGCCTATCTGATGGTTGGCGACCAATTGGGCGTAGCAACGAATCACGTGCGCGATGTTCTTGCGCGGCTCCAGCGTGCTGAGGGTCAGGGCATAGGGCGCGTCGGGCAAGTTGTACTTGCGCTTCAGCGCGGGCCATTGATCGACGCGGAGATCGGGCTTGAAATGCTCAGCGGCCGCCAGGTGGGTGACCCGTACGTGGGCCGGGTTTAGATCCGGACGGAAGGCAAGCAGGTCGCGCCGGGTAGCCTCCGAGATGCACACCACCCAATCTTCCGGGGTCAATGTCGCAAGGACTTCCTGCATCAGCTTGACGACATTGCGTTCGAACAACTCGGGACGCAGCAGGGCGATGAGATCGTAGATGGTGAGAAAGCGGCGCAGGTGCGGCTGCTTTTGCGTGCCCGCGGGCAAGGGATAGAAAGGCGAATGGAAGATCTCGGCATCCGCCAATTCCGCGCTCGAAATGGGATCGAGGCGCCGGCGCACCTGGTGCAGGGCGAAACCGAGACAGCCCCGCACCACGCGCCCAGCAGTCCAACCTGGCTTGGCCTTGGCCGACGCATCCATCAAGGACAGCTCGAACTTGTCCAAGACGATGCGCGCGGAGGCTGACTTCAGGCCGACCCCAGACAGGGCGGCCTGGGATTTCAAATAGTCGCGACTTCCGGCTGGCACCGCCGTGGCGCAAAAGCGCAAGGACAGGCTGGGATCCTTGGCTAGCTCAAGGGCGACATTCTCGACCACGCGAAAAATTCCGGTTCGCGCCCGCTCCTGGCGATGGCCGAGTCCCAGCACTGCAATGTCGTACAAAACCTTCATCTCACATTGTCCTCGAATACTCAGGCCTTGGTGACTTCGCACCACAGCTCTTGGAAATAGGTCTTGGTCGGGAACAGTTTCGTCAGCTGTTCCATCAGACGGTAGAATCTGTCGCTCTCCGTAAACGCCCCCACGAGCCCTAGAAAGTCGATGGGAACGAGCTCTTGGTACTTGACGATCTGACCGTTGCTGCATTTCACCAAGCGGCGCAATTCATGTTCCGTGAAGCCCCAGTGTTTGTGTGTCCGATCCAGCTGGTGGTATTCGACAACGCCCCGGCGCCACAGCTCCTCGTTGCGCTTGGGCACCGCGATAAGGACATTGTCCGCATTGCGGATGCATTTGCTGAGGAGCCCAATGGGATCGTCCACGTGTTCAAGCACGTCATAGAGGATGTACGTGTTGCTTTGGGGCAAGGGAACGGTAAGTGCGTCGCCAAGGATGATCTTGACCGCCTCCGGGTAGGTGTAGCCTTCGTACGCCACCGCATCCACGCCAACGTAGTCGCCCTTCCACCCATGCTTGAGCAAGTGCTGGTAGACCTGACAGGTTCCACAGCCCACATCGACGACATTCCCACGGATGTGATCGACTACAAGCTTGCCCAGCGCGAGATTGATTTCCCCCTTCCAGGGGAATTGAATATCCGTCTTCGCGACCAAATCAGGACGCATGCTTGGGGCCTCCTCCAGTCATTGACTTCCAGTACTCTGCAATCATCTTGCGTTCTGCCGCATCGACAGCACCCGACAACAAACAAAGCAATGCATAGAGCCCTGCCCCGGCAACGACAAGTCCGCCGAGTTCTAGTAGATTTCGTGCGTAGGGCTTCAGGAGGGCGAAGAACAGCCACATGGGAATAGCCGCCAGGACGGGCTTCACAAAGCCGCCGCGAAGAAAGGCCGTGTTGCGCACGCCAAGGACTTTCCGATTTACCCTGTCTATGAACAGCGGAACAGTGATGAGACTGTTCGCGATCAGTGCCAGTGCCGGCCCCGCGATGCCCCAGCGCGGAATGAAGAGCAGGGCGAACCCAAGGTTCAGCACGGCGCTGATCGCGGCAAAGAACGCGGGGATGCCTGGCTTTCCCAGTCCTTCGACGAAGACGCCCGGCACCGCCGCGAAGGAAGCAAGGAAAAATGCAACTGCCAAGTACTGAAGTGTAGCCGTTCCGTGCAGCGCGAATTCCGCGCCCATCCAGAAGGCCAGGATCTTCTCGGCGAACATGATCAGCGCGACGGTGACGGGTAGGACGGCCATGAGCACGCCCTTGGCAACGCGGACATACAGATCCTTTAGCCGCTCCTTGTCGGCCTTGAATTCGCTGACCGCGGGAAACACCGCCGTGGTGATGTTGGGGATCACCGAGATGATCTTTTGCGCCAGGCTCAAGGGAACCACGTAGTAGCTCACGCTGGCCAGGGGCAAAAAGGCGGCAATGAGCACCTTGTCGAGTTGGAAGACGATGATGCCGCTTACCACCGAGAAGACCTTGAGCGCACTGAAACGCATAATCTGCCTGGCGGTTGGCCCGTCGAACACAGGGCGAAAGCTCACGCCGGGAAGAAGCCGCCGGGCCACGAGGACAAAGATGAAGATACCAGCGGCGCTGGTGGCAACGTTGAAGACGACGAGAGCCTTGAGTGAATACCCCAGGCCCAGCAAGACGACCTGTCCCAAGATAGCGACCGTGCCAAGGGCAAGGTTTTGCTTCACCAGAATATCGAAACGCTGGAGAGCATTGGGGATGGAATTAAAGACTGTCAACGGCATGTTGACCAGAAAACCGAGGGAGCTTACGTAGAATACGATCAACGTGATGGAAACGAGGTTGGCCGGGACGTGCAGAAGGCGCGTCACAATGAGATTGGCCGTGGCCAGAATGACGAGCGTTCCAATCAGCCCAAGTCCGGAATAGATAACAATGGAGGTTCCAATCACCTTGGAAACTGCCTGGAAATCCTTGGCGACGTAGGCGTCGGCGATGTACTTGATGGTCGCCGTTCCCATGCCCAGATCGAGCACCGCTAAGTACCCGATGACCGCGGAAGCTAGAGAAAGGACACCAAAGGCATCCACCCCAAGATGTCGAACGATGTATGGCGAGGTCGCCAGCGGCAGGACGAGAAACCAAACCTGCGACAGGAAGTTGTAGACGACGTTGCGGAAGACTGGAATTCCCTGGTGCATGCAGCGTGGCTTCCGATGCTAGCGGGATTGGCCGGGCACTGCCGGAACGGCGCTGCCAAGTGGTGCACGCAGCTTATCGCGCAACCATCGCAGGGACGGACGGTGGCCAGAGACCAAGGCCGTCAGATGTTCCCGGAAGGGCTGGAACAGATCGCGACAATCGGCGGCCTGGAAACCGCCAGCCAAGTCCTTGCGCACGAAGAAAGCATTCACGCCACACAGGTTGCAACAGACCAACTGATAGCCAGGGAGCCCGTCGCAGAACGCCTGCAGCGAGGCGCCATGGTAGTCGTCGTAGCCCCACCCGTGCGTCGGGTTGTAGGCGATGCTGACCGCCATGGGGGGCGGGAACTTGGGGTTGTATTCGGCGCAAATGACCCTGGGTTGGAAATGCCGGAGCGACTCTTGCAGGATCCACAAGTCGTTGCCATCGATGTCCAACGAGAAGAAGTCCGGCTCGCTCGTCCCTAGAAACTTTACCTGCGAGGCAATAATGCCGCCGATGTTCGACAGGTCGATGAAGCTTTGGCGCGCTTGAAGTTGTGGAAACTCCAAGCCCCCAAGTTCGGTTTGGATGAATGCGAGGTTCTTGGCATCCCCATCCACCCAGCATCCCTTGAAATCTTTCAGAAGCAGGTAGTGCGAGTTGTTTTCGAGACCGTTGCCACAGCCGATTTCGATGAAAGTCTTGCTCGGAGGCTGGAGCGTGCCGACGCGCTGAAGGATCTCTTCGATGATTCCGTCCTCATCGTTCTGCGAGAAGACCTTGAAGCCCTTCAAGCAGGGATTGCCGGGCATGCGAGCCGCTGCCCGCTGCCGGGCGTCGTCAAGCGCGATCTCTGGATTCTGCCGAGGCGGCAGCACTGGCCGGGGCGGCAGCTTCTCCACCACATACATGCACAGAGGAACCAGCGCGGAATCGACGAGTCTCTTGGCTGCTTTCTTCATACTCGCCCCCCTAGGAACCCTGTGGTGTGTGCTCGACGATGCGCGCGATTGTCCGGCCTGCTCTTGGGTGGGCGGACTGGAATCTCATTCATGGGGGCGAAACAACCATGGGTTTGAAGGTGGGAAATATACCCTTGCCCACGGGTCAGGGAAAGCGGCATAAGGGGGATTCCCGCGAGGATTCGAGCCAAGAAAACCGCGCATCCCAAAGCCCAACCCATGAGTACGCGTACCGCGTTGATAGTCGGAGTATCTGGACAAGACGGCGTCTTCCTGGCCCGTCACCTGCTCGCGCTTGGCTATCAAGTGTATGGCTCGACAAGGCGGATGGACGACCAACCTGCTGTCCGGCTGGCCGCGGCTGGTCTTCTAGACCGCGTTAGGCTGGTCACGCTCGACACTTGCAACCCAGCCGCGGTCGCGGGGGTCATCAAGGAAGTGAAGCCCCAGGAAATCTACAACCTGGCGGGCCAGTCCTCCGTCGGCTCTTCCTTCCAATCCCCATTCGAAACCGTGGAGAGCGTCACCCGCGGAACCCTGGCCCTGCTGGAAGCGGTCCGCTCGCATGCGCCCGAGGCTAGGTTCTTCAACACAGGCTCCAGCGAATGTTTCGGCAACACCCCGGTACCAGCCACCGAATCGACACCGTTTTCACCCCGCAGCCCCTATGGCGCGGCCAAGGCGGCCAGCATGCACCTGGTGTCCGTGTACCGGGCGTCGTACGGACTTTTTGCGTGTTCGGGCATCACGTTCAACCACGAATCCCCGCTTCGCCCGCCGCAGTTCGTGACCAGGAAGGTGGCCGGCTTCGTGGCCAAGTTGGTGCAAGGCGGGCCCCAGGTGCTCAAGGTCGGGGATCTGTCGATCAAGCGCGATTGGGGCTGGGCGCCTGAATATGTTGAGGGATTTCACCTGATGTTGCAGGCCAGCGAGCCACGCGACCTCATTCTGGCCACGGGCACCTCGGCGACCCTGGCCGAGTTCGTGGCAGCGTGCTTTCGCAGCGTTGGACTCGACGACAAGAACCACGTGGAATCCGATCCCGCGCTTTTCCGCCCAGCCGAGATCCAGGTGAGTTCTGGAGATCCGTCCGCCGCCAGGGAATCCGTCAGCTGGCAAGCGAAGATGCACATGTCCGACGTTGCCGCGGCCCTGGTGCAGCACGCGCTTGAGCGGCGTTAACCCGTCCAAGCTTGAGAACGGTCGACGAGCGCCGGCCGTCGCGATACTGTTGCCGGGCTCCCGTGTTCAATCGCAGCAGTCTGCTGGCCATGCTGGCCATTTTGTTTGTCGCGTCCGGCGCCCAGGCCGGGCCGCTCGACGACGCCCACGTGGCGGATACGGGATTTTCGGGGCCCACCGCGGGCGACCTGACCTCCGTGTACTGGAACCCCGCTGGCCTAGGATTGATGCAGGGCCCGCAGTTGATGATCGGCGGTGCTTGGCAATCGACGTCAGTGTCGGTGGCCCGCACCTCGATCAATTCATCGACCGGCGCCAACCCCGGCTCTACGAATTTCCCCACCGTCTCGGGTAGCGGCACACTGCAACCGTTCCGCTGGCCGATTGGACCTTCCGGTTTCTTCGCTATCGGCGCGGGCATCGGCCATCGTTTCGGCATCGCCCTGGCCATGTACTCGCCGTTCTCCTCCAAGCTGACCATGACCCCGGCCGCCGACGGACAAGAGCCCGCGCGCTACCATCTGGTCAGCATGGACCTAAACCATATCGCCACCACGGTCGGTCTGGCGATTCATGCCTCGGATTCGATCCAGATCGGGGTCGCCCCCGGCCTGCTTTTCCCCATGGCCCATCTGGTCTTCGACGAGGACACCGCCTTGGGCAGCGCCAGTTCGGCCCGCCACGAAGATCCCACGGCCGCGGCCCGTTACGACCTGGCTACGAATGGCATCTCGTTTCCATCGTTTGCGTACTTCCTTGCTCTCGGGGCGCACTACCGCCATGGCCGATTCAGCCTCGGGCTTTCCTACACCAGTGCGCCTCTGGGGACGAGCGGCGCTATCACCGTGCCCTTGGACAACACCCAGATCCGGTTTCCCGCCAATGCGGCCGGCGAAGGTCCGGGCCCAGGCCTATGCCCTGACGGATCGCCTGGAAACTGCCTGGCCGCGCAAATGAGCTACCGCTTGCCCTCGATCTACAACCTGGGGGCCACCTGGCAGGCCGACAAGAACTGGTCGGCCACCGCCATCGTGCGCTGGTTGCGCTACGGCGCCCACGACAAGATCACCATTCTTGTCGCTGGGCCGTCGTCGGGCACCGCCCTGGGTTCCAGCGTGCCCGACCACCTGGTGCTCTACCGCGGTTTTCAGGACAGCCTGGATCTGCGTGGACGCGTCGTCTACGAAACCAAGCAATTTCGCGTGGGCGGAACCTTGCGCCTGGAAACCAGCGCCGTGCCCGCCAGCCACGTGAACGCGGCGGCCATCGATGGAACCAAGTTGGAACCTTCGCTAGCCGCAGAGATGCGAATCTGGCGGCAGATCCGCCTGAGCGCGGGCTACGCCTTCACCTGGATGTTCCCTGTCGATACCGGCGCCTCGGTCTTCGATCCCACGGCCGCCGCTGCCTGCACCAGCGCAGGTGGAGATTTGAGCACCCCCGCGTGCCAGGCGCGCATGAACGGCCAGGCCCGGCCCAGCGCCGCAGGCACCTACCACCTGTGGCGGCAAACCTTCTCCGTACTCACCACCATTGCCTTCTAAGCCCATGCCTCGCTACCTACCTTGTGTACCTCTCGTGCTGCTGCTGGCCTCGTGCGGGGGGGAGCAATCGCTCGTTTACGACCTCGAACCCATCCAGCTCGCGCGTGCGCCCGTCACCCCCGGGGGCCCGGCCAGGGGCGGACTGCTCGCAAACGTCTCCACTGGGGCAGGCATCCAGCGGTTGCTTGTGGATTCGGCCTATCCCCTCAACAGTCTTGCTCCAGCGGGCTGTGCGGGTGGCGGAACGCCGGGTTGGACCTACACCGGCAACATGGATTTGCGCGACGGATGGAGTGCGGCGGCGCCCCTGCGCGCCTCGTTCAACCATGTCGGACTCTTCGATCTTTGCCCTGGTCCCACCGGCGATGCGGCAACCCAGCCCGCGGGCGTGATGGGCGGTCCCCTACTCAGCAATTTCTCGGTTGGCTTCGAGCTTCCGCGCAGCGCGGACAAGTCCGCGTCGATGACCCTATGGCCGGGTTTTCCGGGCTCGGACGAACGGCTCGCCCAAGACGGATTCGTTTCCCTTCGCTTCAACCTACGGGGTGGCGGCGCGGCTGCCCAGAGCGGCGGAGAGGCCTCGCTGACGCTTCCCGACTCTCGCATCGTGCTCGCGGCATGCGCGGCGCCGCGCGGTTTTTCCACCACCGAGCCGCAGGAAACCTGCGCCCGTGGCGAGGTCGCGCTCAGGGCCAGCGGGCAGGATCTCATGCTGGCCGTCGGCACGGGAGAAGGTCCGCTCATTCTCAGCCAATCCGCCTGGCAGCGCATCGCCGCCTCGCTGGGCATGGCCAGTGATGCGGGAACCACGGGCGATCTGTACACGCCATTTTCCGCCGCACCCACCCCGGCGCGTTTCCTGACCGTGCCAAGGCTCGCGGTGTTCCAGGGCGCCGACAGCGCTTGGGGCGGTCCTTGCGCCGAGCTGGCGCGTGCCCGTCGTATCGAATGGGCGCTGGCCAACCCGGGCGCGTGTTTCCAGCCCTGCGACGCCAGCGGTGGCCGGGCCGTGACGACCCATTCTTATTTGGAGCTCGGTGGCAGCCTCGATCTCGCGGTGATCAGCGAAACCAGCGACATCATCCGATCTATCAACGTGGACAGCCCGCCCAAACCGCAGGTCGATGGCATCATCGGCGCTGGCACCTTGGCGGGAACACGGCTGCGCCTCGACTACACATCCCAACCCCAGGGGCGAGTCATCGCGGCCTGTGAAGACGGCAACACGCGCGACCAATGCTGGACTGCCCCCATCTGCCCGGGACTGTCGGCCACCGGTCAAACGGTGTGTTTCGGCCAAACCGTCCCCACGTGGCCGCCCGCGTGTCCATAGTGATGGGAACCCTGCGAGGGTTTGCTTCGCCCTCGGCACCTGCCTCCCACCCTACCGCCGCCGCGCTTCGCGCGGCCTCGCCAAACCCTCCCGCGACGCTTCGCTGCCAGCAAAGCTGGCAGGCTCCGCACGCGCAAGCGGCTGGACTAGCTCTTCGCGGCCTTGCTTTCGAGGGTCATGAGCTGGTCTTCCAGGTGCTGGATGGTCGACCGCAGGGTGACAACCTCGTCGTGGGTCGCGAGACCAAAGGCCCCGGCCGCCAGGTGGCCTGCCTTGTCCAGGCCTGCTTTCACGGAGCCGCCCACGCTGATGGCCTTCATGGCCGCGTTCATCAGGCGCGGATCGCTCACAAGTTTGGATACCTTGGGGTTGCCCGCCAGTTTGAACGCCTGGCCGACAACGACATCCTTGATCGACTTCAAGACCGCCATGATGGGTGGGTTCTGCCACGGGCGCAGGATTCGGTCAACGCGTCGATGCTGCTAACTACCTTTAGCTGACTGGTGGAATCCAGGTATGGGGCCGGTGTCCGAATCCGGCCGATTCGTGCTAGAGCCTGTCTTCCCGAATGGAGATCCTAAGCAGTCCCCTCGGCAAACTTGTCATCTCGCTGGTCTTGCTCGGCGCCATCGCGCCCATCGTGGTGCGTTTTTTTCGCGGCACCTGGGCCGATCTTGAAGCCGAGGCGTCCGCCGCGCGCAGAGTGCGGGGCGATCACGCCCACCTGGACGCGCGCGTGCCGGTCACCTTCGTCCTGGGCGCGCTTTCGCTGCTGTTTATCAACTACTACGGCTCACACGACTTCTACGAAGGAAGCGTCCAGCCCTTCCTGCAAGACTATGTCAACGCCCATCCCGGCACCCTCGACCTGGGCACCTACCGGGATCTGTACTGGCGCGTGTACTGGGGCCTGTCGCGCTATGGGGGCTACTTGCTGCCGCTCCTCGTGTGGCCTTGGGTGTTCAAGGAAAGCCCGCTCGATCTGGGACTGCGCTTTCGCGGCTTTCGCGAACACGCCTGGATCTACCTGTTGTGCCTGGTCGTCGTGATCCCGACGCTGGCCGTGGTTTCACGCACGCCTGAATTCAACCGCTATTACCCCATGTACCCAGGGGCCTCGCGATCCTGGATCGACTTCTGGGTTTGGGAAATCATCTACGTCGGCCAGTTCCTTAGCCTGGAGATCTTCTTTCGCGGGTTCTGGCTGCGCGGGGCGCGGGCGCTGGGCGTGGGCGCCATCTTCTCCATGGTCGTGCCCTACGTGATGATCCATTTTCCCAAGCCCTACCTCGAAGCCTGCGGTGCCATCGTGGCCGGCGTGGTCCTGGGCTCGCTGTCCATGAAGACGGGCAGTATCTGGGCCGGCTTCCTCATCCACTCGACGGTGGCCATCCTGATGGATCTGCTTGCGCTAGAGCAGCGGAATAGCTTGCCCACGCACCTCGGTCCCTATTCGCTCACGCAGCACAAGTTCCCGTATGCGACCCACGTGCTGTGGAGCGTGTGGGTGCTGGCGCTCGCCGGGCTCATCCTGCTGCTGCGCCGCCAGCGACGCGTGGCTAGGCGTTGAAGCTCCTGCCTCCCCCCCCGGTCCCGATCACTATGCAAGCGAGATTGTGAGAGAGCCGTTTGTATCGAGATCGGAAACGGGGGCGAAGGCAGGTCTACGCGGGCTGGAGTCTTTGAACGTGCTGGGAAAGCTTGCGCAACGGAATGGCGGGCGCGGAAAAAGTTGGCCGGGACAAGAACAGCGGCGTGTGCTCGGGCCGCCCGTCGGCGGCTGGGTGTGTCTGAATGGAGGGGGATGGTGCATGGTCAGCAGTGCCTATCTGCTTTTGTCCCGGCCCTTCAAAAATCTTTCGAGGTGATTTTGTTCCACCACCAGCATCGTCTCCACACAACACAGCGTAGTCCATGGACCAGTACTGGTAACTGCCGCGCAGGCTGATTTGCATGTCGGCCAAGGTGCGGAATTCCATGTCAGGCTCCGTCCTACACCTGCGTCGTGGGCGCATGGGGACTTCGTCCGTTACAATCACCGCACTTTGACAGACCAACCGGCCACCACCGCCTTTCCGTCCGTTGGATCCGTGCGCGATCGCTTGCTTGTTGCGCTGGCCGATCCGCAGGTCACCGCCAAGGCCGGGCGCAATCCAGCCACCTTGGTCGCTTTTCACGAGCCCATGGCGGTCTTCGAATGGCTGGGTACGGGCAAGGGTCTTGTGCTTCTCGACCACGGCAACCTGGCCGAAGAGGAGCTGCGCGCCCACATCGATCGCATCCTCCATGCGCACGAGAAGGGACTTCTCTTCATTGCCGTGGCGGGCGGTGGGTCCGCTGTTCCGCTGGTGCTGAAGGCCGCGGATGCAGAGACCCGGAATCGCGATCAGCTCGGCATGTACCACGTCGATACGGCAGGCAAGGTGGCGTGGGTGGCGGGCCGACGGTTGCCCGAGTTGGAAAAGGTCGGCCGGAACTTGCCCCAAACCCGCCCGCTTTCGCCCGAGGATGTTGCATCGATTGTCGAACGCGGGCGCAAGGAGCGGCTCGAAGCGATGGAATTCGTGCGCGGCACCGCGCGCCGGTTCCCCCACCTGACGGTCGGTCTCATCGCGATTTGCGTGCTGCTGTTCGCGCTGACCTCGGGCAACGACGAGCGCGCCCTGAGGCTGTACCTGCTGCTGTGCAACGACCCCGGCGCTGTCCGGCAGGGTGAACTCTGGCGCCTGGTCAGCTACGCGCTCTTGCACGATCGGAGCAGCGCCACCCACCTCATCGTGAACATGCTTTCGCTCTACAGCCTGGGCGCCTTTCTCGAACCCTTGCTGGGCCGCCTTCGACTGGGACTGCTTTGCTTCGTCAGCGCGGCGGCGGGCGGCATCGCCAGCACCTTGTTCATGGGCAGTATTTCCGTCGGTGCTTCCGGCGCGGTGTGGGGCCTGGTCGGCGCCACCTTCGGATTGCTGAGCGGACGCCAGCCATTCTTTCCGGCCCTGATCGCGCGCAGCCTGCGCCAGCGACTGGTCGTCATCCTGATCATCAACATCGCCATTTCGTTCCTGCCCCACATCGACCGCTACTGCCACTTCGGTGGTGGCATCGCCGGCTACCTACTCGCGCTCTACTTCGCCCGCAAGCCTATCCGTGCCCTGTCAGCGTAGCAGGCGGCATAGCAAGCAGCGCCGCCATGGGATCACGTCGTCAGTTTCGGCAGGCGGCCTCGTCCCCGGTGCAATCGATACAAGCGTATTCCTCGTTCATGCAGATGGCCACGGGGTTGGCCGAGATGTCGCCACTGGGCTCGCAAGTGAACGTGACCTTGTGGTCCACGCATGCGCTCATGGCGTTCATCTGCGAAAGGCAATTCGGGTAGTCCACCCGATAGACCAGGCAGCCTTGCTTGCAAGTTCCCGCGAAGTCAGCGGTGGTTTTCGAACAGCCCGCCTTGACCTGCCGGTCGCAGTTGGACTCGCAGGTTTTCTCGCTGCCCGGCGCATCGGGACCACTCAGGCAACCTGAAGGTGGAACAAGCAACAAGAGCAAGCCCAGAAAGAACAGGGACCACGAGGCGATTGCTGAACGCATTGGACTTCCTCTGGGCGGCCCCCATCTTTGGGGTGGCATCCATGATTCTATTTCCTACATTCAAAGGAAGCGCAGGAAGAATCATGATGGATCACTATCTGATCAAGAACACGACCCGCGAAGAACGGGAGAAGATTATCCGGGACTCGCTCGGGTGCGGCGGGGGCGGCTGTGAGAATTGCTCCTCATGCGGGGTCTACGGAGCTGGCGATCCCTTTGATATGTATCAGCCGTATATCGATGGTCTGAAGGAAATCGCGGACATCAACCGGGAGTTTACGGCGCGGTATTTTCGCTAAGCCACAGGTC
>Ga0302321_100004448_pt1 | contig 12147 bp, 9 predicted proteins | sample Fen_T0_1_FD_202505 | JGI IMG/M metagenome (GOLD analysis project Ga0302321, IMG submission 202505) | Peat permafrost microbial communities from Stordalen Mire near Abisko, Sweden - Fen_T0_1 | ecosystem: Environmental > Terrestrial > Soil > Wetlands > Permafrost | place: Sweden: Abisko...
CGGTCGGTTATGTCTGGAAAGAAGGTTAGACCCCGTAGCTCAAATGGATAGAGCACGCGTTTCCTAAACGTGTGATTTCTGTTCAATTCCGAACGGGGGCACCATGCTTCGCCGAGCAAGGTGAGGACGAAGCATGCCCTCCGAAGTTTTAACGAAGGAGGGCACCCGAGCGCAGGCCAAACAGAGTGGCTCCGCATGGCGCGGCCAGCCTTCGCTTTCGGCTTCTGAAAGCTTCGGCTCGGCGAGCCAGCCGGAGCCTAGTCGATATCTGCGGGTGTATTCCAGTTTGCCAGTTGCCATCGCTCGGAGTGGCTCAGGCGGAGGACGCGGAGATGTTTGCGGCGGATGAGGGTGGCTACGAACTGCTGGAGGGCAAACCTGCCTGACTCCAGCCGTGCCTTAGCTTCGGCGAGAGCATCGCTTGGATAGATGGCGGCGAGCGGCTCGTAGCCATCTCGTGTTCGAGCTACAGCTCCGACGCCGGGGGTGCAAAGTTTGGCCAGTCGTGCGAACCAGGCTGATTCGATGTTCGGCAGATCCACTGCAACGACGGCGAGATGGCCGCTGCGGCATTCAGCCAAAGCGGCGTGCAGGCCTGCGAGCGGGCCGGCATCGCGTACGGTGTCCCGTAGGACGCCGCGGGTGAGTGCGCGTTGTCCGGGAGTCTGAACGAGACAGACGGGGTCGGCGCCGGCTTTCGTTAAGATGCGCAGTTGGCGTTGCCAGAGCGGTTCGCCGTCGATGCGGAGCAGCGCTTTGTTGCGGCCCATGCGGGATGACTTGCCTCCGGCGAGGACAACGCCGGAAAAATTCATGACGTGTCTTTCCGAATCACGCCGTCGCTGAGGATGCGGCAACGCAGTCCGCCGCGGCCCTTCAGCCAGTCTTCCGTCTTGGGTGCGACGGCTTGGTCCATCCAGTAGCAGGGACGACATTCTTCCATTCCTTCCAGTTCGACGCCTTGGAGCGTGAACTTTTGACCGATCAGCGCATTCAACTCGACGCCTTCAGTAATTACGTTTCGCCGGAATGCCGCGGGGGAAAGTTCGGGCACGTTGAATTCGTGGCGCACCGCCTCGACAATCTCCGTGGCAAAAAGCGTGATCTGTCCCTTGTAGTCGGGTCGGTAACCGTAGAAGCGATCGCCTTTCAATCCGTAACCAGCTATGCATTCGACCTCGGGCACCTCCACTATGGGGTTTTCGCCGGCCGGTTGGCCGTGGTGGCCGAAGAAATTATGGCCGGGAGAAATGAAAATATGGCGGACGCGCATGTCAGCGACGCGCCGTTCGTTCCAGGGCCACGGCGCAGGCTTTGTAGCTGGGCTGGCGCGAGTGCGGGTCGAAGGCAGGGTAGGTCAGCCGGTTCACTTCGTCAAAGTGCATCGGCATGAAAATCTGTCCAACCTGCACAGTCGAGGTGATCATGGCGGTGGCACTGGCTTCGCCACGACGGGACCAGACGCGGACGGTATCGCCCGCACGGACCTTGAGCCGGGTGGCATCAGCGGGATTCAATTCCACGTACAGTGAAGTGGGGGCGAGTTTGCGCAGCACGCCGCTTTTGCTGGTGCGCGATCCCGTGTGCCATTGCGCGGAAGTACCGCGTCCGGTCAGCAGGAGCAGCGGATATTCCTTGTCCGGCACCTCTGGCATCGGCCGGGGCTCGTCGAAGATGAACTTCGCGCGGAGGCGGGGCGTGAAGAAGCGTCCGTCGGCAAACAGCCGGCGTTCTTGCGCTGGGGGCTGAGCTTCCGTCGTGGCGGCATCGGTCTCGGTCCACGGCCATTGGATGCCGCCCGCATCGCCGAGGTGAGCGTGATCGCGCACGCCGGTGAAGTCATAGGGCTGGCCGCGGGAGAGTTCCTTGAGGATCTGAAAGGCATCCTCCGGCGATTCCCAGCGGTCGAACATTTCGCCGCAGCCCCAGTATTCGGCGATGAGTTTGAAGATGGCGAAATCGCTCAAGGCGATGCCGGGCGAACGCGCGACTTTGCGGATCGCGCCGAGCCGGCGCTCGGAGTTGATGAAGATGCCTGCTTTCTCGCCCCAGCCAGCGGCGGGCAAAATCAGGTCGGCGGTCTGCGCGGTGTTGGTGGTCGTGTACATATCCTGCACGACGAGGAAATCCAGTTTCTCGCGCAGATGCGCGAAGCGGCCCTGGTTGATCCACGAGTGGGCAGGATCGGTGGCGATGACCCACAGCCCGCGGATTTTGCCCTGCTCGATGCCGTCGATGATCTGATCGTAGGCCCAGCTCTTTTCTGAAGGAATGGCAGTCGGTGCGATGCCGAGGATTTTGGCGACATGCGCGCGGTGCTCTTCATTGCCGAAGTCGTAACCGCCGATAAGCGAACTGGCGTTCCCAAACAGGCGCGAGCCCATGGCGTTGCATTGACCGGTGATGGAATTTGCACCCGTGCCGGGAAGGCCAATCTGGCCGGTCATCAGTGCGAGATTGATGATGGCCTGCGCGGTGCGGGTGGATTCGTGGCCTTGGTTGACGCCCATCGTCCACCAGAACGAAACACGTTTCGTACGGTCGGCGATCTCGTTGGCGAATTGATCCAGTTGTTCCGGCGTGAGGCCGGTTTCGAGGCACACCCGCGAGGTGGAAAATTCCCGCGCGTGCAACGCGAAAGCGCCATAGCCGTCGGTGTGCGCGTCGATGAAGGCATGATCCACCGCCTCCCGGTGGATGAGCTGGTTCGCCAAGCCGTAGAGCAGCGTGAGATCGCTCTTGGGCTTGATCGCGTAGTGCCGGCCGGCGGCCATGGCGGTCTCAGTGCGGCGCGGATCAACGACAATGATGAGCGGTTTGCGCTTATTGTTCATTACGCGCTGCCACATGATCGGGTGGGCGATGCACGGATTGGCGCCGAAGAAAACCAGCACGTCGCTTTCCTCGAAATCGGCGTAGGTGAACGGCGGCGCGTCGAAGCCGAACGACTCCTTGTAGGCCACGTGGGTCGTCGCCATGCACTGGCGGGTGTTGGAATCGAGATGCTTGATCCCGAGGCCGAACTTGGCCACGGCGCCGAGCAACGCCATTTCCTCGGTCACGATCTGGCCGGTGCTGAGCACGGCCACGCTGTCCGGACCATGTTTTGCCTGCACCTCCTTGAAGCGATCGCAGAAAGTGCCGAGCGCCTCGTCCCAGGAAACCGAAGCCATGGATCCATCCGCTTGCCGTAGCAGAGGGGCCGTGGCCCGGTCGGGCGCCGCGAGTGGCGTGAGCGCTTCCCATCCTTTCGGGCAGGCCATGCCAAGATTCACGGGATAGTCCGGGTCGGGCGAGAGGTTCACTGCCTCGCCATTCTTGTCGAGGTGAACTTTGAGCGAGCAGCCCGTGCTGCAAAAACCGCAGACCATCGAGGTGGTGGTGACCGGCTTGAGCCGCGCCGGAATCCGGCCCAGTCCAAAGTCGCCGGGGCGCAGCACGAGCTCGCTCGTCATCGGGCCGTCGACTGCGCGCAAAAGTTTTTCGACGACGCTCTTCATGCGACGGATCCGGCAGCAGACGGCATGCCGGGCATTTTGGGCGCATCCACCGCGCGGAAAAACAAATAGCGTTCCGCCAATTCACCGGCGAGCAACAGGGCGACAATGGCGCCATGCACCGATAAACTCAGGGGTACGCGGGGGGAGTTTGTAATATAATACGTTACAAGTACCCCGGCGAGGCCAAGGGCGTATCGGGTGAGCGTGGCCCCAAGGAGCGGGCCGCGCAACAAGCGCGCGGAGACGCCACGGCCGCAGAGGGCGAGCGTTTCGTAAGCCAGCTTGAGGGCGAGCGCCTTCGGAACGTACTCCGGCGCAACCAGAGCGAGGGCGAGCACAGTGCCGGTGCCGACAAAGCGCGGGAAAGTCTGGCTGAAGCGCCAGAAGCTCCGGCGCGTGTCGACATAGATCATCACGGAACTAAAGAGTCCGAGTGCGCCGGTGAAAACCGTCATGACATTGAACATGGGCATGCTTTCGCGCAGGACCAGAAATCCGACCCACGCGCCGAACAGCACGGCTTCGCGACTGAACCACGATTGATGTAGGCCGAGGAAAACGCGCCATGCCCGCAAGGGTTGGCCAAGGTGGAGACTTGCGGCGGCGAGACCGATGGCGCCGAGTACGATGGGCACCCAGTGCATGTAGGCCGGCGCACCGGCCGCAATGGGGAAGAGTTGCATGGCCTGCGTGCAAATCGCCGCCGGGAGCAGCGTCAGCATGACGACGAGCGGCCAGTGTGGCGGCTGGGGCCGCAGCGTGTTGGCATCAGCGGCGCGGGCGTTTTCTGGCAGCGGACGTTGTGAGAGGTAGCGCGTGGTGGGCTGCGTGTAGTCCGGAGCGGGCGCGGCGACGAGGAAGGTCGAGGTGTCGACGCGTTCAGGTTCGGAGTGGTGCACGCTGACAGTCACGATGCTGATGGCTTGCGTTGGACACGCTTGAACGCACGCCGGGGCTTCACCGGCCGACAACCGTTGGTGGCACATGTCGCATTTTCGGATGATGCCGAGCCGCTCGTTGTATTTCGGAACGTCGTAGGGGCATTTCAGCACGCAGTATTGGCAGCCGATGCATTGATCATCCAGATGGTGGACGATCCCCGTACGTGGGTCCTTTTCGTACGCGAGCACCGGGCAACCGGTCATGCACGCCGGATCGGCACAGTGATGGCAGGCGGTTGTGATCGTCTGTTGATAGGGCGCGGCGGGTGTGCCGCCGAGCAGCAGGCCGACATCGCGCCAGGTTTCGTTTTCGTCGAGACCGTTGAGCGAGTGGCATGCGGAAACGCAGGCTTTGCAACCGGTGCACGAATCCAAATCGACCTCGAAGGCGTATTGCTCGTGCGGACCGGGCTTGGAGAGCGGAATCAGGTCGCGGTAAACCGGCTCGAGTGCCGGCCCGGCGTTGCGGGCATGATCCTCGGAGAAACGCGCTACCGGAGTCTGGAGGCGCTGTTGCTCCTCTAGATAGGCGTCGATAATGCTTTTGTTGGGTGCATCCAAGGTGATGGGTCAGTTAATAGACGTCACGCTGGTAGCGCTTCGCGGATTTCAAAGCTTGGACGTAATCGGTGGCCTGGGCCGGCGTGCGTCCGCTGACGAGTTCAACGACCTTGTGCAGGGCGGCGTCCACGTCCTTGGCCATACGGCTGGCATCGCCACAGACGTAAAAGTTGGCGCCGGCTTCAAGCCACGCGAAAAGTTCGCCGGCTTTTTCGACCATGCGCTGTTGCACGTAGACTTTTTCCGTCTGATCGCGCGACCAGGCGAGATCGAGGCGGTCGAGCTGACCGTCCTGCTGCATGGCGATCAATTCGTCACGATAAAGGAAATCCGTTGAGGAACGTTGGTCGCCGAAGAAGAGCCAGTTCTTTCCCTTGGCCCCGGTGGCCTTGCGCTCCTCGAGAAAAGCGCGGAACGGGGCGATGCCGGTGCCAGGACCGCACATGATGACTGGCCGATCGCCATCGGTGGGCAGGCGGAAATTGGAGTTGGAATGGACGAAGACGCCGACCTTGCCGACCGCCATCGCGCGCTCGGCGAGGAACATCGAACACATGCCCTTGCGCTTCCGGCCGTTGGCTTCGTAACGGACGGCGCCGACGGTGAGGTGGACCTGACCGGGGTGGGCCTTCGGCGACGATGAAATCGAGTAGAGGCGCGGTTGGATCTTTTTCAGCGTGGCGATGAAGGCGGCCAGCGCCGGCTTGGTCTCGGTCCCGAGCAACAAATCGAGCACATCGCGAATGGCGGTGGGTGCGGAGGACGCTTTGCCGGCGCTGGCGGATCCGGTTGTGACCGGGGTGAGCAGGTCGATCAACGCCTGGCTGGGCCGCCCGAGATCGAAGTGGACGGTCAGCGCGGTGCGCAGCGGCAGTTCCCCATTGGCCGTAGTCACGGCTTCCTCGCCATCGCAGCCGAGGGCGCGGACGACATCGCTCACGAGGTCGGGACAATTTTGCGGATACACGCCGAGAGCGTCGCCGGTTTCGTAGGCCAGGTTGGAGCCATCAAGGGAGAATTCGAAATGGTTCACCTCTTTGGCTGAGCCGGCCGCATTGAGCGGACGGAAAGCCAGGACGGGGGCCGGGAAGGGATTCTTTTTGGAGTAGCCGTTTTCTTCCGCGGTGTGCCCGGCTGGCTCTTCGGGGGCCGGAGTGGCATTGGCAGCGGAAGAACTGAGCGCACCAAGCGCGGCATCCAGCCAGCTGGCGACAGTGGACTCGTAGTCGAGATCGCAATCCACGCGGGCCGTGGCACGGGTGGCGCCGCATTTTTCCAGCAACGCATCGAACTCACGGCCGCACTTGCAAAAGTGCGTATAGTTCGTGTCGCCGAGAGAGCAGACCGAGAAACGGAGCTCGGAAAGGGACGGGACCTTCCCGCTGGTGAGCGCGGCGTGCAGGGCCTTGGCGTTGTCGGGTGGCTCGCCATCGCCGTAGGTGCTCGTGACGATGAGAAGATTTTTCGCGGCCGGCAGCTTGCTGGCGTCGAAGGTGCCCATATCGGCGACTGTGGCGGCGAAGCCGCGTTTGGCGGCGGCTTTGGCGGCTTTTTTTGAGATGGCCTCGGACGTACCGGTTTGGGAACCAAAGAGAATGGTGAGCGGCGTGAGTGCAGCCGGCGCAGCGGTGGCGAGAGCGGGAACGCTGCCGGCACCGCGCGAGTACATGCCCGCGAAAAAACCATTCAGCCAGGCGCGTTGTTCTGGAGTGAAGGGTGCGGAGTCGGGAATGAGCGGAGTGGGCTTGTTCATGCGGCGAGCATCAATCTTAGTTCGTCCACAGAATGGCGGCGCGTCCACTCGATAAAACTCTCTTTTTCAATCCGGCGGGAAGTGAAGATGCGAAGGATGTTTTTGACAAAGTCGTTCAACTCCGTGGCGCGGACCCCGCGGAAAACCTCGCGGGCGATGCCTTGCTCATTGTCCATGCCGCCACCGAGCACGACGTTGTAGCCTTCGGAGCCGTCGGCGAGTTTGGCGCCGATGAAGCCGATGTCGCCGGCGTAATGCTGGGCACAGGAGTGGGCGCAGCCGGTGAAGTGGATGTTGAGCGGCATATCGGTGAGCGTGGAGCCGGTGAGGGCGGTGAGCAGTGCGTCGGCATGAGCCTTGGTGTCGGCGGCGGCATATTTGCAGCCGCGGCTGCCGGTGCAGGCGATGATGCCGCCGGAGGCGGCGCTGGCCTCGGTGTAGAGGCCAAGGGCGGCGACGGCGCGTTTTACCTCGATCACGCTTTCGGCGGAAAGATGCGGGATGATGACGCTTTGCCAGACGGTGAGCCGGAGTTCGCCGCGACCGTGTTTCTCGGAGAGCGTGGCAAGGGCGCGCATTTGCTCGGAGGTGAGCTTGCCGGCGCTGGTGCTGATGCCGAGGTAGTTCAGGCCGGCTTGCGATTGATTGTGCGCACCAAGCCAGCCGTGTTTCACAACGGGCTTGCGCGGTTCGCAGGCAGCGAGGGGCAGTCGACCGAGCGGAAAGGCGAGCTTGGTTTGCGTCTCCTCGATGAACTTTTCTATGCCCAGCTTTTCCAATACGTATTTGAGGCGGGCCTTCTTGCGATTAGTGCGGTCGCCATGGGCAGTGAAGACGCGGATCATCGCGGCGGCAACGGCGACAGCCTCGCTAGGTTTCACCAGCAGTCCAGTATCGCGCGCGAAATCGAGGTGGCCGGTAATGCCGCCGAGTTGGACGCGGAAGTAGATGCCGGGAGCGATTTTCGAATCGGGATGAGAAGCGAGAGTGGCTTCAGTGACGCGGCAGGCGAAGAAACCGATGTCGTTCGTGTCGGCGGCGGCGGAAATGCGGCCACCGCTGTCGAAGGCGACGTTGAATTTGCGCGGCAGGCCATACATGTCGCGGTGATTCAGGATATAGTGGTGCAGCGCTTTCGCCATCGGTACGACGTCGATCAATTCCTCGGGGTCGAAACCGCTCGTGGGCGAGGCGGTGACATTGCGGATGTTGTCGGCGCCGGAGCCGCGCGAGGTGAGGCCGAGTTCTTGCACGCGTGTGAGCACGGAGATGATGTCGCGCGGCTTGAATTCGCGGAGTTGCAGGTTGCCGCGCGTGGTGATGTGCGAGATGCCGTTGCTGAGATCATCGGCGAGATCGGCGAGGCCGCGCAGTTGCGGCGCGGTGATCACGCAGCCGGGTACACGCAGGCGGAGCATGAAGCTGTCTTGGGCGGGCGCGACGTAGAAGAGGCCGAAGTATTTGAAACGAAACGTGTCAGGCTCGTCGGGGAATTTGTCGGTATCGGCGTGGGTCACGAGCTTGGACCAGATATCGAGCGGGTTCTCGTCGTATTTCCAGCGTTCCGGTTTCGAGAGATCGTCGAGCGGCGTACCGAAGACGGTGTCCTCGGCCGGAGGCAGCGCGAAATTCCCCGTGCTGGCGGCGGCAGGATTTCCGGTGAGCAGGCCGCCGGCCGTATGACCGACGAACTGGCCGCTCGCCACGACACCGGCCATGAATCCTTGCAGGTATTCTTTTTGCTCGGTGGTGAAGCCTGGGTTGGTAAGTGCGGTGCTCATATTTCTTATCAGATTCGAGCCGCCGCGGTCTTGCCCCAAGTGTTACGCCAGGTGTTTTTGATACAAAATAGGCAGACGAGTGCCAGAGCACAGAGACCGGCAAAGAACAGGATGCCGCCGGTGTAGTTGCCGGTGTATTGTTTCGAGGACCCAAAAAGCATGCCGAGGAGAAATCCGCCGAGACCGCCACCGCAACCGACGAGACCCGTCATGAGGCTGATTTCCTTGGTGAAGCGTTGGGGGAGCAATTGGAACACCGAGCCATTGCACATGCCGAAAGCGCCGGAAGCGATGAAGAAGGCGGCACCGCAAAGCCAGAGGTTGGTGAAGAGCGCGGCGAACACGAGGGCGATACCGGCCACGGTGTAGAAGATGCTCAATGCGCGGATACCACCGAAGCGGTCCGCCACGGCGCCACCGTAAGGGCGGCCGAGCGCGCCGACCAAGGTGCAGAACGCGGCCATTTCACCGGCTTGCACGGGCGAGAGATGGAATTGATCCTTGAAGTAGATGGCGAACGCAGTAGCCAGACCGACAAATCCTCCGAAGCTAATCGTGTAGAAAAAGCAGAACCAGTGGGCATCGCGGGAACGGAGCACGTTGAGATAGTCGGAGAGGTTTTTCTTTTTCACGATGTCCGGCGGCTCCTTGGCGAAATAGGCGTAGAGGCCGAAGGCGATCGCGAGCGGGATGAGCGCGGCGCCGAACACGGATTGCCAGCCAAACGCGTTCGCGATGCGCGGGGCGATGAGATGGTCGATCACCACGCCGATGTTACCGGCGCCGGCGAGACCGAGCACCACGCCTTGGAGGTGCGGCGGGTACCAGCGACCGGCTTGCGGCAGCGCGACCGCGAAACTTGCGCCAGCCACGCCGAGAACGACGCCAAGGGCCAACGCTTGGTTGAGGTTGTGGATGCCGAAGTACCACGCGACGGCGAGGCCGGTCATGACGATCAATTGGGCGAGCAGGCCGGTGTTCTTGGTGCCGATGCGATCCACGAGCAGGCTCAGGACGATGCGGAGAAATGCCCCAGAAAGGATCGGCGTGGAAACCATCAGGAATTTCTCCTGGGTATTCAGGCCAAGGGAAGGGGCGATCAGGGCTCCGAGAGCGCCCAGCATCGTCCAGACCATGAAGCTCACGTCGAAATAGAGAAACGCCGAGGCGAGCGTGGGCCAGTGACCGTGCGCGCGGAGCTGGGCGTACACCCCGGCCTTGGTGGTGGAGGCATGAGCAGGCGCGGCGACTACGGCGGGCGCGGTCGGCGGCACATTGAGCGGCGTGGCGGTTTGGGTGAGGGCGGAGGGCATAAGAATATCCGACTACAGCGCGCCCCATGCCAGCACTCCCAAACTGACCCTGAAGTAACACGCAAAGAATTCATCACCTTGATGAACAGTATTCATACACGATTATTTTATTTGCGTCAGAATGAGCAATATTCACCACAACAGGCGGATAGCGGTTGGGCTCGATCAGGCATTTCTCGCGTAGGCCAGCCCACTGGTGCGCGCGGTTTGGGCGCGCGCAAGTGCGCGTGACCTCTTACCTGCATCACAACAATTCTTTGTGACCAACCTCAGGCCTCCGCTGCCCGGCGACCGCTCCAGCGGGCAAAACTGTTTTGAAAGCTTTTGAGTGGAGTGACTGGTTCGAGTGGCTTACGCGCAAAGGGCGGAGGAAGGTCGTTATCGGTGTTGCGCAACGGGCGCAGGTGGCTGCGCTCTTCGAGAAAGGTGATCAGGTGTTCGCGGCAACGGTAGTATTCCGGATCCTCAAGCAGCTGGACGCGCGAGCGGGGGCGCGGAAATTTCACTTCGAGAATATCGCCAATGGTGGCAGCTGGGCCGTCAGTCATGCAGACGACGCGGTCGGAAAGAAAGAGTGCCTCATCCACGTCGTGAGTGATAATGAGCGCCGTGATCTTCAGGCGCTGCCACATTTCGAGCAACACGTCCTGGAGTTCGGCGCGGGTGAGGGAGTCAAGCATGCCGAACGGTTCATCAAGGAGCAGCATCTTGGGCGAGAGAGCGAAGGCACGGGCGAGACCGACGCGTTGGCGCATGCCCTGCGAGAGTTCCGCGGGGTGCCGGTGCATGGAGTTTCCCAAACCCACCAACGAGAGATAATATTCTGCGATCTCACGGCGTTCTTTCGCGGTGGCGGTATAGAACACCTGGTTGATCCCGATCAGCACGTTGTCGAGGGCACTGAGCCATGGCAACAGGCAGGGAGACTGAAAGACAACCCCGCGATCGGGTCCGGCATCAATCACCTGCTTGCCCGAGAGCGCGATGCCGCCCGCGGTGATATCCGTGAGACCGGCGATCATGGAGAGCACCGTGGATTTTCCGCAACCGGAGTGCCCGATCAGCGAGACAAATTCGCCTCGCTCAATCTTGAGAGTGAAATCCTCGACGATGACGGCTGGACCGTAGGCTTTGGAGACTTGGGAGAGATCGAGGTAGGAGGACATGGGGTGGGAAGGAGCGAGTAGTTCCGGAAAGGCGGGCTTGGCTCAGGCGGCGGGGGCGTTCTCGATTTTTGTTTCGCGACGCCGGGGGCGTTGGCCCCAGCTGAGGATCGGCCGGCCGAGAGTGATATCCTCGGGGATGAGATCCGGCACGGCACGGTCGATTTCTCCCAACCCGGTGCGCCGGGCCTCGCCGAGCTCAAGCAGACGCGTGGTGATCGTGGCGCGGAGGTGCTTGAACTCAGGATCGTGATTCAATTCCCGGCGATCACGAGGATGACTGAGCGTGACAGGGAAGGACTCAACCAGCGTGGCACCGGGGCCGGTCGTGAGCGGGATGATGCGGTCGGCCATGAGCAGCGCTTCATCGACGTCGTTGGTGATCAGCAAAACCGTCTTACGATCCGCTTCCCAGAGATGAACAATCTCCTGTTGCAACGAGCCGCGGGTAAGCGCGTCGAGCGCACCGAGCGGTTCATCGAGCAAGAGAATCGCCGGATCCATGGCGAGACCGCGGGCGACGGCCACGCGCTGACGCATGCCGCCGGACAGCTGGCGCGGCAGTTTGTCGCGGGCGGGAGTGAGTTTCACCATGTCGATCCAATGTTCAACGTGGGCGCGCCGTTTGTCATCCGACCAGTCGGGGAAACAGCGGTTCACCGCGAGGGCGATGTTGTCGAACACGGTGAGCCACGGGAGCAGCGAGTAGTTTTGAAAAACGACGCCGCGTTCGAGTGCCGGCCCGGTGATGGCTTTGCCATCGAGTGTGATGGTGCCCGAATCAGGCGCAATCAAACCCGCCACGAGACTGATTAACGTCGTCTTGCCCGAGCCGGAATAGCCGACGATGGCGACAAATTCGCCGCGTTCCATCGTCAGGTTGATGTCGCGCAGCACCTCGGTCTTTCCGCCGGAAGTGCGGAAGGATTTGCAGACGTTTTTGAGTTCGAGGAAAGGCATGGACGGAAAAAGACGAAAGGACTGAAGGGCTGGCTGGCAAAGCCGTGAATCGCCGGTGATTTTCGATGAAGTTGGGAGAATCTATTCGGATTGATTTATTGGAGGCGGGGTGGGCGCCCCCCCCCCGTGGGGGTTGGGGGGGCGGGGGCCGCCGGGGGGGGGGCCCCCCCCCCCC
>Ga0302321_100004449_pt1 | contig 12146 bp, 12 predicted proteins | sample Fen_T0_1_FD_202505 | JGI IMG/M metagenome (GOLD analysis project Ga0302321, IMG submission 202505) | Peat permafrost microbial communities from Stordalen Mire near Abisko, Sweden - Fen_T0_1 | ecosystem: Environmental > Terrestrial > Soil > Wetlands > Permafrost | place: Sweden: Abisko...
TTTATTCATAATAATTTCCTCTAATATTTAGTAGCGAGTCAAAACTATATGCCCTATCAAACATATTGTCAATAAATTTCGATTCGCTCTGAAGAAACGGTAATTAGCTTTGTTTTGAAATGCAATCAACGTAATACAAAGACCTATTAATTTGCTGTTATTTGCCAGTCACTCGACCAACCAAAACACCCTATTCTCACATCATCCTCCCGAATCTTTGCCTCAGGCTGTTAGCCTTCAACATGACTGAAACCTATTTTAACTTGCTACAATCAGTGCTACATGCAACAAACTTTGAGATAATGAACCCGCTACCATTGCTACCGATAGCAATGTCCGGCTTTTTCAACACAACCCGCCTACCTGACCTGTAACAAATGAAGGACAAAAAGACTTACAAACCCTGTGATTTAGTCATATTCGGCGCTTTGGGTGATTTATCCCGCCGCAAGCTGCTTATCTCTTTATATCGCCTTGAAAAAGCAAACTTAATTGAGCCAGATACCCGCATTATTGGGATCGACCGTCATGCAGGAAATAGCGCGGAATTTGTCGAAACTGCCCGTAAAAGCCTGCAAGAATTCTCCAACGAAACCATTGAAGATGAGATATGGGCGCGGTTTTCTGCGCGGCTTTCTTATGTAAAAATCGATTTGACCCAAATGGATGAATACCAAATCCTGAATACTCTCACCGATGGCAACATCCGTGTGTTGGTGAATTATTTCGCCGTCGCACCGTTTTTGTTCAAGGACATTTGCCAAGGGTTAGCTAAATCCGGCGTATTGACTAATGAATCGCGCATGGTGATGGAAAAACCCATCGGTCACGACCTACAATCCTCGATAGAAATCAATGATGTGGTCGCCAGTGTCTTCAGCGAGGATCAAGTCTTCCGCATCGACCATTATCTAGGCAAAGAAACGGTATTGAATTTGTTGGCTTTGCGCTTTGCCAATTCGATTTTTACGACGAATTGGAACCACAACACCATCGACCATATCCAAATTACGGTTGCCGAAGAAGTCGGCATTGAAGGCCGCTGGGATTATTTTGACAAAACTGGCCAGTTACGTGATATGTTGCAGAATCACTTATTGCAAATCCTGACTTTTATCGCTATGGAGCCGCCAGTCAATCTGGAAGCCAAGAGCATCCATAGCGAAAAAATAAAAGTCCTGAAAGCCTTGCGTCCCATTACCATCAACAATGTGGACGAAAAAACCGTACGTGGGCAATACACCAGCGGCTATATCAAAGGCGCGGCAGTACCGAGTTATCTTGAGGAAGAAGGTGCCAACACTAACAGCACGACAGAAAGTTTTGTTGCCTTACGGGTCGATATTGATAACTGGCGCTGGGCTGGTGTGCCGTTTTATCTGCGTACCGGCAAGCGTTTGATGGGCAAACGGACTGAAATCGTTGTTTATTTTAAGCAGCTACCGCACAATATCTTCAAAGACAGCTTTAGGGATCTGCCACCGAATAAATTGATTATCCACCTGCAACCCAATGAAGGTGTGGAAATTGAAATGCTGAATAAGATTCCAGGTATTGATGAGCATATCAAACTGCAAAAAACCCGGTTAGATTTGAGTTTTTCTGATGCTTTCAAAAAGAACCGCATTTTTGGCGGCTATGAAAAACTGGTGCTTGAGGCCATGCGTGGGAATCCGACGCTGTTTCTCAGCCGTGAAGAAATTGAACAGGCGTGGACGTGGATCGATTCCATACAAGATGCCTGGCGACATTATAATGACTCGCCAAAAGCTTATCCTGCCGGCACCTGGGGGCCTATAGCCTCAATTGCCTTGCTTGCCAGGGACGGACGGGCCTGGGAAGAATAATTCAGGGGCAAGGTAAAAACGTTATAGAATCAATATCGCCTACTCTTTAATCTTAGCCTTGCCCCTTATTAACCGTTTTATACGCAGCCGGAGGAATCCATCATGCATCCCGTAATAGAAAAAGTCACTCAGGAAGTCATTGAGCGCAGCCATAAAACCCGTTCTGCATATCTGAAATATATTGATGGCATCGCCAAAAATGGTCCAACCCGGTCTGGTATGGGGTGTGGTAACTTAGCCCATGGCTTTGCCGCTTGTAGTCCAGGCGAAAAAGCCGACTTAAGGGGCAGTCAAAAAGCCAATATCGCTATTATCACCTCCTACAACGATATGTTGTCAGCGCACCAACCTTACAAAGATGCGCCCGACTTAATCAAGGCCGCGATCAGGGAAGCGGGCGGCGTTGCCCAAGTCGCCGGGGGCGTACCCGCCATGTGCGACGGTATTACCCAAGGCCAACCGGGAATGGAGTTGTCACTGTTTAGTCGCGATTTAATTGCCATGACCACAGCAATCGGCATGAGCCACAATATGTTTGATGGGGCATTATATTTGGGCGTTTGCGACAAGATCGTACCGGGTTTGCTGATCGGCGCACTCAGTTTTGGACATTTACCCGCCGTGTTCGTACCCGCAGGCCCCATGCCCAGCGGCATCACCAACAAAGAAAAAGCCCGTGCAAGGCAAGCCTACGCCATTGGCAAGATTGGGAGGGAAGAATTACTAGCAGCGGAATCCGCTTCTTACCACAGCCCCGGCACCTGTACCTTCTACGGCACTGCCAACAGCAATCAGATGATGATGGAAATTATGGGCTTGCACTTGCCCGGCAGTTCTTTCGTCAATCCCTACACGCCGCTACGCGACGAACTGACCAAAGCGGCTGCAAAACAAGTCTTGAAATTTACCGCATTGGGTGATGACTATCGTCCTATCGCCCACATGGTAAGCGAAAAAGCCATCATCAACGCCGTCATCGGCTTGCTGGCGACAGGCGGTTCTACCAATCACACCATGCACTTGGTCGCAATTGCCCGTGCTGCCGGTATTGTTCTCAATTGGGATGATTTTGATAAGCTCTCCAAAGCAATTCCCTTGATAGCAAAAATCTACCCCAACGGCCCAGCCGATGTTAACCATTTCCACGCGGCTGGCGGCATGGGCGTATTGATTGCTGAGTTGTTGAAAAATGGCCTGTTACATGAAGACACCATCACGGTTGCGGACAAGCGTGGCTTAAACAATTACACACAAGAACCCAAAATAATTGACGATAAACTGGTCTGGGAATCCGTACCTACGGCTTCACTGGATAAAGAAGTGCTGAGCACGGTTCAACAACCGTTTGCCACCGGCGGTGGTTTGCACGTAATGCACGGTAATTTAGGCCGGGGCATATCCAAGCTGTCTGCGGTCTCGGCAGACCACCAGATTGTGGAAGCACCCGCCGTGGTATTCGACGACCAGGAAGATTTTCTCGCGGCCTTTAAACGCGGCGAACTTGAAAAAGATTTTATTGCCGTACTCCGCTTTCAAGGACCACGCTCCAACGGTATGCCGGAACTCCACAAACTGACCCCGCCACTCGGCGTACTCCAGGACAGGGGTTTTAAAGTGGCGCTGGTGACTGATGGACGGATGTCCGGCGCTTCGGGTAAAGTGCCTTCAGCTATCCATCTGTGTCCTGAGTGCGAAGTCGGTGGGCCGCTGGCAAAAGTACGTAATGGTGATATTATTGCCATGAACTTGCAAACCGGGGACATCAACGTGCTGATTGACGACGCTGAATTTATCTCACGGATTCCTTTACCTAATTCCGCCAAAAACCACCATTACGGAATGGGGCGAGAAATGTTTGGTGGTTTCAGGTTGGGGGCTTCGTCTGCCGAGACGGGGGCTTCAAACCTGTTCCTCGTCGATTAAAACACAGGCAAAAGGCACAAAACAGCAATTATCTGGTTCTTTTTGCCTTGAACCTTGAACCTTGTAACCTGAATCCAAAACCATGACTTCAAACAACTGGAAAATCCAACCCAAAGACGTTCTAAACGCCGGCCCAGTAATGCCGGTGATGGTTATCCAAAACCTCGACGATGCCGTACCTTTAGCCAGGGCACTGGTCGCAGGTGGCATAAAAGTACTGGAAATTACCTTACGTACACCCGTAGCACTTGAAGCTATCAGGTTGATTAGCCAAGAGGTAAAAGAAGCCATCGTCGGTGCTGGCACTATCGCTAATCCAAAGCAGTTACAGGCCGCAGAAGACGCTGGCGCTGTATTTGCGATCAGCCCGGGCATTACCGCTTCATTACTAAATGCCGCAAATGCGGGTAACATTGCCCTTATTCCTGGCATTGCAACCTTATCAGAACTGATGCTGGGCATGGAACATGGACTCGACCACTTCAAATTTTTCCCGGCAGAAGCCGCAGGCGGAATCCCCATGCTAAAAGCTATCGCAGGGCCTTTCCCGCAAGCCACTTTTTGCCCCACCGGCGGCATTACGCCTGATAATTATAAGGCTTATCTCCAATTGCCGAATGTCGCCTGTGTCGGCGGCTCCTGGCTAGCTCCGCAGAAAGCCGTCACCGAAAAAAATTGGGCAAAAGTCACTGAACTGGCACAACAAGCCATAACAAATGTCATTCAGGCTTAGTATTTTTCGGGCATTATGGTAATCTTAAATCATATCCCAGACTGAGAGAGCATCCATGACCGATCCCCGCAGCCTAACGTTGGCTGATGATAATCAGCCCTTATGTGAATTACCCGTACTATCTGGAACAACCGGGCCTGATGTATTGGATGTGCAAAACTTGTACAAACAAACAGGCATGTTTACCTACGATCCTGGTTTTACTTCCACCGCCAGTTGCCGTTCGGCAATCACCTATATTGACGGTGAAGCGGGCGTACTGCTGTATCGTGGCTACCCCATCGAACAACTTGCAGAGCAATGCACTTTCCTGGAAGTTTGCTACCTGTTGTTAAATGGCGAGCTGCCCAACGATACCGAGCTGGATGAGTTTGAACATAATGTCACCATGCACACTATGGTGCACGACCAACTCAGCAATTTTTTCAAAGGTTTCCGCCGCGATGCACACCCGATGGCGATTATGGTGGGCGTGGTCGGCGCATTGTCTGCGTTTTATCACGATGCCATGGATATTCATTCCGAAGAGGATCGTAAGATTTGTGCCATCCGCCTCATTGCCAAAGTGCCTACGATTGTTGCCATGTGCCACAAATACAGCACGGGGTCGCCTTTCATGTATCCGAAAAACAAGTTGAATTATGTCGAAAACTTTATGCGGATGATGCTGGCTACACCGTGTGATGAATACGAGCCTAATCCGGTATTAGTCAGGGCGCTGGACAGGATTTTGATTCTTCATGCCGATCACGAACAAAATGCATCAACGTCTACGGTGCGCCTGGCAGGTTCCAGTGGCGCCAACCCTTTTGCCTGCATTACCGCCGGGATCGCCTGTTTATGGGGCGCGGCGCATGGCGGTGCCAATGAAGCAGTGCTGAATATGTTGATTGAAATTGATAATGTGTCGCGGATTGGACAATATATCAACAAGGCAAAAGATAAAAATGACCCGTTCAGGCTGATGGGATTCGGCCATCGCGTCTATAAAAACCACGATCCCCGTGCCAAATTGATGCGCGATACTTGCCATGAAGTCCTCACTGAACTGGGCCTGCACGACGACAAGATGTTCAAGCTGGCAATGGAACTGGAGCGGATTGCGCTGGAAGATGAATACTTCATCGCCAAAAAACTCTACCCCAACGTCGATTATTATTCCGGTATCGTCCTGCACGCATTAGGCATTCCCAGCAAAATGTTCACCGCCATCTTTGCGATGGGACGGACAATTGGATGGGTATCCCACTGGGACGAAATGATTGCCGATCCTGACCAGAAAATTGGGCGTCCACGGCAGCTTTATACTGGGCAGACACGTAGGGATGTGCCGATGCGGCAAAATTAAGAATTTAGCCTGATATAAACTGAAACCAGATAGTTTTGGCATCAACTCGTTGTTCATAACCCTAAGTTTCCGGGCATTTATTAACAGGAAAACCTTACCCATGGAATTGGGAATAGGTGTTCTTACTAATACTCAACATCCATTTTTACGATTATACTATTTAAAAATGCGACGACTATGGGTAAAGAAATTGATTATTGAAAAACGAAAACAGATCCGCGAAGTTTACAAGGCCATGCTGGATCGACAGCTCACTTTTAATGCTTGCACAGACAGTAATCTGGAAAATAAATCTGTAATGAAGCATGAAATAAAAGCTGATACGCCTTATAAAACTACAACATTTAACTCATATACATCCGTTGATTGGGACGATGATTTTGCTATGGGAAATGAAGCAACCCCCGGTGTAATCGTGCATATTTTCGCAATTTTAACCGGGCTTTCTGCTTTCGCGATTGGTAGTTATTTTTTTGCGGGTTAAGGCCAGTAGGTTAAATAGGATGTTGGGTGGATTAAGGCTCTAATCCGTATAAATGTAGATACTGTTATCCATTGCAGCCGTAATCCACAATACTAAGCGATTTGAATTATGCTGACCTTATACCAATTCCCCATCTCCCATTATTGCGAAAAAGTCCGCTGGGCTTTAGATCATAAAAATCTAGATTACCAGATAAAAAACCTTTTACCTGGATTGCATACACTAACAACAAAAAAGTTTACCTCGTCGTCTTTACCGATTCTCGTACACGATGATAATACTGTACAAAACTCCAGCGACATCATCACCTATCTTGATTTACACTTTCCACAAGCACTGCTGACACCGGAAGATGAAACCTTAAAACAAGAAGCCCTGGACTGGGAAAAATTTGCCGATGAGCAAATTGGCATTGCTGTACGAATTGTTTGTTACTATGTCTTGCTAAACCACCCCAATATAGTCATTCCATTTTTTACCCACAATGGCCCTTGGTATGGGCCTTATCTTATGAAGGCAATTTTCCCAAAACTAAGCGCCACCATGCGTATCAAGATGAACCTTAATGCCAAAACGGCAGAATCAGCTAACCAACAACTCGCCGACGCGCTTGACAAGGTGCATTCCCGCCTTCAAAACCGTCAATTCCTGGTCGGTGAACAATTTACCCGCGCCGACCTCGCAACGGCTTCCCTATTAGCGCCCTTATGCAAACCTAAACAATACGGCTTGAATTGGCCGGAACGTTTCCCAGACCCCCTGGAAGCCATCATAATTCAGCACTCAGAAAAGCTGGCTTGGGTTAATAACCTTTATGCGAAATATCGTTAGATGTAAAAGCTTGAATTTGATCTGACAAAGTTTGAAACTTCCATTCAGACACTAACTGAAAGTATTGATTACATGTAATCGGACAGATGTAGAGTTCAACATTCACTGAATGTTAATGCGAAGAGATGGGATGCGCTAGTACTGTTAAGTAACTTATATATAAATACTTTTCCGGCATAAGGTGACTTTGGTATGGCTGGTATAGATGAACTTGATCGAGTTATTGCTCTCTCCGAAGAATTTGAGGAAGAATTATTTCAACTGCTTCAATCATCATCATTTGGTAACGACAACAAAAGTACTGCAATTCTTGCAATGTTTAACATCGCCCAGGAACATGCGTTGGCATTACGGGAGCTTACCCGAATCCGATTGCTTACATCGGCTATGGGGATGCTGCGACTTCAGTATGAAGCAGTCGTCAAAGCAATTTGGTTACTTTATGCAGCTTCAGATAATGCAATTGAAAAATTGCTCGCTCCATTAACACTTGAAAGCGAACAGATTGCTAATAATGGTCTTCCATGTTTCTCCGATATGATGAAAAAGATTGAGAAAAGAGAGCCGCCTGGCGTACATCGACATTTGAGTGAGTTTAGGGATTACTCTTGGCGACCTTTAAACTCATTTGTCCATAGTGGAATCCATGCTGTGAATAGACATAAGGATGGTTATCCAGTTGCCCTTCTTTATTCAGCAATCAGACAATCAAACAACCTAACGCACATGTCTGCAATTGCACTCGCTTGCCTCTTGGAGAGCGGTGACTTCACGATGTCTGTCGCCAATATCTATAAAAAGTATCCTGATTGCCTTCAATTAAAATAAGTCCGTAAGTCGGAAGCGGCGTTTGCCATGTTCCGACGTAGGATACGAAACACCTCACGGTTTCCGCCCTACTCCGCTAACCTTGCCTTAATTCTTCCCGATGCAGTGCTAACCACTGGATAGCAATTATCGGTATGACGGATTCAATCTTTCCCTCTTCCAGCGTTCGATACGCCTCATCAAAAGCTACGGCATATACTTAAATATCTTCATCCGATGATCCAGGCCATAAATTCCGCCGATCTGGGCACTGTCAACCTTGCCGTAAAACAGGCTGATCTGCTCCGATGAACCACCCGGTGTGGTGTAAAAGCGATTGATTAATTTAAGTTCCGAAATTAAGTCGAATTATGGACAACAAATCAAATAATTTTTGCTAAAATCCATTTTTTATACCACGACCCTGGGTGCAGATTAGCGGTGAACCGTGCTAGTATGTAGCCAACTTTAAGTAATCACTCTTGGAAGATAGACATGAAAGCAGACATCGGGTTAATTGGTTTAGCGGTAATGGGACAAAACTTAGTCCTCAATATGAACGACCATGGATATAAGGTGGCAGTCTTTAACCGTACGACCAGCGCCGTCGATGAGTTCATGGCAGGCCCAGCCAAAGGCACTCAGGTCATCGGCACGCATTCATTGGAAGAACTGGTCAATAGCTTGGCCTCCCCACGCATTGTGATGTTAATGGTGAAAGCGGGGGATGTCGTCGACCAATACATCGATAAGCTGGTTCCGTTATTATCCACAGGCGATATTATTGTTGATGGCGGCAATTCCTTGTTTACCGACACTAACCGTCGCACACATACCCTTAAAGAAAAAAATATTAGCTTCATTGGCACTGGCGTATCCGGCGGGGAGGAAGGTGCCAGGCACGGGCCTTCCATCATGCCCGGCGGCAATAAAGAGGCATGGCCTTATGTAAGGCCAATCTTTCAGGCGATCAGCGCCAAAGTGGACGGCGATCCCTGTTGCGAATGGGTGGGTGATAACGGGGCAGGCCATTATGTGAAGATGGTGCATAACGGCATTGAATACGGCGACATGCAAATCATCTGCGAAGCCTATCAGTTATTGTCTGAAGGTTTGGGTTTGAATGCAGACGAAATGCACAGCATTTTTGACGAATGGAACCGTGGCGAACTCAGTTCCTATTTGATCGAAATTTCCGCTGCTATTTTAGCTTATAAAGATGAAGATGGCTTGCCGTTACTGGACAAGATACTCGATACCGCCGGACAAAAAGGCACCGGAAAATGGACAGGCATTAACGCACTGGATTTGGGAATACCTTTAACGCTGATTGGCGAAGCGGTATTTGCCCGTTGCTTATCAGCGCAAAAATCCGAACGGATCAAGGCCGCTGAATTTCTTGCCAGGCCCAAGCGGGCTTTCACTGGCGACAAACAAGCCATGATTAACGCCATCCGTGATGCTTTATATGCAGCCAAGATAATTTCTTACGCCCAAGGCTTTCGACTGCTTCGTGAGGCTTCGACGGAATACAACTTCGAATTAAATTATGGCGAAATCGCCCTAATGTGGCGCGGCGGCTGTATTATTCGCAGCCAGTTTTTGAACGACATAAAAGGGGCTTACCAGACCAATCCTGATCTCGAAAACTTGTTGCTGGCCGATTTCTTTATTGATGCTATGAGACAAGCAGAAGACGGCTGGCGCAAAGCCGTTATTTTAGGTATCGAAATGGGCATACCTACCCCCGCATTTTCCTCAGCCCTGGCATATTTCGACGGCTACCGCACCGAGCGGCTTCCTGCCAATTTATTACAAGCGCAACGGGATTATTTCGGGGCGCACACTTACGAGCGCACTGACAGGCCTAGAGGCGAGTTTTTTCATACCGATTGGACGGGGCATGGGGGGAAAACGGCTTCGTCAACTTATAATGCATAGGTAGGCAGTTCATGCGATAGGAGAATATTTTGCCTACCATATCGATGTTTTATGGCATTATCATCCGCATGTACTATGCACCGGGTGAACATCCACCGCCGCACTTTCATGTGTACTACGCTGAACACAAAGCTACGGTAAATATACGCACTTGTGAAATGATTGATGGAAATCTGCCGAGGAAGCAGACAAAACTCGTCTTGGCATGGGCTGAATTGCATCAAGAAGAGCTTATGGCCGACTGGGATTTGCTTATGAATGGCGAAGAACCCTTCAAAATCCAACCATTACAGTAAAAGGAGGCGATATGTGTCCATCAGTAAAAGCTGTTGTCCCCCAAGATAACTACCTGCTTTACGTTACTTTTAACAACGGTGAAACTGGCACATTAGACATGAAGCCCTACCTGGATTTTGGAATTTTTAATCGAATTAAAGATTACGCATCATTTAAGAAAGTTGCCGTTGCTTTTGACACCATTGAGTGGGAATCTGGGGCCGACCTTGATCCTGAGTTTGTCTATGAAAAATGCAATAGAAATGTTGCTTGAATTCTTAGAATGAATAACTTAGGTAGGGTACGCACCACGTACCATTTATCATCATCGTTCCCACGTTTTACGTGGGAAGCATCTTGTACCGCTCCTGCGGTAAGAGACGCAGAGCGTCCCTTGCGGCATTCCCACGTAGAACGTGGGAACGATAAAAATGATGCGCTTCACTTTGTCCAGCACATCCTATAGCTCTGAAGCTCTGTTACCCTTAAACCTTTCTAAATGGTACTACTAATATGGCTCAATCATGTTTATTATCAACTGATATCTTAGCTCTCATTGAACAGATCTCTACTGTAGGTGGGCGCCAAACAATATCATTAACCGTCGAGGCTGCTATTGAACAAAACAGCTTTATTTTATCTCTTTGGCAGACATTTATCATAACTAATACGGCAATATGGACTGGCCTAATAACTTACCGACGGACTATTCCTATTTACTTTATTTTGATAGTAATGCTACCCTACTTTGTAGGGTTATATATAAACGGTCACTCATTATTTGATGCTTATATTGGATTAGAAGCATTATACGAAGATATCCAACTTCAAATTTCTTCACAAAACTTACAGAGCAAATTTCCTAATCTTTACAATTATTACTCTATAAATAGAGGACTTGGTAAAACTAGAGCTGCAATAATATTAATAACCCATGTTGGTTCTATTTTGCTTACCATCATTGGGGTTTATATGCATTTTCGACATAATCAAACCACATTAAAATAATTAATTGTATGGAAAAAATTTTTTCGCTATATAGATTAATAGTTGTTGGTTTTACGATTTTTATAATTACTGGGTGCGCTAAAAGCTTTACGAGTAACCCTCTGGATGGTAAGAGTAATCCAGAAGAATCTGCTAAAGCAATCATTTTCCACGGTGAATTTTGTGGCCCTAATCATCCTAGCGTAAAAACTGAGACAAAATTAGGAAATGTAATTGCATTGCTAACAATTCAACCACTTGATAATCTTGATGCAGCATGCCAACGCCACGATATTTGTTATGATATTTTCAGATGGGGAGATGGGGATTGCGACACTGCTTTAGTCAGGGAAGTTAATGAATTACACTTTCAAGAAAATGATAGTATTGCATATAGTCATTGCCTATCGACTAAAAATACAATTATTGGAGTTTCTCCAGCAACTTTAAATTTAATGCGTGTGCCTATAGTCACATTGTTGTTTCCAGTAAGTGCGCTACTAGGAGTGGTTAATGAATATACTATTGAACCTTTGAATAAAACTCTAAATGTACTAACAGCTATACAAAACAATAAATATGAAAATATATCACCTATTTTAAATCATAAATACATATGTAATGCGAAAGACAACAATGTACAAATTTTCTATGATGCATATCATTTGTTCTATATACGTACATTGATTACAAAACTTATCAACAGAAAATATATTACATTAGCGCAACTTGAGCAGTTGCACTTGAATGTAAGTTTTTTAACTCAAAGTACTGCACAAGACTATTTTCAGGGTTTCGAAAAAGAAAAAAGTAAGATATTGAATTATTTTTCTAATCCTGTCTTATTGGAAGAGTGGTCTCTTTAACTCGTAAAGGCCGTAAGATACTCTGTTAAAAATCAAGCTAAATTTGGTCATTCGGCAATGATTGGGATGGAATAAAAGCGGGAGTTGTCGAAAGGCTGGTTGT
>Ga0302321_100004451_pt1 | contig 12145 bp, 14 predicted proteins | sample Fen_T0_1_FD_202505 | JGI IMG/M metagenome (GOLD analysis project Ga0302321, IMG submission 202505) | Peat permafrost microbial communities from Stordalen Mire near Abisko, Sweden - Fen_T0_1 | ecosystem: Environmental > Terrestrial > Soil > Wetlands > Permafrost | place: Sweden: Abisko...
CGTGACAGGGAAACCCCGATTAGACCGGCTGCGCCCCTCGCTTGCGTTTCACAAGCGCCGGTTCCAGAGCCAGGCCTGTCGTGCTTCTGCCGATTGTGGAGACTTGTTCAGCGCTTCCCTGGTTATTTGCCTGATGCCGGCGGCGCTGGCCGGGCGCCCGGCCGGCACAGCGGTCGCACCCCAGCGGCCGCACCCCAGCTGCCGCACCCCAACGGCCGAATCTCCCGCAAGGCGCGCGGATTGCCAACCGGCCGGCCGCCGGGCGGCGTCCCCAGGCCGCCCAATGCGCGCGGCGCTCGCGCCGATCGGCCGGCGCGCGGGTTCGGCGCGCCCGCTTTGGCTAATCCGCCCTGGCCTGCCACCACAGCAGAAAAATCCAGATGCTGCCTATCAGCATCATGCCGACCGCGACCAGCCGGTAGTCGGAGTAAGACTGGCTATCGGGAAATCTGGTGGTGGTCGGCTTTTCGGGCAGATATTCAATCGTCACCTTGGCGCCGCGATTGAATGCGTCCAGCACGCTTTGCGGCAGATCCCGATCCGGCACGGTGACGCTGTTGCCGGATTTGGTGCGAAACGTCAGATCGGCCTTGTAGCTGACGCTGGTCACCTGCCCGGAGGATGTTTTCTTGCGGGTGATTTCGGTGTAGTTTTTGATCGGATCGACGACGGCATTTTCGCCGTGCGCCTGAAATGCAAGATAGTCCTGCCTCTCGTGTATTTCATCGACCAGCAGTATCGTGCCCAGCACGGCGAGCACGGCAGGCCACAAAAACTTCATCATGGTTATGATCCCAAAAGCGTTTTGAATCCACGATTCCCAGCCGCGATCCCCGCACATCGGGATCGCCCCCCCACATCCACCGGCGTTAATATGGCATTGAAAGACTGTAGGCAGCCCAGGTATTTTTGCAATGGTCATTGCGTTACTGCAAGCCGGCGCGAGCCGGCTGCATGCGGGAAGAATCGCCGTCATCAACATTTGTTGTCGCGCCGGCCGATCAAACCGGTTTATCGGCCGCATGTCCGCCCCGGCCTTGCCGCCCCCCCTCATTGACCTCATCCACCGGCGCCACTTCCTCCACCTTCTCCCATGACTCTTCCTTCCACCCTCACCGGCTTGCGCATCGAGCTGCGCCCGCTCGCGGTGACCGATGCCGCCGCCCTGGTCGCCGCCGCATCCGACGGCGAGCTGTGGAACTCGCCCTACACCGTCGTCCCCTCGGCCGCCACGGTGGACGACTACATCCGCGAGGCGCTCGAAGGCTGCGCGCAGGGCACGGTGCTCCCTTTCGTCACCGTGCTGCGCGCCAGCGGCGAGGTGATCGGAGCGACGCGCTTCTGGAAAATCGACCGCCGCCACCGCAAGCTCGAAATCGGCAGCACCTGGCTGGCCGCGCGCTGGCAGAAGACGTTTGTGAACACCGAGGCCAAGTACCTGATGCTGCGCGCCGCTTTTGAAGACCTGGCCTGCGTGCGCGTGCAGCTGACCACCGACGAGAACAACGCCGCCTCGCGCGCCGCCATCGCGCGCCTGGGCGCGGTGGAGGAGGGCATCATCCGCCACGAGCGCATCATGCCGAACGGCCGCAAGCGCAACTCGGTGCGCTTTTCCATCATCGACGACGAATGGCCGGCGGTGAAGATGCGACTGGAAGCACGGCTCGGGACCGCGTCGTAAACGGCGCCAGGGGCCAACGGCGCTACCGCAGTACGAGCGTGGCAGGACTTGTTTGTCATTCCCGTGAAAACGGGAATCCAGATACTCGTTCTAAATGACGACCGGGATTCCCGCTTGCGCGGGAATGACCGGAGAGCAAGAGTTCCCCGGGCGGCGGTGCGCTTTTGCGGGAATGACAATGCATCCGGCATCTCGCGACACAAAACCCTCAAGGCAGCGCCATCGGATCCGGCGCTTTTTCCCCGAAGCCGGAAACGTGGTGGCCGGTTGCTGCCTGGCCCTAGCGCGCCAGATCCGCTTCCGTCAGGGAGATCGGGTTTGCTCCCGTGTCGCCGAGTATCTTTTTGGCGATGACCTCGTTGGCCGGCGCCAGCACGCTGAAGTGCGAGGCGCCCTTGACCGCGAGGAAGCTGACGTTGGGATTGGCGCTGGCGCGGCGCATCGCCATCAGTTCGCCGAGGTTGCCGGGCGCATTCTCGCCTTCGATGACGAAGACCTTGCCGCGGATCCCGGCGAGCCAGCGCGCGGGCGAGCGCAGCGCCGCCTCAAGCGGCGGCGTGGTCTTGAAATTGACCGGGAATATGCTGCCGCTGTAGGCTTCGACCCGGCCCACCGGGCCGAAGGCGAACACCGCGCGGAAGCGCTCGCTGACCTCGGCGGTCAGCAGCACCAGGGTGCCGCCGGTGCTGTGCCCGCCCAGGTAGATGCGCCGGGGGTCGACGTAGGGCAGGGTGGCCAGAAAGTCGGCCGCGGCCAGGATGTCGTCGACCTCGCCGAACATCGCTTCCTTGGCGCCGGGGTTGGTGTTGCCGCCGCGCAGGGTCGGAAACATCATGATGATGCCGGCCTTGCGGTAGGCGCTGGCGGACTGGTCGTTGTCGCGCGGCCCCTCGCGCCAGAAGTCGTCCAGCGAATTGCTGTCGCCGCCGGTGAGCCAGATGATGGCCGGGTGCTTCTTGCGATCGGCCGGGTCCGGCGTGTAAAACGCCGTGAGCTTGCCGGCGGAGGAGGGGTATTGCACGCGCCAGAACAGGGCGCTGGGCGGCGCCGGCACGGGCTGGGGCTGCGCGCCGTGGAAAGCGATGGCGGTCTTGAAGCCGCTACGCGCCGCCGCCAGCGAACCGGCGGCGGGTGCGGTGGACGTTTGCGCCTGGGCTGCCGCGTGCGGCAGGGCGCCGGTCAGTGCGAAGGCTGCCAGCAGGAGGGCGATTCGGGCGCGCATGGTGTGTGCTCTCGGTTTGATGGAATGAAAAAACGGCGGTGGCAGAACAAGGCGGTTCAAACGGCGGTTCTTCTTCTGTTCAATTTCCGCCGTGGAAAAACGGTTCAGGCGGACCGCCCGACAAACACGTTATGGTATTCGATGTCGCCGCGCCGCGAGAGCGCCCCGTCGTCCAGCGGCTGGTCACGATCCGGGTCCGGTTTCGGTGTTCGCGCTGCTGCCCGGGGCGGCGCGGAGCGTGCAAGGCCGCTGACCCTTGTTCGTGGCTGGAATCCCGAATTCATGATTGACCGCGGGTTGTGGCATGGGAGAACCAAGGCGCCGGCCATCGGTGCCTGACGCGGGCGAAAAACGCTCCGCGCCCGGCCCCTCAATGGGCCCCTCGCTTGGCGCTCAACCGGCCCCGCATTTGGTCCCGCGATTGGCGCCGCAATTGGTCCCGCGATTGGTCCCGCGATTGGCGCCGCGATTGGCAACTCATCTGGCCCCTGATCTTGCTCCTCATCTCGCGCCGCGCACACGCTTTGGTGTGAACAGGCCCTAGTCCTCCCGGGCCCGCCAGACCAGGAAAAACCAGATCATGCCTCCCAGCATCAGGGCAAACGCCGCCAGCCGGTTGTCGCTGTAATACACCTGGTCGGCAAACCTGATGGTGGTCGGATTCTCGGGCAGGTATTGAATGCTGACCTTGGCGCCGCTCCTGAACGCCTCCAGGATGCCGGGCGGCAGGGTCTGGCTAGGCGCGGTGACTCTCTCGCCGGACTTGGTGCGGAAGGTGAGATCGGCGGAATAGCTGACCCCGGTCACCTGCCCGGTCCACTTTTTCTTGCGGGTCGTTTCGGTATAAGCCTTGATCGGTTCGACGATGGCGCTTTCGCCGTGCGCCTGGAAGGCCTGGTAGTCCTGCCTGTGCTGTATTTCTTCGACCAGAAAGGCGGCGCCCGCCACGGCAAGCAGAACGGGCCACAAAAACTTCATCATTGTTGTTGTCCTGAAGGCTGCGTATTTTCGCTTTCACGATCAAGCTCTCCCTGGATCGTGCCTCTGCGTCACCCGAATGAAAACGCGAGGATCGCATGGCATGATCATAACGTGGGCTTGCGCGGGATAACAGGGGCTGCTGCGAAAATACTGCGCCGGCGCGGGTGACAATTGAGCCGCGCCCGGCGGGATGTGGAACAATGGCCGGCGCGTTCAGCCCTGTTCCGCGTTGCCGCCCGCGCCGGGCCCGCCGCTTGTCCGGCGCCGCGCCGGCAGAACGCGGCGGGGCAGGGCGCTGCGTGGCGCCGCACCGCGCAAACCCAAGGCCCCGATGCCCAGCACCACGTTTTACGCCAGCCTGCCCCTGCTCACCGACTTCGCCGATGTCGGGCGCCAGGGCAGTTACGCGCCCTTGCCGGACGACTGGCACGTGGTGATGTGCGACGTGCGCAACTCGACCGCCGCCGTCGAGGCCGGCCGCTACAAGAGCGTCAACACCCTGGGCGCGGCCTGCATCACGGCCCTGCTCAACGCCGCCGGCGCGATCCAGATTCCCTTCGTCTTCGAGGGCGACGGCGCGATGCTGTGCGTGCCGCCGGGCCTGCTCGGCGCGGCGCGCGCGGCCCTGCTCAAGACCCGGGCGCTGGCGCAGCAGTCCTTCGACCTGGACCTGCGTATCGCCACCCTGCCGGTGGCCCGGGTGCGCGAGGCCGGGCTGGACATCGCGGTGGCCAAGTACCGGGTGTCCGACAACTACGCGCAGGCGATGTTCGCCGGCGGCGGCATGGCCTATGCCGAGCGCTGCATGAAGGACCCGGCCAATGCCGCGCAGTGCCGGGTCGAGCCCGGCGGCGCCGCGCCGGCCGCCAGCTTCGAGGGCCTGGAGTGCCGCTGGCAGGACATCCCGAGCCGGCACGGCGAGACCGTCAGCGTGATGGTCAAGGTGCTCGGCGACGATGCCGCGCAGGCCGAACGCCTGTACCTGGACCTGATCGCCCGGGTGCGCGAGATCTACGGCGCCGACGACACCTGCCACCCGGTCTGGCCGCCGAACCTGAGTTTCTCGTTCAGCGGCAAGCAGCTCGGCCACGAGGTCGGGGTGCGCGCGCTGGAGCGCGGCCGCTGGGGCAAATGGCTCTACCTGATGCGCACGCGCGGCATCGTCCTGCTCGGCTGGTTCCTGATCACCTTCGGCATCCGCACCGCGGAAACCGACTGGGGGCGCTACAAGACCATCCTGGCGCGCAATTCTGACGTGAAGAAATTCAACGACTGCTTTCGCCAGGTGCTGGCCGGCAACGCCGCGCAGCGCGAGGCCTTCACGGCCTGGCTCGAGCAAGGCTACGCGCAGCGCCGGCTGGTCTACGGCATCCACGTCGCCAGCCGCGCGCAGATGACGTGCCTGGTGTTCAACTACTCCGGCCGCCACCTGCATTTCATCGACGGCGCCGACGGCGGCCTGTTCATGGCCGCCAAGGCGATGAAGGAGCGGATCAAAAGCCTGGGCTGAGCGCAAGAAGGGGACGGCTGGTTCGCACGCCGCGGCCCGCGCGGTGGCGCCGACCCGGCGGCTCGTCCGCCGCGCCGGGCTGACTCGGCTCGCTGCCCACCAAGCCGGGTTCATCGGCGGCACCTTGCCGCAGCCGGCGCATCGGCAAGGGCGCGCATGCGCGCAAGCCGGCGCGTGACCGGCGCCGGCCCCGCGAGCGTGGCGCCTTCCACGCGTGACATCCACTCCTCCCGGACTCTGTGCGAGAATCGGCCAACCCCGCCACGGAGCCGCCCTTGAGTCCGGAAGCCTTCGCCCACTTGCCGCACCTGCGCGAGAAAATGGTCGCGCCCGGCGAGTCGCGCCTGCGCGTCACCCCCGAAGTGCTCAAGAGCTGGGACGAGCGCGCCCGCCAGATCGGCCGCCCGGCCGACTGGCGGATCTCCGATGCCGAGCGCGAACAGAACCGGCGCGCCGTGCTCGGCCAGCGCGACCCCGGGTCCGATCCCGGGAACGATTTGTGGATCTACGCCTACGGCTCGCTGATGTGGGACCCCGGCTTTCACTTCGCCGAAGTGCGCCTGGCGCGCCTGACCGGTTACGCGCGGCGCTTCTCCTACCGCACCGTGATCGGGCGCGGCTCGCCCGAGCATCCGGGCCTGATGCTCACGCTCGAAGAAACCGGCGGTGACTGCTGCTGCACCGGCCTGGCCTTTCGCATTCCCGCCGCCCAGGCCGAGGCCGAGTCCACCATCCTCTGGCGCCGCGAGATGGTGCGCGGCGGCTACCGGCCGATCCAGGTGCAGGTGGCCACCCCGCAGGGCGCGGTGAGCGCGGTGGTGTTCGCCTGCAACCACGACCATCCGGATTACGTCGGTGAACTCACCCTGGAGCAGACCGCCGCCACCATCGCCCGCGGCACCGGCATGAACGGCAGCAACCGCCAGTACCTGGAACAACTCGCCGAGCAGCTCGCCCACCTCGGGCTGGAGGATCAGGACATGACGCGGCTGCTGCAAGAGGTACGGACGTGCGGCGGCGCGGGAGTTACGGACGAACTGCCGTAGGCGCCCAGATGGTTCCTATGCCATGGCCACCTCAAATCGAGCTAAACGGTGATGCCGCGCACCTGGTGCCCTGGCTCTGCGATCCTTTCGACCAGACTTATTCATTTCGGCAGGCGCTGCTGCAAATTGAGCGCACCCTTGCCGGGATGGCGCCGGTGGGCTGGACTCTCCCGCCGGAACAGCCTGCCGAGGATTTTGTGGACGGGAGTTTCCAATCGGGCCGCCGGGAATTCGTGCTCTATGTCGAGCGCTCGCTTGGGTACATGCAGTTCTCGTCCACATCTCCCGGGGACATTGCGGAACTGGGAGCGGCGATGTCGGCCGGCGCAAGTTCGTGCTGACCTTCGACTATTGGGAATTACATGAATAATGACCAAAACACGGCTCTGGCGAGCCTGTCATGTTTTTGGCCATGATCCATAGCCACCTATCCCGATCCACCTGTGCCGATCTCCACAACAACCATCCCTTCCGCGGCCTCATGCGCAAACTCATCCTGATGATGCTTCTCTCCCTGGCCGCCACGCCCGTGATGGCGCAAGGCTTCACCTGCTCCGTCGGGCGTCCCTCCTGCCTGGGTTACGGCGACAAGGTGGTGGACCAGAACGCCGTCTGCTTCAACGGCGGCACCTGCGGCTACGGCAGCTTCGTGTGCAAGTCCAAGCTAGACGATGTGGTGAGCGAATACGACCGCATGGTCTCCACCTACAACGAACTGGTGCGCAAGAACCGCGGCCTGGTTGAAGCGGCGCAGGAGATCGTGCGCAAGAACGGCACCCTGACCAGCGACTACGACGAACTGCTCGACCGCCACAAGCGCCTGTCCGCCGACCTGGACGACAAGACCGAGCAACTGCGCGTGATGACCGAAAGCGACAACCTGCTGCGTGCCGTCACCGCGCGCCCCGGCGGCACCCGCCCGAAGGACGCGGCGGCGAAGAAGGGCGGCTAGAGGCGTGGCGCCCGTATCCCTTGCCAGGCCCGCGCGGCCGCGCGCCGGCAGGCGCATCTCGGTGGGCCGCTATGACCTGTCCCTGCCCAAGTCGGGCGGCGTGCGGGTCAAGGAATGGCTCCCCTTGTATCCGCTGCAGGGCGCGTACTTTGTCGCGGGGGTCTTCATGCTTTTGATGGGCATGGAGCTCTGGCGGCTCGCGCTGTGGCTGCTGTTGCTGCTGCTGGCCGCCTTGCTGGTGGGGTTCGTGATATTGCCGTATCTCGGGGTCTGGCGGCGGGTGCGCACGGTCACCCTCTATCCCGGGGAGCACGCCATGGTGCGCCGCGTCGGGTACGAGAAGACTCCGTACGAGCTGTGCCAACCGCTTCATCTCTACCTGAAAAGGCTCAACGACGACGAGCTGGCCTTGTTGGGTGGCGACAATCCGGTGGCCGAGGACGTGCCCGGCGTGGTCGGCCTGCAATCGGTGCGGCTGATGGTCTCCTGCAAGTTCGGCGAGGAGCTGGTGGCCTACGGCTCGGAGAAGAACATGCTGCGCCTGTACGACGCGCTCCGGCAGCAGCTGCGCGCGCTGGAGCCGCCGGGTTGAACCCGGGGGGCATCCTCAATCCCGCGCGGATCGGCGCCGACTGGCCCGCGATCTGATCCATCGCATAGACTGAACATTGCGTGCTCGTTGCACGAGCAGGAGACAGCAACCATGGCCCCGTGTCCCAACTGCAAAGCCTCGATTCCGATCGACGCGCAGCAATGCCCGGCGTGCGCGGCCCGATTTGGCGGCGACGCCGGCTGGCGGCCGGAGCCGGAGACGCCGCGCGAGGAGAACTACGCGCTCGAGCGCGAACGCGAGAGGATGCGCGCCGGCCAGCGGCAGGCGCTGGGGCGCTATGTCTTGTCACTGCCGAAATCGGGTGGGGTGCGCCTGATGCAGGAGCGGATGTTCAGCATGATGCTGTTGGCGCGGGTTTTCTTCTGGGGCCTCGGCCTGCTCCTGTTCCTGCTGTTCCTGGCCGACGGCCAGTTCATGCTGGGCTTGCCGCTGGGCGCCCTGCTCGGCATGTTCGCGATGCTGGCGTACATCAAACGCCGGCAGATGATGAGTTCGGTCACCATTTATCCCGCGCAAGCCAGCCTGGTGGTGCGGGAAGGCGGCAAGAAGACCATGATCGAATTGCGCCGCCCCCTGAATCTGTATCTGGAAAGCCTGCGCGACGATGTGCAGGCGCGGGTGCAACAGGCGAGACTGCCGATACTGCAGGGCGTGACCGGCAACGGACCACGATTTGTCCGCCTGATGCTGGCCTGCGCGCCCGGCGACCGGTTGATCGCCTTCGGCACGGAAGATGAGATGGTGCATCTGCGGGAAGAGCTCTGGCGGCACATGCAGGCGCTGGCGGCCCAGCCATGAACCTGGCTTCAACCGGCAACGCAAAGGCGGGCGGGCCCGTGGTGTCCGGGTGCGGCCCGGAACATCCTCCGTCCCCGGCTGCTATATTGCGCTGCATCGCCGCCCCGGGTGCCACCCGCCATGCCGATCACCTCCCTCTACGCCGGCCTGCTCGCCCTGCTTTTCGTCGCCTTGAGCGTGCGCGCGGTGCTGCTGCGCCGGCGCCTGGGCATCGCGATCGGCGATGCCGGCAACGCCGTGATGCTGCGCGCCATGCGCGCCCAGGCCAACTGCGCCGAGTACGCGCCGCTCGGCCTGCTGCTGATTGCCCTGGTCGAGCAGGGCGGCGCCAGCGCGCGCTTCATCCACCTGCTCGGCCTGTCGCTGCTGATCGGCCGCGTGGTGCATGCTCTTGGCGTGAGCCGGGTCAAGGAGCGTTACGCCTATCGCGTGATCGGTATGGTGCTCACCTTCAGCGTGATCATCTCCGCCGCGCTGCGCCTGCTCTCCGTTTATATCGGCGGCCTGTGATGCCGGCGCCCCCGCGCGTCCCGGGCCTCACCGCCGCGCCTGCACCTGCGTTGCGGTCTTCGTCATCGAAGCGGGTGCTGGCCTAGGCCTAGGCCTCGAATTCGTACTCGAACTCGACCCAGACCCAGGCCCAGGCCCCCACTTCGACTTCGACGTCAGCCCCGACTTTCACACCGACTTCGACATTGACCTTCACTCTGGCGAGCCTCCCATGATCACCGTGCAATTTCTCCTCACCTCCCTGATCGTCGTGCTGATCCCCGGCACCGGCGTGCTGTTCACCGTCTCCACCGGCCTCACCTTCGGCCGGCGCGCCAGCTTCCACGCCGCGCTCGGCTGCACCGCCGGCATCCTGCCGCACCTGGCCGCCACCGTGCTCGGCCTGGCCGCCGTGATGCACGCCAGCGCGCTCGCCTTCCAGGCCCTCAAGTTCGCCGGCGTCGCCTACCTGCTGTATCTCGCGTGGCTCACCTGGCGCGACACCAGCGCCTTCGCCGTCGATGCCACCACCGCACGCACCAGCGCCACCGGCCTGATGCTCAAGGCCTTTCTGCTCAACATCCTCAACCCCAAGCTCACGATCTTTTTCTTGGCCTTCCTGCCCCAGTTCATCGAGCCCGCCGCCGCCGCGCCGCTCGCGCAAATGCTGCTGCTCTCCGCCGTCTTCATGGCGATGACTTTTGTGGTCTTCGTCATCTACGGCCTGCTCGCCCACGCCTTCCGCCGCGCCGTGATCGAATCGCCGCGCGTGCAGGCCTGGCTGCGCCGCGGCTTCGCGACCGCGTTCGCGGCGCTGGGGGTCAATCTGGCGCTGGCGGAGCGGTGAGGCGTGCGATAGCAACCAGCGCGCGGGCCAGGGCGCGCGGGGGTTGACCAGCCCGCTTGGCAGCCCGCTTGGCAGCCCGCTTGGCAGCCCGCTTGGCAGCCCGCTGGGCAGCGCGCTTGGCAGCGCGCCGGGCTGATTGGCGCGGTAGCCAGCACGTGCAAATTATGATCCAATCGCCTATCTCCTATTTCAGCGCATCGCTGATCACCTTTCATGGGCACCTCCGCCTCCTGGCTTTCCATCTCCACCAAACCCAAGGACGCCGCCCTGGCCGAACTGGACCTGCTCGACAGCGGCGCGCCGGTGCAGCCCGGCCAATCCGACTTTGCCGGCGCCACGCTGCCGGACGGCTCCTACCTGCTGGTGCTGCGCGGCGCCATGCACCCCATCGTGAGCCCGAGCTCGCTGGAGGCGCTGTCGGCCGGCGCCACCCTGATCGCCTGCACGGAGCAGGACAACACCAACGCCTCCATGGCCTGCCAGGTGCGCAACGGCAAGCGCGTGTGGGAGGTGGTGCACATCCTGGATGAAGGTCCCGATCACCTGGACGTGAAGGGCCGCGCGCCCAAGGCGCTGGCCGGCCTGCTGGAGGCGGCCAGACAGGCGCGCGCGCAGCACGGCCACGACGCGGTGATGGGCGTGCCCGACGCGCTCGCCCGCAAGGCCGCCGGCTACCCGGCCGGCGCCGCTCCCGCCCCGGCCTTCACCCGGCTCGAACCGGTGCCCGGCGAGCCCTTCGGCAGCCCCACCTGCCTGTGGCGGCGCATCCTCCAGACCGAACAAGCCGAGAGATTCGAGCAGGAGCAGCCCGACCTGCTCGCCGCGCTCGCCCCGCGCGTCGCGCGCGCGCTCGCGCCGCTCGGCTTCGCTCCGGTGCAGCGGCCCGGCGTCAGGCACCAGCTCGCGCGCACGGTGGGTGAACTGACCCAGTTCGTGCGGCCGGTGGCCGGCGCGCACGGCCGTCTGAACGCGCTGCTCGAAGCGCGCCACGCGCTGGCCGACCGCATCGTCGACGAATACACGCCGACGATGAACTGGCCCGGCGATCCGCCCTACGCCCTGCTGCTGAGCCGGCTCGAAGGGCGCGGCGACCGCCCCTACGCCGTGCACAACGCCGCCGACCTCGACGCCTTCGGCGCCCTGCTCGAAGCACGCCTGCCCCACTGGGCCGCGCAGCTCGCCGACCTGCGCGCCCTGGACCGCGCAAGCCAGAAGAGCTACGCCGACCAGCCCCTGGTCAACATGCTCCTGAAACGCCGCTACCACCTGCTGGCCGGCGCCTGGCTCACCGGCAACCCCGACCTGCCCGCCCTGGTGGAGGCCTGCGCGCCCAGCGAAGAGCGGCGCGCCCAATGCGAAGGCCTGCTTGCCCTGCTGCGCGAAAAGTGCCAGCCCTTGCCCTGAGCGGCGTACGCGGCCGTGCGCGACAACCGGCGCGCGGTGCCGGTGCTGGCCGGGCGCGGCGCTGACCGGCATGCGAGCGCGGCGCCGTCTATCCGTCCATGATGCGACCGCGCCTGCTCTGCCCGCCGCGGCATGCGAGCCAGGTTCTTGACCATCGAATCGCCGCGCGTGCAAGCCTGGCTGCGTCGCGGCTTCGCGGCCGCGTTCGCGGCGCTGGGGGTGAATCTGGCGCTGGCGGAGCGGTGAGGGGCGGATGCCGGATAAACTGGGCTGGACCGCGCTTATAGACTACCAAGGAATGCAGCATGTCACTATCGGAAGAAACACAGGCCGAGATCGGCGCCATGGTTCGCGGGGGCTTCGAGGATCGCGAGCGGATCGTCGAGATCTTCCGCGAAGAAATGTATGAGCCGGGAGAACTGGACCCGGCCGAGGTGGAAAGCGCCGTCGATGCCGCCATCGCCGCGCTGGAAAGCGAAAAGGCTTCCTGGCCGGCCGTGACCGACTGCGACAAGCTGGACCGCATATTCGACACCCTCAACCAGCGTGGCATCGTGGCTATCCAGAACGCCGGCTACACGCAAAGCGACGGCTACGACGAC
>Ga0302321_100004452_pt1 | contig 12144 bp, 9 predicted proteins | sample Fen_T0_1_FD_202505 | JGI IMG/M metagenome (GOLD analysis project Ga0302321, IMG submission 202505) | Peat permafrost microbial communities from Stordalen Mire near Abisko, Sweden - Fen_T0_1 | ecosystem: Environmental > Terrestrial > Soil > Wetlands > Permafrost | place: Sweden: Abisko...
AAGGATACAATGCAAGTGAAGTAATGGATTGCTATAATCGAACCGCAAAGGAATATGCTGAAAAGTTCCTGAGCGAGTTGGATAGTAAGCCATTTGACCGAAACATACTGAATCGTTTTTGCGAAATGCTGCCAGAAGGAAGCCTGATATACGACTTTGGATGTGGCTCTGGTCAGACAACAAAATACATCCATGACAAAAATAGGCACAAAATAATAGGGCTTGATTTTTCCGAGAACACTATCCGATTGGCAAAGCAGAATTTTAGAGAGATAGAATTTAACGTGGATGATATGTTAAACTCAAAAATGGCTTCTGGTTCTGCCGATGGCATCTTAGCTTTCTACGCAGTAGTCCATTTCACATATATTGAAATTGAACAGGTACTTAAGGAATGGTTGAGGCTATTGAAGCCAAATGCGATCAGTTTATTTAGTTTTCATGTTGGGGAAGAAATAATAGAGGCAGTGGATTTTCTTGGAGTGAGCGGAGCAAATGCGACGTGGCGTTTCTTGGATACAGATCGAGTACTTGAAATTGCTGATCGAGTTGGCTTCAAGATAGAAGAAGCTGTGATACGTTACCCTTATAAGGACTATGAACATGAGAGTAAAAGAGCCTATATCATGTTGAGAAAAGCTGGAGAGTTGTAAGGCAAGAGGCTCATGAATAAGCAGAAAACGCCGCCTACCGATATATGCACCGATATATGCAGTAAATCATGGAAGCATCAAGTTCAAATTCAAAACCGTCTTGCAAAATCCGCCCAACACCGGCTACCCCGGGGAGATCACCCGGGACTTCGCAGCGGACCCCCGAAGAGCGGGGGCTTCCCCAAAAGAGATAGGGCAGGCAGCGGCTCGGTTTCGGTACGGCGAAAGATCATCGCCTACTCAACCACCAGCCGCTTCTTTGCGGGCGCGGCTTGCCCAGCAAAGGCGCAAGCATTCAGGCGAGGCCCGCCAGTCCCGCCGCTGCCGCTGAGCCATTCCGTTTGGCAACAACCAATCAGGACAATAAAATACGGAAATGAATTCTCTACAAACGGCATTGTTTAATCGGACCACTGGCGTGCTCCTTGCCTGAGTAGGATTTGGTCACCATTTTGCAAGGCTTGCAACCCGTGGATCACTTCGTTAGGAATTACACATTGGGTGGTAGCTCATGTTTTCCAAGCTAAGGCTGGACGCAACCAAGGTTTATCTGTTCATTGAGTTTTCTGCTGCTGCATTCTTTGGAATGCTGTTCGTCACCATGTCGCTGTACGAAGCCATGGTCGCAGGGTTAACCCCTGTACAACTTGTCTTGGTCGGCACCGCGCTGGAGATTTCCGCTTTTGTCTTCGAAATCCCCACAGGAGTCGTTGCGGATTCGTACTCGCGCCGCTTGTCCATAATCATCGGTTTTGGGCTAATGGGTGTCGGTTTTCTGGTGGAGGGTTTGTTTCCCGCCTTCCTGCCCATTCTGCTGGCACAGGTCATCTGGGGATTGGGCCATACCTTCACCAGCGGCGCAACCGAGGCCTGGATATCGGATGAAATCGGTGAGGAACCAGCCAACCAGCTTTTTCTGCGTGCCACCCGCGTGGGTCTGGTCGCGTCACTGTTGGGGATGGCACTCGCCATGCTGATCGGTAAGAACAATGTGGTGCTGCCTATTCAAATCGGCGCAGTGGGCGTGATGGCAATCGGCTTTGTGCTTGTCTTTATCATGCCTGAAACAGGGTTTCGTCCCACCCCCAGGGAAGACCGCAACAACTGGCAACACATGTGGCACACTTTCAATGAAGGCCTTAAATCCGTCCGCGCCCGCCCGCGTCTGATGACCATTCTCAGCGCAGGTTTGTTCTACGGCTTGTACAGCGAGGGCTTTGACCGTTTGTGGGTGAAGCACCTGCTCAATAATTTCGATATTCCAATATTGTTCGGAAACAACCAGATCGCCTTCTTTGCGCTGCTTCGCATCGCAAGTTCCATTATGGCGATCGTTGTCCTGCATTCTGTGGAGAAGCGCGTGGGTTCGGGGGGACGGCTTGCCATTGGATACATCATGCTACTCGTGACAGGATTGATATCAGCCTCTATGATCGGCTTCGCCCTCTCGCCGTTTCTTGCCCTGAGCCTGGTTTTTTATCTCGCCATTGACGTATTTCGCGCCATCAGGGATCCGCTCAACGCTGCCTGGGTGAACCAAAAGCTCGATCCCCATACCCGCGCCACAGTTCATTCCATGTCCTCGCAAGTGGATGCCATAGGGCAAATGGGTGGTGGTCCGTTGGTGGCCTTGGTCGCATGGGTATATTCCGTCACCTCCGCCATCATCACTTCGGGGTTGATATTACTGCCTGCCCTCCCGTTGATTGCCCGCTCCAACGCCCAGTCCAGTGCAATGGACAAAGAGCAAACCGAAACGATTACCTGATAATTCTGTTGCATGGTTATCATCTGTGGTTGATTCAACTCGTCCAAAGTGGTGGTAGGTTTAAGCCAGGAAGTCTTGCATCCTATAAAATCGCCCACCGCGTGCAGCGGATGGGACTGTCGCCCGCACCAACCGGGGGACCCTGCCAAATTTCGCGCCATAATATTGAGTAGTCTTGCCAATCCGCCCCGCCGCTAACGCAAGTCCGTTGGGTGACTACGTTTTTTTAGCAAGGTTGGAGAAAGATGAAATATGTGAAATCAGAGATGCCCCAACGCGTAATAGAAAAGCCTGTTCGTAAAGACGAAGAAGATCTAGCTCAGGGCGATCGAGTCGTAGATTGTTTTGTCATGGGTAACTTTGTCGGGCAAAGAGTCTACAACCATAAAGGCGTTTTAGTTTTAGAAACCTCCATGAAAGATGGTCTTAAGCAAGGTCGTGAGATCAGTTGGGATGACGATGGGAACTTGCTTTCGATTGAATCTTATGCAAAAGGCAAGATTCACGGCACCGCGAAACAGTATGGGCATAACGGCAGATTGATAGGCACATACAAAATGAAACATGGCACCGGGTTTGATATTTGGCGACAAGAGGATGAACAGAGTGGTGTCTTTGTTTCTGAAATTCACAGCCTAACAGATGGGTTGCCGAACGGCTACGAATGGTGGTTCTCATCTCGCCAACAGGACTTAATGCATGAAAGACATTGGCATCTGGGGAAGTTACACGGAATTGAGCGGGTATGGAATAGTAATGGCAGACTCAGCCGTGGTTACCCAAAGTTCTTTATTGAGGATCAAACCGTTTCCAAACAAAAGTATACCAAGATGGCATTGATCGACAAAACCTTGCCTAGCTTTCAAGAAAAAGATAATTTGCCTTATCGGAAATTGCCAACCGGGATCAAAAAACTTATAAGTCCATAACGCCGCCCAACACCGGCTGCCCCGGGGAGCCCACCCGGGACTTCGCCCCGGGGAGATCACCCGGGACTTCGCAGCGGACCCCCGAAGAGCGGGGGCTTCCCCAACAGATCTAGGGCAGGCAGCGGCTCGGTTTCGGCACCTGCACTGCACAAAACGCAGTGCGGTGCAAGTGTACGGCGAAAGATCATCGCCTACCCTTACCCTACGGGCCCGATGTCGACAGGCTCAGGGACCGCTCAACCACCAGCCGCTTCTTTGCGGGCAGCGGCTTGCCAGCAAAGGCGCAATCATTCAGGCGAGTTTTGCCAGTCCCGCCGCCGCGGCTACCTCACTAAAAAGCGTGGGCAGGGCCAATCCATTGGGAAGTCCCTTTGACACGCTAGAGATAAAGGTAAAATGAAAAAACTAACCATCATCGCAATCCTACTTCTGGGCATCGTTTTAGTTTCCTGTGCGCCAACGGCTGTAAAAGGTACGACAAATTCGGCATCTTCTTTTACGCCGTCATTTGCTGCATCCAATACGCCAGCACCCGTTCCATCCGGCACCCCGACTTTGGCGCCCACCGTCAGCCCAACCCCCATGGGGGGAAGGAATGGGCTGTTGTTAACCTTTAATGGTTCTACACTCTGGGAAGCAGGTAAAGGATTTCGAAGCAACTTGGATTTGATTTATATTTACAACGCAAATTCCCAAAGAAACAAGCTGCTGCTTGAAGGGTATTCCTGTATAGGGGTTTCCCCTGACGGTAAAAAAATCGCCTTGCGAAAAACGGAAAACGGCAAAACAGATTTATTTGTTATGGATTTAGCAAAACCCGAAGAAATCGTTTTGCTGTTTGAAAATGTGTTTAATCCTAATGTATTGTCGGATGATTCGTATTGGTTCCCAAATTCAGAGTGGATCGGTTTTATTGGCTTAAAAAATGGAATACCGCAAATCTTTGTGATCCATGCAGATGGTAGCAATTTGACTCAAGTCACAAAATCAGCGATTGGTGCAATCGGGATGGAGCCAGTCTTCCACGAGGGCATTTATTGGAGTGAGGGAACGAAAAATAAGCAGGGACAAGCAAATATCAAGAATTATAAATGGACAAAAATGGACGGCACAGAACAGGTGCTGCAAAATTTTGTCACAGTTTCGCCCAGTGGGGGATACATTATAAGATCCATGAAACCGCAGAACCCGGCTTGTCCTTTCTGTGACTATGTGCTTGGAGACCCCGTGACTGGCGAAACAAAAGAAATTAGTCTTGTAAAGCCAAAGCCAGACATTGATTATCCAAAAGTGCAACCACTTTCAGATGATAAATGGTTGGTTCAATGGGTTAATAAAAATGGCGATGGAAGAACAGCGGAATATTGGATTTATTCATCGGATGGTAAGCCTTTGTTTGCATTTGCAGATTTACCCCATGAACATGCTGCCTTGCCGGTAGGCGCGGACAATGTGGACGCTTACAAAGTAATTTTCAAAAACTCGACTAACTTACCCGTAACGCTCAGTTCTCCAGATGGAAATTTACTGCTCATTAAGCACGAGATCCGTACATATCTCAAAAAGAATTTCATCGATAAATATGATGTTAATTACTATACCTTGAACCTTTCCACGTATGAAATACAACCGATTGCGGGTCTTACGTTTGATCGCAATAATATTCCCGGCCCAAATCAAGGCTTCTTTTGGGTTGAATTAAATTAGAACATTCAAGAAAAATCGGTATTATGTCGGCTTTCTGGAAAGATGCCCCACAGCGCACAGGGCTGGGCAACAGGGCCACAAACTCGCTTAAGGAGAAGACCACCGTTATGCGTGAAACTACCAACAATAAGCTGCAAACCCGCGCAAAGTCCATCGCCGTGTTTGGGGTCGGGCCCGGCCTCGGCCAGGCGGTCGCCCGCCGCTATGCACGAGAGGGCTACACCGTCGTCCTGGTGGCCCGCCGCCGGGAGCCACTCGAAGCGTTGGCCAGGGACCTGGACAGCGTAGGAGCGAACGCACACGTCATCACCGCCGACCTGTCGGACACCAAGGCGATCCCGGCACTGGCAGAGCAGATCCGCGCCAAAGCCGGCAACCTGGACGCCTTTTACTACGCGCCCACCCCAGACGGCGGGTTCATCCCTGCAGCCAACCTGACCCCAGAGCAGGCCGAGGATTTTATGCCGCTGAGCTTCTACACGCTGCTGGCACTCGTGCAGGAGTTCCTGCCGCACATGCTCGAGCTGGGCGCCGGGGCCATTCTGACTGCGCAGGGCGCAAGCAGCGTGCGGGGCTTGCCGTACATAAGCGGCCCCGGTCCCGCCCAAGCCGCGCAGCGCAACTACCTGCAGTCCCTGCACGCCGAGGTAGCCCCAAAAGGCATCTACGTGGGCATGCTCTACATCGGCGCGGCCATCGAAAAGAGTGCCTTCCACACCGAGATGGAGAGAGCCAGGGCTGCGGGCGAACCGGTCTGGGAGATGCCGATCGCCGACCCAGCCCAATTGGCCGATCTGCTCTGGGAGATGCATAACACGCAAAAACAGGCAGAAGCTTATTTCCCCGAAGATCTATCCGCTCGCTGAGAAGGTCTTGCGGGCCAGGTAAAGCATCCGGGGACGCGCTCTTCGACGGTACGGTAAATAGCAGAGTTGAAGGAAGGAAAACCTGTGAAAACAAGGGGCTCCATCATGACCCTACTGCTCGTGACCGTGCTGGCTCTCGTGGTGCTGGGGGCTGGAGCATTCCTGATGAACAGCGCGGCGGTGGCCGGGGCAAGCACGCAAACGGCGCAGGCCATGGCCGCTCTGCCGACGGCAACGCCAATGCCGCCGAGCGCTACGGCATCACCGACGGAGACCCCCTGGTTACCGACCGATACACCCCAACCAACCGCCACGCTCACATTGAATGCGGGCACCACCCGGGTTTCTCCCAGCGATGGCATGGTGTTGGTGTACATGCCGGCCGGTGAGTTTCTGATGGGATCGACGGAGGCCGAGATAGCCCAGGCCGTAAAAAAATATCCCGCCTCTTTTTTTGGCAACGAACAGCCAAAGCATACGGTATACCTGGATGCGTACTGGATAGACCGGACGGTAGTGACGAACGCGCAGTATGCCAGGTGTGTGAAGGCTGGACAATGCCCATCCCCCCAAGCGACAAGGTCCCACAAGCGCGATCATTATTACGGCAATGTGCGTTATGCCAACTATCCGGTTATTTATGTAACGTGGAGCAATGCTGAAAATTATTGTGGCTGGGCGGGACGGCGCCTGCCGACCGAAGCGGAGTGGGAAAAAGCGGCGCGCGGAACGGACGGGCGTATTTATCCGTGGGGCAACCAGGCGCCCGATACCACGTTGGCCAACTTCGACGAGAACGTGAACGATACAACCGAAGTAGGTAAGTATCCGGCCGGGGCCAGTCCGTATGGTGTGCTGGATATGGCGGGGAATGTATGGCAGTGGGTGGCGGATTGGTACGATGAGAACTATTACCAGAATTCGCCCGGGCGCAACCCCACAGGGCCAGCTAGTGGAAGCCTGCGGGTGATGCGCGGGGGCGCCTTCTACTTCGATTCGTCCGCCGAGCGGAGCGCCGGTCGCCTCGGCAACGGCCCGGATGTCACTTGGGACCCGAACGGGTTTCGGTGTGCGACGACAGTCCCCTAATCTTGCCTGGCATACCTACCTGCCCGAGCGCAGTTGGGCTGGAGGTCCTGCGATGCTGAGCCCCGGGACAACAAAGGGACGACGCTGGTCGGATAACCTTATGCACATCAACTGCAGCGGCACGGGCAGCCCCACGGTGGTGATCGACGCCGGGATGTACGAATGGTCTACAACGTGGAACGGGGTGCAGGCGGAAGTGGCCAAGACAACGCGCGTCTGCACCTTCGACAGGGCGGGAAGCGGTTGGAGCGAGGCCGGACCGCTGCCACGCAGCGCTCTGCAGTACTCGAAAGAACTCAACAGCCTGCTGCACAAAGCCAACATTCCCGGCCCGTACGTGATGGTGGGGCACTCTCTGGGCGGGATACCCGTCCGGGTGTTCACCCATGAGTACCCGGATGAAGTTGCCGGCGTGGTCTTGATCGAATCGATGAACCCCAAGCAATTCACGCAGCCATCCGCCGAGACAACGGGCCAGGTTCACGCATCCAGCATTCTCCCCACGCTGGCACGCATCGGGTTGGTGCGTCTGCTGGCCGGACCGCTCGGGCTGGCCCCGCAACTGCCGGCGGAGGCAGAAAAGGCCTATTTGTCGCACATGGTGCTGCCGTCGTATTTACAAGCCATTGCGGACGATACCCAAGGGATGCCGGAGAGCGGGAAGCAGGCCGCGGCGGTCAAAAGCTTTGGCAGCATCCCCCTGATCGTCCTGACGGCCCGGCTAAAAAGCACGATACCGGAATGGCAGACATGGCAGACCGAGCTGCTGCAGTTATCGTCCAACAGCCAGCAGATGTTTGCCGAGAAAAGCGGCCACAACATCGAACTCGAGCAGCCGGAGGCCGCGGTGACAGCGATCGTGAAGATGGTGGAACTGGTCCGGCAGGCGCTGCCAAAGTAGCTTTCAGGGAGGATGAGAGCGGAGAAGGGAGCGCGGCGCAGACATAGCTGTAGTCGAGGTGTACTCGAGGTCCCATTGAGGTGTACTCGAGGTATAGTCGTTGTGGTCCAGGTGGGAGCTGCGGGCGAGAGCCTGGGCAGGGAGATGGGGGGTTGAGCAGGGCGCGGGTGCCCTAAAAAGACGAATTCTGTAGCGTAGTCGAAGGGTATTTTTCTGCGAAATCATCCTTCGATTACGCAGGACGAAGATGTATACTGGTGAGTAGATACGCAAAGGCAATGGAACACAATTAAGAACTTGCTCGATAAACTGGGACTTAACAGCCGCGAGAGAATTCGTTCCGAACTACGCAGACCGTATTTCGTTTTTTCAAAAGTGACAGGATTTCCCGATGAAATCAAAATATTTCAAATGGATAGTGCGTGGCCTGCTATTGGTTTTTCTGATTCCAATTGTTTTAGGCGTGGGGGCCCTGCTTGAACCCTGGGCCAGAAGTGTGCTATTGCCATCGGCTACTAAACAACTGCTGGATTTTGCGGAACTCCCGCGTGACACTCAACTTCCAGGGCAAGACTCGAAAGCGGCTGCGGATACCGACTTTCATCAAGTTGAAGAAAGTCTCTTGCAACGCTTCCCGGCAGGAACATCCGAGCAGGAAGTTGAGCAATTTATTAAAATACGTAGCGAGTCTCTCGCGCTTGGACAAGCCTGCCACAAAAATGCGGACAGCATCGATTGCTCTTTCAACAACAAAACGTATCCAAGCTATTCAAGCTTTGTCCCTTGTTTTGATAGCGTTTCTATAACATTTTCATTTGACGCTTCCGATAAACTTTTAGGGATTAAGATTGTTGGGAACACCAACTGCATGTAACATTCCCCTAAATTTTTTGGGGCAGCACAAAACCGCGCCTAACACCACCGTACACCCACCGGACCACGGCGGGCTTTCGCCCACACTTTTGGGGAAACCCTATTCTCCTTGGAGATGGTATTCCCTTATTCAAGAATATTAAAAACAGAACAGCGTTAATACTTGGCGCAACCCATGTTTTTCCTTCTGGCGCCGTTTGTTTACACTACAATCAAAAACGTGGCGATGAAAAATCAGGCGGCTAACGAAGTGTCCCGTAAGAGCATCGGGATGATATGCAAATGAGTAACCAATGACGCATCCAAACCTGTATCAACTATCGCATGGCTGGGCAAGTCAATATTATTGGTTCTCGCTTGTTCAAGATGTGTACGTTGGAATGGATTTCATTGACGGAATCAGAAAGAGCAATTTAACTCTTGGGATTAAAAAGGGGACAACAGAAGCTGATGCACACGGATGTACAATGGCTTTAACTTTTTACTCGGAAAAAGTCGTATCTGTTCTTAAAAGCCACAGTGCCAAGTCCTTCAAAGACTACCCAATCCATTTCACAAACGAAGCGAACATCCGTAGCAAATATTTTTATCTGGACATTATAGGTAAAATTCCAGATGTGCGGTCAAAGGATATTCTCAAAGAACCAGATTTAGCGCAGTATTGTAAAAAGAACGGCATTACTAAATCTGACTTAATCAAGGTTAGCACAAACCCACCTCTCTATGCAAATTTCAGCCAATGGGATGGCAGCGATCTGTTCACGATAAACAACACATTGATACTTATTGTTTCAGAAAAGGTAAAGAACGAATTAAGCAACAAGAAAGCCTATAAGAACTTAAGACTTGAGAAAATAAAATTCTTGGATGAGTGAGCAGTCGATACGATGCACCGAAAAGCAGAGTAGGCTTAAGGAACGGGGGCGGGGCCAATCCGTTGGGCGGCTCTTGAACCATTCTCACGGTTTGTTGAAGTGATTTTAATTACAGGTACTATCCACAAAAGGAGATTCGGTATGGCTCACTTGATCTATTCGGCAATCTCGTCACTCGACGGCTTCATTGAGGACTTGGACGGCAACTTTGATTGGGCAATGCCCGATGAGGAAGTGCACAGTTTCATCAACAACCTCGAACGCACGGCCGGCACTTATCTCTATGGACGTCGAATGTATGAGACCATGATGGCTTGGGAGACCGACCCCAATTTAGCCGCCGACTCTGCGCTCATGCGGGACTTCGCTGAGATCTGGCAAGGCGCCAACAAAATCGTGTATTCCAAGACGTTGAAGACTATATCCACTCGTAGAACGCAGCTTGAGCAAACGTTCGATCCGGAAGCGATTCGACAACTGAAAGCGGCCGGCGAACATGACCTGCTCATCGGGGGTTCTGAACTCGCCGCCCACGCCTTCCGGGCCGGATTGATCGACGAGTGTCATTTGTTCCTTGTCCCCATTCTCGTATGTCAATCTTCACCCAAAGTGCACCACTTTGCGAACGGGGGTAACCCGATTATCCTCCAGGCAGACAGAAAGCTGCCTGGAGGAGACAGAATGCAAAGAAGGTTGAAGTATATGGACATCCGAGAAATCCTGCGGCGGCTGCGCGAGAAGCACAGTGACCGCGAAATCGCAAAAGACCTGAAGATCAACCGGCGCACAGTCCAACGCTATCGTGCCTGGGCCATTGCCGAGAACCTGCTCACCGGCGAACTGCCGGACCATGAAACACTGCTGGCACGGCTACCTGCCGAGCAAACCCCACCGCAAAACACATCCAGTGCCGAAGGGTATCGGAAAGATATCGAACAATGGCTTGAACAAAAAGTACGTGTCAGTGCCATTCACGAGCGGCTGAAAGAACGCGGCTATCGTGGCAGTTATGCTTCGGTGCTGCGCCTGGCGCGCCATATCGAACCAAAAGCTCCAGAAGCAGTGATGCGTGTCGAACGCGAACCAGGCGAGGAAGCCCAGGTCGATTTTGGTTATGTTGGGCTGATGCGCGATGCCGATGGCAAGCTGCGCAAAACCTGGTCGTTCGTGATGGTGCTCTCGTGGAGCCGCCATGCCTATGTTGAGTTTGTCAGCGACCAGAGCATCGCCACCTGGCTGGCCTGCCACCGCCACGCGCTAGAATACTTTGGTGGCGTTCCCGGGCGCATCGTGATCGACAACCTGAAAGCGGGCATTACCCGTGCTGTCTGGGATGAGCCACAGCTGCAAATGGCCTACCGTGAGTGCGCCGAGCACTACGCCTTCCTGGTCCAACCCTGCCGCCCGCGTACTCCGGAGCACAAAGGCAAAGTCGAGCGCGGCGTGGATTATGTGCAGGGCAACTTCCTGGGTGGGCGTGGCCAGATGAGCCTGGCTGATGCCAATCGCGAAGTCCGCGCCTGGTGCCTGGGAGCGGCGGGAATGCGCATCCACGGCACAACGAAAGAGCGTCCACTGGAACGCTTTAGCCAGGTTGAGCAAGCCCAATTGAGGCCGCTGCCTGCCGAAGCATATGACCTGGCAATCTGGAAAAAGAACAAACTCCACCGCGACTGCCATCTGGTTTTTGAAGGTTCGTACTACTCGGCGCCCTTTCGCCTGCTCGGCCAAAGCCTGTGGATTTGCGCCGGAACGAGCCAGGTACGCATCTATGGCAACGACTACAAACTGATCGCTACGCACGAGCGCGCTGCCAAACCCGGCGAGCGCCACACCCACCGCGACCATCTGCCGCCCGAAAAACTGCCTGGTCTGGAGCGCAACCGCCAAACCTTGCTCGAACAGGCCGCCCAGCTTGGCCCAGCCACCCAGAAGGTGGTGGAAATCCTGCTGGCAGATCCTGCTCTGGATCAGCTGCATCCGGTGGGCAGGCTCCTGCGTTTACAAGAAAAGCACACCGCCCGGCGTTTAGAGTTTGCCTGCCAGCGAGCCCTGGCTTTTGGCGACCCGTCTTACAGGACGGTGAAACGCATTCTCGTGCAGCGGCTCGAGCAGGAGCCTGCACCCATCCCGGTGGAACTGCCCCCGGCGCGTACCTTTGCTCGCCAGGCGTCCGAACTGGTGGGTGCCCTTGCGGAGGTGTTCCCATGGAACTGAAATCGCAACTCTCCAACCAACTGCGTGGCTTGCGTATGTCCGGAGTACTTGAAACTCTTGCGGCGCGTGAGCGCCAGGCGATCGACGGGCAGTGGTCCTACATGGAATTCCTTGAACGCCTGCTCGAAGACGAAACCGAGCGCCGTGCCCAGAAGCAGCTCACTCAGCGCCTGCGCCGCGGCGCTCTCAACACCACCAAGACCATTGAAGGTTTTGATTTCCAGTTCAACCCCGGCCTCAACCGCCAGCAGATCCTGCAACTGGCT
>Ga0302321_100004454_pt1 | contig 12142 bp, 10 predicted proteins | sample Fen_T0_1_FD_202505 | JGI IMG/M metagenome (GOLD analysis project Ga0302321, IMG submission 202505) | Peat permafrost microbial communities from Stordalen Mire near Abisko, Sweden - Fen_T0_1 | ecosystem: Environmental > Terrestrial > Soil > Wetlands > Permafrost | place: Sweden: Abisko...
ACGCAAGATCCACTGGATATAAACTCTGGCAATTTCTTAAGAACAAAATTTCCTCCGCCCATATTCTCGAAAAGGTAATCTTCAAGGGCTTTGTCCTTGTCAGAGAATTCGTAGCCACCAGTCACGACATAAAGATCCTGATCTCCATCTTTGTCCATATCAAAGAAGACAGCATCGACAATCTCCGATGCCGCTAGTACTTCAAACGTCTTCTGAGGTTTTGGCAGAAACTGATTTGTCTTGTTTTGAATGAACAGCGTGGAAGTGTGATCTTGCGCAGTTCCTATAAATACATCCTTGAGACCATCATTGTTCACGTCTCCACTTGTCAACGCAGGACCTTGCGTAGAGTACATCCGAGGCAACAGCCGTTGAACATCGAAATCATTAAACTGATTTTCTTTGTGCTTAAAATCAAGCACATCAATTTCAGAAAGCAAAGGAGTTGGTTTTTTAACAGCATGAACCTCTGTGTGATCACCTTCTTCCACTTTTAGAAGTTTATTGATTGGAGCTTCATGAATGAGCGTACTTCCGCCCGTAGGCCATTGAACAATTACGGAATCAACTTTTGATATTTTTCCTAAGCCAAAGTTCAAAGTATAATCCACTGAGGACTCAAATCCTCTAACAGGAAAAACTTCCTTAACTAGTTTCTTCTCACTGACAAAGACTGTAACCTTCGCACCAATAGAAAACTTGTTTTGCTTACCAGTAAGTTTTACAGCCAAATAATTATTCTTCAGATGTTCTGCATTGTTTCTGTAAACGCCTGCTTTGTCATTCATATTGTTGGTAACCAGATCGAGGTCTCCGTCATTATCAAGATCGGCATAGGCAACGCCATTGGTAATAAAGGGCTCATTAAATCCCCAGGACTTCGTTGAGTTCGAAAAAGTTAAATCGCCATTACCTTTAAAACTATAATTGGGAAGCTTGTTCTCTTCAAACTTACCGATAACCTCTAGTGAACTAACCTTTTCACCTTTCATTTGCGCTGCCTTGATCTGCTCGGCTGCTTGAAATTTGGCAAAGTCGCTATTGGTCAGGTCACGCTTGAATCCATTGGAAATAAAAACATCTTGGATACCATCGTTATCATAATCTTGTATTAAGGCACTCCAACTCCAATCCGTATTTGATATCCCTGCGAGCTGACCGATTTCACTGAACGTACCGTTACCATTATTAAGATGAAGCATGTTGCGCATGTATTGCGCTTGTAATCCGCTCTTCACCATCAAATTAAAAACATCGTAACGATCAGAACCCATAAGTTGCTTTTGTCGGAAATTATCTTCGGGAAGCATATCGAGTGTGATGATATCCATGTTCTGATCACCATCGATATCTGCGATATCCGTTCCCATGGTGAATTTTGAAATGTGGCTTAACTGTTCTCCGGTTACATCGTTAAAAAATTTTCCATGATCATTGATCAATAGTTTATCTCTTCCGGTATAATCACAGCCAGCATATATATCAATCCAACCATCGTTGTTGACATCCGAAAGACTTATTCCCAATCCATAATTAAAAGCTGAACCATAAACGCCGGTCGTGTCGCTGATATCTGTAAAATGACCGCCATCATTTCGATAAAGCCTGTTGCCAACGTCTGGAAAGCGCTTGTTTGAATTTTTTACTGACAGGTTATATACGTTTGAAATCTCTAACATCGAATGATTGAGTAACACCATATCCAAATCATTGTCCTTATCGAAATCAAAAAAAGCGGCTTGAGTGGAGTAGGAGGGATCATCAAGGTTGTACTCTTTTGCTTTGTCCGTGAAAGTGAGATTACCATTGTTGATCAGGAGAATGTTTCTTCGCCTCTCTTTATCCGGGCTTGCCGACCGGCAGACATAAATATCCAAGAGTCCATCGTTATTAATATCTACCATACTTACACCCGTCTTCCATCCAATTTTACAGGCCGTACCCGACTGTTCTGTAATGTCCTTAAACTTGAAGTTGCCTTCATTCAAATACAATTTATTGCTGAAAATATTGGACGTAAAATAAATATCGGTGAGACCGTCATTGTTAATATCGCCCAGGGCTACTCCGCCACCATTGTAAAAATATTCGTATTTAAGAATATTACTTCGCTCGGTCTCCTGGTTATCATTTACAAAGCCAATACCAGTATCTGAAGCATCCATCTTTGAAAAAAGTGTTTCGGGCTGACTCGTACAGGATAGCAAAAGGAAGGTGACAACAAAAATAAATACCTTGAAGCATGAATTAGCGTGGCCCATATACAATCAAGTTACAGATAGGAAATGCTGAAGAACAAGGTATAAAAAATTAAAGGCTTTGGCACTGCCGTCTTCAGTTTTCAGCTTTCACTCGTTTTCCAAACTCATACCAGGTAAGTACTTGGTGGACCTGAAGAAGTCCTTAAGTTATTAGATTCTCGAAGCAAAATAGCTGTGATCTTTGATTATTGTTTCAACGAATTCTCTCGAAGGCAATTCTGTTTGAATACCAAATTGTGATTTGATTTTTTCAATGAGTAATTCCAGAGGTTCATCATTGCCATGACGCTTCTCAGCCTCTAACGCACGTTGCAGAAGTTCGATATCAGTTGAGTTGAGCTGCATGGCTTGTGCAAAAACTGGAACGTAGCCTTCGGCGGCGGTAATGAAAATGTCCTTTGCTGAGGTTTCAACTTGCTCGACTAACTTTACCGCACTGGTGCCTGCCACTAAATCACCCAATCGCTGACCTTTTCCTCCGGCTGCAATAGTAATGACAGCAATTACTCCGCCAAGGATCATAAAATCGACAAAGGCAAAAATCCAGCGCAAAATAAAATCACCTACTGAAGCACGGGTTCCATCCAGGCGCACGATTTGTATTTTCAACAACCTTTTTCCAGGAGTCTGCCCATTCATGAAGATTTCAAATAGCAGGCTGTACAAAAGAAACGGTATAAAGAGGACGATAATCCAAAGCCAAACTTGGTCAACCTTAATCCTAACGAATAATACAATAATAAGTATGGCGTATGCCGCAAGAATAAGCCTATCAATTAGATACGCACCTATTCGCTCACCAATACTGGCAACAGGGTATTGAATAACTACGTTTTGCGTTGTTCTTATAGAGATGGTATACATAAATGCCACAAAAATAGGCGGATCAAGTAAGCCTTTTATCATAAACTTTCACAAAAAATTATTTCCTTGCGGATAGAATTCGAGCTCAAGAATATAGAGGCAGCCGAGACCACCCAATAATTATTCATGCAGGAATCAGCATTTATTAAGCGTAATAAATCAAGGTGGGAAGAATTTGAAAATTTGGTGACTATAAACCAGCAGGTTCATCCTGACCGACTTGCGGATCTGTTCATTCAGATCACTGATGACCTTTCATTCGCAAGAACACAATACCCCAATAGTCGTGTTACTAATTATCTGAATTCGTTGGCGAGTAAAATCCACCGGGAGATATACAAGAACAAACGGGAGGAAAAAAGCCGCTTTATCAATTTTTGGACACTTGAAGTTCCTCAGGCAATGTACCTATCAAGAAAACCAATGTTCTATGCACTCATCATCTTCCTGATCTCGGGAGCCATTGGCATCGTATCTGTCGGTAATGACCATACTTTTGTTCGCTTGATTCTTGGCGATGCTTATGTGAATATGACGCTCGAAAACATCAAGGCCGGAAATCCTACTCGTGTTTATGCTTCATCCGGAGAGATCGATATGTTTTTCATGATTACTCTAAACAACATACTCGTTTCTTTCAAAATATTTGTCTTTGGAGTCTTCGCCTCAATAGGCACAGGTCTTTATTTGTTTTACAATGGACTGATGGTGGGTACTTTCATAATGTTTTTTTATCAGGAAAACCAGTTGGCAAGCGGACTCCCTGTGATCATGTTGCATGGCACTATTGAGCTTTCATCCATTGTAATCGCGGCAGGTGCTGGTTTTGTAATGGGCAACAGTTTACTTTTTCCGGCAACTTACACGAGGATGACATCTTTTAAAATGGGAACAAAGCGCGGTCTTAAAATAGTAATTGGCCTCGTACCTTTTTTTATTATGGCAGGCTTCATCGAATCATTCATTACAAGGTATGCCTTCATGCCCATAGGAATCAAAGTGTTAATCATTAGCATCTCAGCCTTACTCATCCTATACTATTTTGTTATTTATCCTATTCAGCTTAAAAAATATGGAAGAATTTAAACCAATCGAATTTCATCAGACGCGCGATTTCGGTAAAAAAATTAACGACACGTTTTGGTTCATTAAACAAAATTTCAAACCGCTTATCAAAAGTATTTTCATAATTGCAGGCCCTGCCGTTTTGATTGGTAGCTTTTTAATGGGGTCTTTCATTTCCGATTTGTTTTCAATGATGCCAAAAATGGGCCGAGGCAACCCGGAAGAAACGCTCAGATATTTTACTACATCGGCTTATTGGATGAAGGTAGGTCTGCTCTACGCTTTTGTATCACTTTGTTATATTTCTACATTGGCTACCATCAATGCCTACGCCGAGCTTTATTACGAAAAGAGAACCAACTTGATTCAGGTAAGTGAAGTGTGGGATAAGGCCCGCGGTCTGATGCTAAAGTATCTTGGCACTTTGCTGCTTATGATAGTGTGCATTGCTTTTTTTATTTTGGCTGTAGTTGCACTCTCGATCATGTTTCAAAAATTCTCCGCTGCGATAATGGTGTTATTCATTATCGCATCAATCGTTTTGTTTATTTATCTTTTTGTTGGCATATCGATGACGTTCTTCATTCAGGCACATGAGGGATCAGGTTTTTTTGAAGCCGCGAACAGGTCCCTTCAGCTAATAAAAAGTAAATGGTGGAGCACGTTTGGAATTTCATTTGTTCTTGCCCTGATTGGAGGCGCTATTTCATATATCTTCATCCTGCCTTATTACATATTCATTTTCATAACTGCGATGCACGCCGGCTCAGCAAGAGCGGCAGAGATACCGGAGTCGATGAAAACAGCCACGTACATTTTCCTTACCCTTTACTACATGGCTCAAATGTTACTTCAAGTGTTACCCCAACTAGGGCTCGTGTTTCAATATTTTAATCTCGTGGAAAGGAAAGAGGCTAAAGGCCTGATTAGTGATATCGAAAAATTTGGGCAAGCTCCTGCTAAGGATTCAAGCACTGAAACGTTTTGAAAGTCAGCATGTTCAATAATCGTCAATGGGTGTTGATTTCTATTTTAGCAATCCATTCACACTTTGTTCTTGGGCAGACTGATTCCTCAATCGTTAATCATTCTTATGCCGAAAATTTTGAAGATAAACTTAACGCGTCTGTAGATACCACCGCTATTGTTCATCGCAAATTTTCTGACGGTCAAATCAAAAGCTAAAATCCGATCCCAATCTGCGTTATCAAGAACCTCCCACAGTTGGAGAAAGCATGTGGGATAAGTTCAAGCAATGGCTTGCAGAGGTAATCGCAGACCTCTTCAGAGGTGCCGCTACAACCAATATGGGTTCGATGATTGTGTACCTATTGGGAGGTGCTCTATTAATTTATCTTACCATGACTTTGCTGCGCGTGAACGCCTTTCGAGTTCTGTTTTCTCATGGAGACATTAGCAATAGTAGTTACAACGTATTGAATGAAAATATTCATGAAATGGACTTTGAGAAATTGATTAGTGAAGCCGTGACCAATAAGGACTATCGATTGGGGACAAGGCTGATTTTCCTCAGCGCTCTAAAAACTCTTGCTGACAAACACCTGCTCGATTGGCATCCGGGAAAAACTAACCATGACTACATGGCTGAACTTAAGCGTCCTGATCTCAAAGAGGGATTTAACCACTTAAGTCTGTATTTCGATTACGCATGGTATGGAAACTTCGAAGTGTCACTTGATATTTTTCAGCGCATGCAGGGTATTTTTCATAACTGGAGAAACCAAATCAACTTGTGAACAAGGACCGAAAATATCTTATCTACTTAGGCATTTTGGCGAGTGTTCTGTTGATCGTTTTTCTAACCAAAAACAAACAGTATGATTGGCGTATAACATTTGCTCACGATGACAAAAACCCGTATGGTGCATTTGCACTGAACGAAATTCTTTCAACGTCACAAAAGGTGGTGCACTGCTACAAAACATTTTATGAATTGAATGATTCGATTACGTCTGATGGTAATCTCTTCATTATCGCTGAGCGCTTTACTCCCGACAAGGAAGATGCCAAAGCGATGATAAATTTCGCCCAACGCGGGGGCAATCTATTGATTGCGGCTAACCATATCTACGGAAATTTTGCTGACACCTTAGAAATCAAAACGACCAGTCATTTCATTTCAGCATATGGCACCACCTCACAAGCTGATTCAACTTTTCTGAGATTATCCAACCATAGGCTTGATACAGCTAATGTATTCTATTTTCAAAGAGACGATGTAAACAACTATTTTACCCGGTACGATACTTCGGTCATTCCAACTAAGAAAGCGAAACCGATGCCTCTTGATATAAGTCTGTTAACTAAGAATGATGATAGGGAACCTGCGGCTATTCGAATTAGGCACGGCAAGGGCCAGATTATATTGATCAGCACCCCGATGATCTTCACCAATATTTTATTATTGCGTAATGATAATCACCGATTGGTTTCTTCATTGCTTTCCTATTTGCCACAGAAAAAGACCTACTGGACTGAATTCTATCAACTTGGTCGTATGGAGTTTGGTTCGCCGCTCAGGGTCGTCCTCGAAACAGAGCCATTGCGCTGGGCATATTATCTTGTCATCGGCTCAATCCTCATATTTATTCTTGTTGAAATCAAACGAAAGCAGCGAGCTATTCCTGTTATAAAGCCCTTAGCAAACACCACGCTTGAGTTTGTTAAAATCATTAGCAGCCTATACTATGAAAAGGCCGACCACAAAAGTGTTGCAATGAAAAAAATACGCTACTTCAATGAGTCAGTTCGTAACAAATATAATTTTACCTTGTCTATCCAAGCGACCAATTATGTGACCACACTTTCACTAAAGGCTGGCGTAAGTGAAAATATTGTCCAGCGATTGTCTGATTCGATTCAAACCATCATATCACACGAAAAAATTTCACATGAAGAGTTGTCTACTTTAGTTGAAAGAATACAGGAGTTTTGGAAAAAATAAAATTATAATGCAAGAAAACACATTTCACTCGAGGATTGATCTAAGCTCACTGACGGAGCAAGTCAAAAAAATAAAAGAAGAGATTGGTAAAATAATTGTCGGCCAGGAACACATGGTCGAGTTATTAATAACTGCGATACTTGCTGACGGGCATGTGTTGATCGAGGGGGTGCCTGGTGTTGCCAAAACGCTTACTGCTAAACTTCTTTCAAGAATTATTTCCATCGATTTTTCAAGAATACAGTTTACTCCTGACCTCATGCCTTCTGATGTGCTTGGCACTACGGTTTACAACCCGAAGACTTCTGAGTTTGAATTTAAAGCTGGGCCGATTTTTTCAAACCTAGTGCTAATTGATGAGATCAACCGAGCTCCTGCCAAAACACAAGCAGCATTATTTGAAGTCATGGAGGAAAGACAAGTGACTGTCGATGGCGTTACCCGCAAAATGAAAAGCCCGTATTTAGTTGTTGCCACTCAAAATCCGATTGAGCAGGAGGGGACCTACCGGCTCCCGGAGGCTCAACTGGATAGGTTCCTTTTCAAAATAGTAGTTGATTATCCGTCCCTTGATAATGAAATCGAAATTATAACCAGGCACCACAACCGCCTCGGGGCGCTACCTATCAATGAAGTATCTCCGGTTTTATCTGGAGAGCAAATCCATTCATTGCGCCAGTTTTCTCATCAGGTACACCTCGAGCCGAACTTGGTGAAGTACATTGCACAGATGATAAACGAAACGCGAAATAACCCCTTGCTTTTCTTGGGCGCATCACCGCGTGCATCGATCGCTATACTCAGCAGTGCCAAAACCTATGCGCTGATACAGGGAAGAGATTTTGTAAGCCCTGAAGATGTAAAGGTTGTTGCGTTGCCAGTGTTGCGACACCGGATCATGTTAAGCCCTGAAAAAGAAATGGAAGGCACCTCGGCCGATGAAGTCATTCAATTGATTATCAACAAAATTGAAGTCCCGAGATAACATTCATGTTGAAACTGCTTCGCACTTTATTTCTCACCAACCGGTTCTTTAACATCATCGGTGTTATTGAGGTGCTTTTTATTTTCACATTCGTGATCAATGGATATTATTTTGTACCCAAGATTCTTTTTTATTTTTTTTCATTCCTATTAATCACCGATGTGCTTTTGCTTTATCGTGTGAAGCGAGGGCTAGGGGGCAAGCGGAGTTTGGCTGACAGGCTTTCCAATGGAGATGAAAACGAAATTACCATCCACCTTCAGAACTACTATCCCTTTAATTCTTTTTTACGTGTATTTGATGAAGTGCCTCACCAGTTTCAGCGAAGGGACTTAGAGTATAACCTTTTCCTTCGGCCGGGCGAAAACAAATCCATCAGCTACCATCTCAGACCTGTCAAGAGAGGTGAGTATTCCTTTGGCGCCATTAATGTGTTGGTTCATTCCCCGTTAAAGCTGGCCGTTCGTAGATTTCAATTCTCTACAGAGTGCATGGTGCCGGTGTATCCGTCTTATATACAGATGAGAAAATATGAACTCCTTGCCATTCATAACAGGCTTATCGATTCCGGAATAAAAAAAATCAGGCGCATCGGACATAACCAGGAGTTTGAAATGATCAAAGAGTATGTAAATGGAGATGACTTTCGCACCATAAACTGGAAAGCTACTGCCCGACGATCAAAGCTAATGGTAAATCAGTACCAGGATGAACGATCGCAGCAAGTCTATTCTCTTATCGATAAGGGGCGAGTAATGCAGATGCCTTTCAATGGCATGAGCCTGTTGGACTATGCAATTAATTCATGCCTGGTCATTTCAAACATTGCAATTAAAAAATCAGACAAGGCGGGGCTCATCACTTTTCAGGACCGTGTAGGAAATTTCTTACAGGCACAAAGAACGTATGGCCAGATGGCCACGATTCAAGAGGTGCTTTACAACCAGAAGACAGCCTACCTCGAAACTGATTTTTCTTCACTGCATGCGAAAGTACGAAAATCAATTTCACAACGAAGTTTATTGCTGCTCTATACCAATTTTGAAAGTATCCATGGACTGCACAGGCAACTGCCTTTTTTAATCTCACTGAATCGCATTCATCTATTGGTAGTCATTTTTTTTGAGAACGTGGAGCTAAAGACACTGATTGATAAAAAAACCGAGAGTTTGAGGGAAACGTATGACCAAGCAATAGCAGAGCAATTCGACTATGACAAAAGACTTATTGCAAAGGAATTATCAAAGCACGGTATCCAGCACATTCTGACCGCTCCGGAAAAGCTTTCGATTAATACAATTAATAAGTACCTGGAGTTGAAGGCGAGAAATCTGATCTAGTAACCGCGGTCCATTTCAATTTAACATAATATAAATTATATAACTTTAACATCTCTAAGTATCTGGCGCACAGTTATATAATTATATTGTCTTGGTCAAACTATAGTTGCAGTTGCGGTCAACCAAGAGATTTAAGTTCAAAAAAAATTGCCTAACTGAGAAAAACCGATGAAATATATTTCGACGAAATTCTCTTAGTATGTGGGTCGAATAAGACGCCATTCCGAAACCAAATTTTTGGCAACTCTTTCATCAAATCGTAATCAACGTCAAGCCAATTTAAGCCACTTACGATTCTCACGCCGCATTCTACAAAAAAACTTTCGTCCGTGAATTTCTCCCATGCAGCGATTTGTGATTCGGCATTATCTACACCAGATTTTAACATTTGCATACTTCGCGTCGGCAACTTGACATCGGAGAATGACCATTCATTTAAAAGAGAATTCGAAAGTACTACTTCTTGTTCCATTTGATCGCGCATACCTTGTATGAATGTAACGTTTTCGCGATGAATTTTTTTGAGAGACAATCTCAATTTTTCTTCTGACGCAACGGTGTGTTCATGGTAAAATTTACTAAACCTGGAATGTAATTCTTCTCTAGTCATGTTTATTGCGAATCCAGATCGCCTTCGCTCATTTTTATAGTAATGAAAGGTGGTGCCAGTAATCTTTTCTCTTACGTACCCAATAAAACAGTCGTCCTCGTGACCTAAAACTCTTACTATCCCATTCAAGGGAAATCTGCGATCTTTAAATTCCACTCGGCGATGTGTTCTCTTAATTATCTTATTTTGAACGTCTTCAAATATTTCTTTTGAAACTATTGGCCTAAAGCTCGATTTATATTGCTGTCCTCGGTGAGCCAGTATCCCAGCGTAAAGTGGGTTTCGCAACATATTGCTAACGCGCCAGGCGCTAATTGGGTATCCATACTCTCCTAGACGACTTGCAATTTCAGTCATTGAAATATTTTCAAAATTCATCCAGTAGAATGAAGCAATTACGAAAAGGGATTTTTCATTGGGGGAAACGCGATAGTTTCCTTTCGAAGACCTGTGTCTCGAATATTCTGCTGGTAAACTAAATGGCCAATTGCCAGAGTTAAGTTTTGTTAAAATTCCCGCCCTAACTTCGCTCTTAGCTCTGTTCCAATTGCTTTGAAGCTTTAGGTCCATTGAAGCCGTTGTCCCAAAACACTTTTCGCTACATTCCTTGAGGATCGTTAGCAGACTCTGTCCAGTCAATCTCTCAGCTGCACATTTGTCAACAGCATTAATAATACAGCGAAAGACTTTGACCAGGCAGAGATTAAGAAAGGTTTCATTTTTCATCAACGGACTGTTCACTTTTGAGTTTAGTTTCTTTTGCTACCTGTTCGTATCTGTATTGCATCACATTTTGATATACCTGTCGCAAATCAGATGATTCCTTAACGATCTTTTTTAATGATGCCGGATCCGTGACTCCGTTCTTCTTCACGATCTGATACTTTTCATTTCCCGTTGGTTTGGGGATATCTTCCCAAGACCATATCCTCGAAAACAGCTCAGGAATACCCTTGTGATTTTTATCTCGCCAGTAATTCATATCAGTAAAAAATTTTTCCGTACCTGATAGGATTATGCCAGTATTCGATTCTGTTGCGTCCCGGATGGTTTGGAAGAACTCACACATGTCGCTCGAAAATTTGCCAGCCTCATCAAAAATTATCAGGGTCTTAGTTTTTCTTTCTTTTAGAATAGAAGCAAAGCGCTGAGCCATTGACTTAAGTGGAACTTTCCGGTCGTAATCATGTACCCCAACGGCTGACAATAACATAAGGTAAAACTCCTTCGCCGTATACGTCTTCTCGATCTTAAAGTACAAGACATTCTCGTGACTCGCCCTATAAAGATCAAAGCTAAACGTCTTACCGGATCCTGTGGATCCGATAAGCGCATGCATTGAACTAATTGTCTGACATTTCTCCAGAAGCGCGTGAATCATCACTAGCGCGGTGGTCTTCAATACTACCCAGTCTTTGTCTTTCATTTTCAAAAGTTTTTTGTTTGTTATTTTGTTTCAAAAACCTCGAGGTCAAAAAATTCTTCAGGATCGGGAATGGCCATTGCGGCAGCAAGACGATTCTCAGTTTCTGTCTCAATGGCTTTAATTTGTTTCCCGTGCCGCATGATTGCGTATTCGTCTTTCTTGGACTCGTGATCCATGCTTTTAATATCACCGTATACCTCAATTTTCTCTTTGACGATTCCGAGAAAGCTATCTGTCTTTGGATCGAAGACATATATCTTCGTCAAATCACGAGTTGTTGCTCGAACCAGCACGGCCGTGCCATTGTGATTTAATATCATGTTCTCGTCATCGAGAACATAGAATTTAGGCACTGTATCAAGTTCCAATTTGATAATCGATCGCCTGATTTTAATTGTACGGACGACATCGCAGAATATTCGTATCATATCGCCAGACGTTACGGGGATGCCACCCTTGATTGATGGATCATCATAGATTGAATTCGGTGTTTTCATAATTCTCCGTTGTTAAACTTTAAAATTGATTGATCTACCATTTCCTTGAATTCGGCTTCCTTCCAAATGCCATCTTTTTTCCCCGTGAAGTAATCCAGCCTCAAGGACGGGTCTACCCTACCCTCTTCT
>Ga0302321_100004455_pt1 | contig 12141 bp, 10 predicted proteins | sample Fen_T0_1_FD_202505 | JGI IMG/M metagenome (GOLD analysis project Ga0302321, IMG submission 202505) | Peat permafrost microbial communities from Stordalen Mire near Abisko, Sweden - Fen_T0_1 | ecosystem: Environmental > Terrestrial > Soil > Wetlands > Permafrost | place: Sweden: Abisko...
CGAAAAGAAGCTCGCCGGTTCCAAAGCTAAGGTCGAGGCTGCGATGGCGGCCGCCAAGGCCGACGAAATTTCCAAAAAGCGGCACGAATCCGACATCCAAGACCAGCAGCAGAAGATCAGCAAGTACCGTGACCAGTCCCTCAACGTCAAGACCAATCACGAATACAAAGCTCTTATGGACGAGATCAAGTTCGCCGAGGACAAGATCGCCGCTTCCGAAGACAAGATCCTGGAAATTATGGTGGCTGCCGACGCCCGCAAGGAATCACTGAAAAGTGCGGAAGCCGAGCTGAAGGCCGATACCGCTGAGAACGATCGTGAGAAGGAAGATGCCCGCCAACGCACCGCGATTGACGAAGCGGCCCTCGCCGAGCTGACCACCAAACGCAATGCCCTACGCGCCAACGTCAGTGAAGACGTATTGCGCCACTACGATCATGTTCTCAAGGTGAGGGGGACTGCCTTGGCGCCGGTGCGTGACAACGAGCAGTGTGGAGCGTGCAACGTCATGCTCCGTCCGCAGGTGTTCCAGGAAGTCATGACCAATCAGCAGTTCATGACCTGCGATTACTGCAAGCGCATTTTGTATTACGTTCCGCCGCCGCCCAAGCCGGAAGACGAGAAAGCCCGGCAGTCGGTGGCTTCCGAAACTCCCGCTGCCGAAGAATCGCCTGCGTCCACTGAAGCTCCTTCGCGGTAAGCCTCTCTCATCGCGCCAGCGTTTAAGATGAGCTGTCATCCGACTGAGAGGCGTCTTGCCGGCTAAACAATCCGCTCCCACGATTACTGTCAGCAACCGCGGCGCTCTGCGCCTGAAGTCTGGCCATCTCTGGGTTTATCGATCCGATGTTTCGCAGGCTGAGGGCGCAGCTCCCGGCGCATTGGTCCACGTTCGCGATGAGCGCGGAAGGCCCCTCGGCACAGCGCTCTACAGCAGTTCGTCGCAGATCGCCATTCGCCTGCTAACCAGCAAAGCCATCGGTGAAGCCGAGCTGCTTCCTCTGCTGCGCCAGCGCCTCGACCATGCCGTCGCCTTCCGCGAGAACAACGTCCGCGACGCCGACTCCTACCGCGTCATCTTCAGCGAAGCCGACTTGCTCCCCGGCCTGATCGTAGACAAATACAACGACATCCTCGTCATGCAGGTGCTCACGCAGGCCTTCGACCGGGAAGACTTTCGCCACACTGTCACGGAGAAGCTGGTCGAGCATTTTCCCGGTGCGAGCGTACTCGACCGTGTCGACTCCCACATTCGCGAACTCGAACAACTTCTAGCACGCGAGTCGCAACTCATTTCCGGAGAAAAGTCGGCAACTCACTTCACCCTCAACGACGTGCGATTCAACTTCGATGCCCTCAGCGGCCAGAAGACCGGCGCCTTCCTCGACCAGCGCGAGAACTACGCCGCTGCCGCCCGTTACGCTAACGGCGAGGCCCTAGACTGCTTTACCTATCAGGGAGGTTTCGCCCTCCACTTGGCCAGGGTGTGCAGCAAGGTGACGGCTGTGGATTCCTCCCGTCCGGCCCTCGAAGTCGCCGAGCAGAATGAACAACTTAACCGTGGCGCCCACACCTGTGGTGACATCAAGTGGATAGAGGCCAACGCCTTCGACCTATTGAAGGATTACTCTGCCGCCGGCAATCAGTACGACACCATCGTTCTTGACCCGCCAGCCTTCGCGAAAACCAAGCGCGTAGTCGAAACGGCGTTGCGCGGCTACAAAGAGCTCAACCTCCGTGCCCTGAAGATGCTGCGCCCAGGCGGCCTGCTGGTCACCTGCTCCTGTTCGTTCCACGTGGAACAATCGCAGTTCATGGCGATGCTGGAAGCGGCAGTCGCCGACGCCGGACGCAGGGTGCGAATCCTGGAACGGCGGAGTGCCAGCCTCGATCACCCAACCTTGGTGGGCGTTCCAGAAAGCTCCTATCTGAAGTGCGTGGTTAGTCAAATCATTGAATAGAATACAGTTATGTTTATAAGCGGTTGGCTAAAATTCTTACGCAGACATACTTGACAGTAATACACTAAGATTTTATGATTCTTATGCGCTAACGGCGACATCTAAGTTAGCGAGTGGTCAGAAGGCCACCACATTTCTTACCTGTTTTGGAGGTTGATGATCATGACTGTGTTGACTCGTTGGGACCCCTTCCGTGAATTGAACACCTTGCAGGGACGCCTGAATCGCCTATTCGAGGAGCAGTACGGCAATGGTCGCGAGGAATCGTTGACAGCGGGCGCGTTTGTCCCCCCCGTTGACATCTACGAAGACGAGCACGGGATCCAGTTGAAGCTGGAAGTGCCCGGCATTGAAGAGAAAGACCTCGACGTAAAGGTCGAGAACAACGTTCTCACTGTCAGCGGCGAGCGCAAGCTCGAGAAGGAAGAGAAGGAAGAAAACTTCCGTCGCGTGGAGCGCCGCTATGGCAGCTTCGTCCGCTCGTTCACGTTGCCGAACACCGTAAACGCCGAAGACGTTAGCGCCGATTACGCAAACGGCGTCTTGAAGATCAAGTTGGGCAAGCGCGCCGAAGCGAAACCGAAGCAGATCAGGGTGAACATTGGTAACACCCTGGTCAGCAAGAACTAGGCGGCCTTTACGGCCTTTGTGCCGGACGTGATTCAAGGCACGAACAGGCAACAAATCGTAAGGGAGGCGGAGCGAAAATCCCCTCCCTTTTCTCTTGGTCTCGACATAGCAAAGAACAAAACTACGGTACGGATCCAGCACTCATACATTTCATACGGTTCATAATGGTGGCCAAGGGGCCGCCGCAATTTTAGGAGCGAGTTATGGCAATTCGATGGGACAAATTGACCGTGAAGGCGCAGGAGGCTGTCCAGCGGGCTAACGATCTCGCCAGCGAGCATGGCAACCCTGAGCTGCAGCCGGTCCACGTTCTGGCAGCTCTGCTGGAGGACCGCGAGGGCATCGTCGCTCCGCTGCTGGAGCGCGTTGGACTGCCGGTGCAGTCCGTGCAGTCGCAGGCTGTGGCGGCGATCGACCACCTGCCCAAGGTATCCGGAGGAGGCGCAGCGCAGGCTTCGCTGTCCAGCGCAGCAAATCAGCTATTGGAAGAAGCGTTCAAAGAGGCGTCGAACTTCAAGGACGAGTTTGTATCGACCGAGCACCTGCTGCTGGCGATGACCAAGCTCAAGAAGCACGCCGCGCAGGAGATACTGACCAAGGCCGGCGCGACGTATGACAACATTCTGCGCGCCCTGACTGCCGTGCGCGGGAACCAGAAAGTTACGGACCAGAATCCGGAGGCCAAGTACCAGGCGCTGGAGCGCTACGCTCGCGACCTGACCGAGCTGGCGAAAAAGGGCAAGCTCGACCCGGTGATTGGGCGCGACGAGGAAGTGCGCCGCGTAGTACAGGTGCTGTCGCGTCGGACCAAGAACAATCCCGTGCTGATCGGAGAACCCGGCGTTGGAAAAACCGCCATCGTCGAAGGACTGGCCCAGCGCATCATTTCCGGCGACGTTCCTGAGCTGTTGAAGAACAAGCGCGTGGTCTCGCTCGACTTGGGCGCGATGTTGGCAGGCGCGAAATACCGCGGCGAGTTCGAAGACCGGCTCAAGGCCGTGCTGAAGGAGATTGAGCAGTCGGACGGGCAGATCATTCTGTTCATCGACGAACTGCACACACTGGTAGGAGCAGGTGCGGCTGAGGGGTCTATTGATGCTTCCAACATGCTTAAGCCGGCCTTGGCGCGCGGCGAGCTGCGGGCGATTGGCGCAACCACGCTGAACGAGTACCGCAAGTACATCGAGAAAGATGCTGCGCTGGAACGCCGCTTCCAGATTGTCTTCGTGGGCGAGCCCAATGTGGAAGACACGATCGCGATTTTGCGCGGATTGCGCGAGAAGTACGAAGTGCACCACGGCGTGCGCATCAAGGATTCAGCGATCGTGTCAGCGGCGACGCTCTCGCATCGCTACATTTCCGACCGCTTCCTGCCTGACAAGGCCATTGACCTAATCGATGAAGCGGCGGCTTCGTTGCGCATCCAGATTGACTCGATGCCAACAGAGATCGACCAGCTCGAACGCCGTGCAACTCAACTCGAAATCGAGCGCCAGGCGTTGAAGCGGGAAGACGACGTCAACTCGCGGGAGCGGCTGGCGGTTGCCGAGAAGGAGCTGGCGCACGTCAGGGAGGACGCCAATGCCCTGAAAGTGCGCTGGAAGCAGGAGAAGGAATCCATTGCCAGCGTGCGCGCCAAGAAGGAACAGTTGGAGCAGCTCAAGCTGGCGGTGCAGGACACCACCCGCAAGGGCGAATACGAGAAGGCCGCCCAATTGCAGTATGGCGAACTGCCGAAGCTCGAAGCCGACATCAAGCAGCTCAGCGCCCAGATGGACACCAAGCAGTCGCGGATGCTCAAGGAAGAGGTGGACGAAGAAGACGTCGCCAAAATCGTGAGCAAGTGGACCGGCATTCCCATCTCGAAGATGCTCGAAGGCGAGGTGCAGAAGCTCGTCACCATGGAAGACCGTCTGCGGGAGCGGGTAGTCGGTCAGGACGATGCGCTTTTGCGGGTAGCGAATGCGATACGGCGTTCGCGCGCGGGACTCAGTGATCCGCGGCGTCCAATCGGCTCGTTCATCTTTCTCGGGCCGACCGGCGTAGGCAAGACTGAACTGGCACGCGCGCTGGCGGAATTCCTCTTCGACGACGAGCACGCCATGGTGCGTATCGACATGTCGGAGTATGGGGAGAAGCACTCGGTGTCGCGATTGATCGGCGCGCCTCCGGGATACGTGGGCTACGACGAAGGCGGGCAGCTGACTGAAGCGGTGCGGCGGCGTCCGTACGCCGTAGTTCTGTTCGACGAGATTGAGAAGGCGCATCCCGACGTATTCAACGTCTTCCTGCAGATCATGGACGACGGCCGCTTGACCGATGGCAAAGGGCGCCATGTGGACTTCAAGAACACGATCTTGATCATGACGTCGAACATCGGCTCAGCGTATTTGCAGCAGGCGGGCGCGAATCCCGAGATGCAGGAGGAAGCGCACGAGCAGGTGATGGAGGCTCTGCGTGGGCACTTCAAGCCGGAGTTCTTGAACCGCGTGGATGACATCATCTTCTTCAACCCGCTCGGCAAGGAGCAGCTGGTGAAGATTGTCGACCTGCGGCTGCGGGATTTGCAGGGGCTCTTGGCCGGTCGCAAGATTACGCTCGACCTGACGCCCAAGGCGAAGGAGTTGGTCTTCACCGAGGGTTACGATGCGGCTTACGGTGCGCGTCCGCTGAAGCGAGCGATTCAGCGGTTGGTGCAGGATCCGCTGGCAATGAAGATTCTCGACGGCGAGGTGCTACATGGAGACACGGTAAAGGTAGACGCAGATAAGGACGATAAGCTGAAGTTCGAAGCGGTTCATCGCGAGTCAGCGGAGCCGGTAGCAGCGAAGTAAGTGCTCCTCGCTTTCGGTTTGTTGGCGGCGCAGTTTAGAGGCTGCGCCGCTTTTCTCTTTACGCTAACTTTGCTTTACAAAGTACTTGACAGCAATTCCACGGCGTCCTACGCTGTAGTGCGTGCCCGACTCTCGCCAGTGCCGAAAGACCCCGCGAAGACATCTGCTTCCACCGGAACCGGAGGCGCTTGAGCACCTCGAGGTCATCCGGCAGACCATGGAGCGCAGCAGCACCTTCACCGCCGTGTCGGGCTGGGGATATGTGGGCATGGGAGCGACCGCGCTGGTTGCGTTCTTCGTCGCTCTCCGGCAGCCCACAACCGATGCCTGGCTCGCTGTCTGGTTGGGGGAGGCACTGGTAGCAGTGACGATCGCGCTTGTCGCGATGCATTGGAAGGCCTCACGGCTCGGCACCCCGATTTTGTCGATTCCGGGAAGACGGCTGTTTGCCGGCTTGCTTCCGGCGCTCTTTGCGGGCGGCGTGATGACGGTGGCGCTCGTACGCTCGGGCGATGTGCGGCAAATCCCGGGAGTGTGGCTCCTGTTGTATGGGGTGGCCGTAATGCAGGCGGGCGCGTTCTCAGTGCGGACGATTCCGGTGATGGGCGCCGTGTTCGTACTCGTGGGGGCGGTCGCACTTCCAATGCCGTGGTTTTGGGCCAACGTGATGCTCGCGGTCGGTTTTGGGGTGGTGCACCTGTTCTTCGGTGGATACATCGCGAGGAGGCACGGTGGGTAAACAAGCAGTTGACGTAAGGAATCTTGAAATTGTGACTGGTCGCTCGCAAAAGCGGCCCGCCGCGAGGGGCTCCTCGGCGCTTGAGCTCGATGCCGTGATCCATGAGCGAGTGCGTCTGGGGATCATTAGTGCGCTGGCGGTGAACCACGTACTCAGCTTTAACGACCTGAAGAGGCTGCTGGAAATCACGGACGGCAACCTCAGCGTTCACGCCCGCAAGCTGGAAGACGCCGGCTATGTGAAGTGCACCAAGTCGTTCGTGGGACGGCAGCCGCGCACCGAGTTCAAGCTGACGGCTTCGGGGCGGCGTGCGCTAGAGGGCTATCTGGCACAGATGGAGTCGGTGATTCAATCCGCGCGTAAAGGCTGAGCGGGAGCCGGGGCCGCGAGGCCCTTTTTGTTTGGGTAGTCACTTTGTTTAATAAAGTACTTTCTTCGAGGTCGCAATGTACACCAACGGCAATTTTGAAGCACACATGGCGGCACTGCTGTTTATGGGCACCCTGGGCCTGACGGTCGTACTGGGCGTGGCCACACTTGTGCTCATCCGTAAGCGGCGCTCATGGGCACGGTATTCCATTCTGGCGATCGTCGTTCTGCTCGCGGGATACAGCCTGCTGGTCGGGTTCTTTTCCTGGGCCAGCTTCGACCGGACCGTGAAGCGGGGTGACCAGAAGTTCTTCTGCGCCATCGATTGCCATATCGGCTACTCAGTGCAAAACGTGGAGCGTGTAAAGACCATCGGGGACGCGACCCCCCAGGGCGAATTAGTGGTGGTCACTCTGCGCTCCCACTTCGACGAGCGCACGATCGCTCCGTGGCGGGGGAACGGCGCACTTAAGCCCGACCCTCCGACTCTAGAGCTGGTGGACTCCCAAGGCCGCCGGTTCCCGGTTTCTGCCAGCGGCCAGCAAGCGTGGGAAAAAGGGAATGCGAACTTGCATTCGCTTTCGGACCCGCTACGACCGGGCGAGTCCTTTGAGACGACTTGGGTGTTCGAGGTGCCCGCCGACTCCCAGGCGCTGCGACTGTATGCCGGGTGGTACGGCTTTCCGTCGTACGTGCTCATCGGCGATGAAGCCAGTCCGGGACACCGGAAAACATACTTCGCCCTGTAATTATCGTTGAAAAACTGTAATCGCGAGCGTTTAGAATCAGCGATTTAGCCAGAAACTGTTGGTAAACTATTGATTACTATACTACTTATACGTATCCATCAGTGCCAGTATGAGTTAGGGCGCATGGTTGCGTGCGTTAGTGCGCCTTCTCGCCTTGGCTGGACGGGTGTTTGATCCGTTGTAGTGACCTAGTTGGGTGCAGCAAAATTTTTTGTCATGCCGTGTTTAGAATCAGTCGGTTAGCCGGAAATTGTTCGCAACTGACTGAAAATAATAACTTTATAGCTATCCATGTCATCTAAACATAGTTACGTGCGAGTATTTGCGTTCTGCATCACATCGTGACAATTTCTGGCTTCGCCTCGCGCTGCCAACAACACTGACGACGCGAAGGGTCTGGGCGACGGCCTGCCTCGACGTTGGAAATGCTGCTCCGGTTTTTCAAAGAGCTACAAATGTCCTCGGTCTGGGCGCGGTCGCGGGCAGAGACACCACTGCACTTGCCTCACGACACCTGTCTTACAAGATGCGAGGGGAGTGGCGAAAGTGCGGCGGACACGTCTCCTTGTGTAAGGGGGCGGGACAAACGCAGGCGAATAGGCCACGCATCGGTAAAATAGGGTGCGAATCGGGATTTTAGTGAAGAGGGGATGGGTTCCCGGAGTTGGGGTTCACGCATGGCGGGCAGACGCTGAGCAACTGGGAGAGGTTGCTGAAGGAATTTCGACCGCGGTGAGTGAGTTGCACCACGGAGAACACGGAACGCACGCAGAAATATAGGCATCGGAACCCGGGTTAGCGCCGAAAAACACGGCGCCAACCTGGGGCACCGTGTACCCCTGCAGAGGCGCGGAGTAGAATTCGCTTGAGTCGCTAGCTAACACCGCCGGGTACCCGAGATCCCGCCAAATCACAATGGCCAAGCCCCGTTATTTCCTGCCATTCCGGAAAATTGGAAACAAGAAAGCCATCATCTTCCTGCATGGCCTGCTGGGAGAGGTTGGCGTGTGGACGCCGATGGCGAAGCTGCTGCTCGCGGACGCAGACCTGGCTAACTGGGACATATTCAGCCTCGGTTATCGGACCACGGTGCTGTTTCACCCCTTTTCCGAGGAACCTTCGCTCGAAAATCAATGTGAACTGCTTTACACCAACCTCGTTCTGCCGCCCATAGCCCGGTACGAAAGCCTGGCGTTTGTGGCCCACTCGGCAGGCGGCCTGGTGCTGCAAAGAGCGCTAGTGAATTTTGACGACGTTCTGCAGCGGACCACACACGCTTTCTTTTTCGGGACGCCGAGCACAGGATCGCACCTCGCACGCCGATGGAAATTCCTCAATGCCCAGTTGCGAGATATGGCGCATGGCAGCGAATTCATTCAGCGACTAAGGCGAGATTGGAAAGTGAAGTTCAAGGAGGGCTATCCATTTCACCTGGAGGCGATCGTAGGCGAGAAGGACATGATGGCCCGCATGGCTTCGGTGCGGCAGCCATTCTCCGAAACCAAGCTTCAGATTGTGGAGGGCGACCACAACGGGATGATCAAGCCGGCCTCGTCTGAGAGTGCGGCCTATCGGGTGGTGAAGGATGGGCTTATGCTGCAGCCGAGGCAGCTCGCCGCACGGGCGACGGTCGAGTTCGGCTCGGTACGGCGCGGCGGGAAGATATTTGTCAGTTACTGCAGTGCCGATGTCGAGTGGCTTACGTCGATCACGGATGTGCTGACCCTCGCATTGGGCAGGGATTCACTCGATATAGTCTGGGATGCTGAATTGCTCGGTACGGGCGACAAGTGGCGCCCGCGCCTTGAGCAGGCGCTTGATCAGGCAGGTTTTGCGGTGTTGCTAGTGACCACTCCGTTCCTGGCGTCGCAATTCATCCGTGAAACGGAACTCCCAAAATTGTTGCTGCGCAGTCACGAGAATCCGTGTGTAGTTTTTCCCATCATGGTGTCGGCAATTGATTATGAAGATTCCAGGGTGAAACCAGTGGAAGCCGACGCCAAACGCTGGTACGAGGAACTGCTGAATCTCCAGTTTGCGAATGAACTGAAGAAGCCGCTCGCGAAGGTAAGCGTCGCACGTCAGGGAAGCGAACTTTTGAAGATGGCGCAGAGGATCAGAGCTCGCATCCAGCGCGATGAGTGACCGACGGGAGTCCGCCGGGCTAATTGATGCTCGTGAACTTAATGCTCGTCCTATCGCCTGGGCGTCAGATGGCCAACCATCCACTCAGTGAGGGTTGCGCGAATCACTCGCCGTCGTGATGCGGATCACGGCCTCATCCTCATGAAGAAGGCGACAGTGAACGGAGAGAGAGCGGCTTCCTGGATCATCCATAGCATCGCGGAATCAAGCGAGGTCACACGGCAATGGCAAACCCTGAACATCTCGAAGTTCTGAAGCAAGGCGTCAAGCAGTGGAATGAGTGGAGAGAGCAGCATCCTGGGGTTGAGCCGGACCTCAGGGAGGCAAGCCTCAATGGAGCGGATTTGCGTAAGGCGAACCTCGGCAATGCAGACCTCAGCAAAGCGTCGCTTCTCGGTGCTACCTTCCGCGGCGCCAACCTCCGTCGGGCAGACCTCCATAGGGCGCAACTTAGAAGAGCGGATCTGCGCGAGGCGGATTGCGGTGAGGCTGACCTTAGCGTAGCGGATCTCCGCACAGGGGATCTGAGCAAGGCGAATCTTGTGGCTGCGAGCTTGCGGCAGACGGACCTCACCGAAGCACACCTTGGGCACGCGGATCTCCGGCGCGTGAGCCTGTTCGCAGCCAATCTGGCGAACGCCAGCCTCGATGCAGCGGATCTCAGAGGCGCAGACCTCACCCTGACGGACCTGCGCAGCGCGAGACTCCATAACGCAGACCTCAGAATGGCGAGAATCAACGCGGCTAAACTCCGCGGCGCAGACTTCACCGGCGCTCGGGCGGCCGATACAAACTTCTCCAACGTCGACCTGCGCCCTGCCAAGGGTCTGGAAGCGATGGTTCATGAGGGACCTTCGACCGTAGGGATCGATGCCATATACCGATCGCAGGGGAAGATTCCGAAGGAATTCTTGCGTGGTGTGGGTATTCCCGAGGAGTTCATCGAGTTCATCGGTTCGATGAAGGGGCGGCGCATTGATTACTATTCATGCTTCATCAGCCACTCGACCCTCGACCAGGAATTTGCCGAACAGCTCTACGACGAACTGCAAGACAAGGGCGTGCGCTGCTGGTATGCGCCGCACGATATCAAGTCTGGCCGGAAGATCCACGAACAAATCGACGAGGCCATTCGCACTTACGACAAACTGCTGCTGATTCTGTCGGAGCACAGCATGGCCAGCGAATGGGTGAAAGAAGAGATTGCCAGGGCGCGCAAACGTGAGGCGCAGGAGAAACGGCAAATGCTGTTTCCGGTGGCGCTGGTGCCGTACGATCCGGTGATCAAGGACTGGGAATGCTTCGACGCCGACCGGGGAAAAGACTCGGCACGAGAGATAAGAGAGTACTTCATTCCCGACTTCAGCAAGTGGAAGGAACATGATGCCTACCAGAAGGTGTTGGAGAAATTGGTGGGGGATTTGAAGGCAATAGCCAGTGGGTAGTGGGGCGCGCGCGAGAGGGGCCTACAAGCCACTGAGGTGGCGGCCTCTGGATTGACACGGCGCGCGGAGCTGGTCTATTCTTAAGACTTTGGTAGTCCTGCGTTTGCACGCCTAGAGGTTCCCTGCGCACTTCTGCGCCACGAACTCAGCGGCACTTTCGCGGTTTCTAAATCTGGAGAGTTCACGATGTCTACGTATTTCCCCAAAGGGGAAATTGCGCGCAAGTGGTTTGTTGTCGATGCGGAAGGCCAGACCTTGGGCCGGCTGGCGTCGCGCGTGGCGCGCATCCTCGCTGGCAAAGACAGCCCGCAATACACACCCTTTCTCGATACTGGCGATCACGTCATCGTGATCAATGCTGGCAAGGTGAAGATTACCGGCCTGAAGGCCGACAGCAAGACGTATTACAGCTATTCCGGCTTCCCCGGCGGTATCAAGGGAGAGGAATACAAGAAGCGCTTTGCGCGCAAGCCGGAACTGATCGTGGAAGACGCGATCAAGGGCATGCTGCCGCACACCAAACTGGGACGCGCGATGTTCTCGAAGCTGAAGGTTTATAAGGGCGACAAGCATCCGCACGTGGCGCAGAAGCCGGCGGAACTGGCAGCCGCGAAGTAGGAAAGACCCCACTCGAGCTTCGCTTGAATGGGGCACCCAAAATTTGGTGGGTTGAGAGAGTGAATTCCACATATGCCAAAAGAAGGCATATATGGGCCACACACGAAGTAAGAAAGACAGTTTCAGGAAGTAGGCTGACGGAAGGTAGGGGTCCTTCGACTCCAGCGGTGCACACGACGCGCCGCCTCCGCTCAGGATGACAAGAGATCAAGAAGGGTTGGAAATGGCAGAATTGGTTCAGTATTACGGTACGGGACGGCGCAAATCGAGCGTGGCCCGCGTGTTCCTTCGCCCCGGTAGCGGCGAGTTTACGGTCAACGGCAAGCCTTTCGACGCGTACTTCGTGACCGAAGCGCAGCGCATCATGGCGAAGTCATCGCTGGTGCTGACCGAGACCTCGGGCAGCTTCAACGTGGTTTGCACCTGCCAGGGCGGCGGCGTGAACGGACAGGCCGGCGCGGTCCGCATGGGCGTTGCCCGTGCGCTGCAGGAATTCAATCCTGAGCTGCGTCCCAAGCTGAAGGCCGAAGGCTTCCTGCGTCGCGATGCTCGCGGCAAGGAGCGTAAGAAGTACGGCCAGAAGGGCGCACGTAAGCGCTTCCAGTTCTCGAAGAGATAGTTTGGGATCCCACACAATCCAAATTCAGGATT
>Ga0302321_100004456_pt1 | contig 12141 bp, 10 predicted proteins | sample Fen_T0_1_FD_202505 | JGI IMG/M metagenome (GOLD analysis project Ga0302321, IMG submission 202505) | Peat permafrost microbial communities from Stordalen Mire near Abisko, Sweden - Fen_T0_1 | ecosystem: Environmental > Terrestrial > Soil > Wetlands > Permafrost | place: Sweden: Abisko...
CGCAGAAGCTGCCGTATGCGCACGACCATGCGCCTGTCGGCGATTTCCTCTCCGCCGTGAAGGCGCTGAAGCCCACCGGCATCATCGGCGTGGCCGCGGTCGGCGGCACGTTCACGCAGGAAGTGCTGCGGGCGATGACCGACTGCAACGTGCGGCCGATCGTGTTTGCGCTGTCGAACCCGACATCGAAGGCGGAATGCACGGCGGAACAGGCCTACCAGTGGACCGACGGGCGCGCGCTGTTCGCCTGCGGCAGCCCGTTTGCGCCGGTTCCGGTGGGAGGCCGGACGCTGGTGCCGCGGCAGGGGAACAACTCGTACATCTTTCCCGGGGTGGGTCTGGGCGCGATCGCGTGCGGGGCGACGCGGATCACGGAGGAGATGTTCCTCGCGTCGGCCAATGCACTTGCGGCGCAGGTCACGCCGGCGGACCTGGAGCAGGGCAGCCTGTACCCGCCGCTGGCCAACATCCGCGCGGTGTCCGCGCGCATCGCCGTGGCGGTTGCTGAAATCGCCTATCAGCGCGGGCTCGCGGCCAAGCCGCGGCCGGCCGACCTCATGCAGCTGGTCGAGAAGCAGATGTACGATCCGCACTACACGTCGCTGGCGTAAGCTCATCACTTTGCAGTGAGGGCGAAGTGAGCGAACCGGCCGGAATGCCGCCTCTGTGGCTGCTGCAGTCCGGCGTGGCCGCCGTGTGGCTGTACGAAGGACTGTGGTGCAAGGTGCTGGGCCGCAGCAAGCACGAGTTCGAGGTGGTCGCACAGGTGCCGTTCCTGGCGCCGGCGACGTCGCACGCCCTGCTGCGCGTGCTGGGACTCGTCGAAACGGTGCTGGCCGTGTGGATCCTCGCGGGCTGGCAGCCGATCGCCGCGGCTATCGCGCAGACCGCGCTGCTGGTCGGGCTCAACTCCGCCGGCATCTACTTCTCGCGGCATCAAATTCCCGATCCGGCCGGCATGCTGGTGAAGAACGCCGCGTTCCTCGTGCTTGCCTGGGTGGCCGCGAGCGCCGTCGCGCAGCGCGCCTCCGCATGAGCGCCGCGACGCCCTGGGAGGCGGGACGCTTCGACACGCGGCGCGGTCCGCGCAAGGTGCTGTTCGGGCAGATGTACGAAGACGTCGGCATCGAGCGCGCGTCCTTCGCGCCCGGCGCACGCGTGTTCTGCATCGCCTCCGCCGGCGACACGGCGATGGCGCTGTCACTCGCCCACGACGTGACGGCGATCGACATCAATCCGCTGCAGCTCGACTACGCGCAGGCGCGGATTGCCGGCGCGCCGGCGGTCACCGGCGCCGCCGAAGGCATCATGGGCCTGGGACGCCGCGCGATGGCGCTGTTCGGCTGGCGCCGTGCGGTGGTCGAACGATTCCTCGCGTTCGACGATGTGGACACGCAGCGCGAGTACTGGCGCGCGCATCTCGACACGCTCGGCTTTCGCGTCGCCACCGATGCGCTGCTCTCGGTCTCGGGGCTCAAGGCCGTCTACGGGTCGCCGTTCCTCGCCATCCTCCCGTCGCACTTTGGCCGGGTGATGCGGGGGCGCCTTGCCCATTGCTTCGCAACGTTTCCCAATCGCGCCAATCACTACGCCCGTGCGCTGTTGCTGGGCGAGCCCCCGCCGCCGTCGCCGTTCGAGCGCGCGCGCATCGCGCTGGTCGGCGGCGACGCCGCGGATTTCCTCGAGCATTGCGCGCCGGCGTCGTTCGACGCGTTCACGCTGTCGAACATTCTCGACGGTGCCGCCGCGCCCTACCGGCAGCGGCTGTTTGCCGCCGTGCGTCGCGCCGCCACGCCGGGCGCGACCGTGGTGCTGCGCAGCTTCGCCGAGCCGACGCATAAAACGCCGTACGACGCCGCGGCGCGCGACCGTTCGATCCTCTGGGGTGTCGTCGACGTGCGGCCCGCTGCCGCGCTCGACACCACGCCCGCCGTGCCGATTCCGGTCCTTCACGGAAGCTGACGCCGCGTCCATTCGGACTTACACTGTGCGGCAGGTGCAAAGACACCACGAGGAGGGGACCGTGACCGACAAGATCTGGCTCAAGAACTATCCCGCAGGCATGCCGGGGGAAATCGACCCCGACCAGTTCCAGTCGATCGCGGACCTGATCGAGAAGACCTGCGCCAAGTTTGCGGCCAAGCCGTCGTATCACAATCTCGGCCTCACCATCAGCTACGCGGAGCTCGAGCGGCTGACGCGCGACTTCGCCGCGTTCCTGCAGGGCCTGCCGGACATGGGGAAGGGCGATCGCGTCGCCATCATGGCGCCCAACCTGCTGCAGTATCCGGTGGCGCTGTTCGGCATCCTGCGTGCCGGCATGACCGTGGTGAACGTCAACCCGCTCTACACGCCGCGCGAGCTCGCGCACCAGCTCAAGGACTCCGGCGCCAAGGCCATCGTCATCCTCGAGAATTTCGCCAGCACGTTCCAGCAGGTGGCGAAGGACACGCCGGTCAGGCACGTGATCACGAGCCAGGTCGGCGACATGCTGCCGGCGCCGAAGCGCTTCATGGTCAACCTGGTCGTCAAGAAAGTGAAGAAGATGGTGCCGGCATGGAGCCTCGACGGCGCCATTCCGTTCCGGACCGCGCTGGCGCGAGGCAAGGCGGCGACGTTCACGCCGGCGAACGTGACGCGCGAGGACATCGCGTTCCTCCAGTACACGGGCGGCACCACCGGCGTGTCGAAGGGCGCGATGCTCACCCACCGCAACATCCTCGCCAACCTGGAACAGACGGGCGCGTGGATTTCCGGCAGCTTCAAGGAAGGCACCGAGATCGCGATCGCGCCGTTGCCGATGTACCACATCTTCTGCCTGACCTCGACGCTGTCGTTCATGAAGTGGGGCAGCCTGATCGTGCTGATCACCAACCCGCGCGACATGCCGGGCTTCGTCAAGGAACTCTCGCACTGGAAGTGGAGCGTGCTGACCGGCGTCAATACGCTTTTCAACGGCCTGCTCAATACGCCGGGATTCGACAAGCTCGATTTTTCCGCGATCAAGGTCGTGGTCGGCGGCGGCACCGCCGTGCAAAAGCCGGTGGCCGAGCGCTGGCAGCAGGTGACAGGACACTACATCACCGAAGCCTACGGCCTGACCGAGTCCTCGCCGGGTGCCTCGTGCGTTCCGCTCAACTCGCCGTGGAACGGTTCCATCGGCATGCCGTTGCCATCGACCGACATGTCGATCCGCGACGCGAAGTTCAATGCGCTGCCGCCTTGGACCGGCGTGGGTGACGTCGAGAATTTCACCGGTGAGATCTGCATCCGCGGACCCCAGGTGATGAGCGGTTACTGGAACAGTCCGTCGGAAACCGCCAAGGTGATGCAGGACGGCTGGCTCAAGACCGGCGACGTCGGCCACATCGACGGCAACGGCTACGTCACGATCACCGACCGCAAGAAGGACATGATCCTGGTGTCCGGCTTCAACGTCTATCCGAACGAGATCGAAAGCGTCGTGGCCGCGCATCCGGGCGTGCTCGAGTGCGGCGTCGTGGGCGTGCCCGACGAGAAATCGGGCGAGGCGGTGAAGGTAGTGATCGTGCGCAAGGACCCGGAGTTGACCAAGGACACCGTGATCGCGCACTGCAGGACGCAGCTCACCGGCTACAAGATGCCGCGGCACATCGAGTTCCGCGACGCGCTGCCCAAGACGCCCATCGGCAAGGTGCTGCGGCGCGAATTGCGCGACGTCCCCGGTCCCAAGCCGCCGGTGTAGGCCGATTCCTGCGGCGGATTGCGTGCCGCCTGTGTAAACGGAACGAATTCGGATGGCGTTAAACTAACCGATGGCCCCATGATGGGGCACGCTTTCCGGAGTCGACATGAACAAGTCAATGATTTGCGCGGCAGTATTCGCCGCTGGGGTGTTCGCGGGGCAGGCTCACGCGCAGGTGACGCTGTACGAATACGAAGGACTGCGCGGCCAGGTGTTCACCGCCGATCGACCAATCAGCGACCTGACCCGCTACGGGTTCAACGATCGCGCGTCCTCGCTGGTCGTCCAGCACGGTCAGTGGCAGATCTGCGAACACCAGAACTACCAGGGCCAATGCACGATCGTGCGGCCGGGGCAATACCCTTCGCTGGCCGCGATGGGCATGAACAACCGCATCTCGTCGTTCCGTCGCGTCGACGGCAGGCCGGCGCAGGCCTATGCGCCACCGCCGCCGGTTCCGGCGCCGTATCCGTACTACACGCAGCACGGCGAGACGCTGTTCACGGCGGACGTGGTCGCCGTGCGCGCGGTCACGGGTCCGCCGGAGCAGCGCTGCTGGGTGGAGCAGCAGCAGGTAGCCACCGGCAGCAGCCCCAACGTCCCGGGCGCGATCATCGGCGGCGTGCTGGGTGGCGTGCTCGGGCATCAAATCGGCAGCGGCCGCGGCAACGACGTCGCCACCGCAGTTGGCGCGGTCGGCGGGGCGGCCATCGGTGCCAACGTCAACAAGGGGGGCGGCCAGACCTACACGCAGAACGTCCAGCGCTGCACCACCATGCCCGGTACCGCCCAGGCGCAATACTGGGACGTGACCTACGTGTTCCGCGGCCTCCAGCACCGCGCGCAACTGAGCTTTGCGCCGGGCCCCACCATCACGGTGAACGGGAAGGGCGAGCCGCGAGTGTAGTCGGGGTCATTGCGGGGACGACGCGCATGCGCATCGCAGTAATGGGAACCGGCGGCGTCGGCGGCTATTTCGGCGCCCGCTTGGCACTTTCCGGTTCCGACGTGACGTTCATCGCGCGCGGAGCGCACCTCGCAGCGTTGCGGCAGCGCGGCCTGCGCGTGCTAAGCGCGGCCGGTGACTTGCACGTCGAGCGCGTCGACGCCACTGACGACCCGCGCGACGTGGGCCTTGTGGACCTGGTCCTCTTCGGCGTGAAGCTGTGGGACACGGAAGATGCCGCGCAGCAGGTCCTGCCGATGATCGGCGGCGACACCGGCGTCGTGTCGTTCCAGAACGGCGTGCGCAAAGACGAAGTGTTAAGGCGCGTGCTGGGCGAGCGCGCGGTCATCGGCGGTACCTGCTATATCGCCGCGACGATCGCGGAACCGGGCGTGATCCGCCACACCGGCGTCATGCAGCGGCTGGTGTTCGGCGAGCACGACGGCGCGGCGTCCGCGCGAACCGCGAACTTCCTCGCGGCGAGCCAGCGCGCGGGCATCAATGCCGAGATCAGCCCGGACGTCCGCCGGGCGATCTGGGAGAAGTTCGTGCTGCTGGTGGGACTGTCGGGGACCACGACGGCGACGCGCCTGCCGATCGGGCCCATCCGCGCCCATCCGCAGACGCGCGCGCTGCTGCTCGACACGATGCGCGAGGTGGTGGCCGTCGGTCGCGCCGAAGGCGTGCCGCTGCCCGAAGACTTTGCCGAGAATCGCCTGGCGTTCATGGACACGCTGCCGGCTGCAATGACTTCGTCGATGCACCAGGACCTGGATCGCGGCAGCCGTCTGGAAGTGGCGTGGCTCGCCGGCGACGTCGTGCAGCGCGGACTCGCCGCCGGCGTTCCGACGCCGGTCAATCGCGCCCTGCACGACGTGATCGTGCTGCACGCCGACGGCCGCGCGTCAGGCTAGCAGCCAGCGCGCCCCTTCGAGGCCGAACCGGGCCAGGCCGCTGACCACCAGCGCCACGCCCACGGACAGCAGCACCGAGAACAGCGCCTCGCGCCGGCCGATCGTCTTCATCATCACCGCGAACGTCGAGATGCAAGGCACATAGAACGTCAGGAACAGCAGGAACGTCATCAGCTGCACCGAATCGAGGTACTGGCCGACGTCGAAGCTGCCCAGCGCCTGGTAGACCATCAGCAGCGACAACTCCTTGCGCAGCACGCCGAACAGGATGGGCACGCCCAGCACCAGCGGCAGCCCCAGCCACCACGTGGTGATAGGCGACAGCAGCGTGTTGATGTAACGATCGGCACCGATGTGCGCGAGCAGCGCCAGCACCACGCTGCCGCCGACCAGCAGCGGCGTGACGATGGTCAGGATGTCGCTGGTGCGCTCCCAGGTCTCCTTGACCATCGGGCGCCAGCGCGGCAGGCGGTAAGGCGGGATCTCCTGCACCTGGCCGGGCCCGCCGCGCGGGTATCGCCGCCGCAGCACCTGGCCCAGCCCCGCGATCACCAGCATCGTCAGCAGGAAGATGGCAACGACGCCCAGCCCGCCTAGGTATTTTCCGGCGAGCGCCAGGATGATCGCCGAGCGCGCCGAGCACGGCACGAACGTCACCAGCAGCGACGCCATCACGCGCTCGCGGCCGTGCGTCGTGTTGCCGATGGCCGATATTGCCGGAACGTTGCATCCCAGCCCGAGCAGGAACGGCACCGCGACGCCGCCGTGCAGGCCGATCTTGTGGAACGCGCGGTCCACGGCGAAGGCGATGCGCGCCATGATGCCGGCTTCCTCCAGCGCCACCAGCAGCAGCACCAGCGGAATCATGTACGGCACGACGATGCCGACCAGTCCGATCAAGCCATCGACGACGGCGCGCCCGACCACGCCTGCGGTTGACGTGGGCTCCCATCCGGACGCCAGCGTCACCAGCCGCGCGGACGTCTCGCTGTCGATCCATCCGCTGACATAGAAGACGACGAACAGCACCGCGGCGAATACGGCCACGCTGCCAACGAAGCCCCAGCGCGAGCTCAGGAAGAGCTGGTCCAGCCAGTAGCGCCAGCCGCGGCCCTCGTTGGGCGCGCCCAGCCGCGTCGCCGCCTCGAACAGCGTCGCCGCACGATGGTGGCGGTCGGCGTGCAGCTCGTCCGTCAACGGGCGCGGCAGCGATTTCCCCGCGATTTCGAGCAGCTGTTCCACCTCCGGCAGGTAGCCCGGGAAGTGCTCGCGCATCTCGTCCATGAAATACGGATCGCGCTCCGCGACCTGCGTGGCGAGCAACAGCGTCGGCACGCGGAAGGCCCGCGTTATCTCCGGTGCGCCCAGCAACGCGGAGAGCGGGGCCAGCGCATCGACGATGTGCTGGTTCGGCTGCTGCGCGACGGGGCAGACGCCTTCGCGCACCGCCTGCACGGCCGCGCGGAACAGGTCGGCGATGCCTTGCCCGACGCGCGCCGCCATCGGCACGACGGGGACCGACAACTGCGCGCTCAATTCCTTCGCGTTGACGTAGATGCCGCGCTCGCTGGCCTCGTCCATCTTGTTGAGCGCGATCACCAGCGGACGTCCGAACTTGGCGAGCTTCAGCGTCAGTTCGAGGTGATGCTCGAGCGAGGTCGCGTCGACCACCTGCACGATGACGTCCGGCGGCGCAAAAGGCGCAGGGGGGCCGCCCGGCTCGTGCTGCGAGACGGGAGGGCGCTCGTCGCCCCACAGCAGGTACTTGAGCGCCGCGCGGTCGTCCGACTCCAGGTGGTGCGGCGAGAGGATGCTCGGCAGGTCGATCACGCGCGCCTCGTCGAGCCCGATCTGCACGGCGCACTCGTCGTAGACGCGGCCTGAACCGGCGAGCGCACCGGTCTCAACCGACGTGCTGGCGACGGCCGCGAAAATCGTGCTCTTGCCGCTGTTGGGCAGCCCTACCAGCGCGATGCGCAGCCGGCGCGTGCCGCGGTACAGCGGCAGCTGCAGGGCAATCCGCGTGATATGGGGGGGGGCTTGAGTCATCCGGGCGTCGGGAACATCGGTCCCGCGCCAGTGTACTTCAGTGCCCCGCGCGATTTACCGCGGGGTGACCGCCAGGCGACCCATGCCGTCGACAATCGGATCCAGCGCCGTGCACCGGTGTTCGGTCAGCAACCCGGCCAGCCGCCGCAGCGCCGGAAAATCGAGCAGGTCGATTGACCTCCCCTGGACCTGCAACATGCCCTCCCGCTGCAGGCGCGACAGCAGGCGGCTGACCGTCTCGAGCGTCAAGCCCAGGTAGCTGCCGATATCCTGGCGGGGCATGCCCAGCACGAACTTGGTGCGCGAAAGGCCCAGGCGCTCATACCGCAGCGAAAAGTCGAGCAGGAACAGCGCCATGCGCTGGTCCGCGCGCAACATCCCGAGCGCCAGCATGTGCCGCTGGCTGCGAATCGATTCCAGCGCCAGCGTGCGCATCAGCAGGTGCTGGCCATACGCCGATTCCTGCGACCACTGTTTGCATTGGGCAAACGGCAGCACGAACACTTCGGCGTCGACGAGGGCGACCGCGCCCGACTGGTGAAGTCCGGTGTCGATACCGTCCAAACCGACGATGTCGCCGGCGATCTGGAAGCCGGTGATCTGGACAGCGCCGTTGTGCGACGTCACAAAGCACTTGAGGGCGCCGCTGGAAACGACATGGAGCGCCCGGAACGAATCCCCGGCGGTACACAGCGACTCACCCCGGACGAGGCGCCGGCGCGAGCAGGCACGGCGGTGTGCCGGCAGGACGTCGGCGTCCATACCGGCGAATCCGGGCGGGACGATGCGGATAAGGCGCTCTGCGGCAGGCATTGCGTAGAATCGGACCAGGGCGCAGGCGCGGTCTGTGCGATGCCGAACATACACGGCAGCACTGCGCAAATTGCCCAAACCCGTGCGAATATGTAACCCACGGCCTAGCCAGTACGATGCAACTGGTATCAAAATTGCATCCGACAGGTCATGACGTCGACCAACCTGACCCTCGAACTGCAGCCGATGGACCCGCCCAAGCCCGACGCGACCGATCCCAAAGGACCCCCAACGCTGGAACTCGTCCCGGCGGGACCCGCCGGCGCGCCTGCGCTTGCCGCGGCGGCTGCCGAGATCGACATTGTTCCGTTGAGCACGCGGCGGGTCGTCCCGTCCGCGTCCCCGGAAAGGCCGGACCGCTTCGTGGTGGAAGCCCAGCATCAGTACGCCGAAGGTCATCTCGACCAGCCGCTCTGGGACCGTGCGTTCGCCCAGGCCAACGGCGACAAGGAAGCGGCAGTGGCCGCGTACCTGCAGGCTCGCGCGCTCGCCCTCAAGCTGCTCGACCGCGAGCGCCGTTCGGAAAAGAATGATGTGGCGGCGAAAAAGGTCACGAAGGAACTCGACGCGGCAGAGAACCTCGAGGACTTCGACGTCGAGGCGGCGCTGCGCATGGGGCGCGGCGGCGTGCTGGCCAATTACCGTACCGGCATCATCGTCGGCGCAATCCTGGTCGCTGCCGTGGTTGCCGGGTGGTTCGCCTATTCGATGATGTTTGCCAAGCCGCCTGAACCCGTGCGCGCGGCGCCGGCCGCAGAGGCGCCCAAGGCGCGCGCACCGGCCGTGGCCGCAACAAGCAGTGTTCCCATCCCCGCGGTCTCGCCCAAGTCTGCCGGCGCGAGTCCGGATCTCCTGAAGAAGATCCAGGAACTGCGCGACGCCGGAAGCGCGAACGTGCTGGTGCTCTATCTCGTGGAATGGACGCGCAAGGAGCCCGCCAATGCGGAAGCCTGGGACCAGCTGCGCGCCGGCTATGCGTCACTCAAGCAATACGACGACGCGCTCGCGGCGGCCAAGAAGGCACAGGAGCTGATGCCCGACGATGCGCGAACCTGGCGCAACCTGGGTATTTCATACGCGGACGCGGGCGACCCGGTCGCGGCGCTCAAGTCCTTCGAGCAGGCCGTTGCGCGCGACGATCGTGACGCCGAGAGCTTCACGCGGATCGGCGTCCTGAACGCCCAGCTGAGCCAGCTGCCGGAGGCGGGAAAGGCATTCGACCGCGCACTGGCCATCAACCCGGGCGATCACATCGCGCAGTGCATGCGCACGGCGATTGCGCCGCTGTCGGCAGCACCCAAGGACACCTACGCGACCGCAAAACAGGTCAAGGCGATCGACGCCAAGTGCCGCGGCGGCTAGGCCAGGACGCGGGCTCGCAGCTGTCCGCAGCCGCCGTCGATGTCCTGGCCGGCTGACCGCCGCAGCTTGGCCAGCACGCCGCGTCCGCACAGGGTGCGCGTCATCGTCTCAGCGCGTTCCCGCGGCGGCCGCCTGAATGCGAAGCCCTCGACGGTGTTGTACGGGATCAGGTTCATCACCGCGTACTTGCCCGCGAGCAGCGCGACGATGCGTTCCAGTTCGTCGTCGCCGTCGTTGACGCCGTCGAGCAGCGTCCACTGGTACTGGATCGGGTAGCCGGTCGCCCGCGCGTAGGATTCGCCCAGCTCGACCAGCTCTTCTGGGTCGATGCGCGCCGCGCGCGGCAACAGTTCCGCGCGCTTCGCCGCGAACGTCGAATGCAGCGACAACGCCAGCGCGGGCTTCACGGGTCCTTGCGGCAGCCGCTCGAACACCCGGCGGTCGCCGACCGTCGAGAAGACCAGGTTCTTGTGGCCGATCGCGCCCAGCGTGCCGAGCAACTCGATGGCGTCCATCACGGCATCCAGGTTGTGCGCGGGCTCGCCCATCCCCATGAACACGACCTTGCGCACGTCGCGCATCGCGCGCGCCAGCACTACCTGCGCGACGATCTCCGCGCTCGTCAGATGTCGCTGCAAGCCGTCGCGGCCCGTCATGCAGAAGACGCAACCGACGGCGCAGCCGACCTGCGTCGACACGCACAGGCCGTGCGGCGGCAGCAGCACGCTCTCGACCGTCTTCCCATCCGCCAGCTCGACCAGCAGCCGCGCCGAGCCGTCGCTGCCTCTATGCTCGGTGCCGATGCGCGCGATGGCGGCGAGTTCATCGGCAATGACGGGAAGTGCTGCCCGCAACGCCAGCGGAAGAAAGTCCTCGGGCGCGCGCGAACCGCTCGCCAGCGGCTGCGCATGCGTCCACGCACGCAGGACCGCGTCCTCGTGCGCGGGCTTGGCGCCCGCGGCGCGCAGGCGGCGGCGGATCTCGAGGATATACATGCTTTGGGGTCGCCAAAAAAAGAAACCACGCCCTAAGACGTGGTAATAGCAACGCTGTTGCTTATCCCGAGGGAACCCGAGGAATCCGGCGGAGCCGTGCTGCTGCCGTTCCGCCGGGGCCGGCTTGAACGCGGTGTCAGCCCAACTTGCGGCGCCGCATCGCGAAAATCATGACCGCGAGCCCCGCAGCGAGCAGCGGAAGCGGAGAGGGCTCAGGCACACTTGACTGCGCTGCGCAGGCCCCCCGTTCCGTCCCTTCGCTGCAGCCGTTGATCAACTTATTGTAACCGTGGTTGACGAACCGCTCGGAATCCATCGCGAAGTGATCACTGCCCAGGCTTGTGTTGAACGTATCCGGACCCAGCGTCGGCCCGGCAACGAAGCCATCGCCGTTATCCGATGTGGTGGTCGCGTCGGATCCGGCCACGGCGACTCCAGACACGATCGTCGGCATGTACGCCTGAACCACCGCGTTGCCGGCGCTTTCAACTAATGCATTGCCATCGAAGGTGACGATCGTGGCGCTTGCTGAAGCGGAAACCACCAGCGCCAGCCCGGCGAGCAGGCAGCGACCCATGCGGGTAGCCCTGCCGGTCGCGCCATTCGGTTGGGATTCGGACGTCGCGGCAATCATTCGATCGATGCACGGATTCATGAATTTTCCTGTCCCTGATGAGCAATCTAACACGAACGCAATAATCGGGCCAAGGAATAAAATTTCAAATAATCAGAGGTCTGTATATTTTTCGAGCTATCGCAGGAAGATGGTTGTAAAGGTTTCCGACAGTCCAGGCGGCGCCAACTTGTGTACTCTCCCACATGAATTTCAAACGACAAAAAAGAAACCACGTCCGAAGACGTGGCAATCGCAAATCGAACGTGAGCCCTTTGCTGTGCCCGGTATGCCCGGCGGCGCCAGACTGCCGCCGGATCCGGCGGCAGCCGGCTCAAGTGTGGGTTCAGCCGGCCTTGCGGCGCCGCGTCGCGAACAACATCAGCGCGAACCCGGCAGCCAGCAGCGGAATCGGAGCGGGCTCGGGCACTTTCAGCGGACCGCCGGGGGTAACGAAATCCTGATGTTCGCGGCTCGTAAGCTGGACAAGGCTGAATGAACTGGTCGCTGGCAACGATGCAAGCCACGAGTTCGCGAGGTTGATCGCGTTCACGTCCCCGCTGGCGAACCAGGTTCCCGAATCGACGAAATTGTCGTCTTCGTAGATGATGTTCCAGATCGCGAGCTGGAACGCCGCCGAATTCACATTGACGGGGCCGCTCAGCGCGCTGGCGAGATCCGTCTGGAACAATGCCGAGAGCCGCGAATTGATCAGCGGAATCGCG
>Ga0302321_100004457_pt1 | contig 12140 bp, 9 predicted proteins | sample Fen_T0_1_FD_202505 | JGI IMG/M metagenome (GOLD analysis project Ga0302321, IMG submission 202505) | Peat permafrost microbial communities from Stordalen Mire near Abisko, Sweden - Fen_T0_1 | ecosystem: Environmental > Terrestrial > Soil > Wetlands > Permafrost | place: Sweden: Abisko...
TCGCCGGGGCTCCTGACGGCTCGGACGGAGGCGTCCCCAAGTTGCCGCAATCGCCGGGAACTGTACTACGTTCGCCGCCATGAATCGAAGGAGGTGGGTCTTACTGGTCCTACTCCTTTTGACGTGGCTGTTCGGCGCCGCAAAGTTCACGCTCGACGCGCTCCGTCCTTCACCTTCGAGCGCGCCGCCAAGCGCAGTGCTCGAGCCGCCTCGGGCGACACGCCTTGCCGCGCACGTCCTTTTCGTGGTCATCGATGGTCTGCGCTGGGACATCGCGACCGACTCGCAGCGAATGCCCCGCCTGGGCCAATCGATGCGCCGACACCCGAGCGGACCCATCATGGCGGGTCGCGTCACCATGACCTCGAGCGCAGTACTCGCCTACGGCACGGGGCAGCGCGGCGGGCTCGATCAAGTGCTCGAGAACCTGCACCCACCGCTCGCCGGCGTCAACGACTGGCTTCAGAACGCCAGGCGCGCAGGCTTGCGGATCATGGTCGTTGGGGATCGGGCCTGGTCGCAGCTTTATGGGGGCTCACTCGCCGCATTTCGCCCCGATCCCGAAGGCGTGGGCATCGACTTCGATTTCAATCGCCAAACCTTCGAAAACGCCGGGCTATTGCAACAAGCGGCCCCCGACGTTCTCATCGCCCACTTTGTAACCCCCGACCACCAGGGGCATGCCTACGGCGTAAAGTCGCCACGCTACGCCGAACACATTCGCGACTTCGATAGCCGGCTTTTCGATTGGCTCGATTCGCTCGATCCCGGTTGGACCATCATCATCACGAGCGATCACGGAGCCGCAGACTCCGGTACCCATGGGACCGACACCCGTGAACAGCGCCTGTCGCCCTTCGTCGCCTACGGGCCCGGAATCCCACCCGAACTTCACCCCACGCACGCACTCGACCAAGCGGAAATTCCTGGGCTCATGAGTGCACTCTTGGGCGTTGCTAACGCCGCTCAAAGCCGCGCGAGTATCCCCTTTGAGTGGCTCGACGAGTCGAACGCGAGCGAGCGTACGCTCGCCTGCCGAGAGGTCGAACGGTTGAGTGCGGCATTGCTCACTCCGGATGGCGATGACGCTGCTGCGTCGCGCACGCAAGCCGAAGAATGCTGCGCGCGGAGCACCCTAGACACTTGTGGTCCGCAAGCGCGCCGCCTTGCGGCCGCTTACGATCGGGAAGAGGCCGTCTCCGAGGGGCTCTTGGCTTCCACTCATGTCGGGTGGCTAGGCGCGGCGATCTTGGCGGCGCTTGCGGCGGCCGTCGTCTTGGTAGGTTGGCGATGTTTTCGAGTGGTCGGCTTTGGCGTGGTTTGGCTCGCGCTTTCGCTCGTGCTTACGTACGGCGTCGAAAGGCTGCCCGGTGCCTGGCCTAATGGTGTTCGTGGCACGGTGTTCGCAATTGCGAACGCGACGCTCGTGACGTTTTGCGTCGGATTCAGACGCTGGCAGCCATGGCTCCCGCGTCACTCGAGTTTCGTGCTGAGCGTAATGCCGGGTTGGCTCGTCGTCAGTTACACGCCAAACACGCAAGTCGAGTCGTATGTCGTAGCAATCCTGCTAGCCGGGCTTCTCTTCGTTGCGAGTCGTTCGAGCAGCGCGGACTCCGCGAACGCGCCGAACCGCGCAGAGTTCGCGAAAAACTCGGCAATTCTGCTGATTTCCTTCGCGGTTTTGCTCCTCCCAGGTACGCGTGCGAGTGATGTTACTCCCGCCGTATTTAGTCGGAACCCCACCGCTGCGGCTCTCGGCGCCTGCGCGATGCTGGTGATGGGCTTGCTGGTTGTCTTGCGGTCGCGCGCTCTCGAAAGCGCGGACTTGAATTCAACGGCCGTCGGCGCGCCGTCAAAACCCAATTCGCCAACGAGGCAACGAGTCGGCAGAGTCGAGATCATTCTCTCCGTCGGCTGCGTGATACTTGTCTATTGGCTGCGGCACGTGCCGCTTTCGTGGCTGGGCCGGCTCCTGTGGGTCGGGTTGGTGGTCGTGGCCGCGCTCACTTTCATCAAGCACCGAGTGAGGCTTGCTTTTGTTTTGGGCGTCGCGAGTACGGTCATTATCGCCCGCGATTTCGAATGCGTCGTGTTGCTGGCGTGCCTCTTCATCGCGGCGGCGGTCGGCGAACGCGCCTCGGGCCCATCTCCCGAACCGCATTCGTCTTCGAACAGAGCACCACCCCGGATTTGGATTCACCTGACGCTGCTGTTTGCTTTGAGCTCCTTGCTTTGGATTGCTCTCCAAGGCGGTTTGCAACTCAACGCCATGGATTTTGCGGCGGGCACTTTCGGCGATTCCCACATTCCGGCGGTTTTCATTGCGGCGTGTCTCGTCTACAAATTCACGGTGTCCGAGGTTCTGCTCGTCGGTATTTACATGGGGGCGATTCCGAATCAGGATCGTTCGGAGCTCGTTCGTGGAATCATTCTGCTGCACCTGGCGCGTGGTGTCACATTGCTCCTAATGCTGGCCTTTTGCGGTCAAAGCTACTGGACGGCATTCCGAGTGCTGGGCGACTTGCCATTTGCGCTAGGCGGCGTATTTGGAGTCGTTGTAATCTTCGGCTACCAAAGTCTTACTCGAAACCATGCCCTCGAAACGACCTAAAGTTCTCATCGACATGTCCCCCCTCGATACGCCGTCACGGCTTCGGGGTATCGGCCAGTACATCCTGGGTCTAGCCTCGGGCATCCGAGAACTCGAGAAACGTGGTGAACTCGAATTGGAAGTGAATGGGCTCGCGAACTTCGACGCGCAGGGTCGATGCAGTGGGCCGTGCGGGCTCGCCTACCAAGGCACGATGGTTCACCCTGAAGGGTTCCCGACTAAGGAATACCGGCGGCGTAAGCGACGCGGCCTCATGTTGGCGGCGGAGGCTGAGGGGTGTGATCTCGTTCACGTCACCGAACCAGGAGTGATCGTGAAGGGGACGCGCATTGCGCGCGTCGTGACCGCGTATGATTTGATACCGCTCGTTCTGCACAAGGAGTACCTGGGCCGCGAGCCGTGGGCGCGGCTGTATTGCCGATGGAAGGAGACCCAATACTACGAAAATGCGCGGCGGATCTTGGCCATCAGCGAGTCTACCCGCCGAGATGTCGTCACGCATTTGGGAGTTCCCGAAGAACTCGTTGACGTGGCTTACCTCGGTGCGGATCATCAGCGCTTCCGGCCAGAAGCCGAAACGGACGACGAAAGTGTGAGGTTGGCGAGTCGTTACGCGTTACAAAGGCCGTTTCTCTTTTACATCGGAGCGTTTGACTCGCGAAAGAATATCGATTTACTCATTCGTGCGTTTGCGCGTGCGAAACTCGCGGCGGATTTCGACCTGGTCCTAGCCGGGGCAATCATGGGGCAAAGGCGCCAGGAATTGTCAGACCTGGCGATGAGCTCGGGTGTCTCTGCGGCGGTGCGTTTCCTCGGTTACGTCGAAGATTCCGATATTGCCGCGTTCTACCGCGCCTGCCACGTGCACGTATTTCCGTCGAAATACGAAGGATTTGGGTTGCCCCTGGCAGAGGCGCTCGCGTGCGGCGCCCCGACGATCACCACCAGCGCGACTTCGATGCCCGAAATTGCCGGTGACGCCGCCGTACTCGTTCCACCTTCGGATCTCGACGCGTTGTCCGAGGCCCTGCAAAGTCTCTGTGGGAGTGAGTCCCGGCGCGCCGAGCTTAGGCGGGCAGGGCCCAAACAGTCGGCCCGTTTCAGTTGGCTCGAATGCGCGAGGCAGACGGTGCGGAGCTATCGGAAGGCGCTTGGGGCATAGGTTTCTCTAGGACCTGTGCTAAAGGGAAGACCGTCTTGCGTATAGCGATCCTACATCCTGCGTTCATGAGTGTTGGCGGCGCAGAAATCCTAGCCTTGAGTCAAGCCAAGTGCCTGCAGGCACTGGGTCACGACGTCCAGATCGTAACGAGCGCCGTAGACCTTCAGCGCTGGGGTGATGATTTACGCCCCTTCAAAGTGGATCTTCTCGGTGCGCGAGATCGGTTTGACGCTTTGGGTGGCCGTGAGTTATTTATTGCCCGACGGGTTCGTCGCCTACCTGCAATACTCTCGGGTCTTGACGTTGCAATCGCGCACAATTACCCAATGTCACGGATCTTGGCTCACGCTTCGTCGCGGGTCCGGAAGATATGGTACTGCAATGAACCTTATCGGGAGATTCACTTGGAAGCAGCGCATCCAACTCTTGCGGCGCGGCGCGAAGCAGGCCTGCCTCCAAATTCGATGGCAGAGCTCAGGTTTCACCGCCAGCGCGCAAGCCAGCAGTGGTGGTCCTTGAATTTGGCTCGAAAGTTCGTCGGTGAAGGGCGCCGGGATTTGGCAACGATCGAGAAGATTGACTTGCTTTGTGCCAACAGCGGGTACGCTCGGGAACTTGCCCTTCGCACCTACGGTTCCCGCCCCTGCAAGGTGCTCTATCCGGTGGTTCGATTTCCTGCCGACGTTGCCCACCGTCACGGGCTCAACCGTTCCGAATTGCGTATACTGGTGCATACCCGGTTAGTGCCGGAAAAGAACGTGGACACCGTACTTCGCGGGTTTGCGATGTTCGCGTCGGCATCGAGCACTCGAGGGCTCCTCGATATCGTCGGCGAAGGGCCCAGTCGAGAACCACTCGAGAAGCTCGCACGCGAGTTGGGAATTGCTCCGCTTGTGCACTTTCACGGTTTCGTGTCGCAATCCGAGCTAACTCGGATCTACGAGGCGTGCGAGGTGTTCACGTTGCTGCCGATTGATGAACCGTTCGGCATGGTTTTTCCGGAGGCGGCAGCGCGCGGGTTACTCATGGTCGGACCCGATCATGGGGGGCCTTGGGAAATCCTCGATGAGGGGAAGCTTGGGTTTGTGGCTGACCCATTCTCTGCGGAGTCCTTGTCCGAAGTTTATCGACGAATTGCCTCGATGAGCGACGACGAGGTCGACCGTAAACGCGAAGCTGCTGATGCGAGCTGTCGCGCACGCTTTAGCGAGTCAACCATAATGTCGCAGATGAACTCCGTGTACGAACTCGAAGGGTAGTGCTCCAGCGCCTAGTGCTCTGGAAAGAGCCGGGCTAACAACGACCTTGCTAGCGTGAGCGGGTCGCGGTCGTTGCTCGGTCGATACAACCCTCCCCAAGACTGGACGGTTGACTCGAATATCCACGACGACACGACCTTGCCTCGCGACTGAAAGTGACGTTTGAAATGCTCGTGGCCGGCATCGGCAATCGATTGTGCTGCGTCGAGATGGGTCAAGTAATAACTGACCGTTTCAGTTAGGTTACTTAGGTCTGCCGCAACTTCCACATAGTGGCGTCCTGGTTCGAGTCCGCCGTCGAGAAAACGTGCGTCTCGAATTGGCTGTGCCACCACAAGGCACCGCAGAGCCATGCCCTCGAACATTCGGTACGTCAGTGGATGATTACCCCAAGGGGCGAGGCAAATCTTGGAATCGAGGAGCAGACGCAGGTGATCCGTTTCCGTAATCTTGGGTACCAGAAGCTCGGTTGACGTGTGGTATCGAGACTCTGGGTGCCGGAGGAGCCCACCAGTATAAGGTAAACCTGACGCGCGCATGATGCGCACGGTCTCTTCGCGCGCATTCCTTTCCGAGGCCATGTTTGAGAACCCAGTTCGAGTACCGAAGAAGACACTACCGTGTGATCGGTTCGCGAGGGGTTTGCCTGGGTTGCCCTGCATGAACTTCAGCATTGGCGGGAGAAATCCAATCTTGCCGCGGTAAGCCTCAGGAATTGCCGCATCGTCTTTGGGCCAATGATTACGCAAAAACAGACGTGCTCGCACACCGAGTTCGGGAGGAATTCTGTAGAACGACATGGAAGGCGCGTCGCACAATTGAAATAGCACCAGATCTGTCTTGCATTCCAGCAACGTGCGCGTGAAGGCCTCCTCGAGTGGTGGTGCGCCGTCGACGCCGATGCCGTGCATCCAAACGTCGGTTCCCGGCGGTGGTGATTGACCATGCCGCCCATGAATTACTCGGTGGCGAGCCACGGTGAGGGCCATTCGGATTTCCGAGGCGCGCGCGCGGGTTGGGTAGTCTTCTTCGGTAAAGAAGAATCGCATCGCTTACGAATTCTCCTCGCTCAAGGCTGCGGTGTGCCTGCGTTTGCGCAATTGCGCCACAATTTCGAGGAAGGCGCTCCGATCAAAGAGAGCTACTGCCCCCGAAAATATTGTAAGAATGAGCAGGGCAGCCGCTATCAGGGTAAATGGCCCCGTAATCCAGCGGAGAATCAACCAGCGCCCAACCGCAGTCGCCAAAGTGGCTGCCAACACGGCTGTGCGAATCTTCGACCACACATTCGCAGTTGGTAGTAGTCGTCGCACCATCAGAACGACAACGAGGTTTGCCACCACGATGTGCACGCAGTAGGCAATGGAGAATGTGAACGCATCGGTGCGAAACTGCATCGTTATGGCGATTACGAGCCAATTCATTGCGGTCCAAATAAGTCCTAGCCACATCATGATGCGTGGTTTCCCGAGGGCGTCCAACGCACCGTTCACGATTGGGCTGACGAATCCAATCGAGATTGCTGTCGCGAATACGTACAGTGTCGGAACCGCGGGTATCCAGCGATTGCCGTAAATGACCTTAACTAGACTTGGCCCAATTCCCAAGAACAGTGCAACGAATGCCAATGTAACCAAAGCGCACATTTGGATCGTGCGCTCGAGTGAACGGGAGAAGGCTCGCCCGTCATGCTGCAAGCGGCTCAGTAACGGGAAGTTCACACGCGACATGATGGCCACGAGTTGCATGGGGAAGAACGCCGTATTCTGCGACCATGTCACGATTCCGAGAGCGTAGCGCCCGAGCGCTCGTCCCGCGTATAACGGGATGACTGCCGCATTGACGAAGCCGATGATGTTCTTGGTTTGGAATGCGATCCCGAATTTGAAAATGGGCCTCAGTATCGACCAGTTCCAATGAAATCGTGGAAACCACGGGCGCAGAGAATACGCGGCAAGGAGTCCCACCACGCCTTGTGCGAGCACGGCGGTAACCAATGCGAATGGCCCATATCCCAGGTGGGCAAGTATCATAGCGGAGCCGTAGAACGTCAGGGTCAAGAGTAGATCGATCAATGAGAGGCGCCCGAACAGCAACTCACGTTCCATCAATATTGCGGGGATAACCCGCACGGTCGTGAATAGTAGAGATATGGACAGCGCGCGCAGCATCCAGTCGGCACCCCTTGGCAAGTCAGGCCAGAATTTGATGACGTACGGTGCCGACAAGAAGACGGCCAATACGACCAACAGGGCTAACGCAACTTGAGACCAGAAGACGCTCGACAGTTCTTCATCGGTGGCAGTGTCCTTCTTCTGAATGAGCGCCGCCCCAAAACCCGCGTCACCGAACAGAGTAAAGAACGAAAGGGCGAACTGAATAATCCAAAACGCGCCGAAGTCGGACGGTCCGAGTACTCGAGCGAGATAAACGTTGCCGACGAGTGTAACGAGTTGCTGTAACGCCGTGCGCGCCGCTAAAAGAAAGACGCCTAGCTTTGCTCGACGATTCAGTACCGCTTGGTCGAGCGGTGATTGAGAACGGGGTTTCGTAGGGTCTGAGCCGGACAGCGCAGGTTGAGCGGCTTGGTCCGGGGCTGGATTGAGCACGACACTAAGCTAGTCGGACGTGAGCGCCGTGGCAAAGTGAAGGAACCAGACAAACGCACGTTGGCCAATTGGCCTGGTTCGTCGAGCACATTTGGGGCTGAGGGGTGAACGTGGCGAACCGACTGGCAAAGTAGGGTCCGCTGCATCCCCAATTTTGGAATAGAGTCTCGGTCGGAATACGCTAGGCGCATGTTCATCTCCGTCGTCGTTGTCAACTGGAACTCTATCGACGATTTGCGCGATTGTTTGACCTCGCTTCGTGAGCAAACCCACCGCGATCTCGAAGTCATCGTGATTGACAACGGCTCCGAAGACGGTTCGGTCGCCATGGTGGAGTCGGTGTTTCCTGAGTTCCGACTGCTCCGCCAAGGGGAGAATCTCGGGTTCGCCGAGGGCTGCAATCGAGGTATCGACGCTGCAAGTGGCGAGTGGGTCGCGATGCTCAACAATGACGCGGTGGCGGAAGCCGATTGGGCGGAGACCCTTGTCGATGCCGCATCGAGTGCGGCACCGAGTTGTGGCATGTTGCAATCCTTGCTTCTTTACAAGACTCGCGAAGGTATCGTTAACTCGGCTGGCATAGTGCTAACAGGCTCGGGGTACGGGCGCGACCGCCTGGAAGGAACTCCGCGAGCTTCTAACCAGGAGCCCGAGGAAATCTTTTGCCCGACGGCAGGTGCAGCAGCTTACCGAATGTCGATGTTAAGGGAGATTCGCATTCCGACTGGATACTTCGATCGCAATCACTTCATGTACTACGAAGACTTAGATATCGGTTGGCGGGCGCGGATTGCGGGTTATACGGCTACCTACATTCCGCGTTCAGTGGTGCACCACCGTTGGCACGGCAGTTCCGATCGCCACGGGGATAGTTGGCTACGGATTCTGGCGGACACCAACCGCATCCGCACACTTATCAAGAATGCATCTAAGCGATTCATAGTGGTTCATCTAATTTCGATTCTCAATGGCGCAGGCCGTGTCCTCGGGACTTCGGGAATTAGAGGGGTCCCAGCCTTCTTTCAGGCGATTGTGGACAGTATAAGATGCCGCCTAAGAGTCTCGTCGATGGCCAAAGTCAGTCGCCACAGCATCGAGAGGCGCTGGCAAGAGCGGCCCTAGAAGTTGCGCGAACTTCACGTCGCAACAATGATGAACTGGCACGTGTAGGCGTCGATAATCCACCCGAATGGACGAGGATAGATGCGTCGTCTACCGTTCTCCCGGCCAATGAGCATGCGAAATAGCTTCTTGCACGCAAACCCTTCGAGTGTTCGTGAAACGTGTTGGATGCTAAACCCCGCCTGTTCGAATAGCTCGAGCGCAGTCTCGCGCGTGAAGAACCGAAGGTGCGTTCGATCCAAAATACCAAATGGAGCGTAATCCCATCGCAAGCGAAGGAGCCCACTAATTACGACATGGTTCGCGACATTGGGAATACTAGCGACTATCGTTCCGCCCGGGCTCAGGATATTCCGATAGCGCTCCAGCACAGCCCAAGGATCGACGAGGTGCTCGAGAACATCCGCGAAGATGATGCAATCTGGCCGCGGCCAATGATTGGGTAATGGGTCATCGGCCTGTCCGACCATAACGTCGTCCAGGACCTTTCGCGCTCGCTCCGCTTGGTCCGGGACCGGCTCGATGCCGCGAACCTCCACTAGAGGTCGCTCTGTTTTGATGAGCCTACCGAGTGCGCCTGAGGCGCATCCCACGTCAAGGATGCACTTGGCGCTTTCGGGGATTCGCGAGGTGACTTCGGGCCGAGGCTCGTCATAGTAGCCATCGGGTGGCTTTGGTTCCTTCAGCATGCCGATCGACTAGCCTAATTCGAATGAAATGCACGAGTTCTCACCCGCGCCCTGGGCTCAGAGCCATTAGTAGCGCGATTCCAACAGCCCCTCGTACACCGCATCCACCCCTAAGCTGACGCCAATTGATTCAAGCCCGAGCTGTTCCCCTCTTCTTGCTTCGAAGAGCTCCCACCCTCCGCGCTCAGTGCGCCGGTATACTTCGAGCCGCGGCTCGTCTTGGGCGACGAACACGTATTCTTTCAGGGACTCAATGTGCCGGTAGTGCGCGGCCTTGGCGCCGCGGTCGTAGGCTTCTGTTGATTCGGAGAGAACCTCAACCAAAAGTGTCGGGTTGACAACGGCATTCGGGTCGCCGGGCGCCGTATCGAGTTTGCCGCAGTCAACGCTCGCATCGGGGTATGTCGACATGTTCGTGCCGACAATGTGAATTCGAAGGTCAGAGCTGTAAACTCGGCAGGGTTTGCCCAAGAGCGCCGAGCGCAGTTCGCCAATTACTGCGGCAATGAGGGCGCTGTGCCCAGGTGTACCCCCGGCCATCGCAAACACTTCACCGTCAATGAACTCGTGGCGAACCGTTGCCGTCTCTTCGGCGGCGACATATTCCGGATAAGTCATTCGGGCAATTGGAGCCGAAGGCAACATGGAGGCGACTACTATAGCACAATGGGGCTCTTAGGCCGAATAACCCGGCGCAACGGCACCGGGCTATTCGATAGCGGCGGCCACTACCCGCGCTTACTGATCGGAACGTAATCCCTTATCGCGGGCCCCGTATACACCTGGCGCGGGCGATTGATACCAACCTCGGGGCGGTCGTTGACTTCCTTCCAGTTGGCGATCCAGCCTGGCATGCGACCGATCGCGAACATGACGGTAAACATATTCACGGGGATCCCGATCGCGCGCAGGATGATGCCCGAGTAGAAGTCTACGTTCGGGTAGAGGTTGCGATCCTTGAAGTAACTGTCGCTCAGGGCGACCTCTTCAAGCTTGCGGGCGATGTCGAGCAGCGGGTCGTTCACGTTCAGCAATTTTATGACGTTTTCGGCTTGCTGCTGGAGGATACGCGCTCGGGGATCGTAGTTCTTGTAGATGCGGTGACCGAAGCCCATGAGCTTCACTTCACGCTTCTTGACGCGGTCGATGTAGAGCTTCAAATCGACGTTTTCGCGATGAATCTTTTCGAGCATGTCGATCACGGCGACGTTAGCCCCGCCGTGACGCCATCCCCAAAGGGCACAGACGCCAGCCGAGCAACTCGCGAACAGGTTGGCGCCGCTCGATGCCACCATGCGGACGGTACTCGTGGAGCAGTTCTGTTCGTGATCCGCGTGTAGCAACAAGAATAGATTGATGGCCTGCGAAACCTCGGGCGGTGCCTCGTAATTCTGGTGAGGAATCGAGAACATCATGTGCATGAAGTTGCGCACGTAGTCGAAACTCGGATTGGGGTAAACGAGGGGCCTGCCGAGTGAGGCACGGTAGGCGGCGGCGGCGATCGTGCGTACCTTGGAGAGCAACCGGGCCGCTGCGGATTCGAGTTTAGACGGATCCTCCATCTCTAGGATGTCTGGGTGGTAGCAAGAGACGGAATTGATCATCGCAGAGAGAATCGCCATGGGCGGCGCGCTCGCGGGGAAGCCCTCGAAATGGTGATGCAGGCCTTCGTGAATCAACTCATGCTCGGTGAGTAGATCGCGAAACCGCCGCAGCTGCTGCTCGGTGGGTAATTCGCCCCAAATGATGAGCCAAGCAGTCTCGATGAAGCTACTGCTCGCTGCGAGCTGCTCGATGGGGATCCCGCGATAGCGCAAGATGCCCTTTTCTCCGTCGATGAACGTAACGTTGGAAACGCAAGCGCCCGTGCTTCGGTAACCTTCGTCGAGCGTGATGTGGCCGGTCGTCGAGCGCAACTTCTCGATGTCGATGGCGTGCTCGTTCTCCGTACCGACAATAACGGGGAATTCATAACTCTTGTCATCGAGCAACAACTTTGCGGACTTCGTTGCGGGCGCGGCGTCGTTCATTACTGGGGTCTCCTTGTTCACTGCTAGACGGGCTGGGCGGCATCGCCGGCTCAAGCAAGGCGAGCGTAGCAGGCATGGGCGCCTATCAACCTCAGTTTTGTGAGGCCGCCCTGCACCGAGATCATTGGTAACCGGCGAGAAATCTAGCAAGGCCCGGGCGCCGCGGATTGTCCGTATTTTGAGGAAGCTCGGTGGAACCAACGGAAAGATCTTGCTGTCTTGAACGACGGGCCTACGGCCTATTCCCACTATCCTCTTTTGGGCCATGCTAAACCGCCGCGACATGGCAACACCGATCGACGCCAAAACCCAAGTTTGCGCGATTTTTGGCCACCCTGTGGGGCATTCGCTTTCCCCTGCGATTCACAACGCGGCTTTTGCTGAACTCGGGTTGAATTTGGTCTACGTCGCGCACGATATCGCGCCGGAAAGCCTTACTTCTGCCATGCAGGCGGTGCGTGCCCTGAAATACCGAGGTCTTTCGATCACAATCCCGTACAAGGTTTCTGCAATGGGCTTGGTTGACGAGGTCGATGAAACCGCGCTTCGTATCGGCTGCATTAATACGGTAGTGAACGATGCCGGAGTGCTAAAGGGATACAACTCCGACGGCCTTGGCGCCCTAGGCGCACTTCGGCAGGCCAATGTAGAGCCAAAG
>Ga0302321_100004459_pt1 | contig 12140 bp, 13 predicted proteins | sample Fen_T0_1_FD_202505 | JGI IMG/M metagenome (GOLD analysis project Ga0302321, IMG submission 202505) | Peat permafrost microbial communities from Stordalen Mire near Abisko, Sweden - Fen_T0_1 | ecosystem: Environmental > Terrestrial > Soil > Wetlands > Permafrost | place: Sweden: Abisko...
GGTTGGGCACAGGAGGCACGCTAACAGGAAACGCACGCCGCTTAAAAGAGTACAATCCTGCGATAAGGATTGTTGCAGCGGAGCCACAGCAGGGCGACGCTGTGCAAGGTCTGCGCAGCCTGGAGGACGGTTTTGTGCCGCCGATCCTGGATCAGTCATTGCTCGATGCAAAGATTCTCGTTTCCAGCGTAGACTCAATTCGCCGCACGCGCCAACTGAAAGATCAGGAAGGCATCTTCGCCGGGCCATCCTGTGGTGCCTCACTACATGCAGCACTGCGTGTTGCCGCAAGTCTGGAGCAGGGCAAGATTGTAACTATCCTGGCTGATGGTGGTTGGAAGTATCTAAGCGAGGATCTATGGACGCATGACCTCGCGGAACTCGAAGATAATTTAGAGGCAAAGATATTATGGTAGCTGAAGCAATTTTTGTTGTACGCGTGCCTGAGGCAATATATCAGGAAATGATGGCGCATGTGCTGGCAGGGTATCCAGATGAAGCATGTGGCGCTCTTGGCAGCAAAGGCGATCTGGTTGTGAAGCATTACCCAACCGCCAATGCCGCCGAGCATCCCGATGATTTCTCAATTATCAGTGAAGCTGATATTGTACGCATCTTCAATGATATTGATGAGTATGATGGAGATATGATCTATTATCATTCGCACCCACTCTCTGAAGCTTATCCTTCGGAACGTGACAAAGAATGGGCGAAACGCAGCGGCTATCTCTATCTCATCTTTTCGCTTCGACACCACCCTGAGCCTGCATACTCCAGAGTCTTCAAGATTGCCAGCGATGGTGGAGTGACTGAAGGGATCGTAGAAGTCTTTTAGCTTCATATTGATGTATGATTTCAATTTTATTGTACTATGATAAAGATATATAATATAGAAAAACGCCGCCTTTCCCAGCCTGGGAAAGGCGGCGTTTTTCTATATTTGACTATATAATTAGATGATTTCCATGTTACTGAAAGAGATCACACAAGAACATGCGTTTATAATCTGGCCAAGACGGGAACACGATCAGCATCCACTTGTTCTCTCCGAAGAGCACCCCCGATAAGGAGATCAAATTCATTATAAAGCTCTTCATCTGTGCTGGTCGCATCGAAGAGCGTTGCCAGGGCGAAGCGCCGTACGGCCCGACCGAGCGTCTGGAGTCGTCCTTCTGACATCTGTGGAGCGATGGGAGACAATGCTCTTGTGAACTCCACAACCAGCGCATCTATACTATGAGCAAGAACGGTTGATATATCTTCTCCTAATGTTGTTGCGGCATACACAGCGGGCCGTGCAAACAATATTGCAGTAATGAGGTAACGAAAATAAATGGCGAAATACTCCTGAGGATGCTCGTGGGCAAGGGCTATGTGCTGCTGATGGAAATCCTGGCATGAGCGATAGAGCGTCTCGTACTGAATACCATGTAAGGCAAGATCTTGCTTTGTTGGGAAATAGTGATATAGTCCACCAATGCTCAAGCAGGCAAGATCAGCTGCCTGCCGCATTGAGAATCCATTTACACCTTTCTGCAAGATCAAGCCCTGAAAGTACAGGTTATGCAAGAATTTTACGAAAATGGCGGAAAAGTTGGTGGGCAATTTGAAGGAGTACCGTTGTTGCTTCTACACAGCATCGGTGCAAAAAGTGGGAAAGAGCGCGTCAATCCACTCGGTTATGTAGCTGCCGAAGGACGCTTGTTTATCATTGGCTCCAATGGTGGTGAATCTAACTATCCTAATTGGTATTATAACTTGCTAGCGCATCCAGAAGCCACCGTTGAGATCGGCACCGAGACATATGAAGTGCGGGCTGCCGTATTGCAGAGTGCAGAACGTAATGCCCTTTTTGCCGGAATATGTGAAGTATATCCCGTATTCAGCATGTATCAAGAAAAAGCTCAGCCACGTGTGATTCCGATTATCGAGCTGATAATGAAGGAAAAACAGAAGTAAGCATGTAAAGATGTTATATGCTTCACACCTGCGGTGCTCGCAGAAATTTTGCAATCAAGGTTTGCGAGTGTTGCAGGTGTGCGGATCTGTAGTAAAAACGCTAAGGCCCGTTTATAGCCAGCGTCGCACACGCGCTTTATATTGTGTGTAGTTGGCCCCAAACTTCTCTTCCAGATAGCGCTCCTCGCGCTCTATGACGCCGCGTTGCATGATAAGCAGCACCACTGGCAGCAGCAAGAGCGCCCATAGCGTATTTGCCAGCGCGGCCAAACCTGTATAAAACAGCGTCAGCGATAGGTAGATCGGATTGCGTGTGAATTGATATGGTCCTTTAACTATCAAAGCGATTGTAGGTTGCTCCGGATTCACATTTGTGCCTGCCTGTCTCATTTCGCGTAGAGACAAAAACAAGACTGTGCCAGTAATGCTGATCAAGAACGCTCCAATGACATTTTTGAGTCGAGATGGCAGAAAAGGTAGTGGTTTGCGTACGTTTAAGCATACGCTCGCGAGAAAGGCGAGCGCATAAATGAGTGGTGGCGGCGCAACAACGCCTGGTTTATCAGTAGATTCTTGCATCAATTTGTAAGCTCCTTCTGAAAGTATCTATCCTATTCTACATCTTGTTGTCCACGTGTCATCAGTTCTATGCGTGTGTTATTTAGATCCCTGGTACCTGAGCTTGTGTTTGGTTGGCGGGTTCCAGGGATATGCTAACAGAGAGTATGACATATATGGCACGAGTAATCCTATTGTTGTATTCTACTGGATGATAGGTATCTTTTTGCTCTCGACGCATTGTGTCAACGGGAGCATGCGAAGAAAAGTAAGAATATTCAGTAGTTTTGCATCAGGGGAGGCAGACAAGGTCATGGCAAAGAACGAAGAGATGCACCGTATCGTTGAACAGAAACTGGCCGCTTTTGACCGCTTGCAGCCCGAATTTGAGGCTAGCTTTCAGTATATTGAAAATGTGCATGGTCAGAAGCGTTTCTCAGCATTTTCGGTCGTTGATATTGTGTATTATCTCCATGCACTCTGGATCGGCGAATGTAAAACAAGCATACTAAGCGTGGCGAGGACTGTGAAGGAGTATGAAGGACGCCTGTGTCTGGATCTTTTGCGGGAGTGGCAGCAAGAAGGGGATACTGGCAGCGTGGTCGCATTTCTGCAACGCAAACTGGATATGTTGCCGCTAGCGGATATTACGCGGCAGATCCACGAGGCCAATCATGCTCAGACAAAAGATGGCTTGGCTCAGCGTTTATTGCATGGCCGCAGTATTATGCTGAATCGTGGTATCAACCTGATGACAATGTTAGATACACTCTTTGCCTTATCCGAAGAAGAACTCGTAGCAGCCATTCGTTATGCATGTGAGCAATATGGTCACTTGCCGGAACAGATCGCACAGCAATTAGCAGCAATGGAGACTCCACTCTACTCCTTCATCCCTCATCAATCCCTGGCCAGGAGCAACATGATCGTTATGAACAAACTGGGCGTAGATGGTGCCCTGAAACGCTCAGAGCTACCTGGGCAGCGCTCCTGGCGTGTTTTAGAGCCAAAGGAACCCCTCTCGCCCTTTGCCGAGCATGTCGTGCCTGGCTATCAAGAGCTAGTGACGCCTATACATAACAGCATACGTGGCAAACGCTTCATAGATAGGCCAGAGCACAACGAAACAGAACCAATCTAGTTTTAATATTTCGAATATCAGGGTATATTCTGTGCTATAATGATCTATCATAGAGATTTGTGATTCATGCTAAAGAGCAGTAGAGGAGCATCTGTATGGATGACAAGCAAGCAAAGAAACGGTCATGGGTGCTTGTGGGCACCTGGTTTGGCACAATCGTTCTCCTTGGTGTAATGAAGCGTATTCTAGAGAAGCAAAAAGTTTTTTGAGAAGTTGAGGCTCATTGCGAGCCTCAACTTCTTTTACTCTGAAATGGCCTGGCATCATGGAAACTGTCATGTTTGTGATTCGATCAGGCCTGTAATGGTCCCGAGCAATGTATCAGCGTTAAAGGTGGAGGTGGGTGCATCGCTGACGACTCGGCCCAGGCGCAGCACAACGATACGATCCGTCACCTGCAACACATGTGGCAACGTATGTGAGATGAAGATGACCCCCAACCCTTTACTCTTTGCTGCCTTGATCACTTCGAGGACTTCACCCGACTGGCGAGCGCCAAGGTGGTTGGTCGGTTCATCAAGGATGATGACTTTGCGTGCCCATGCGACTGCCCGCCCGATCGCCACTGCCTGGCGTTGGCCTCCGGAAAGTTGTGCCACAGACCGATTTGAGTTCGGGACGGAGATCCCGACTCGCTCAAGATCAGCGTGTGCTTTCTCATCCATACTTTTCTGTGCGAGAAAGCCTAGCCAACCAAGAATACCAGGACGCATGATCTCACGACCGAGAAAGACATTGGCACCGACGGATAAATGCGGAGCTAAACCAGAGTCCTGGTAGAGCGTCTCGATGCCAGCCTCAATTGCATCATGAGGAGAGTGCCACGAGCGTTCAACGCCCTCCAAGAAAATGCTCCCACTATTTGGTTGCAAGGCACCAGAGAGGATCTTCACGAGTGTTGATTTGCCCGCACCATTATCACCGACAAGCCCCACGACTTCACCTGCATGAATTGCAAGGTTTGCTTGATCGAGTGCCACGACCGGCCCGTATGATTTTGAGACATTGCGAACTTCATAGAGTGGCGTTGATGGCGTCGATTGATTCACCGTAGTCATGAGGCACTCCTATTTGTAAGGCGCAAGCTTTGAGCCAGGACAGCGAACGCAATCAAGAGAGCGACCACGACTTGCTTCCAGTCGGGTGCGACACCGATAATGATAAGGCCGCTGGTGATGGTCGTGAGGATAAGCGCACCGAGGACCGTCCCGGCGAACACACCTACGCCACCAGAGAGCGCAACTCCACCGATGACGACCGATGCGATAGCATCTAGTTCGCTATTCAAACCAGACGTTGGCGCACCTGATCCTAAGCGGATATAAAAGAACATACCAGCCAGACCTGCAAGCATGCCAGAAAGGGTGTAAATTTTTATGGTGTATCGATTAACGTTGATGCCTGCTACCAGGGCTGAGAATGAGTTGGAGCCAATTGCATAGGTATATCTGCCGAAACGTGAGAGATGGAGCACCAGACCGAGCCAGACGACGACCACCACCACGATGATGACAGGGATCGAGAAGGGACCAAAGATTGGAACTGTCAAAAGAATGGCATTGGCAGGGCCATCGCCGATTGGTGCACCACCTGTGAGGACGATCGACAAACCACCAGCGGCACCAAGCATAACGAGCGTGGCAACGAATGGCACCAGTCGCATCGCAGTGATTAAGATCCCATTGATGAAGCCAAGCCCGGAACCTACAATCACTGTCACCAGTAGGCCTACGAGCAAGGTTGCTGGTTCCCCCCACATTAAGTGGTTAAGATCGCGCATCACAAATGCAGCAATGATCCCTGAAAAACCAGTGATTGCACCAACCGAAAGGTCGATTCCCCCTGAGACGATGACAAACGTCTCACCGACAGCGATTAGCGTCAGTGGTGCCCAATCGAGCAGGATATTAGCAAAGACATTGGTTGAGAAGAAGATCGGATTATTGATGGTGAAGAATATGCCGAGAGCCAGGAGCACGACGAGCAGAATGATCTGCTGATTTGCGAAGTATCTAAGCAAGCGCCTGGATAGGTTGTGAGCAGGTATGGCACTCATGATGCCTCCAATCCCGATATGCTTCGGTGCAATGATAATGGTCGGTTGGCCTGTTGAGGAAACCTCAGTGCATATATCGCAAGGCCAACTGCCAAGGGATGTCAGAGGGAGTACACGTTGGTGAATGGTTCGTGACTCCCTTGTCTCCTTTTAGTTAGTTTACCAGTTCGTCTACCATGCTCGGATCAAGAGGGGTACGTGTACTTCTGCAAATCTGCTGCTGACGTCTTCGTGGTCAATACGACATTGGGGATCGTGACCTTTGCGTCAATCCCTGTGCTGCTGCGATTCTGCTTGAAGTAAGTCACGAAGTCATCGATAGCCATTTTGGCTTCGGTCGCCGGGTCTTGAGCGATCAGCGCGGTGAACACTCCTTGCTTAAGCAGGGTGATATTGGCGGGGTAAGCATCATAGCCAACGAGCGCGACTTTTCCAACCAGACCTTTGGCTTGCAGCGCCGCCGAGGCACCTGTCGCATTCGTCCCATCAATGGCAAATATCCCATTGAGATGAGGATATTTGGTCAACCAGTTGCTGACGTTAGTGTTCGAGACGGTTGCCTGTGACTGGGAGTAGGCAACATCGACAATTTGAATGCCAGGATATTTTGCGGCGATCTGCTGTTTGAAACCGTTAAGCCGTGCAACATTTGTGGTAGCAGTGGCAGAGGTAAGTCCAACGACGACTTGATATGATTTGCCCGCCTGGTAATTCATGGCAGTTGCCATCGCATCGGCAGCTTTCGTGCCACCGTCAGCGTTGTCGCCAGTAATGAACGAGAGTACATTGCTCAGGTCTGTAACATGCGTATCAACATTAATCACTGGGATCTTCGCGGCAGTTGCTTTCGTCACTTCTGGCTGCAAAGCATCGGGATCAGTCGGGATGAGGACGAGGCCGCTGGGATGCTGGGCAAGCACTTGATCGACGTAGGGAATCTGGGTGGCAGGTGAATAGACCGAAGGATCGCCTTGCCAGATCAAGTTTACGCCTTTGGCGGCGGCTTCGGCTTCAGCGCCGATCTTCATAGCTTTAAAGAATGGGTCAGCTTCAGCGCCCATCACGAAAGCTACCGTCAGCTTGTCTGTTCCACCTGTAGTAGTATTGCCTGTAGTAGTGCTAGTGCCTGTATTGGTGCTGCTGCCACAGGCGGCCAAAAGAAGTGTGAGCGTCATGCTGAACATGATCAGAAAAGAACCAGGGCGTGTCACACGCGAACGAAGAGAGGTGGGCGGCGATTGCATCGGCGGAAACTCCTTACACATAAATAAAGGTGTTCGCAATAATTTTTTCGACAACGTTGTCATGCTCACAATGATACCTGGGAGTTCAGGCAAAGTCAAGAGGCATACGGTCACAATTTTTTACATCTTGACAACGTTGTATTTCTCTCATATATATGTGATATGATGAACGCGAAAGAACGATGTTCTGTCGAGGATCTCTGCTCGCTGCTATCCTCCGAGACATCGTTGTCACTCCGAATATTGGGAAAAGAGTAACAATATCTATGGTCAATCGAGCAACTATGCACGATGTCGCTGCGCTCGCTGGCGTCAGCATAAAGACGGTGTCGCGCGTTGTCAATGGCGAGAAGGGCGTCTCGCCGAACGTAGTCGAACGCGTCCAGCGTGCTACCGAAAAGCTGCAGTATCGTCATAACTTAGCGGCAAGCAACTTGCGCAGTGGCCAACGTACAAAATCCGTAGCGTTGCTCGTGCAAGATCTGAGCAACGACTATTCTGCTCTATTGCTGCGTGCAGTGGATGACGTGATGCGAGAGCATGGGGTTATCGTGTTCTCGGCTAGCCTCGACGAAGAAGCTGAACGGGAGCAACAACTTGTCACCAAATTCATCGAGCGACGCGTGGACGGCTTGCTCTTGATGCCCGCTACACCCAGCCAGGCATACTTGCAATCAGAGATGGCAGCAGGTTTTGCCGTCGTCGTCGTTGATCGTGTTCCACGCGATCTCTCTGCCGATTATGTGGTCGTCGATAACGTTGATGGTGCACGCAAAGCAACTGCGCACCTTATCGCTCACGGCCATCGGCGAATTGCGATGATCTGTGATGATCTGTCTATCCCAACTGCCCGTGAGCGGCGAGATGGCTATCTTGATATGTTGTGTGCCTCAGGGATCGCGATTGATGATTCTCTGATTCTTGTTGCTCGCACTGAGCAAGCTGCGACAGCAACAGTGCTGGAACTCTTCTCATCTTCTGATCCTCCGACGGCTCTCTTCACTGCCCGCAATACCATTACGGTCGGCGCGGTCGCTGCGCTCAAAGCCCTGGAGCTGCAATTCTCGGTTGCGCTGGTCGGTTTCGACGACATCCCCATGGCTAACTTGTTAAATCCTGGAATCACTACGGTCGTGCAAGATGTCAACCAGATCGGCACGCTCGTGGCCAAATTGCTGCTTGCGCGTCTGGATGGGTCACTGGACCAGCATCGCGGCATCATTCTGCAAACAGCCTTGTCTCCACGTGGATCGGGGGAGATTCGTAAAGAGTAAAGACTACAAAACGAAGAGTCCTATCTCGAACCAGACTAGACAACTCTCAAAAAATTGGGTATACTCTGACTTAGTGTAAAGGAAACACCTTTTATTTTTTGTCAGAGTCGTAAGTGTATAAAGTACACTTATTCGAAGGAGAATAAGGCATGACTCACTGCCAGCCGTTTGATGTTGCCATTATTGGTGGTGGCATTGCGGGGCTTTCAGTAGCTCTTCGTTTGCCTGAGAACTTACGCATTGCGCTCTTCACGAAAGGTCAGCTAGGAGAGAGCAATACGCGCTACGCTCAAGGTGGGCTTGCAGTAGCTCTGGGAGCTGATGATCGTCCGGAGCTACATCTGCAAGATACGTTGGCCGCGGGGGCAGGATTGTGTGATGAGGAGGCGGTACGTATCCTGGTAGAGCAAGCTCCTGCTGCTGTGCGCTGGTTGATTCAGATGGGTGTTCAATTTGATCGTGTAGAGGCGGGGGATGCTGCTCATGCGACACCTGATGGGCTCTTGCTTGGTCGAGAAGGTGCGCATTGCCGTTGGCGCGTATTGCACGCAGGTGGCGATGCTACAGGAGCGGAGATTGAACGCGCGCTGATGAGCGCTTTGCGCAAGCGCTCTAAAATTGAAGTGTATGAAGAAACGTTTGTAAGCAACCTGCTGGTTCAAGATGGTCGCTGTGTTGGTTTGTGGGCACTGGATAAGAGAGGACAGTCCTTTAAAATTGAGGCGCGTACTATTGTGCTGGCGAATGGTGGAGCGGGCGGCCTCTGGCTGCATACCTCGAATCCATCGGGCGCAACTGCCGACGGTCTGGCCCTGGCCTGGGGTGCAGGTGCAGCGTTAAGCGACCTTGAATTTATGCAATTTCATCCGACAGTGCTTGCCACGGAGGGTTCTTCCCATCTGATCTCCGAGGCTGTACGCGGTGAAGGAGCCTACCTGCGCAATCATGCAGGTGAACGCTTTATGCCGCGCTACAGTGCTCAAGAAGAGCTGGCTCCACGTGATGTTGTAGCACGTGCTATCCTGAGCGAAATGTTAGCGGAGCAGACTGACTGCCAGTATCTGGACCTCCGTCATCTGCCTGCTGAAAAAATGTATACACGCTTCCCAACAATTGCAGCTATCTGCGAACAATATGGCTTGAGCCTGACCACTGATCTGCTGCCGATAGCGCCAGCTGCACATTATTGTATGGGTGGTGTGATGGTAGATACCTATGGGCGCACAACCGTACCAGGTCTCTATGCTGTAGGTGAGGTGGCCTGTACAGGCGTGCACGGAGCAAACCGGCTGGCCAGTAACTCATTGCTTGAGGGTCTGGTCTATGGTATCCGCATTGCTGATCATCTTCTGTATGGTGCCATCGACAGCGACGGACAATCCTTCCAGCGCGCAACGTCGTTTATCACCTATGATAATAAGCTCGATAGTGCGGCAATATTGTCATCAGGTAGAGCGGATAACCGAATTAGTCTGCAGGTAAGGCATGAACTGCGCCAGTTGATGTGGAAATATGTCTCGCTGTGCCGTGATCGCGAGGGTTTGCTGACGGCAAGGCAAGCGATAGGGCAGATGCGCCAGAGACTGACCGCAAGCGCCGACCGGGAAGTGTTGGAGACCGTCAATATGCTACAAGTCGCTGAGCTTGTTGTAGCAGCTGCCCTGGAAAGACGCGAGAGCCGTGGGAGCCACTGGCGCTTTGATTACCAGGAACCGGATGAGAATCTGGCGCAACGACACTATGCTTTTCAGCCCTTGTACATTGATCCATATGGATTAGCGCAACTATATAAGGAGGCCACACTCCATGTATAAAGTCCCAATAGAACTTATCAAGCGAGCATTGGAAGAAGACGGTGCATATGCCGATATTACGACCTTGAGCACTGTACCTGAGCAGCAGTGGGCCCAGGCACGCATGCTTGCGCGTCACGCAGGTGTCATTGTTGGAGTGACCATCGCTGCTGAGACATTTCGCCAGCTTGACACACGTATCGGTGTCGAGATATTGGTGCCTGAAGGAGCTTCTGTGCAGGCGGGTGAGAGCTTGTTACTGCTCAGTGGCCCGGCGCGCGGGATATTAAGTGCTGAGCGTGTGGCACTTAATTTTATGGGTCGGCTTTCTGGTATTGCCACGCTCACCTCTCGTTGTGTGCATGCAATAGAAGGGACGCAGGCGCGTATTCTCGATACCCGTAAGACTACCCCTGGCTTACGAGCCCTGGAGAAGATGGCCGTGCAGTTGGGTGGGGGGCAGAACCATCGTTTTGGTTTGAACGATGGCGTGCTCATTAAAGACAATCATATCAAGGCGGCGGGGGGGATTGCGCAGGCTGTTTCTGCTGCACAAAAGATGGCCCCACATTTGCTGAAGATCGAGATAGAATGTGAAACGCTGGCGGAGGTACAGCAAGCATTGGAGGCTCAGGCGGATGTTGTGCTACTGGATAATATGGACACCGAGATGATGAGCCGGGCGGTCAGCCTGATTCGCCAGCGAGCCCCCAGGGTATTGATCGAAGCTTCTGGCAACATTGGCAGCAGCCAGGAGCGTCTGGTCGCTGTTGCCGCCACTGGTGTTGACTTCATCTCACTTGGAGCACTCACACATTCCGCGCCCAATTTTGATATCTCGTTGGAGTTTGCATAGGATAATGCAAGGGAGAAGACAGATGGCTATCAAGACAGAGTGTGCAGAGAGTCAAGAGACACGCGTGTTACCATTGCTCAATCCCCAGACGCGGGCCCGGCATGATCTTTCTAAGCGTGTTGATGGCATCCCTCAGTTTTATGCCGAGATGGCAGGTGAAGAACTAGATCGGCGTATTAGTGCCGCCAGGGCAGCCCTGGGCAAGCGCCTGGTCATTCTCGGGCACCACTACCAGCGCGACGAAATTATCAAGTACGCTGATTATCGTGGCGACTCATTCAAGCTGGCTCAGCTGGCCGCAGCACGGCCCGAGGCCGACTATATAGTCTTCTGCGGCGTACACTTCATGGCGGAGAGCGCCGACGTATTAAGTGGGCCACAGCAGAAAGTCATACTGCCGAACCCGGCGGCAGGCTGCTCAATGGCCGATATGGCGAACATTGCCGAGGTCGAGGAGTGCTGGGAGATGCTGCACGAGGTACTGGGAGACGAGGCTGCTATTATTCCGGTTACGTACATGAACTCTGCCGCCAATCTCAAAGCGTTTTGTGGGCGCAATGGAGGCATTGTCTGCACCTCCTCCAATGCACCCGCCGTTGTTGATTGGGCCTTTAAGCAGGGCAAACGCGTCCTCTTCTTTCCCGATGAACACCTGGGTCGCAATACGGGATTGAAATATGGCATCAAAGAAGAGCAGATGGTAGTGTGGAATCCCAAAGATCCGATGGCCTCAGAAAATGCCGAAGAAGAGATCGCAAACGCACGTATTATTCTCTGGAAAGGCTATTGCTCTACCCATATGCGTTTCAGTGCTCAGCAGATTGCCAAAGCGCGCGTCGACTACCCTGGCATCAATGTAATTGTACATCCAGAGTGTCGCCGTGAAGTGGTAGAGGCGGCTGACATGTATGGCTCAACCGAATATATCATTCAGCAGATCGAGCGTGCTCCTGCGGGAAGTCAGTGGGCGGTAGCCACCGAGATCAACCTTGTGCATCGCATCGCACATGAGAATCCAGATAAATTCATCTTCTGCCTTGACCCCATTGTTTGTCCTTGCTCAACTATGTATCGTATTCATCCTGCATATGTGGCCTGGGTGCTTGAGGCGCTACTCGAAGGCGAGGTAATCAATCAAGTAAAAGTAGATGAGGAGATCGTCTACTGGGCACGTGTTGCTTTAGAACGCATGCTCGCTCAGGCAGCTTAAAAAATAGAAGATCTTTTGTACGTAAGAGGTGGAACCGGCGAAAAGATAA
>Ga0302321_100004460_pt1 | contig 12137 bp, 8 predicted proteins | sample Fen_T0_1_FD_202505 | JGI IMG/M metagenome (GOLD analysis project Ga0302321, IMG submission 202505) | Peat permafrost microbial communities from Stordalen Mire near Abisko, Sweden - Fen_T0_1 | ecosystem: Environmental > Terrestrial > Soil > Wetlands > Permafrost | place: Sweden: Abisko...
GCCGCGTCCGAACGCGCGTGCCACGCATTGGCCACCAGCATGCTCGACTTGACGCGCTTGGCTGTTGCCAGCATGTAGCGGAACAGCAGTTCCTTGGCGACGAGCGCGCCGCCGGCGACCCACAGCGCCGCGATATGGACCGTCGGCACGGCGCTTGGGACTTCCAGTTTGTGGGCGGCGGACCACAGCATGCCGGCACCGACGGCGATCAGCAGCGCGCCCAGGACAAGTGAAGCGGCCGTCTCGAAGCGCTGGTGGCCGTACGGGTGGTCCTCGTCGGCGTCCTTCTTGCTGTGGTGACCGGCGAACAGCACGACAAAATCGGCGACGAGGTCCGACAGCGTGTGGATGCCGTCCGCGATCAGCCCTTGCGACTTCGCGAGCACGCCGACGACGATCTGGATCGCCGTCAGCACGATGTTGACGCCGACGCTGACCCACGTGCACCGCGAGGCGGCCGCCGCCCGCTCCGCCGGTGTGTGGATCTCGTCTTCGGGGTCGTCGGCGAAATCGTCGGGATGCATGGGTGTTGCTGGCATGGCTGCGTGGACGCGCGACCTGCGCTACTTCACGAGCACGACGGGCTGCTTTGCCGTCGCGAGCACGCGCTGCGCCACGGAGCCCAGCAACAGGTCGGCGATCGCGCTGCGCCCTTTGGCGCCCATGACGATCATGTCGTATTTGCCCGCATTGGCGCAGGCGATGATCTCGCGCGCGACGTGCCCGGTACGAATGACGATGTTGTGCTTTACGCCGGCCGTGTTGAGCAAGCGGCGAGCCGACTTGAGTTCCTTCTCGCTCTGCTCGCGCAGATAGTCGGCCACCTTCTCGCGACCCACGAACGATTTCGCGGAGCGCAGGCCGATGTCGTCGTGGACGCTGATGAGCGTGATGACGTTGGACGCCGATCGCAGAAGGCGGGAGAGCCGGGCGGCGTACTTGACCGCGTGGAGTGCATGCTTCGAGCCGTCAGTCGCGACAAGTATTTTCATGGGGTGCACCGTCGTCGGTTGGAACACCCTAGTTTAGAGCCAAACGCCGGAGACCGCCTTGGGGCACCCCAAGGATGCTTGATCCGGCTCAAGGCGTGGGCCGCGACCCTCTCAGGATGTGGCGCGATACGTCGGCGCTCATTGCGGCGAGCACATCGCCACCGGCGGAGTGCCGTAGCCCTCCGCGGCGAAGCCGTGCTGCATCATGGTTGCCTGCACCCGCGCGTCCATCGTGTAGCGATGATTCGTATCCGGGCGCTGGTTCCATGCGCGGTAGACCGGCAGCGTCCCGGCCGGGCAGGTGCCGGTGATCGCGTCGGGCATGTACATCTGGAACACATCGCTCGATTCGAGTACCCATCGGTCGGGCCACAGGCGCATGACTGCTGCGCACTGGTCCGCGGAGCCGGAATAGAAGTGCGTGTCCAGTCCAAACGCCGGGCTGCCATAGTAGCGACAGACGGCAGCGGCCATTCCCGACGTGTCGGCGGCCGCGTCGACGACATTGAAGCTCATTCCGGTCCGCTGCCAACCGAACATGCGCCCGCTGTCCATCACGTCGATCTCCGCGGCATCCGCGGTCATGAAATAGTGGCCCAGCCCGGCATTGAAATACTCGACTGCCCGCTTGACCGCGAGCCCTGGCCCGGTGGGCAGCGTCACCTTGGCAAGCAATGCTTCTTCTGTGCCGTCCATCCAGCGCACCATGCCGACTCCCTGCGCATACCAGACATCACGCGAGTAGCCGGGCCCGCGCTGCTCGTGCACGTGCAAGGCGTTCGCAAACGTCCCCATAGGCGTCGTAACGGTTTCGAGCGCCAGCGCCTGGTAGCTGCTCATGTGGCTCTGCGGGCCCATCATGCTGTTCATGCCTTGAACCGGCATCAGCCACGTCTCGGAACCCTGGTAACTGCCCGGCCCCATCATCGTTCCGGGAGTCACGGGATTCTTGAGCATCCATTCCGGGCTCGTATAGGTCATCATGAAATGATCGTCGGCAGAAGTGTTGCCGTCGCCGCCGAAGTAATGCATGCCGTCCGGGTCCATCCGGTAGAAATCGGTGGCGTCGTCGGCGCAGGGGATCGCCGGCTTGCAGGCGAACGTCATGTGAACGCTGGTGAGATTCGTCACGCCGCCCCACGACTGGCCGCCATGCATCACGGCCGTCGCCGTCGTGCGCGGGCCGCTGACGAACATGTATTCGTAGCGGGCGCCGTCCACCAGCGGGAAGTACTGCGCGGTGGACATCATTCCACCCATCATCTGGCCGAAGCATGCGCTGGAAGCCAGCGCGAGAAGGGCGGCGGCAAGGGTTCTGGACATGGCGTCCTTTCCTGGGAGCATCGTGGGATTGTTTGCGCAATGTGATGGCGTGTCTGTGACCCATGTCACGAAGCGTTGTCGAGAGGCCCCGTTGCACCAGACCGGTGCGGCCGAAAACGCTTGATCTGGCTCAATGCATGGCCGGCAAGGTGGCTTCCGGGACACCGCATCGCGCAATCCGGCGCCGGAATATGGTCTAATTTCGGCATGCGTCGTACGTTGCGCCGTTGGGTTGCGGCCTTTACCTTGCTCGGAATTCTCGGGCTGCAGGGGGCATTGGCCGCGCACGCCTGCGCGATGACGGTCCTCCCGTCGGATCATTCGCACGCCGCGGACTTTTCCGCGACGTCGAGCCATTGCGCGGCGATGGCGCCGAAATCGACGCCACAGGGAAGCACGCTCTGCCTCGAGCACTGCACCAAGGGCAAGGAGGCGAGCAACGCCAGCGCCGGCACGGTCGCGGACGCGCCCGCGCCGATGTCCGTCGCGTTTCTCACCGTGCGGCCCGCCGACTCGGTCGATGTCGCCAACAGCTGGTCGTCTCCGCAGCTTCAGTCCCGCAATAATTCCCCGCCTGTCCTCTCCGTAAGTTCCCGGCTCAGGATCTAGCTTTACTCCGTTGCCGGTACGCGTCCTTCCTGGGCCGCGTGCCTGTTCGTTTTGCCCATCGGCAATGGAGGTCACCTTGTTTGCATTCTCGAGTTCAGTTTCGTCGTCGCGCTCTACGTGGTGCGCGAGCGGTTTTCGTGGCGCGCGACGCATGGCCGCTGCGGCCGGTTTGTTCATGGTCGCCGCGGTCGCGAGTGCCGGCACCGGTTTGACGCTGGCGGAAGCGCTGTCGCTGGCCGAAAGCCGCTCGTCGCAGCTGACCGGCGCCGACTACGCTGCACAAGCGTCCCGGGAGATGGCCGTCGCGGCGGCGCAGTTGCCCGACCCCGTGGCGACGATGGGCATCAGCAACCTGCCCGTCAACGGCTCGGACGCGTGGAGCCTCACCCGCGACTTCATGACGATGGCGACCGTGGGCGTCATGCAGGAATTCACCGGCAAGGACAAGCGCGAAGCGCGGGCCGATCGCTACCGGCGCGAAGCCGACAAGGCGGTCGCGGATCGCGCCGCCGGCGTGGCGTCGCTGCAGCGCGACTCGGCCATCGCCTGGCTCGACCGCTACTACGCAGAGGCGATGCTGGCGGTGGTCGCTGAACAGAGCGGGCAGGCTCGCACCGAGATCGAAGGCGCCGAGAGTGCCTATCGCGCGGGACGCGGTAACCTCGCGGACCTGCTGGCCGCACGCAGTGCGCTGGCCATGCTCGACGATCGCGCCAGCGAAATCGGACGCAAGGTGCGTGCGGCAAAGATCGCCCTGGCACGCTGGATCGGCGAGCGCGCGGACGCGCCACTGCTGGGCACCCCCGCGATCGACGCGCTTGCCATTGACACGCAGTCGCTCGACTCGGAGCTGTTGCACCACCCCGAGCTCGCGGTGCTGACCCGGCAGGAAGACGTGGCGGCCGCCGACGTGCGCGTGGCGCAGGCCAACCGGTCACCCGATTGGAGCGTCGCGCTGATGTACCAGCAGCGCGGCTCGGCGTACTCGAACATGATCTCGCTGAACGTGTCGGTGCCGCTGCAGTGGGACCGTGTGGATCGCCAGGACCGCGAACTCGCGGCGAAGCTGGCGCTGCTGGACCAGGCGCGCGCCGAACGCGAGGACAAGGTCCGCATGCATGCGTCGGAAGTCCGCCAGCTGCTCGCCGAGTGGGAGAGCAACCGCGAGCGGCAGGCGCGCTATCAGAAGGAACTGCTGCCGCTGGCGGCACAACGGACCGAAGCCACGCTGGCCGCTTACCGTGGCGCGAAGTCGAGCCTGATGGACGTGCTGCAGGCGCGGCGCGGCGAGATCGACGTGCGCGTGGCGTCTTTGCAGCTCGAGACCGAAACCGCGCGACTGTGGGCGCAGCTCAACTTCCTGTATCCGGGCAGCCACGCCGCTCCGCGCGTCGCTGCTTCGAACACCAAGGATTTCCAATGAACATCAACAGAACTGCTGTTGCCGTGGTGCTTGTGCTGGCCGTGGCCGCCGGCTATGGCCTGTACCGGCTTGGATTGGACCGTGGCGCGCAGACGATCGCTGCGGCTACGGTTGCGGCGCCCGCAACGCCGATGCCTGTGACGGCAGCCGGCACCGGCAGCGACGCCGCGAAGGGCAAGAAGGTCCTCTACTGGCACGACCCGATGGTGCCGGGCCAGAAATTCGACAAGCCGGGCAAGTCGCCGTTCATGGACATGGACCTGGTGCCGGTCTATGCCGAGGAGGGAGGCGACCAGGGCAGCGTGGCGATCAGCGCACGCATGCAGCAGAACCTCGGCGTGCGCACGGCGGAAGTCACCAAGCATGCACTCGCACCCACCGTTGAGGCGGTGGGGACCGTCGCCTACAACGAGCGCGACGTGGTGGTCGTCCAGGCGCGCAGCAACGGCTTTGTCGAGCGCCTGTTCGTGCGCGCGGTGCTGGACCCGGTGCGCCAGGGCCAGCCGCTCGCGGAACTGTACGTGCCCGAATGGGTGGCGGCGCAGGAGGAATACCTGTCCGTCGCGCGCATGGCGAACGCGGGCGCATTGGTGGACGGCGCGCGCCAGCGCATGCGCCTGGCCGGCATGTCCGACGCGCAGATCCAGTCAGTCGCGACAAGCGGCAAGGTGCAGGCCCGCTTCACGGTCACGGCGCCGATCGGCGGCGTGATCGCCGAACTCGGTGCCCGCGAAGGAATGACGGTGGCGCCAGGCGCGCCGCTCTTCCGCATCAACGGATTGTCCACCGTGTGGGTGAACGCCGAGGTGCCGGAGAGCCTCGCCGCGCAAGTGCGGCCGGGAAGCGTGGTGGAGGCGCGCGCGCCGGCGCTCGGCGGAGCGGCGTTCAAGGGCAAGGTCACGGCGATCCTGCCGGAGGTCAATCCCGCAACGCGCACGCTGAAGATGCGCGTCGAGCTAGCCAATCCCGCAGGCGCCTTGGTTCCCGGCATGTTCGCCACCGTCATTCTGAAACCCGCGGCGCGGGTAGAGATGCTGCAGGTGCCGACAGAGGCGGTGATCACGACGGGCAAGCGCAGCGTCGTTGTCGTTGCGATGGGCGACGGCCGGTTTGCGCCGGTCGATGTCGAAATCGGCATGGAAGCCAACGGGCAGACCGAAATCCGCAAGGGGCTCGAAGCCGGGCAGCAGGTCGTGGTTTCGGGACAGTTCCTGATCGACTCGGAAGCGAGCTTGAAGGGCATCACGGCGCGCATGGGCGCGGCGCCATGATTGCCCGCCTCATTCGCTGGTCGATCGTCAACCGCTTCCTGGTGCTGCTGGCAGCGTTGATGCTCACGTTCTGGGGGCTCTGGGCGATGTCGCGGACGCCGCTCGACGCCATTCCCGACCTGTCCGACGTGCAGGTGATCATCCGTACGACGCTGCCGGGCCAGGCGCCGCAGATCGTCGAGAACCAGGTGACGTATCCGCTGGCGACGACGATGCTCTCGGTGCCCGGCGCCAAGGCGGTGCGCGGATTCTCCACGTTCGGCGATTCGTTCGTATACATCCTGTTCGAGGATGGCACCGACCAATACTGGGCGCGCTCGCGCGTGCTGGAATACCTGAACCAGGTGCAATCACGGTTGCCGGCGGCGGCCAAGACGGCGCTCGGCCCCGATGCGACCGGCGTGGGCTGGGTCTACGAATACGCGCTCGTCGACCGCAGCGGCAAGATGGATCTGTCGCAGCTGCGCGCATTCCAGGACTGGTTCCTCAAGTACGAGCTCAAGTCCGTGCCCAACGTCGCGGAAGTGGCGAGCGTCGGCGGCATGGTGCGGCAGTACCAGATCGTGCTCGACCCCGACCGCATGCGCGCGTTCAACATTTCGCACGCGAAGATCATCGACGCCGTACAGAAGGCCAACCAGGAAGCGGGCGGTTCGGTGCTCGAACTGGGCGAGGCCGAGTACATGGTGCGCGCATCCGGCTACCTGCAGTCGCTCGACGACTTCCGCAAGATCCCGCTGGCGACCACCGAGGCCGGCGTTCCGGTGCGACTCTCGGACGTCGCACGCGTGCAGGTCGGCCCGGAGATGCGTCGCGGCATCGCGGAGCTCGACGGCGAAGGCGAGGTCGCCGGCGGCGTGATCATCATGCGTTCCGGCAAGAACGCGCTGGCGACCATCGCCGCCGTCAAGGCCAAGCTCGAGAGCCTGAAGGCCAGCTTGCCGCCCGGCGTGGAAATCGTCACGACGTACGACCGCTCCAGCCTCATCAAGCGTGCCGTCGCCAACCTCGGCCAGAAGCTGGTCGAGGAATTCATCGTCGTCGCGCTCGTCTGCCTGATCTTCCTCTTTCACCTGCGCTCATCACTGGTCGCCATCGTGTCACTGCCGCTCGGCATCCTGACCGCGTTCATTGTCATGTACTACCAGGGCGTCAACGCCAACATCATGTCGCTGGGCGGCATCGCCATCGCCATCGGCGCGATGGTCGACGCGGCGGTGGTGATGATCGAGAACGCGCACAAGCATCTCGAGGCGTGGGGCGCCGAGCATCCCGGCGAGAAGCTCGCGGGCGAAGAACACTGGCGCGTCATCGGCGACGCCGCCGCGCAGGTGGGTCCGGCACTGTTCTTCTCGCTGCTGATCATCACACTGTCGTTCGTACCAGTGTTCACGCTGGAGGCGCAGGAAGGGCGGATGTTCTCGCCGCTGGCCTTCACCAAGACCTACGCGATGGCCGCCGCCGCCGGACTCGCGGTGACGCTGGTCCCGGTGCTGATGGGCTACCTCATCCGGGGCCGCATTCCGGAGGAGCAGAAGAATCCCCTCATCCGCTTCCTCATCGCGATTTACCGGCCGCTTCTGGAACTTGCGTTGCGCGCGCCCAAAGCGGTGCTAGCCGTGGCGGTTCTCGTCGCGATCGTGACGGTGTGGCCGGCAAGCCAGCTGGGCGGCGAGTTCATGCCGCCGCTCGACGAGGGCGATCTTTTGTACATGCCATCCGCGCTGCCGGGCATTTCGTCGGGCAAGGCCAGTGAATTGCTTCAGCAGACCGACCGGATGATCAAGACCGTTCCGGAGGTTGCGCGCGTGTTCGGCAAGGCGGGACGCGCGGAAACGGCCACTGATCCGGCGCCGCTCGAGATGTTCGAGACGACGATCCAGTTCAAGCCGAAGGATGAGTGGCGGCCCGGCATGACGACGGAGAAGCTGATCGAGGAGCTCGACCGCATCGTCAAGGTGCCGGGACTGTCCAACATCTGGGTGCCGCCTATCCGCAATCGCATCGACATGCTGGCCACCGGCATCAAGAGTCCGGTTGGCGTCAAGGTGGCCGGGACGAGCCTGGCCGAGATCGACCGGATCACCGCCGACGTCGAGCGCGCGCTGAAGCCCGTGGCCGGCGTGACCTCGGTGTTTGCCGAAAGGCTGACCGGCGGCCGCTACATCGACGTGACGATCGACCGCGACGCGGCGTCGCGTTACGGCATGAACGTCGCCGACGTCCAGGGCATCGTCGGCGCAGCGATCGGCGGCGACAACATCGGCGAGACGGTCGAGGGCCTGCAGCGCTTTCCGATCAACGTCCGCTATCCGCGCGAAGTGCGCGACTCCGTCGAGAAGCTGCGCAACCTTCCGGTGCTCACCGAGCGCGGCGCGCAGATCCGGCTGGGCGACGTGGCAGTCATCCGCATCACCGATGGTCCGCCGATGTTGAAGAGCGAGAATGCGCGGCTGTCGGGATGGGTGTACGTCGACATCCACGGCCGCGACCTGCGTTCGGCGGTGCGCGACATGCAGCAGGCGGTGCAGAAGGACGTGAAGCTTCCTGCCGGCTACTCGATCTCGTGGTCCGGGCAGTTCGAATTCCTCGAACGCGCGATGGCGCGGCTCGAGATCGTCGTGCCGGCGACGCTGGCGATCATATTCGTCCTGCTCTACCTAACGTTCCGCCGCGTGGCCGAAGCAGCCCTCATCATGGCCACGCTGCCATTCGCGCTGGTCGGCGGCTTCTGGCTCATGTACGTGCTGGGCTACAACATGTCGATCGCGTCCGCCGTGGGCTTCATCGCGCTGGCCGGCGTGGCAGCAGAGTTCGGCGTGGTAATGCTGCTGTACCTGGGCCAGGCGTGGGAAGCGCGGCTCACGCGTGGGGAGCCTGAATCGACGGCGACGCTGGATGCGGCGATCGAGGAAGGCGCCGTGCAGCGCGTGCGGCCCAAGGCGATGACTGTCGCCGTTATTCTGGCCGGCCTGATCCCGATCATGCTGAGCAGCGGCACAGGCGCCGAGGTGATCCAGCGCATCGCCGCGCCGATGATCGGCGGCATGATCACGGCGCCGCTGTTGTCGATGTTCGTGATACCTGCGGCGTACCTGCTGATCCAGAGGAGGCGGTTGGCCGGCAAGGCGAAGTCGGCCTGATCGGCGGTCAGCGAAGCGGCGCGCACGAACGCGCGATGGCCGGCGTCGCCTCCTCCCGGTCCGCGACGATCCCCGCCTGCAGCAGTTGCAGCGCAACGGCGGGATCGTCGGCGTACTGGAAGAGCGCCAGATCCTCGCGGTCGATCATTTCGTGCCGGACCAGGGCGTCGAAATCGATGACCTCGTCCCAGTAGCTCGTCCCGTAGAGCACGATCGGGATGCGGCGTTCGATTTTGCGCGTCTGCATCAGCGTGAGAATCTCGGTCAGTTCGTCCAGCGTGCCAAAGCCGCCCGGAAACACGACCAGCGCGCGCGCCAAGTGCGCGAACCAGAACTTGCGCATGAAGAAGTAGCGGAAATCGAACGTCAACGCGCGCGTGATCCAGCGGTTCGGCCGCTGCTCCTGCGGCAGACCGATGTTGAGGCCGATCGACTTGCCGCCAGCCTCCGCGGCGCCGCGGTTGGCGGCCTCCATCAGGCCTCCGCCACCGCCGGTGCACACGACGTAGCGGTGAGCGTGCGACGGAAGGTTCTTCGACCACAGCGTGACCAGCCGCGCGAGTTCGCGTGCCGCCTCGTAGTAGTGTCCCAGCGGTCCGTCGGCGGCGATGCGGGCGGAACCGAAGAACACGATCGTGTCGCGGACATGCTCGCGGCGGAACGCGTGCATCGGCTCTAAGTATTCGGCGAGAATGCGCAGCGGCCGTGCATCGTCGGTTTCGAGGAAGCGCGCGTTCTTGTAGGCGAGTCGTACCGGGGAACGATCGTCGGAGCTCATGATTTCCTGGGCAGCGCCGCGAAGTCGATGAAGCCCCGCGCGACGTCGGTGTGGACGAGTTCGACGCGGACACGGTCGCCGACGTCGAGGCCTTCGAAACGACGGACCACCCGGCCTTCGGTCGTCGGCCCGGAAATGCGCACCCAGGTTCCCTTGTCCGACGCGCCGGTCACGATGGCGTCGAAACGCGCGCCGATCCGCGGGGCAAGAAGCATCGCTGCCGCAGATTTGCGGACCTGCCGTTCTACCTTGGCCGCATTGTCCTCCTGTTCGGTGCAGTGGCGCGCCAGCACCGCGAGTTCGTCGATCGTGTAGGGCGACGGGTGCCGGCCAAGGGCGGCCTTCATCAGGCGCTGGGCGATCAGGTCGGGAAACCGGCGGTTCGGCGCCGTGGAATGCGTGTAGTCCTTTACCGCGAGTCCGAAATGCCCGTCGGATGCGCGTCCGGGAATGTCAAGTGCGTACTCGCCCCTGCCCAGCAGCTTGATGACGGAAAGCGAAACGTCCGGAAAGCGCACGGGATCAACCTCACGGCGCTTGACCAGGAACGTATCCAGCGCGATCGCGTCCGGATTCGCCGGCAATCGCTCGCCCGACTCGGCCGCCAGCGCGACGATCCGGTCCCATCGCTTCGGGATGGGCAGCACGCGGCGCAGCGACGGCAGGCCCTTGCTTGCGAAAAAGCGTGCGTTCACGCCGTTGGCGGCGATCATGAAATCCTCGATCAGGTCCATCGCGCGGTTTCGGGTATCGGGCAGCAGATCTGATAGCGCGCCATCGGCATCGAACACTGCGCGGGCTTCCAGCGTTTCCAGTTGCAGCGCGCCCCGGGTATGGCGCACCCGCTTCAGCGCCTGCGCGACCCGGTCCTGAATGCGCAGCTGCTCATCCAGTCCCGGGACGGCCGCGAGCGCGGGAGGCGCCGGCGCGATGCCGTCGAGCCACGCGGCGAGCGCATTGTAGGCAAGCTTGGCGTGGTTGCGGACGACTGCCCGGTAATTGTCGGAGGCGGTAACCGTGCCGTCGGCGGCGATCACCATTTCCATCACGATCGCCAGCCGGTCTTGTTTCTCACCCAATGAAGTCAAGTCGGTCGACAGCTTTTCCGGCAGCATCGGAAAAATTCCGGCGGGCGTGTAGACAGAAGTCGTGTTGTTCCACGCGTGGCCGTCGATCGCGGAATCCTTCTTTACCAGCGCGTCGACGTCGGCGATGGCCACCAGTAGTTTTGCGGCGCCGCCCGCCATCGGTTCGGCGACTGACAACTGGTCGAGGTCGCGGGAATCGTCATTGTCGATCGACGCCCAGAGCAAGTCGCGCATATCCCGGGCTTCGGCGCCGGAGGCCGTCGCGGCCTGCGTGATTTGCCGGGTCTCGTTGATTACTGCAGGTGAATAATCCGGCAGCAGGCCGCGCTCAAGCATTGCCTCGTGCGCGATGCTCCGGAGTTGGTCCTGGCCAGTCCTATGTTGGGTTGCCATGCGCTGACTCCTGTTTGTTGTTGTTGATCGCGCCCCATTTCCAGTTCCGGATCTCCGGCAGGTCCTGGCCGTGCTTGTCGATGTACTGCTTGTGCAGGATGAGCTTGTCCTTGAGCTGCCGCTTCAAGTAGATGCCCTTGTCGCCGGTCTGCGGCACGCGGTCGATGGCTTCCATCACCAGGTGAAAGCGGTCCAGGTCGTTCAGCACGGTCATGTCAAAGGGAGTGGTGATCGTGCCCTCTTCCTTGTAGCCGCGAACGTGGATGTTGCCATGGTTGGTGCGGCGGTAGGTCAGCCGGTGGATCAACCACGGGTAGGCATGAAAGGCGAAGACGACCGGCTTGTCCCGGGTGAACAGATCGTCGAAATCCCGGTCGCTCAATCCGTGCGGATGTTCGCTTTGCGGCTGCAATTTCATCAGGTCGACGACGTTGACGACGCGAATCTTGATGTCGGGCAGGTGCTCGCGCAGAATGGACACAGCGGCCAGCGTTTCCAGCGTGGGCACGTCGCCGCAGCAGGCCATGACCAAGTCGGGTGCCGCGTCCTGATCGTTGCTGGCCCACGGCCAGATGCCGATGCCCTTGGTGCAGTGATTGACAGCGGCGTCCATTTTCAGCCACTGCGGCGCCGGGTGCTTGCCCGCGATCACGACGTTGACGTACTGGCGGCTGCGCAGGCAATGGTCCATCACGGACAGCAGGCAGTTTGCATCCGGCGGAAGGTAGACGCGCACTACTTCGGCCTTTTTGTTCACGACGTGGTCGATGAAGCCCGGATCCTGATGCGAAAAGCCATTGTGGTCCTGACGCCAGACGTGCGATGCCAAAAGGTAGTTCAACGACGCGATCTTCCGTCGCCACGGCAGGTGCGAAGTGACCTTCAGCCACTTGGCGTGCTGGTTGAACATCGAGTCGACGATGTGGACGAATGCTTCATAGCAGTTGAACAGTCCATGCCGCCCGGTGAGCAGATAGCCTTCGAGCCAGCCCTCGCACTGATGCTCGCTCAGCATTTCCATCACCCGCCCGGTGGGGGCCAGGAATTCGTCGTTCGGCGCAGTCGAGGCGTCCCACTGCCTTTGCGTCACTTCGAAGAGAGCCTCCAGGCCGTTGGA
>Ga0302321_100004461_pt1 | contig 12136 bp, 10 predicted proteins | sample Fen_T0_1_FD_202505 | JGI IMG/M metagenome (GOLD analysis project Ga0302321, IMG submission 202505) | Peat permafrost microbial communities from Stordalen Mire near Abisko, Sweden - Fen_T0_1 | ecosystem: Environmental > Terrestrial > Soil > Wetlands > Permafrost | place: Sweden: Abisko...
GCGCCCGTGCGTCCCATGCGGTCCTGGACGAGGTAGCGGCACGCGCCCTCGATGACGCCAGTCGCGATCGGGAGCCCGTCAGCGAGCGCGCGATCGTAGTGCAGGAACGCGGCGTTCCGGACAAGGTACTTGGCGGCGCGCTCGACGGGGCGCGCCGCCTTCTCATCCAAGGCGTGGGTCTTGACCATCTGTCGCAGGCTGTAGGCGAGGCCGGGACCGCTCTGGCCGTTGAGCAACGACAAGAACCGGTTCTCGACCCAGGTCTCGGCTTCGGTGGTACCTGCCGGCTCGAACGCGTAGGCCGCCTTCCACAGGTATTCAAGCACGTGGACGACGTCGAATACGAAAATTCCAGGAGAGCAATAGCATGGAACTGACAGATACGGCACTGCTTGAATACCTGCATGATGCAGTCGTTTTAAGTATCAGCTATCATGCTGAAGAGAGTCGCGATCGTATAATTCTGCTAGTGGTGACATGCGATCGAGAAGCCGGATATTCCCCGTGGGAAGGAAAACGTCTTTGCATTCGTCTGGATGACGTGATTGTGGCTAATCACTACGTGTTTGGTGCAGTGGCGGGCCAAGAGCAGGTCAACGCGTGGGGGACTAAGTTGTCGGCGTCAATGGAAGGGGAGATTCAGCGCATCCAAGCCACGGGGATCAATTGCACAGGGATCGCGTTTTCGCTTACGTTTCATACGGGTTCATATCTTGAAGGCATGTGTCGGCGATTGTTCGTCGAGCTAGATCATGTGTAGCTGTATGTCAGTAAGTGTTCTCGGGCACCTGCAGCCGCATAGCGACGGCTCGAGTCGTTGTTCGAGGTGGTGATGCTTGCGATCTGTGTACTCGCGGTCTGCGCACTCGCGGTCTGCGCACTCGCGGTCACCACGCGCGCGCCTGACATCCGGATCGGCCGCGCGCCGAGTCGCATGCTTCGCCACCGTGGCCACCGGCACCGGGAAGCGTGCGTGGCGCGCGCACGCGGACCGGCAGCCGGCGCGTTCGTGCGCGCGGCCTCGTTGGCAGCGGCCCCCAGCTCCCCACGAGTGTATCAAGTCCTGGTAGGCAAGACACCTGCGGAGACTGCGGAGATTGATGCATTTGAGAGGAAAAGGCTTGACTCCAAAGGCTCCTGACCCTATGAACGCTCGAGGAGCGTATCTTGATCCGGCAACGGGTGAACAGTGGATACTGATGCGGAGCTGCGGGACATGCTTTCGAAGTGTGAGCAGTCCGCGCCGGGCTCTGAGGATTTCACCTCACTCTATACCTCGTCAGCCCAGGACGCTGCATTTGCAGTCTGCGCTCTTCTCGAGTTCTTGCTCGACGGTGACACGGCCCGAATAGCGGGCGTGCCTCGCTTTTCGACCGAATCGCAACCCGAACAACCTCATGCAGGTGCTCTATCATGCGTCTTGGAGGTAGCCCGACGAGCCATCACCCGAATGCGCGAAGGGCGGACATTTGCGGCCTGTCTACCAGAGGGACAGTATCAAGTATCTCTCGCGGGGCCGTATCTCTCGTCTCTCGCAACGGTCGATGTTCCGTCGTCTTCGATGTTGCGTATCAAAGCGACCGCGAGCACCGAGATCAGAAAGCCGCCCACGTCGGTCGCACGCATACACGGTGATCTCGATGGGTTGCTGCAGGACATCACAGCGGCAAATCCACGTGTCATCGGACTCGGTGAGGCAACGCATGGTACCGCCGAATTCGTATCGGCGCGTGGCGCGCTCGCGTTCGAGCTGATCCGGCACGCGGGGGTGCGATTGCTGCTGTTCGAGTTCGATGCAATCCAGAGTGCCCCGGTGGACGACTACGTGAACGGCGCGGATGTCGACATCGACAGAGATGACGTCGTATCGGAGGTGCTATTGCCGCCCGGGGAATGCGACGCGACAGTCACTTCGTATTGCACGTGGGTTGAGGGACTGCGCAGCTCTGCCGGATAGATTCGAGGCAACTCTCCGGAGCCAACGATGGTGCCGCTCACCTTAGCGGGAGCGGTGCATCGAAGGATCAGATCCGCAATATCACCGACTATGCGACAGACCGCCTGAACGGGAAATGATATGCTGTTTGGAAATATACATTCGTTGGCTATCGAGGCGGAGCTGCTCGAGATCTATGGCAAGTGGACGTATGCCAGCCTGCGGTTCTGGGTTGGAGGTCAGGAGATCGGAGACTTTAGCGACACCTCAGACCTGGCAGGCAGCGCTCGTTGGTTGCGTGCGTTCTTGCAAGAGTCATCGCGACGAACGAGGGTGGATCTCGATGAAATGCCTGCACCGGACGTCTACGAGCTACTGTATGGTCGCTTCGTTATAGATATCACGCGTGTTGATATTACCGTCAAGAGACCGACCTCCCCGATATCCCATGAGCCCTGGGATCGCGACCCATATCTGCTTGACGACGTCGGGGAGTCCTCTTTGCGAGACAAGTTTGCGGTCCTGGCAGTCCGAAGAAGCGATGCCCAGGATCGGATCATCGTGAAGTCGTTCAGGGATGATGTCGTGTGGGAGGTGTTGTTGCCGCCCGGTGAATGCGACGCGACGATCGTTTCGTATTGCACGTGGGTTGAGGGACTGCGCAGCGCTGCCGAATAGAGGCGAGGCAACGCAGGCCAAGGTCGCCTTTGGCGCCGAAGTCCAACACGAGCGCGTATCGCGGGTCGGTGACCGGCGGCGCACCCCGTCAGCGTTTGCGTGTTCGATCGGTCCTTCGAGCTCGAAGCCACCAGCTACCAGCAGAACCTGAACACGCGCGAGGCGCTCGCGCGGCGCTATCTCGAGACCACGGCGCTGCCCGCAGCCGAGATCTCGTTCCTGCTCGGCTTCGACGAGCCGAACTCGTTCTATCGGGCGTTTCGTTCGTGGACCGGGACGACGCCGGGGAGCGTGCGGCGCCTGGGCGAGCGGCGCAGGGCGCGCGGGCGCAGCTGGGCGAAAGCTACGTCGGCACGCTGGTGGTCGCCGGCGCGGCGTGGTTCAGCGCGTGATGCGCGGCGTGGGCGCGCTCGGCATCAGGAACGACCGGCGGGGCACGTGGACCGCTCCGGTGAAGAAGTGGCCGACCTCGTCGTAGAGGGCGCGGACCCGGCGCGCCTGCGCGAGCGGCTCGTTGCGCATCTTGCCGTGGCCGACCACCCGTGCGGTGCGGAACTCGAGATCGCTGTCGCCGAGCCAGTCGATCTCGACCAGCGCGACCCACTCGTCCGGATGGAGCGCGCAGATCTCCTGCCAGGTCAGCGGCTCCGAGACGCGGGGCTCGGTCTGGGCGCGACGCTGCTCCATCGCAGCCAGGCTGCGCCTGTCCACTTGTACGAGTCAAGCTCCTGGCCGCACGCGAAACGGTTAGTTGGGCTCACTCGCCGGCTCGATCGGCCCCGCGGGCACGCCGGTGGGTGAAGTGACCACAGCGCGCGCCGCGGCATCGGCTTCGCTCGCGATGACGGCGCGGTTGATCTCCTCGAGGAGGCCGCGCTTGCGCTGGTAGTCGACCTGCGGGAGGAACTTCATGGACTCGAGGGAGGCGAGGCCGCCAAAGAATTCTTCGTTCTGGCGCAGCTTGCGCTGCTGGATGCGCTGCAGATCCGACTGATCGCGGATGATGTAGGGAGTGAGCATGATGAGTAGGTTGGTCTTGTGTTTCGTCTTCTTGGTGTACTTGAACAGGTAGCCGAGCAGGGGGATGTCGCCGAGCACCGGCACCTTGGACTCGCCGTCGGTCTCGCTGTCCTGCATGAGCCCGCCGATCATCACGGTCTGCTGGTCGCGGACCACGACGCGGGTCTCGACGCTGCGCGTGGTCCAGGTCGGCCCGTTGGTGCCGCTGGCGTCCTTGAGGCCGCTGTTGTTGTGCTTGATCTCGAGCAGCACCGTGTCGTCGGACGAGATGTGCGGCTTGATGTCGAGCTCGAGCTCGAGCGGCTGGCGCGACACGCTGGTCGCGACCGCGGTGGTGGTCGCGCTGCCCGCGACCGCCGGCACGGTGGCGCTGAGATACGGCACGTTCTCGCCGATCTTCGACTTCGCCTCCTCGTTGTCGAGCGCGATGATGCTCGGGGTCGACAGGATGTTGGTATTCGAGCCGGTGGCGAGCGCCTGGACCAGCACGCCGTACGACGGGACGGTCGTGCCGGATGGCAGGCCGAGCAGGCTCGCGCCGCCGGTGATCGACGAGCCGATCAGGCCGCCGATCAGGCCGCCGGCGGTGACCGCGCTCGACGGGTTGAGCGACGACAGCTCGGGGAGCTGCACGCCGCCCAGCGCGATCCCGCCGCTGGCGGTGGTGGCGCCGGTGTGTTCGCTGGCGCCGAAGCTCACGCCGTGGGCGACGTCGACCTCGAGGATCATCGCCTCGATGTAGACCTGGCGGCGCGGCTGGTCGAGCTGGTGGATGACGTCCTTCAGCGTGACGAAGTCGCGGGTGCTCGCGGTGATGAGCAGCTTGTTGGTCGCCTTGTCGGCGATGACGTGCACGCTGCCCGAAAGGCTCGCGCCGAGGCTGTCGAGCGCGTTGGTCCCGGCCGGCGGCGTCGCGGCCGCTGGCTGCGGTGCGCCGGCCTGGCCGCGCTGGCTGCGCTGGGCCGACGCGTCGCCGGTGATCGCCTTGGTCAGCGTCTGGGCGAGCTCCTCGGCGATCGCGCTCGACAGCGGGTAGACGTGGATCGATCCACCGGCCTCGAGCTCGACCGCGACGTCGATGCGCTCGACCAGCGCCCGGGCGCGCTGGTAGGCGGGCTCGCTGGCGCTGATCACCAGCGTGTTGGTGCGCTCGTCGGCGAGGATCTTCGACGGCACCGGCTCGGCGGCGGCGGGTTCGGCGCCGGGCGCTGCCCCGGGCTTCGGCGGCCCGCTGGGGGCCGCGCTGAACATCGTGGTCAGGATCTGCGCGACCTTGGTCGCCTCGCCGTGGCGGACCGGCAGCGTGTAGATTCCCTCGGAGCCGCCGCGCACATCGACGAGCTTCTTCAGCGACATCATGCCGGCGATCGAGCTCGCGAAGTCGGTGATGACCAGCATCGAGCCGACCACCGCGATGTCGCCGGCGTCCGACTTCGCGGTCAGCAGCGCCTGCTTGAGCGCCTCGGGCTGGGCGTAGCGCGGCCGCACGACGACGCGGACCACCTGATCGGTGTCGCCGGGCACCTGCTTGTAGATCGGCAGCGCCTCCTTCTTGGCGGCGGCGGCCTCGACGATGCGCATGACGCGGCCCTTGGGCACCACGGTCAGGCCGACCGTCGACAGCAGCACGAGGAACAGGTCGTAGGCCTCGCTCGCGGTCATCTGGTCGGGCACGATCGCCGTGACCTTCTTGCCGGTCACGACGATCCGCGGGTCGAGCACGAAGCTCTTGCAGGTGAAGCTCATCACCCAGGTCACCAGATCCTTGATCTCGGACTCCGGCTTGAGGCCCAGGATCCCCGGCTTCGAGTGCGGCTTGCAGCTGTACAGCGCGTCATCGCCGCCGGCCGGGGCCACGCGAGCGGCCTCGAGGGATGTGGCCGGCTGGGCCGCTGAAACATCTGGCAACAGCGACAGCAAGGCAACGATTGGCCACCAGCGATTCGACATATCCGCTCACGCCTACCAAGCGGCATGCCAATCGCGTTCGTGCAGCCAACGCGCTGATCGATCAGCGCGCCACGCGCGCGACAGCCGGCACGCGTGACAACCAGGCAATCACCTCGCCGGGTGGTCTGCCGAACCGGCCGAGACGTCGATCCCGCGTCGCCGGGGGCTCAGGTCAGGCCTGGCCTGGACCAGGCAGACGTCTGGATCCGGCGGTAGCCGGCCCTGGTAGCGCTCACCCCATGCCTTCATCGCGAGCAGGATCGGCTCCATGCTGCGACCCAACGCGGTGAGCTGATACTCGACGCGCGGCGGCACCTCGGCGTAGACGGTCCGCTGGACGAGCCCGCCGTCCTCGAGCTCGCGCAAGGCCAGCGTCAACATGCGCTGGGTGATGTTCGGCAAGCTCCGGCGCAGCTCGCTGAACCGCAGCGTCCCGCGCATCAGGTGAAACATGATGACGCACTTCCAGCGACCGCCGATCAAGCTGATCACCGAGTCGACCGCGCACCGCGTGCGGGGGTCATCGCTGCGCTTCTTCATGAAGGCTCCTTGGTACCCATTTCGATACTACTTCACAAAATTGTGCGTACTTGTGCTTTCCGCTCGCCAGGCCTACCTACCACGCATGGCAACCATTCGCGCGTACGAACTTCGCGGCACCGAGCTCACCCAGGTCACCCGCCCCGAGCCGATCGCCGCCGCCGGTCACGTCGTGGTGCAGATCCACGCGACGTCGCTGAACTACCGCGACCTGATGATCCAGCGCGGGAACTACGCCCTGCAGGCGAAGCCAGGCGTGGTGCCGCTGTCCGACGGGGCCGGCGAGGTCGTGGCGGTCGGCCCGGGCGTCACGCAGTTCGCGGTCGGCGATCGCGTCGCGGCGACGTTCATGCAGAGCTGGACGAGCGGCCCTCTCGAACCGCACCACGGCGCGTCGGCGCTCGGCGGCGCCCTCGATGGCACGCTCGCCGGGCGGGTCGCGTTCCCCGAGACCGGCCTGGTGCGGATTCCGGATCACCTGTCGTTCGCGCAGGCCGCGACCCTGCCGTGCGCCGGGGTGACCGCGTGGAACGCGCTGTTCGAGGCCGGCGTGACGCGGCCCGGCCAGACCGTGCTGGTCCAGGGCACCGGCGGCGTGTCGATCCTCGCGCTCCAGCTCGCGCGCGCCGCGGGGGCTCGCGTGATCGTCACGTCGAGCAGCGACGCCAAGCTCGCGCGCGCCCGGGAGCTCGGCGCGGCGGCGACCATCAACTACAAGGCCACGCCGGCGTGGGGCGACGAGGCCGTGCGGCTGACCGGCGGCGTCGGGGTCGACCACGTGATCGAGGTCGGCGGGGCGGGCACGTTCGAGCAGTCGCTCGCCGCGATCCGGCTGGGCGGGACGATCAGCTACATCGGCCTGCTCGCCGGGACCGGCGCGAGCCCGGTCGGTGCGATCCTGCGCAAGGGCGCGCGGGTCCACGGCATCTTCGTCGGCTCGCGCGCGATGTTCCGGTCGCTGAACGCGGCGATCGCCGAGAGCCGGATCGCTCCCGTGATCGACCGGGTGTTCCCGTTCGCCGAGGCGGTGGACGCCTACCGCTACCTCGAGAGCGGCGCGCACGTCGGCAAGGTCGTGATCGCGGTCGATTGAGGACAGGCGCCGGCGCTACGCGGTCTCGGCCAGCGCCTCGCCGAGCACGTTGATCAGCCGGTCGATCTCCGGCTTCTCGACGATGAACGGCGGCGCGAGCTGGATCGTATCGCCGCCGTAGCGGACGTAGACGCCCTTGGCGAAGCACTTCATCGCGACCTCGTAGGGCCGCTTGGCGGGCTCGCCCGGGGCGGGCTCGAGCGTGAGCCCGGCGGCGAGGCCGTAGTTGCGAATATCGGCCACGTGCTTGTGGCCCTGGAGGCTGTGCACCGCGTTCTCGAAGTACGGCGCCAGCTCGGCCGCGCGCTCGACGCCGCGCTCGCGGACCAGCAGGTCGAGCGCCGCGACGCCGGCCGCGCACGCGATCGGGTGCGCCGAGTAGGTGTAGCCGTGCGGGAACTCGACCATGTACTCGGGGCCGCCGCTCGCCATGAACGTGTCGTAGATCTCCTTGCTGGCGACCACGGCGCCGAGCGGCGCCGCGCCGTTGGTGACCTGCTTGGCGATGTTGAGCAGATCGGGGGTGACGCCGAACGCGGCCGCCGCGGTGTTGGCGCCGCACCGGCCGAACCCCGTGATCACCTCGTCGAAGATCAGCAGGATGTTGTTCGCGGTGCAGATCTCGCGCAGCCGCTGGAGGTAGCCGATCGGCGGGATCACCACGCCGGCGGAGCCCGCCATCGGCTCGACGATCACCGCGGCGATGTTCGAGGCATCGTGCAGCGCGATGAGCTTGCCGAGCTCGTTGGCGAGCTCGACCCCGGACTTCGGCATGCCGCGGGTGAACGCGTGGCCCCGGTCGTACTGCGCCATCTGCGTGTGCGGCAGGTGGTCGGCCTCGATGCCCTGGCCGAACGTCTTGCGGTTCGCGACGATGCCGCCGACCGAGATGCCGCCGAAGTTGACGCCGTGATAGCCCTTCTCGCGGCCGATCAGCCGGGTCTTGGTGCCCTGGCCCTTGGCGCGCCAGTACGCGCGCGCCATCTTCAGCGAGGTGTCGGCGGCCTCCGAGCCCGAGTTGGTGAAGAACACGTAGTCGAGCCCGGCCGGCGTGAGGTCCTTGATCTTGTTGGCCAGCGCGAACGACGCCGGATGGCCGTACTGGAAGCCGGGCGAGTAGTCCAGCGTCGCGGCCTGGCGCGCGATGGCCTCGCTGATCTCGCGGCGGCCGTGACCGAGCCCGCAGCACCACAGGCCCGAGAGACCGTCGAGGATCTTGCGGCCATCCGCGTCGGTGAAGTAGGCGCCTTCCGCTGCCACCAGCACGCGCGGATGCGCCTTGAACTGGCGGTTCCCGGTGAACGGCATCCAGTGGGCTTCGAGCCAGGCAGCGTCGGTGCGGGTCAGCTTGGGGTCGGTGTGGTTCATGGCCGTCGGCACAAGCTAGCCGGACGTGGCCTGCGTCTGCAACCGCCGCATCCTCGTGCTCCCGCGCGGGGTCGCGGGCGATCGCGCGCACGCTTCCAGTGAGGGTCTGGCGAGACCTGGAGGACGCAGCGCTATTGTTGGCATCGTTTGTGCCAACGTCGACCAGCTCGGCGCGGAGTCAGGAGGAGCAGGCGTGGCCACTCGCGTCAAGGTGCTGCGGTTTCTGGAGTGGTCGGAGCGCCTCAAGCGGACCGCCGCGGCGGCGCGCATCGGCCGCCGCGACCGCAAGATCCTCGAAGCAAAGGCCGATCTCGAGCGCCGCGTCACCGATTTGACGGCGGCGCTGGCCGCGAGCACCGCGCGCCTCGAGCAGCTGTCGAGGATCGGCCACGAGCTCGTGGGCGCGTCGGGCGATATCGAGGTCGTGCTGGAGCTCGCGACGCGCCGGCTCGGCGAGACGGTGGGCGAGGGCTGCGCGATCCGCCTCATCAGCGACGATGGCGCGTGGCTCGAAGCGACCGACGTGTTCTTCTACCCCGATCCCGGCAAGCGCGAGATGGCGGGCCGGCTGCTCGCGACGATCCGGCAGCGCGTCGGCGACGGCATCGCCGGCCGGGTCGCGGCGAGCGGGACGCCGCTCTTGATCCCCGAGCTCACGACCGATCGCGCGCTCGAGCTGACGACCCCGTTGTTCCGGCCTTTGGTCGATGGCCTCGGCGTGGCCAGCGCGCTGGCGATCCCGCTGCGCTCGCGGCAGCGCACGGTCGGCGTGGTGAGCCTCTTGCGCAGCACGCCGGGGCGGCCGTACTCGGTCGAGGACCAGCACTTCGCGCAGGACGTGGCCGACCGCGCCGGGCTGGCGATCGACAACGCCGCGCTGGTCGGCACGCTCGAGCGGCGGGTCGCGGCGCGCACGGCGGCGCTCGAGCTCGCCAACCGCGAGCTCGAGGCGTTCAGCTATTCGGTGTCGCACGATCTGCGGGCGCCGCTGCGCGCGATCAGCGGGTTCAGCCAGATCCTGGTCACCGATCACGCCGAGCAGCTCGACGCCCAGGGCACGCACTACCTGCAGCGCGTGGTGACCGCGACCCAGCGCATGGCCGCGCTGATCGACGATCTGCTGAGCCTCGCGCAGATCACGCGGACCCAGCTGCGCTGGACGCCGATCAACCTCAGCGCGATCGCCGCCCATGTCGCCAGCGAGCTGCGCCGCCGCGAGCCGGCGCGCACCACGGAGATCCACATCGTCCCCGACGTCACGGCGCGCGCCGACGCCCGCATGATGACGATCGTGCTCGAGAACCTGCTCGGCAACGCGTGGAAGTTCACCGCCAAGCACCGCGCGGCCGAGATCTGGTTCAGCGCCGAGCAGCGAAACGGCGAGACCGTGTACCTGCTGCGCGATACCGGCGCCGGGTTCGACATGAAGTACGGCGACAAGCTGTTCGGCGCGTTCCAGCGGCTGCACGGCAACGGCGAGTACGACGGCGTCGGCGTCGGGCTCGCCACGGTGCACCGGATCATCACGCGGCACGGCGGGCGGATCTGGGCCGAGGCGGCGGTCGATCTCGGCGCGACGTTCTTCTTCACGCTGGGGAACCCCAAAGAAGTCGCGATGCACGCGCCGCGATGACGCTGCCGTCTTGTCGGATCGCGGCGGGCTGTCGGAACACCTTACAGTGACCGCGCGCAACGCGCTGAACCCAGGTCTTCCGGGTAGCTGCACCCGTGGCATTTCGCGTGCACACTCGCGCTCGCAATGGTGAATACGTATCGATCGAGCGCAGTAACGAGCGTGCTGGCGGGCGCGCTGCTCGTCGCGAGCGCCAGCTCCGCGTCCGCGGACCGCACAATCACCCTCGAAGAAGCGCTCGGGCTCGCGCGCGGTCACAACCGCGATCTCCGGGCGGCGCGCGAGCGCATCGCGATCGCCGATGCGAGCGTCGCCGAGGCACGCGCGGCGCTGTTGCCGAGGGTCACGGCGCAGGGCACGTACACGCACAACTACAAGGAAGTCGATTTCAACGCCGCCGATCTCGCGCAGCCGACGTTCGCCATCGCCGACGCGATCCGGACGACCACCGGAGATCCGGCGCAGGCCCAGGCGATCCTGGCGGCCGAGCAGCAGTCGCGCGCCGGGCTCGCCGCGCAGCCCGCCGTGGTGATCACCAAGGAGGAAGCGCTCGATGGCGGCGTCAACGCGTCGGTGCCGCTGATCGCGCCCGCGGACTACTTCGCGCTCGGCGCCGCCAGGCGCAGCCGCGAGGCGACCGCGGCGAACTACCAGGTGACCGAGGCCACGATCCTGGTCGCGGTGGCGCAGGCGTACTTCGCCGCGGCCGGCACCGACGAGCTCGTGCTGGCGAGGATCGACGCGGTCAAGGTCGCGACCGAGACGTTCGACGTCGCCAAGGCGCGCGTCGCCGCCGAGCTCGCCAACCAGGTCGAGAGCACGCGCGCCGAGACCGCGCTGGTCCGAGCGCAGCAGGATCTCGCCGAGGCCGAGAACGCGCGCGGCGCGGCGTACCGCGGGCTCGCGACGCTGATCGGCACCAAGGAAGCGTTGAGCGTGCAGGCGGTGAAGACCGTGCCCGACGCGCCCGGCGCGCTCGACGCGCTGGTCCGGGATGGCCAGAGCCGGCGCCCCGAGCTGGTGGCCGAGCGCGCGAACATCGCGTCGGCGGACGCCAGCGCCAAGGCGAGCGCGTGGCGGTGGTCGCCCACGCTGTCGGCGTTCGCCAACGCGCACCTGGCGAACTACGCCGGGTTCTCCGGCGACAAGTATTCGTGGGCGGTCGGCGTCGCGCTCGGCTGGGTCGCGTTCGATGGCGGCGCCCGCGATGCCCAGCGCCACATCGCGCAGGCCCAGCGCCGCGAGGCCGAGGCGCGGCTCGAGTTGATCGGCGACTCGGTGAGCGATGAGGTCGCCAACGCGCGCGGCACGCTCGAGACCAAGCGCAAGGGCGTCGCGTCGGCCGAGCGCGCCGTGGAGCTCGCCCGCGAGACGCTCCGCCTCGTCCGCGCCCAGTACGATGCCGGCGCCGCGAAGCAGCTCGACGTGCTGCAGGCCCAGGATGTCCTGGTGGGTGGCGAGGTCGCGCTCGCGCAGGCGCACTTCGACGTCGCGTTCGCGGACCTCCAGCTGAAGCGCGCGGCCGGGGCGTTCCCGAGCCGCGCGCCGTGACGTTTCGCGAAACCCGGTAACTTCCTTCGGGTCAGAAACGGCCGAACACCGCGAGGCCCGGGTCGCCGTGCGCGACCGTCGGGGTCACGTGGATCTTCGTGTCGGCCCTGGCGGTGCGCTGCAGCACGCGGTGCGACGACGGCTGCAGCACGCCGTCGAGCATGCCGAGCAGACCCGCGGCCTGGAACACGCCGTCGGCCACGAGCAACACCTTCGCCGTGGTCTCGTGATCGCAGCGCGACTGCGAGACATCGCACGAGCCGCGATCGTTCAGCGCGAGCCAGGGGCCGACCACGGGGACGTAGAGCCGGTGGTTGCCGCGATCGTTGTCGTCGCTCGACGCCGCGGTGATCACCGACGCGCCGTA
>Ga0302321_100004462_pt1 | contig 12134 bp, 12 predicted proteins | sample Fen_T0_1_FD_202505 | JGI IMG/M metagenome (GOLD analysis project Ga0302321, IMG submission 202505) | Peat permafrost microbial communities from Stordalen Mire near Abisko, Sweden - Fen_T0_1 | ecosystem: Environmental > Terrestrial > Soil > Wetlands > Permafrost | place: Sweden: Abisko...
GGTCTTGGAGGTTGGCGACTCTGTCCCGCAGAAACTTCAGGATTCTGCGGGATACCTGAGGATCCAGTTTGTCCAATTCCCGAACAGCTTCCGGCGCAAACTCAATCGCCCAATTCATGGGCTTTCAGCACCTCATTCAGTTTTACGCTATGGGTGCGGCCCGCACGCAGGTTAGCAAGACGCTTTTCCGCGAGATAGACATCTTCGAGGTCATCGAGGTGTTCGAGAATCGCCTGCCGCGCATAAAACGTTTTCGTCCGCCCAGTACGTTTGGCAAGTTTGTCCAGCCGTCTTTCTATGTCCTCAGGCAGTCGAATAGCAAGCATGATGCACCCCTCTCAAAGTCGCTATACAAGTATAGCACGTCAATAACCGCTACTTCCGCTCGTAGCGGATCTTGAACAACTGCGTCCATTCACCCTTGTCCTGCATGAACACCGCGAACCAGTAGGCATCATTGCCATCGCGAACAATCGTGGACCGGATGTGCTGCGTCTTGCCGTCAGGCTGCATAACGTCGAACTCCTGGCGCAGGGTCTTGCCGTCCGCGTCCGGAGTCGCGCTACCGACCGTCAATTGTCCCTCTGAGCTGGTGTAGTAGAAACCAATCGCTTTGGTGGCAGGATTGTAGGCATAGAAGCCGTTGTAGTGAGCGTCGCCGTTGAAGTTGGTCAGGAACTGTATGGCCTGGTGATTGGGCGCCCAGCTGATGTGGTTTTCGACATGAGTGACGGAGCCGTCTTGAGGATCTTTCACATCGCTGGTCCAAGTGCCTCCGATCAGCCAGGCGATGGGCGCGAGAGGGCTGTCGGCACTCTTCGCCGGGGAAGCTTGAGAATGGGCAGCAGCGCTGAGAGTAAGCGCCAAGACGAGCAGGTATGACAAAGCCGACTTGCGATGGGACATGAATTCCTCGAGTTGGAGTAGCCGCGGCATTGTGCCATGCCTGCGCGACGAACCGCAAGGCTGATGGGACGAAGCGCTAGTCAGTCCCGCCACACTGCTGCTACCATCGGGTACATACCATGTCCCGGGCTGCCTACAACTCGTATTCGCTGCTCCGGACCGAGATTGCTCCCTGCAATCTGCAATGTTGTCGTTGTTGTCGCTAGCCGTTCAATTCCCTCGTTACCGCGAAATCTGAAACCGATTGCCTGTAGATTGAGTCCTTACTGCATGGAGAACGTTCATGAAGATAGCCAATGACGTGACCGACCTTATCGGCAACACCCCGCTGGTGCGCCTCAACCGGGTGACCAAGGGCGTCGGCGCGCTAATAGTCGCCAAGCTCGAGAGCTTCAATCCCTGTGCCAGCGTCAAAGATCGTATAGGTGTCAGCATGATCAGCGAGGCTGAAAAGGCTGGCAAGATCCATCCCGGCAGGACCACGTTGATCGAGCCCACCAGCGGCAACACGGGAATCGGGCTGGCTTTCGTAGCAGCGGTGAAGGGCTACAAGCTGATCATCGTCATGCCTGAAACCATGAGCACCGAGCGGCGTGTCCTGCTGCGAGCGTTCGGCGCGGAACTCGTGTTGACTCCCGGCCCCAAGGGCATGAAGGGCGCAATCTCCAAGGCGCAGGAAATCCTCGCCAAGACGCCGGAAGGTTTCATCCTGCAGCAGTTCGACAACGCCGCCAACCCCAAGATCCACTTTGAGACCACCGGGCCGGAGATCTGGGCCGACACCGATGGCCAGGTCGATATCCTGATCTCGGGCGTTGGTACCGGCGGGACCATCACCGGAGTGTCCGAGTACATCAAGCCGCGCAAGCCATCGTTCAAGGCCATCGCCGTCGAGCCCGTCGAGAGCGCAGTCCTCTCGGGTGGCCAGCCCTCGCCGCACAAGATTCAAGGCATCGGAGCGGGCTTTATCCCGAGCATTCTGCGCACCGACTACATTGACGAAGTAGTGCAGGTATCGAGCGACGACGCGCTGGTGATGGCACGCCGCCTCGCGGTCGAAGAAGGCCTGCTGATGGGCATCTCGTCGGGCGCGGCGGTGGTGGCGGCAATTCGCGTTGGCGAGCGCCCGGAGAATACGGGCAAGTTGATCGTGGTCGTGCTGCCGTCATTCGGCGAGCGCTATCTCAGCAGCCTGCTCTTCCAGCAGCTGCGCGACGAAGTGACTGCCCAGGCGACTGAGCCGGTATCAGTGTAGTTATGGTTTCTTTTATTCGATCTATGCGTGAAGACATCGCCGCGGTGCTCGATCGCGACCCCGCAGCGCGGTCAAAGCTGGAGATCGTGCTCCTGTACTCCGGTCTGCACGCGCTGTGGTGGTACCGCATCTACCATCGGATGTGGAAGCACGGCTGGTTCTTCGTAGCCCGCGCGCTCTCGCAGTTCTCGCGCTTTCTGTCGGGAATCGAGATTCATCCCGGCGCGCAGATCGGCCGCCGCTTCTTCATCGATCACGGAATGGGAGTGGTCATCGGCGAGACGGCCGAGGTGGGCGACGATGTCACCATCTACCAGGGCGTCACCCTGGGGGGAACTTCGCTGGACCCGGGCAAGCGCCATCCCACCATCCGCGATCGGGTCGTGATCGGCGGCGGCGCGAAAATTCTGGGCAACATCACCATCGGCGAGAACTGCCGTATCGGTGCAGGTTCCGTCGTGCTGCGCGACGTTCCCGCCGACTCCACCGTGGTCGGCGTACCGGGACACATCGTTTTCCGCAACGGCAAGCGCGTGGTCATCACCGACCCCAAGCAGATCAACGATCCGCTTTCCGAGGCCCTGGCCGCCGTCGCCACCGAGGTGAAGACCCTTCGCGAGAAGGTTTCGCGCCTCGAGGGCCGTGAACACGTCGAAAGCAAATCACTCGACGCCGCGATTGAGATGGATTACCAGATTTAGTGGTTCCCTCCGCGTCCATCTCAGCACTCACAAGCCTGCCGCTTCCCGTTGCATTAAACTGTGGCGTGGGTTTTCGCGACAATCTTGGACTTGGAAGGCCACTGGTCACCGCCAGCTTTGCCCTTCTATTCGCGGTGGTGGCCGCCGCATGGGACCCTCAAGCGACAGGTACAGCACCGCCTCGCGACATCGAGTCCAACAGCAATAGTGATCTGAGTTACTACGCCAACGCTCGTCCCTACATCGACGAACCGCTGAATCAACTCATCAAGCGCGTTCCGCAGTTGAAGGACCTACGCCCTGTCGAACCCCAGCAAGAGCTGCCGGTCATCCTGCAGAAGACCGGCGACCGTGTGGACGACTTCTTCCAGCACATTACGGACCTGACAGCTCGCGAAGAAATCTTTCTGACGCGACTCAAGCAGGAGAAACCCTACTCCAAGCCGGAGCTATCCGGCGAGAACGTCCGTGACAGCTACTTGATTCTTCGTCACGGCAACACGAGCCAGTCGGAAATTGCCGAATATCGCATGGCCCCCAACGGAGGCAACTTCGATCCGTCGGTCATCAAGCAAGGCTACCTCGTAACCTCTGGATTCGCACTGAGCTGCAATTACTTTTCAACCGGCTTCCAGCCCGAGTCAACCTTTCGCTACCTGGGTGACGAGAAGATTGGGCCACAGGACACCTACGTTGTGGGCTTTGCCCAGCAGCCGGGTAAGGCTACTCTCTCCGTCAGGATGAGGGGGCGAAGCGGCACCTTGGTGCACATGCTGGTGCAGGGAGTGGCGTGGATCGACAAAAGTAACTTCCAGATCGTCCGCATGCGCACCGACCTGCTCGCACCGCGAAAGGACCTTGGACTCAATCAGCAGACCACTGACGTAACGTTCAGCAGAATTCAGCTCGTGGACGTTGCAACGCCCCTGTGGCTCCCCAGCAGCGTTAAGGTGTATGTGGAGTTCACTACTCACAACGGCGATGTCGATGAGTTCTTCGAGTTGAGCTATCGCAACGAACACCGCTATTCGGAATACCAGCGTTATCGTGTGTCCGCGAAAGTGGTCCCATAAGGGTAACGCTCGATTAACGACCGCTCCGCTGCAGAAATATTCAGCGTGACTTGCAAACGCACCTTTGCAAGCCTCAGACAATGTGCGCGGCCTTCACGATCATCGCGGCCAGCGCCGCCCCCAGCAACGGTCCTAGTATCGGGATTGGCGCGTAGGACCAGTCGGAACTTCCCTTCCCAGCCACTGGCCATAACGCATGGGCTACGCGTGGACCGAAATCGCGGGCGGGATTGATGGCGTAGCCGGTGGTGCCTCCGAGAGATAACCCAATCGCCCACACCAGCATGGAAATGAAGTATGGGCCCAGCCCAGTCGTCAGTCCGGTGGGGGCCACGGCCTTGGACCCAATAGCGGCCACAACCACGATGAGCAGCATGGTTCCAATCACTTCGCAGAACAGATTGCCGGGATAGTGCCGGATCGCAGGTGTGGTGCAGAACACGGCGCGCTTGACCTCTTGATCTTCCGTCAACTTCCAGTGCGGTAGGAAGTACAGCCACACCAGCGTCGCTCCGCAGAAAGCGCCAAGAAATTGTGCGCTCCAGTAAGGAACGATCTTCGCGTAGTTGCCCGAGGTGATGGCAAAGGCCAGAGTCACAGCGGGATTGATATGCGCATCGGCGCTGCCGAACGCAATGGCTGTAAAGATGCCGCACAGCACCGCGAACCCCCATGCCGTGGTGATGACCATCCATCCGGCGCCCTCTGCCTTCGATCGCTTCAGCAAAACATTGGCTACCACTCCATCGCCCAGCAGGACCAGCACAAGGGTCCCCGCAAACTCGCCCATAAAAGGTGAAGTCATATGATTTTGATCTCCCGATAACCAGACTCCGGGCTATTGATCGCTTCCCGGCTCCTCGACCCAGTCGAAGCTGCGAGTGACTGCTTTCTTCCACAAGCGATACATACGCTCGCGCTTGTCCGCCGGCATGTTCGGTTTCCACGTCTTGTCCACCGTCCAGTTGGCACGCAGATCATCGAGGTCGCAGAAATAGCCGACCGCGATCCCCGCCGCATACATGGCGCCCAGCGCGGTGGTCTCCTTGATCGCGGGCCGCACCACCGGTCGGTCGAGTATGTCGGCCTGGAATTGCATGAGCAGATCGTCGTCGATCATGCCGCCATCGGTGCGTAGGACATCGAGCGCAATTCCGGAATCCTTTTCCATAGCCTCCACCACTTCGCGCGTTTGGAAGGCCGTCGCCTCCAGCACGGCACGAGCAATGTGCGCTTTATTCGCGTAGCGCGTCAGCCCGCAAATCACGCCGCGCGCGCTCGACTTCCAATAGGGAGCATAGAGACCGGAGAAGGCCGGCACAAAGTACACTCCCCCGTTGTCCTCGACTTTGCGCGCGAGCGTCTCGACCTCGGCGCTGCTGCTGATGAGGTTCAGGTTATCGCGCAGCCACTGCACCAGAGCACCGGTAATCGCGACGCTGCCTTCCAGCGCATAACGCGCGGGTTGTTTGCCGAACTGATATGCCACGGTCGTGAGCAATCCAAACTTGGACTGCACTGGCTTCACATCCGTGTTGAGCAGGAGGAAGCAACCAGTGCCGTAGGTGTTCTTAGCCTGTCCCGGCTCGAAGCAGGCTTGCCCAACCAGTGCTGCCTGCTGATCTCCCAGGTCTCCAGCCAGCGGCACGCCGACAAGAGGGCCCGCCGCCACCTGTCCGTACACCTCGCTGCTGGAGGCGATGCGCGGCAGCATGGCCGCGGGAATGTTGAACAAGGCGAGTATCTCCTCGTCCCATGCCAGAGTTTCGAGATTCATCAACTGGGTCCGGCTGGCGTTGGTCACGTCCGTGACGTGGATGCCGCCGTTCGGTCCGCCGGTCAGGCTCCACATCAGGAACGTATCGATGTTGCCGAAGATCACGTCGCCGGATTCGGCAAGCGCGCGCACGCCGGGAACGTTGTCCAGTATCCAGCGGATTTTGAGCCCGCTGAAGTACGTTGCCAGGGGCAGACCCGTCTTCGCGCGCAGGCGGTCTTGCCCACCGGATTTCGACATCTCCTCCACGTAGCCGCTGACCCGCGTATCCTGCCACACGATGGCGTTGTATACCGCCTGCCCGGTCTTGCGGTTCCATACCACCGTAGTCTCGCGCTGGTTGGTGATGCCCAAGGCGGCCAGGTCGCTTGCCTTTAGCCGCTTGGCCTGCATGGCCTCTGCGATGACTTCTTGCGTGCGTGTCCAGATTTCCTGCGGATTGTGCTCTACCCATCCCGGCTGGGGATATATCTGTTCGTGCTCTTTTTGCGCCGTGGCGACAATTTGCCCCGAGCGGCTAAAGACGATGAAGCGCGTGCTGGTCGTTCCCTGATCGATGGCGCCAACGTAGTCCGGCATGGTGCGGCGTCCTTTGCCTGCAGTTGTAATTCAGCCCAAGAGGAAGGTTTTACGCCTTCGCGTCGTCCTTCGCCACACCAATCTTCTGCGTCCAGCCGGAAATGGTGCGGACATAGTCCTCAACCTCGTGTTGCGTGCGGGCGGAATCCCAGCCCATTTCCTTCTGCATCACCGCAGCGGCGACGGGCGCAGCCTCCATCGCCGTCTTCCAGCTATTGAATTGCAGCCCGGTGCGGCGCTCTAGAACATCATCGAGCGTGGCCGCCATCTCATTGCGCGCGCTGTAGGCGATCTCCGCCCGGATCGCGGGGAATCCCGCGACGATCGGCTGCGCCAGTTCCGGCTGATGCTGCGCCAGATCGAGCACCCCCGCGGCGTTCGTGCCGAACTTCTCGCACAAGTGACGCGCTGTCGGGTCCGGCACGCCGTAGGTTGCTGCCAGGGTTTTCGGATAGTCCGCGCTGTAGCCGTCCGATCCGCTGAGATGATGCTCGCGTGTCGCGCACCCACCCACCGCAAGTCCGAGCTGCTGCTGCACCGCGTTGATTGCGTCTTCGGCCATGGCGCGATAGGTCGTCCACTTGCCACCCATTACGCTGATCAGCCCGCTCTCGCGATCGATTTCTACTTCGTGTTCACGAATCAGTTTCTTGGTTTTTCCCGGCTTGCCCGAACTCACCAGCGGACGTACGCCGGCAAAGCCACCCACGATGTCTTCCACCGAGTACGGACGCGACAGGTAGCGATTCAACTGCCGCAGCAGATAGTCCGCCTCCGACCGCTTCACCACCAACTCATCCTCGTGCGTGACCTCGTCGTCGGTGGTCCCCACCAAGAGACGCCCCAACCACGGGATGGCGAAAATCACGCGCCCGTCGTCCGTCTTGGGTACTACAACCGCCTCGGTCACGCGCTCGTCGAGCGGCAGCAGGATGTGCACTCCCTTGCTCAGCCGCAGCCGCTTCTCGACGCCAGGCTTCGCCATCTCGCGAATGTGATCTGAAAACGGGCCGGTAGCATTGACAAAGATTTTCGCCTGCACCGTGGTCTTTGCGCCGGTCAACTGATCTTCAATTTCGGCTTCGGCGATCTTCCCGCCGGTATCGCGCCGCAGGCTGACGACGCGAGCATGATTGACCGCCTCGCCACTGCCCTGCGTGAAAGTCTGCACCAGCGCGACGCAATAGCGCGCATCGTCGAACTGCCCATCGGCGTAGGCGATGGTTCCCTTCAGCCCGCTGCCCTGCAGCAGCGGCCACCTCGCCAGTGAGTCTGCGGCCGAGCGGTAACGGCTGGGAAAGAAGTTGTGCTTGCCGGCGATGCGGTCGTAGATCTTGACCCCAACGCCGTAATACAGGACGTCCCAGCGCGAGTAGCAGGGGACGAGGAACTCCATGGGATGCGCCAGGAATCGCGCGTTGTCGAGCATGAACCGCCGCTCGCGCAGCGCACGCTTCACTACGTTGTACTGCCCCGGATCGAGGTCAGTGACCGCCTCTTGCAGGTAGCGCACCCCGCCGTGGATCAACTTAGTCGAACGGCTGGAGGTGGCCGAAGCGAAGTCACCGGCTTCGATAAGCACTGCGCTGAGACCGCGTAACTGTGCGTCCAATGCGGAGCCAGCGCCAGTGGCTCCGCCTCCGATGACACAGACATCGAAGCTCGCGCCATCAATCTTTCGCCAGGCTTCGGAGCGATGCCTCATGGCCGTCTCTCCCGTTGGTGCCCCGCGAGGCGCGCCCGGTAAAGCGCCCAGGCCGCCAGCGTCTGTGCATCCTTGATGTGGCTGTCGCGAATGAGCCCTTCCAGTGCCCCAAGACTCACTTTGCGAACAGCCAGGTCGTGCTCTTCTACGTCGGGCTGCCGCGTAGCTTGAGTCAGCCCAGTCGCGACAAAGGCATGGGTCTTCTGGCTGGCGTAGCCGCAGGCGATGTGGATCGCGCCCAGGTAGTCGAGCTTTGCGGCTACCAACCCGGTTTCAGCCTGCAACTCGTCGCGTGCGATGACAGCCGGATCGACGCCGTTCTTCTCCAAGCTGCCTTGCGGAAACTCCAGTGAATTCTCGCCGATGGGATAACGGTACTGCTCAACCAAATACACTTGATCGCCGTCGATCGGAAGAATGATGGCGCTATCGTACTTCTCGACAACACCGTAAATACCGCGCGCGCCGTTATCGCGCTCAATCTCATCCTCGCGCACGGTCATCCAGGTATTGCGATAGACCACGCGCGAACTTAGCTGGCGAATCGTCATGGCTAGTTTCCGGGAAACAGTCTCTCATGCGACAGCAATTTTCCGCTGCGACAATCGCGTGTGGCATCATGGCGGCATGCCAATTGTCGCCGATATCGCAGTAATCGGATTAGGAGCGGTGGGGAGCGCCGCGCTGTACCGATCGGCGAAGCTCGGCGCGAATGTGATTGGCATTGATCGCTTCGAGCCGCCGCACGATCAGGGCTCGTCGCACGGCGAGACCCGCATCACCCGCCAGGCCATTGGCGAAGGTCGCGAGTTCGTGCCGCTGGTCCTGCGCTCCAATCAAATCTGGGAAGAGCTGGAAGCCGCCACTGGCCGCAGTCTGATGACCCGCAATGGCGGACTGGTTCTGGCCTCACCTGGCGTCGGCGGCAATCATCACGGATCGAATTCGTTCCTGCTCGATACCATTCACGCTGCGAAGTCGTTCGGCATTCCACATCAACAGCTCAGCAACGACGACGTCCATCGACTCTATCCGCAGTTTCGGCTCACCGCGGACGAAATCGGCTACTTCGAGCCGGGAGCAGGCTTTCTCCGTCCCGAAGCCTGCGTGGAAACACAAATCTCCGAGGCGAGGAAGTTGGGCGCCAACGTGTTCACGTCAGAAACTTTGTTGGAAGTTCAACCTTCCGGCAGCACTGTGGAGATCAAGACCGACAAAGCGTCGTACTCCGCAGCTAAGGTGATTCTTACCGCGGGTCCGTGGATTGCGAAACTGCTGCCTCGTGAATACGCCGGTCATTTCCGCGTCTATCGCCAGACCCTATGCTGGTTTTCCCTGCAATCGAACTTCGAGCGTTACGCGCCTGAGCACTTCCCGGTCTTCATCTGGATCACGGGCAACCGCGTGCAAGACATGCTCTACGGCTTCCCTGCCATCGACGGTCGCGACGGCGGACTGAAAATTGCTACTGAGCGGTACGACAACACCGTGGATCCCGATGCTGTGCCGCGTGAAGTCAGCCATCAATCAGTCGAGGAGATGTATTCCCACTACATCGCGCCACGCTTCCCCGATATTGGCAACCGTTGCCTGCGCACAGCGACGTGCCTGTACACCGTCACGTCCGACGCCAAGTTCGTCATCGACTACGCTGACGCCAGCAAAAACATCCTGTTCGCGTCCGCCTGTTCAGGCCACGGCTTCAAGCATTCGCCCGCTTTGGGAGAAGCACTCGTGCAACGTGCGATGGGATTACCTGCGACGATTGATCTGGCACCGTTTCGCTTCGAGCGCTTGCCACAAATCGAAGATTGACCACTTGGTTGGGTGCTGCTACTCAGGCGCGGCCGTTTCGAGCCGGCCTTACCAGCGCCAAGGTTGTGAGGTCGTTCTTGGTGGCGGTGCCCTGGGTAAATTGGCGCACAGCCTGAAGCGCGTCCGAGGCCACGCTATGGGCACTGACCAGTGCGGTCTGCCCGAGTTGCTGCTTAAGCCGCTCCAACCCGAATTCTTCCCGCTTCGAGCTTGCCTCCACCACGCCGCGCGACGCCAGTAGCAAGGCCCCGCCCCGGGGAACCGCCGCCGTTGGAGCCTCGTAGGTCGAGGCCGCAAATAATCCGAATGGCATCCCTGTAGCTCCCAGTTCGCTCACGTCGGTGTCATAGCAGAGCAGTCCGGGAGTGTGCCCAGCGTTTACGTAACAGACCGTGCCCAGTTCTTCGTTGTAGCAGCCCACAAAGGCGGCGCACGGTCGCACGCCGTTGGCCGCGCGAACAATGCTGAGATTCAGCTCGTGGCAGAACTCCATCATGGCATCGGCTTCATTCAGCTCATTGCTGGCCAGGCACTCGGGTCCCTTCTTGCGAAATGTTTCATTGGCCGCCGCCACGATGCCTTGGTTTTCGGTATGGGACCCCGCAACATCCAGTAAGCCGAACAATACCCGACTTGGCGTGGCGCGCACCGACTGATAGAAATCACCACCCACCCGGCGGCCGTGCACCACACCAGCGATTTCAGCTCCCGATAACTGAGGAAACTCCGCTTGTGTCGATCCCGCACCAGTAACCTGTGGTTCAGCCCGCAGAAAAGGAAATCTCATTACCTTACCTCGGTGAGATTTCGATCATAAACGTAACCAATGCAAATGCAAGGCCATGTCGGATTGGTAACTGCCGCTTGCGAATTCTCACCGGTCTGTTAGAGTGTCTCCGCTTGGCTTGCCGGGGCGCAGTGTCATCGTAACGGCCAAGCAAGGCACAGGCCAGGAGGCACAGCGCGTGCGTATCGTCAGTGTCGGCGAGATTCTCTGGGATGTGATTGGCAAGAACGAATACCTGGGCGGGGCGCCCTTGAACTTCGCGGCGCACTCCCAGAAGCTGGGCCACGAGGTCTTCCCGCTTAGCGCCGTGGGCGACGACCCGCGCGGACGCAAGGCACTTGACCTGCTCAAGGCGCGCGGGATGTCCACAGAGTTCGTACAGCTGCTGCCCGACAAGCCCACCGGCACGGCCGAAGTCGAGCTCGACATGGAAGGCAAGCCCACGTTTCGCATCGTGCGGCCGGTGGCCTACGATTTCGTCGATCTTACCGAACGGGAACTCAAACGCATCGCCGACATTCAGCCCGACTGGATTTACTTCGGAACCTTGTTCCACATGTCGGCGCAAGCAATGGCCTCGACCAAGAAGCTGCTGAAGGCCGTTCCCAAGGCGAAACGCTTCTACGACGTGAACCTGCGGGAAGGCCACTGGAGCCTCGCAACCATCGAGCAACTTTCCGCTCTCGCCACCGTCACCAAGCTCAGCGATTCAGAGGCGGAGTCCCTCGACGCTTCCGTGGATGCCTCGGAAGGCCCTGGCCACTCCATCGAGACTTTCTGCCGCCGCTGGTCGGATCGATTTGACTGCGAAACCATGTGCGTCACGTTTGGCGAACGCGGCTGCGCCATCCTCAAGGACGACAAGTACAGCCAGGCTCCCGGATACCACGTCACCGTGGCTGATACGGTGGGCGCCGGTGACGCCTTTTCCGCCGCCTTCGTGCACGGGCTCAGTCAGGGCTGGGATGCGGAGCGCATCGCTCTATGCGCCAATGCCGTGGGTGCATTGGTGGCCAGCCGCTCCGGCGCGATTCCCGACTGGAGCATCGCCGAGGCCCACGACATGATGAAGGCCCAGGCACATTAGAGTCTTGCAGCACGGCTTTAGCTGCGCCGTACAAGTCCTTTATCTTGATCCTCTGACCGGACTTCAGTCCGCGAGTGGCTCACAACTCACAGCTCCCCGTTCACCGTGCTGGGTCCGGTCCCCTACTTCGCGACTACCGTGATCTCGGCCGACGCGGACTTACTGGTATCGGCCGTGCTCGTCGCGACCAAGTGATACGTCCCCGGAGTATTGGGAGCGGTGTACGTCGAATAGAGCGAGATCGCCCCTTCCTTGGCGTAGGCGCCCCTCGTCTTAATCTGGCCGGCGTCATCGCCCTCCTCCACCTTCCAAGTCACCTCGCTGGAGGGCGCGCCCGTTACGGTAGCGGCAAAGTCAGCTCCCTTACCCACCACCACCTTGGCTGTGGCCGGAAACATCGTGATCTCAACCTTGCCTGCCGGATTCGCGCCGACGGACATCGTCGAGCG